>Ga0181524_10001897_pt1 | contig 22867 bp, 16 predicted proteins | sample PEATcosm2014_Bin_34_FD_119761 | JGI IMG/M metagenome (GOLD analysis project Ga0181524, IMG submission 119761) | Peatland microbial communities from MTU Mesocosm Facility, Houghton, MI, USA - PEATcosm2014_Bin05_60_metaG | ecosystem: Environmental > Terrestrial > Soil > Wetlands > Peat | place... | reverse complement strand
CGGACCGTGACTCGATGGGTGTTGGGGTCGACCGTCGCGTATATTTTTGAAATCCCGCCTTTGAACACGCGGCCAGGATAGGCCATCACCTGGACTTCAACCGGCTGTCCCGTATGATAAAGCGGGCTGTCGCTTTCGGTGACGTTCGCCAGCATCCATTTGACGGAGATGTCGGCGACCGAGTAAGGCGCGGGCGCGTTTCCCGGCTGCACCAGAAGTCCGGGCGGCGCGTTCTTGGATGTGATCTGGCCAGCCACCGGGCTGGACACGACCAGGGCCGGGTCAATCTTCCGGGTGGCGACGATCTGGTCGATTTCGGCCTCTGCCTTGCCGAACACGCGGACAGAATCCCGCGCGGCTTTCAGAGCGCCTTCGGCGGTTTGTTGATCCGAGGTCGCCTGTTCGATCTCTCTTTGGGAAACCCCGTTCGTCCCATACAGTTCCTTCGCGCGCGCCAGTTCTTTGTCGGTCAGATCGAGCGCGGCCGCGGCCCCTATCAGGGCTGATTCGGCCTGGATGAGGTCGGGACTCTCGATCGTGTAGAGCGGCTGTCCCTTCTGAATGTCGTTTCCGAGTTCGACGAATGTCTTGAGTATCTTTCCCTGGTAGGGCGGAAAGACCTGGACCGACAGGTCCTCGTCAAAATCAATGCTCCCGACAGCCTCTTTCTCGACCGGGAAACGATAGGTTTCCACTGCTTCGACCTTGACGGCATTCAGTTGATTTGCCGCCAATTCCACGACCGCATCCAACTGGGATGAATTGGTGGCCGAACCCGGCCCCTGCGGCGGGTTCCTGTTCCCAGGCCGGCCACACCCGGACCCCAGAAGCAGGCCCGCGCAAACAATGGCCGCAACCGCCACAACCACCGTGGCTCCCATCCCGCCATGCGGCAGTGCATTTCTCATCGTAAGTTAAAACGGGCCATTCATCAGGATTCGTCTTCCCGCCTGCAACATTAGCGGCGGCCAACTCCCTGTCCAGTAGGCAGGATACAATTCTCCTGTAAGGCATTGCCTAATCCATCTGTCAGGCGGTGTCCTACGTTTTGGGATCGCCTTTCAGGCTTGACAGGGGGACCGGGCCATGCACGCTGGCGACCGCCGCACGGATTATGCCAAGTAGCCGGCTCCTGGGAACTGGCGTAGAGTGGCGGGAAATTTGATCCTCATCGTCCCCGATAAATTCAAAGGCACGCTCAGCGCGGGCGCGGCGGCGGAGGCCATCGCGCGGGGTTGGCGAAAGGCGCGTCCCGAGGACCGTCTCGTTCTGCTCCCAATGAGCGACGGCGGCGATGGCTTCGGCGAGGTCATGAGCGGCTTGCTCGACGCCAAACTTCAAACCATCTCCGCCATCGATGCCGCCCATCGTCCCTGCGCCGCCCATTGGTGGTGGGAGCCCAAGACCCGCACGGCCATCATCGAATCAGCGAAGGTCATCGGCCTGTCGATGCTGCCGCACAAGCAGTTCCATCCCTACACCCTCGATACCGCAGGCCTGGGCGCGATCCTCCCCGCGCTGGCGGCTGCCGGGGCAAAACGCTGCCTGGCCGGCATCGGCGGCAGCGCAACCAATGACGGCGGTTTTGGCCTCGCGCGCGCCCTGGGCTGGGAATTCCTCGACCGCGCCGGCCGGCCTATCGAGCAATGGACCGCCCTGGACAAGCTGGCACGCCTCCGCGCCCCGCCCCGCCGCCGGTGGTTCAAGCAACTGCGGGTGGCCGTGGACGTCCGGAACCGCCTGCTCGGTCCCCGAGGGGCAACTCGAGTTTACGGGCCGCAAAAGGGCTTGCAGCCGGAGGATTTTGCCCATGCCGAACGTTGCCTGGGCCGTCTGGCGCGGGTGGTCCGCCGAGAGTTCGGACACGATTTCGCGCGGGAGCCAGGCGCCGGGGCCGCCGGCGGGCTCGGATTCGGTTTGCTGGCCTTCCTGGGCGCCCGCCTCGAGCCGGGATTCGAGTTGTTTGCCCGCCAGGCCGGGCTCGACCGCCACCTGCATCAAGCCGATCTCGTCATCACCGGCGAAGGCAGCATCGACTCCTCAAGCCTCATGGGCAAAGGCGTCGGCCAAATCGCCCGGCAATGCCGCAAGCTCAACATCCCGTGCATCGCCCTGGCCGGCGTCCTTCACGGCCGCCGCAGCGTCGAACCTGCGCGCCCCTTCACCCACACCGGCGCGTTGACCGAATTGACCTCGCTCCAAAAGGCCATGGCCGAACCTGCCTACTGGCTCGAGCGCCTGGCCCAACGCGTCGCCGCCGCAACCCGTCATTCCTAGAGCGCACTTGCAAATCCATTGCAACGATCAACCGGGCCTTGGCACGGGGTCTTTGTCGGTCCAGTTGAACCAGGCGCAGAGGGCCAGGAAGAGGAGGTTAGCCAAGCCCAGGACCTTGAGGACCGTGACCAGGCTGGCGTGAAAATTCCAGAGGGCCCAGACGTAGGCCACGGCCAGGGCAAGAAGCCAGGGGACGACTCGGAAGCAGGAGCGGGCGAACAGGGCGCTGATGAGGACAAATGCCAGCGACAAAGGGACCATGGCGGCGGCATACCAGGGGAGCAACGACGAGGCGACCTCGACGTATCGCCTGCCGTTCACGATTTGGACGATGATGGGGCCGAGCAGGGACACAGCGACGGCGCCGACGATGGACAGGATGGCTGTCCCGGCAAGGACCAAGCCCAGGATATTGGTCTTTTCGGCCTTGACGCTGCTGTGGACAAGGCGCGGGAACATGACGGTGGCCAGGGGGAGGACCAGCCACATCAAAGCCCGCGAGAGGGTGCCGGCGCTGTCGTAAAAGCCGGCTTGGTCTTCGGGAAAATAGGCCCTGACGAACATGATGTCGGCAGTGAAAAAGACCTGACAAAGCCAGGAGCCTATCATGAGCGGGATGATCTGGCGGAGGAGGCTGCGCCAATCGAAGGACTGAGCCGGCGCGCCCCAGAGGGAGCGGGTCTGCCAAATAGAGATCAGGACGGCGGCTATCATGCCGGCCAGAACCCCGGTCATCATGCCTGCGGCCAGACCGCCGAAGGCCAGCACGGCCAGGGCCGCGACCGCAAGCCGGCCGATGGAATTGCTCATTATGCTCCAGCCAAACCAGAGGAAATTCTGTTGTCCCTGCAATACCCCCTGAAACAAGGGAACCCAGAGGGAAAAGAGCACTACCAGGACAGTGAGCCAAAGTCCGGCGGGGTTGCTGACCTTCCAGAGAGCCAGGAAGTAGTCTTGGCGGATCCACACGACTGCCGCGCCAACCAGCCAAAGGAGGAAGGTTGCCAGCCAGACCATGCGCGTCATGCCGGCCAACTCCCCTCGCTTGTCCGTTGCCAGGGCCTTGGCAGTCTGCTGAGCCATGACCAATTGCAAGGGGCCGGGCGGAACCAGGAACATCACCAGGCCCAGGAACGTGACAAACAAACCGTATTCGTCGGGCCCGATCTTCCTGGACAGGAGATGGACCGCCCACGTCAAGGCCCCGCCAGCCACATTGGCGAGCATGAGCCAGCCGCTCTGGCGGAAGAACGTGGCGCGGTGCTCGGCTTCGGTCGTATGCCGACGGTCAGTTTGTTCTGAAACCACTTGCATTGGACTCGTCAGGGCCCGCCCGCCTTTTCGCGGGCTTTAAGTTTGAGGATCCGGGCGTCCAGGGACGGGGCCAGGACAGGGAGGAGTTTCTTGAGGCGCTCGCAAACGCTGAGGGTCTGCTGCCAGTTCTGGACCTCGCTCGACTCCGTCAAGAGGGCTGCCAGGTCAAGCCCGGCCGTCTTCACCCAAAAAGACTCGGCCTGTTCGCCCTCGCGGAGGTTTTTCTCGTAAAAGACAGACAGGTACTTGCCGAGGGCCGATTCGAGGAGCGCCTTCTTCTCGGGGCCGGTTTTCTGTTCCGCTTGTTTTTGAAGGACAATGGCCTGACCGACCAGCGCCATGCTGCGGGCGCCGACATCGCCGTTGGTCGCAGTCATATCGATGACATGCTGGTAGGCCTGGAGGGCGTTGGTGAGGTCGTCATATTGATGGTTCAGCAGCGCCCACTGGAGGTGGGCATTGGCCTTTTCGCCGTAGGCCAGGAAGACCTGTCGGTTGGTAGAATAGTCCTGGCAGATTCTGCCGAAGATTTGGATGGCGGTGCCATAGTCCTCGAGACGGTTTGTGGGGTTGGCGGAGTTCTGGCTCATCAACGTGTCCCCGTAGGCGAACATGGCCTGGAGGCGCAAATCGACCGGACAACGCGCGTCGTTGATGAGGTTGGTGAAGTAATTGATAGCGTCGCCCCAGGCCTGGAGAAGGACCGCGGCGCGGCCGGCCATCATCCGGGCCGGGCAGGTCAGTTCCGAGGGTGGAAAGTTGGTGTCGAAGATCAGCTTGAACGTTCGCTCCGCCTCGAGGTAAGCGCGCTCGTTGAAATGGTAACCGCCGATCCACCACAGGGCCAGGGGGGTGAATTCATTGGTCGGATAGTGGGCGACAAAACTGGCAAAGAGCAAGAAGGCATTGGTTTCGTTGCCCGCCAGAGAGCGGTCCAGGGCCAGCGAGTATTCGGCTTGGGGCCGCGCGGCGCAATTGGTGTAGCGCTCCAGCCAGCCGGTGAGTTCCCGGATGGCCTCGGGCAACTTGTCTTCCTGCTCGTAGGTCTGCGCCACCGCCAGGCCCACCCGGGGCAGGAGTTGGGACTCCGGGGCGCGTTGGGCGAAGCGGGCGAAGATGTCGCGGGCGGCGGCCGGATTGCCGCCGCGGCTGATGGCCTGGCCGGCGAGCAGCGCGGCCCGTTCGGCGTGAAAGCCCTTTGGGAACCAGGCCAGTATCTTGGACAGCGCGTTGCTGGCGGCGGCAAGGTCGCCTCCGTCCAACCCGGCGCGAACCGCCTGGTAAAGCGCGCGTTCGACCAGGTTGGTCCTCACTTCCGGGACCTCGGCGTAGCGCTGGACAAGGGCGGTGTAATTGGTCAGGGCGCCGGCGAAGTTCTTTTGTTCGAACTGGGCGTCGGCCAGCTTGAAACGGGCGGTGGCCTGGTCGAGAGAGCTCGGCAGGCGCTCGAGGGCGGCCTGGCAAGCGGCCTGGCATCCTGCCCAGTCCTGTTGCTGCCACAGGCACCAGCCCAGGTCCAGTTGCCCTCTGCCAAGAAGGGGGCTTTGTGGAAACCTCTTGGCCAGGTCGGTGAAGGCCTTGACGGCGCGCTGGAGGTTGGTGTTGGCGGCGGGGGCGTTGGTGGCGGCAATGGCGGCGGCGGCCAGGCGGTTGGTTGCGGAGGCGGCAACATGCAGGCGAAGGCGCACTTCCCCCAGCATCAGCAGCGCCAGGTCAGCCGGCGGGGCGGGGTTGTTCGTGGAGAACTCCTCGAGCGTTTGCGCAGCCTCGGCGAGCTTGTCGCGGGCGAGGAGGAACCCGGTGATTTTCTCGAGCGCCTGGCGCTGGCGCTCGGCAGGGGTTCCCGGGGCGAGATTATTGGTGTAAACGACCAGTGCGTCATCGGCCCGGCCAAGCCGATCGAAGAGGCCCGCCTGCAACGCGAAGCTTTCGGCCAGCAATCCCCGGTCTGCGCAAGCAACGGCGGCGCCGAGCATGTTGGTCGTGAATTCCAACGCATTTTCAGGGCGCCCCTGGGCGAGCTGGATGCGGTAGAGCAGATACTGGCGTTGCCAGGCCAGCATCGGCTTCATCTGGACTTGGGCCAGGGATTGAAGAGTGGCGTCGGCGGCGGCGTAATCCTGGCGGGCGAACAGTCCTTCGGCCAGGAGCAGGCAGCCGCTCTGCACCACCTCGTTGGCCGAGTTGGTGCGGATGGCACTTTGGAAAACCCCGTCCGGCTTTTGCAGCAACTCGATGACGCGTGGCCAGTCCTGGCGTTTGCTCCAGGCGGTGGCCTCGCCGATGGCGGCCTCGATGCGGAAGGAAGAGCCGCGGAACTGGCTGACCAGGTTCGAAAACGCGCCGCAAGCCCCCGGGTAATCCCCCTTCTTCAGGCAGGCATGGCCCAGCCACAAGAGGTACTGATCGGCCCATTGGCCGGCCTGGCCCCGATGAGCCTCGAGCAAGTCGATGGCTCCGTCGTAGTTGGACATCTGGTATCGGGCCATGGCCTGGTAGAGGAACGCCTCGGGCAGGCGGGCGGAATTCGTAAAGTCCCGCGTGAATTCGGCGAATCCGGCCTCGGCCTCCCGCCAGAACGAGCCGTGAAGCTGGTTCAAGGCGGGATTGAACGCGCCGGTTTCCCCCGGAACCTCCGCTGCAAGGAGCGGTCCGGCGGCCAGCAACAGGGACACCAACAAAATCCATCGGCGCAAAACGGCCATAGCGGCATGATTCTAAACCGTTGAGCGCGGCAACGGAAGATGGAAGTTTTTTCTCCGGAGATCGCCAAGGGCCGCTTCGGCGGCATGGAACCCGCACATCCCGTGTACGCCCCCGCCGGGCGGAGTCGAGGCGGAGCAGAGATAGATGCCGGGGGTCGGCGTGCGGTAGGGGGTGGGGCTCAGAACGGGCCGCGCCAGCAATTGCCGCCAATCGCCCGCCCCGCCGTTGACGTCGCCCCCGGCCAGGTTGGCGTTTTGTCGTTCCAATTCCTGGCAATTCATGGTCCGCCGCGCCAGGATTCGGTCGCGGAAACCGGGGGCGAACCGCTCGATCTGGCTTTCAATCCGGTCGGTCATATCGAAGACCGAACCGTTGGGCACATGGCAATAGGCCCAGGCAACGTGGCAACCTTGGGGCGCGCGGCTGGCGTCGAAAAGGCTGGGCTGGGACAGGATTGTAAAAGGCCGCTCGGGGGGCTTTCCCAGGGCGGTGTCGCGCTCGGAAGCCGCGATCTCCTCGAGGGTCCCGCCCAGGTGCACCGTTCCGGCGCGGGCGCAGGCAGCGGCTTTCCAGGGGATTGGCCAGTCCATGGCGTAATCGATCTTGAACACGCCCGGTCCGTAGCGAAACCTCCCCAGGCGGCCTAAGTAGGAGGCGGGCAATTTATGGCCGGCCACGGGCAGGACCTGGCGCGGCGTCAGGTCCAGCAGGACCGCCCGCGCCAGGGGCAATTGGTCGATGTTCTCGACTCGAGCCTGCGTGGCCAACTCGCCGCCGAGGGCGCGCAGGCAGGCTGCCAGGGCGTTGGCAAGACTCTGGGCGCCGCCGCGCGGGAAGGGCCACCCGACTGCGTGGCCCATCATGCCCAGGACCAGGGCGTAAGCCGCGGCGGGACTCTGCTCCAGCGGCAGGAACGAATGCGCCGCCAGCCCGGCCAGGAAGGCCCGGGCCGGTTCATCGGCAAACCAACTCCGGGCCAGGGCCGTTGCGGAGCCGGCGGCGCGCAGGCCAAAGCGGGCCAGCAGCAGCGGATGCCGCGGCAAGTGAAGCAACGGCTGCAACAACTCCCTCGCCAGGGCCTCCCAGTTCGCCGACAAAGGTTCCATCAGGCGCTCATAGGCAGCCTGGTCCTGGCCCAACCCGGCGGCTGTGGCCCGGACCGAGCGCCCCAGGACTGCCGCCGTGCCGTTGTCCAGGGGGTGGGCCAGGGCCGACTCGGGCTCGACCCAGCTCAACCCGTACTTTTCCAGCGGCAATGTCCGGAAAAAAGGGGAGCCTGCGGCCATCGGGTGGACCGCAGAGGCGAGGTCGTGCATAAAGCCGGGCAAGGTCACCTGGGCAGACCGCGCGCCGCCGCCAATAGTGTCATTGGCCTCGGCTACCAGGACCGACAACCCCTCCTGCGCCAGGCGAATTGCGGCGGCCAGGCCGTTGGGTCCGGAACCAACGACCACCGCATCGTAGGAGACATTCAATGCGCCGGCTCGCCATCCGCCTCGGCGCCGATGGCCGGTTTCAACGTCCAGGCCTGGAGGCGGGCCATCTCGACTATCTTCGGGGCGCGAAACCCTTCCTTATGGATGATCCAACCGCCGAATAAGCCGGGGGTGTCGGCGGCGACATGGCCAGCGGGAAGCAGTTCGGGATTACTCCCCAGCGCCAGGCCCTCCTCCAGCGGAAAGCGCCCCTGTTTCCGGTAGCCGTCGTACGCCGCCGCAAGGGCCAGCAGAAAATCCGCCGGGGGGACGGCGTCAGCGCCGATGAAGACGCGCGAAGGGACCCGCCGCCGGGTCTGGATAAAGTCCAGGACGTCCTGGGTGGCGTCGCGGAAGGCCGGCCAGGCCAGGGGCCTCTTTTGGCAGGGCGCCGGAGGCGGACTCCCCGGGCCGAGCAGTCCCTCCGGGTGCAATGGGAAGCGCAACTCCTGGCCGGCGCTGAGCTTACCGACGGCCAGCGCCAGCAGCTCGAACTGGTCGGCGACGGAATAAGCGCGGCGGCCAAGCACGAGAAAATCAAGGCCCCTGGCCGAAGTCGACAGAAGGCGGGAAGCGATTTCGGCCAGGTCTTTTTCGGCAACGCCCTCCGCGTGGATGGCGTCCGGGTAGAGGAGCGGCAGGTCGGCAGCGGTTACGAAACGCAGATTGCGCAGCGAGCGGATGTGGTCGATATACTGGCCGAAACGGGTGAAGGCGTCTGCGGTTTCCTGGGCGGTGCGCTGGGCAGGGGGGCGCCATTGTTCGCGGGGAGGGTTGGCGCCGCGGCGAAAGTTGACGCCATCCCAGAACTCCCGGTGCACCCATTCGCAAGGGTGGTAATAAATGCTGATGAGGCCGCCGCCCGGTTCGCGGCGCAAGCGCTCGGCGATGGCCGACACTCGGCTTTTGCCCGGCTCGAGATCGCCCGCGTCATGCAAGTCCATGCGCGTGCAATTCCGGCCCATGTCATAGACGTTGAGCGCGCCTGCGTACCAGAACGGTTTCTCCTCCAGGCCCACGTGGTCGCCCTCGTCCACGTAACAAGGGACGCCATGCGGGGCGACGCCGATGTCTTTCAGGGCGGCGATTGCCTGCGGCGCCCAGGAGGAACCAGGCTGGCCGTAGCACGCCAGCGTCGGGACAGAGAAGATTCGCCGTACGTCCTGCGCTCCGCCGCCTTCGCGCCGCGTGAATTCGGCCATGCCGTCCAGCAGGCCGCAGTCCGCCAGATACTCCGAGGGCGTGGGATGAACGGAATGGAAATTGGCGTGGTAGCCGATGACATGCTTCCGGAGCGCGTCAATTACATCGCCGCGCCCGCGCCGCTCCAGGACCCGCGCCTTCTCCCCGACCACTTTGAAAGTCGCCCGGATGCCCCGCTGGGTGAGCATTTCGGCCAGTTGCTTGCAGGCATCATCGTCGGCCGGCAGCAAGTAATCTTCGGTGTCGAACCAGAGAATGAGGTTGACGCGCGGCGGCTCCGCCCCCGGCGCCACCCGTGGCGCAAGCAGGGCCAGCCAGATCAGGGCCAGCGTCAAACCACGCAATCGAGGCCCAAGCGCCAGTGCTTTGAGAAGAGGGAGCAGGGGTTTCATATTCAGTGTCGGCTCTGTTGTAACTGCGACCGTCTTGAGAGTGCCCGCCTCGCGGGCAATGATCCAGATCAAATGTCTCACTGGCGCCCTTCCCGCCCTGCCGTCTTTTGCAAAAGGACCTCGCCCGCCTCGATCAGCGGGACCCCATCGGGCGTGTTGGTAGCGGCAAGGCTGAACAGAGAATAGTTGGTTTGGAAACGCAAGTAACCGCCGCGCTCGAACGTCAGGCGGACCGAACTCCACCCGCCCCACCGAATCGGCGTCAGTACGCGTTCGCTCTCCAGAACGAACTCTCCATGCGGGCCGGTCAGGGTTGGGGGTTTGCGGATGAGCAGTTCGCCGCCGTGCAGGCTCGAACTGGCCATGGCCGGCGGCTCGGGCCACAACCCGCGCGTTACCTTCACGCCGGCCAGTGGTTGCCGGGTGTCCGCCGCCAGCACCTGGCCCGTCACGCGCGGGGACACGTAAGGACCCCACGCCAGGTCCTTGCACCCAGCCAGGGCCAAGGCGAACAGCAACAGGCCGATCCATCGAATCACCTCCCCAGGCTACCGCACCCGGCCCGGCCCTGTCGAGACTGGTGTGGCGTCTGCGGCGCTCTCCCTTGCTGAAAGGCAAGAGGCGTGCTAAAATTGACCATGTGCCAATCTCAAAGAACGCTAACCAGGCAGACATGTTTGGCTCCTCCTCGGCTGACAGGCATGCTCGCGGGCATCCTGCTCTCTTTGGAGCCCGGGACGGCGGTCTTCGCCGACGTCTTCACGGTGGACACCAATGAAAGTTCGCTCACCCTGTCCGGCACGATCCAAGCCTTGGGTTCGACCTATGCTCTAACGCCCCAGGGGTCCGGGAGTCTGACGACCACATACAGCGGCACTATTCAAGCAGCGCAGGCTGCCGGCACGATTCAGTTCACCGGACAGAGCCTCATTCAAGGGCGGAACACCGGCGTCTGGCAACCCGAATCCGATGGCAGCTCCGGCAGTGCTCCAGCCAATTACGGCGGTCAAGTGAGCGCCCTTGGGCAAATCGTCGAAGTTGCCCTGCGCGGTATCCTGCTCGACGTCACCAGCCCGGTCATCAGCGTCACCAGTGGCCAATTCGACTCCAGCAGCCTGGTCTTCGGATTTTCAACGAACGGGAGCGGTACGTTGTCGTACAACGCGGGCTTCTTTGGCTCGGGAGCCAAACCTCTGAGCGGCTATGCGACTAACAACGTCAGCACGCTGGCCACCCTGGCCACAGCCGGCACTGAGCAGACGCTTACCATCCCGGTGAACGCCGTGTTTTATTTTTCGCTCCTCTCGCAGGACGACACCACGCTCAATGTCCAAGGCCAGTTCGTCGCGGTCCGCAATGCCGTGCCTCCCTTGGCCATTCAATCCATCGGGGTGACGAACCGCGTCGTGACACTCCAGTGGCAAAGCCCAGCCGGGCAGTCTTTCGGGGTCATGTCCTCGCCGGACTTGACGACGTGGCAGACGAACGCCTCGAACGTCAGTTCGTCCACGACCGCCTACACCTGGAGCGGCCCGGCAATCGCGCCGAAGACCTTCTACCGCATCGCCAACTAACTTGCGATCGGTCATGGCGAGGCTGTCAAGACAATTCCTTCACGTGGGCCTGCTGGTCCTGGCCGTGACGACGCTGTCCGTTCACGGGCAGTTAACCGGCTCTCTGCAGATCACCAATCTCCAGGCCACCGCCGATGGGTGGCTGCTGAGCTGGGGGGCCCCCGCCTCCGGCCCCGCCTTCACCGTCCAGTTTCAGGATACGCTGCAGGACGGTATTTGGCGCGCACCGGCCACGGCGACGCCTTTCCCCGTGGCGTCGAATCAGTGGCTCGATTTCGTGACTACCAACGCGGCCCGCCTTTACCGGGTGGTGGCTGTGACCCCTGCGGAGCGAGGCAAAGTGTTGTCCGTCGCCTACAGCAATACGCTCTCGGTTGCCACGCTTGCCTTCTTGTTCGATCACGCCCAAATCCCGATCACTCCACTGTATGACGTGGCGTTGTACAAAGTGGATTACGAGACTATCGACCCGCTGGGAGGACGCACGCAGGCCTCGGGAGCTTTGGCCCTGCCGGTGAACTCGGGCCAATTGTTGCCCCTGGTGAGTTATCAGCACGGCACCATCACCCAGACAAACGACGCTCCCTCCTCGATGGACCTCAACGGCGAGGTGACGGTGGGTATCGGCTTTGCCTCGACGGGCTACGCCGCGGCGGTTCCCGACTACCTGGGCCTGGGGGACTCGCCTGGCCTGCACCCATACCACCACGCCGGCTCCGAGGCAACGGCCTGTGTGGATATGCTGCGGGCGGTCAGGACTTTCTGCGCCACCAACGGCTTTGCCCTCACCAACCTGCTCTTTCTCTGTGGCTATTCGGAGGGTGGTCACGCCACCATGGCGCTCCTCCGTGAGCTGGAGACCTACCACGCCGACGAGTTTACCGTGACCGCTTGCGCCCCTATGTCGGGGGCCTACGACCTTTCCGGCACCACCCTCAACGACTTCCTCAACAGCCGCCCAGCCCCGGACCCCTATTACTTCCTTTACCTCCTGGGGGCCTATCAGGACATCTACCATTTCGCGGCCAGCCTGAGCAACCTGCTGGCGGCGCCCTACAACAGCAGCCTGCCCCCGTTGCTAAACGGCAACACCACAGGAGCGCAAATCAACAGCGCCATGCCCGCCGACCCGGTCCAAATTCTCCAACCTGCCTTGCTGGCGGCCCTCCGAAACAATCCCCGCCACCCCATCCGCCTGGCCCTCGAAGAGAACGACGTTTACCGCTGGAAACCGGTCAGTGCCCTGCGGATGTATCAGTGCTCCGGGGACATGGACGTGGACCCTGCGAATGCCCAGGTGGCACTCGCCTTCTTCCAAGCCGTGGGCGCTACCCAGGTGCAGTCCATCGACCCGCTGCCCGGCGCCGATCACACGACCTGTGCCCAACCCAGCCTCCTGGCGGCCAAAAGCTGGTTCGATTCCCTTCGCTAAAGCGTTGTTTTGCGCGGCGAGCGGGCGGCCAAAAAAGCGGCTAAAGAAGCAATTGACAACGCGCCGGGGCCCGGTACTGTTTTTGCCCGTGCGGGTGTAGCTCAATGGTAGAGCGCCAGCCTTCCAAGCTGGCCACGTGGGTTCGATTCCCATCACCCGCTCCAACATCAATCCCGCCCAATAAAATCAAGGGTTTTATGCGCTTTCAAGTTTCCAAAAATGCCTTACTGGTAACGCCCACCGGTAACACGTGCAAGGCTGTTCAAGGTTTCTAACTGGACAGATGTTCAAATGTTTGGAATGCCTCGGAAGCGTGGAAACCGCGCTGGCAAAACGCGCAACCGGGGCAAGCGGGCGGGAAAACCGCCAGGATTTCGGCCCAGGACGGCGCGGACCCTGTCAGGGTGGCGGACACCCTGCCAGAGCGCCCCAGGGGCGCTGTGGCGCGTTGCCTGGGCCAACCGCCGGGCATCCTGGCAAGCCGGGCCGGACACTCGAACCTCACCCTGCCAGGGCCGGGGGCTGGCGGGCTGGCGGGGCGGGGCAGGAGTTTCTGGCGAGTTCTGACCTTGTATGCTTTTCTCCTCTTGTCGTCGTTCGCGTGCTTTTCCAAAACGATGCGAGAAAAGACAGCACACGGGATTCAGCAGTTGGGGCCTGTGAGCCAGAAGCACCCCTGCCGGGCAGCGCCTCGATCAGCACTTGATGACCGACAGACCCCGAACCTTTGAAAAGTGCTGGTCGCGAGCAAGAATGGGTAGCCCGGTTTCCAGGGCGCTGGCCGCTATCCAGATGTCATTGACCGGGATCATTTCCCCGCGTTTCTCCAGGTCGTAGTAGGTGTCGGCATAGAGCATGGAGGTGATCGCGGGGGTGTAATACATCGAATGGCCAGTCAACACTTCCAAGACCCTCTGCCAAGCGGCAATTTGATCGTTCGCCTTGAGGCTGCCGAAACGAAGCTCGGCCAGGGTTACGAATGTGATGGCGAAATTCCTCCCTTCAAGCCTCCGTTCGGCCTGCGCGTCACCCCGGCTCAGAAGAACCACTGCGCTGGTGTCAGCGATGGAATCAGGGGGCGCGCCGCTCATGGAACTCGCTCGAACGCATCGGCGATGTCTTTCTCGAACTTGTCCCAATCTTGCTCGGACATTTCATGACGACGACCGCTACCGCCGCGTGGCTTGGCCGACTGCGGGCTTTCCGTTCTGGCGTGAATGACAGAGACGTTCGGACGCCCCTCCAAAGGTGTCAGTGTAAAGGCCTTATTGAACCGCTTCGCAATTGTCGCCGCACTCATAGGGCAACGATAGCCGGTTCTCTTCCGCCACGCAAGCACGGCTCTCGACAACCGCCTTCTGTGTGGGGGCTGCCCGGGTTGGCTCAGGATGATTCGAATCCGGTTACAAATTGACCCGTGGTGTGGCGGACGGGCCCCGGGGCCAATGCAGGCGGTCAGTGCGGGGGCCGGAATGTCTGGCGGGGACGGCCTTGCTGCCCGTGCGAATGCCCGCGTGATTGCCCGCTATTCAGCCGGCCCACCGGAGCGCAGGGGAGCGCGGGGCGGCCAACGGGTTCCCCTTTTTCTCAGAACCACCAGAGGACATGTGCTGCACACCGCCGGGTTGCCGCCAGCTCAAACGCCGATGAAGCCGAGCCCCCCAATCACGGTGCCCAACCAAGAAACCCCGGCGTTGGCTCGGCTCCCTGAATTGACCTGGTGCAGGCGGGTGCCGGAAAATCATAGGCCCCAGCTTGACCTGAGACGCACTTTGACGAGCTGGACCTACCGCTGACACCCCCCAGGGAAGCTGAAAACGCAGGAATCTCAACGGGATCCATGGGCGCACGAGAGGATTTCCAGCCCTGAATCGGCCCACTGAAAGGCGCGCCGGGGCTCCATTGACCAGCGTTTTGAGTCTGACCTCAGAGGCCCTTGGGGGTCACGCAGTTGCCGCCGCCTTCATCCACCTGCACCTCTGACCTCGCGCTGGTCAAGAGCACCACCGAGTCAGCAGGAGAGGGCGCCAGGAGGCTGGAAAAGCTCCTGTAAAGCCGAGGGAGAGTTGAATTGAGGGCTTGAATAAACGAATCAGCCGTCGTAAGTTCAAGCGAGACGAAGCTGAACATGAACAGCTTACGCAAAAGTGGAGGGAGAACCTTCCGGCTTGGATATACGAACCGGCCGTCGCATAATCACAGTTAGATGACCGCGCCGGCTCAACTTCAACTATGCCCTAAGACATATGAACAACCAAGAGAATAAGCAAATAACCGTGTCTCTCCAAGGGGTGAGCCTTCGAGTCGCTGACGTGGACCGCTCCGTCACGTTCTACACCAAGCTCCCAGGCGCGGAACTCGTCATGCACCGCCCAGGCCAGTTCGCAAAGATCAAAGTCGGCGGCGCTCACATCCAAGCCGTGAAGCTGCCCGCCGGGGAGAGCAGTTTTCACATCGAACTCGACACAGCGAATCAGCAGGCGTTCTACAAGGAGTTGCTCTCCCGCGGTATCGAACCTGACTCGCCGCCAACCATGCAACCGCATGGAAGGATCAACTTCAGCGTCCATGACCCGGACGGTTATGTGCTAGAGTTCGACACACCGTGAAGAGGTTACCACTCTGAGCGTGACTAAGTCATCTGACCCGGCGGCTGCAGGCAAAAGCGCGATGACCTCATAGCTAACGTTAAGAATAAAGTCTCTAGTTCCCATAGCCTCTACAAAGCCGCGCAGCCCTCTATGGAAAGCCACGGAGCCAATGTGGACGCCAAGGATTGATTACAGATGGCGGCAACGCGAATCCACTGCCCGCGCCGATGTAGGAACGAGAGTGATGTGTCAGAAGGCGCAGCCTTAACCGACCGGCGCGGCCCTCGCCAATCAAATCGAAAACAAACGGCGCCGGTTCCGGCTTTAACCTTGAACCCAGATGAATCTGTGATATGACTTTCTCACCTCAGGGTGGCTGGTTTTGAACCGCCCATAAGTGGCTGGTTTTGATTCGCCCGGTGACACCATGGGCAGGTGTTTATTGGCAACAGGAACAGGATATAGACGCTGGGACCTATTGCCTGGTGAATGATTGGGTTGCCTGCGTAGAATTCGATGTAGGCGATTCTGCTGTCGTTGTGATTGCTATCTCTGTCAAGTTCGAGGGATGTGGATTGATGGCAAGGCTCTCTGGCTCATGACGGTTGGCCCCATTGAGCCTACGCTTATGGATTGTGGCTATGCACCTGGGTTATCCGCATCTTCTGAAACATACACTAACTAAGGAGTGTCTGGACGATTATCTATCGAGAGAATCCAATTGTATCAATTGAATTATTTCACACTCAGAATTGGGCGGGCTCTATCAGGAAGCCAGCGTGATCTCAGAGGTCGCTTGAGGGCGGTATTCGATATGTGGGCCGAAAAGTATAGTTGCTAACGCCTACACTTGGCTCAGAAATGGCGATTGAGAGTGAGCGGCCTGTGAGAGCGTATGGAGATTCCGGTCACTTCTTGGCGCGTATCCTGGTTCGTACGATTACGACTACGCCCTGGACCACCCACGCGATTCCGACAGACAGAATCGCAAGAGTAGAGAATATGAAATCCAAGGGCAGTAATCTCTTGTGAATTATGGTGCTGATGTCGATGTCACCGTGAATTAGAGCGAGTGCGGTTCCCCGACACAGATCAAACAGGCTCATCCAATCCCCCTGCACATTCATAAAGCGAATGAAGCAACTGGCCGCAATAAGGCCGATAGAAATCCATAGCCACAGTCGATTGTCGGTCTTAAAGCTCGTCATCTTCGTAGTGGCCGACCATAGAGGTTTGTCCAGGGAGGTCAAGACCCAATTCGAGATGCTCTTAATTTTGCCGCTAGACGCAGGAAACCTTGAGACGGCGGCCCAGGTCCAGCCAGTTCAAACCCACCGCTATGGCCCCGTTGACCAGGTTTCCCCTCTTGCGTGCGCCAGATGCCCCACGACAGGTCTGAATGGGCGGCCGGTCCTCAGAGTGGTCAATGGCGCGAAGTCTTGGGAGAGGGGAACTGTGGGCTACTTCAAGGCCATTAGGGAGGTCCTTATCTCTTGGTGGTTCTGACCATTGATGCGTGAATTTCACGCATCATGCGTGAGAATCACGCATCTATCAAGGGGAAGTCCGGCTTGGATTGCTGATTTCCTGGGTTTTATGGAGACGCCAGAAGTGGCACAGAATATGCAGTTGCTTTGTCGAGCCTGTGGTTCTGATGTGTTTGGGATTGCCGTCTTGGTGTTGGTTTGAGCTGGCGGTTGATGGCGCGAAGATAAAACTGAAAGGGTATATGTATGCGTAAAGCGGTGCGACTTCTCCGGGTTCGCCTTGCCGTTCTTGCGATGGGGTTGGGATTGCCTGCGGCGGTGGAGGCCCAATTCAATTACACGACCAATCAGGGCACCATCACCATCACAGGATACACCGGTTCAGGCGGTGGGGTGGTCATCCCCAGCGCGATCAATAACCTGCCGGTCACCAACATCGAGGGAGGGGCGTTCGCCAACTGCTACAACCTCACCAGCGTGACAATCCCCAACACCGTCGCCAGCATCGGAGAAGGCGCGTTCGAGAACTGCATCAACCTGACCAGCGTCACGATTCCTGACAGCGTCACGAACATCGGGGACGAAGCGTTCGAGGACTGCACCAGCCTGACCTCGATCACGGTAGATGCAAACAATCCCGCCTATAGCGATATGGATGGAGTCTTGTTCAACCATAGTCTGAACACGCTCGTCGAATATCCGGGTGGCTTGGGCGGAAGTTACACGATTCCCAACAGTGTCACCAACATCGAGGGAGGGGCGTTCGCCAACTGCTACAACCTTACCAGCGTGACAATCCCCAACACCGTCGCCAGCATCGGAGAAGGCGCGTTCGAGAACTGCATCAACCTGACCAGCGTCACGATTCCCGACAGCGTTACCAGCATCGGAGAAGGCTCGTTCGATGGTTGCACCGGCCTGACCAGCGTCACGATTCCCAACAGCGTTACCAGCATCGGCACCAATGCGTTCAATTACTGCAAAGGCTTGACCAGTGTCACGATTCCCAACAGCGTCACCAACATCGGGGACGGGGCGTTCGACTTCTGCACCATCCTGAGCAGCGTGACGATCCCAGACAGCGTTACCAGCATCGGGGACTATGCGTTCTCTTTCTGCGTCAGCCTGGCCAACATCACGATCCCCAGCAGTGTCACCAGTATCGGCGACGGTGCCTTCGCCGGCTGCACCGTCCTGAGGGGAGTCTATTTCCAGGGCAATGCCCCCAACCCCGGCTTGAATGCATTTGGAGGGGATCCCTATCTAACCGTCTATTATCTGCCAGGCGCTACCGGCTGGGGCGCGCGCTGGGCCGACTACACGTCTGGCGATATTCCAGCCGTGTTGTGGAACCCTCAAATGCAACCAGGCAGCTTCGCCGTTGGGAGCAATCAATTTGGATTTACCGTCACCGGCAGCAGCAACTTGGTCGTCGTGATAGAGGCCAGCACCAACCTAATCAATCGCACCTGGACTCCGCTTCAAAGCAACACCCTCAACGGCAACCCTCTCTATTTCACCGACCCCCAGTGGACCAAGTATGGCAGTCGTTTCTATCGGGTAACGTGGCCGTAAGGTGGAGAAGTGGCAGGAGCCCGCATGCCCTTCATTGGCTATCGTTTATAGTGCCTTGATTCGTTAGCTCCATCTCTATGCGTCTATACATTCCGGCTCATGGCATATTCATACGGCAACGGATATAAAGTGGTATAGGCGGGGTATATAGAAATACTGTCAGCGGTCGGTGGGGTATGGATATATGCAGCATCTAGCGATGAATGGTGTATAGAAAGCGACTATTTCTCAGCCCTGGTTTTCACTCCTTTGGGGACGAGGACCTCGGTCACCACGAAATCGAAATGACGACCGGAGCTTTGCTGCGGTAGGTCCCTGAGCAGTGTGTCCTTTGTGATTGGTCCAGGGTACCGCACAACATATGTCACTTCTTTCCCTTTGAACCGGCAGATGGTATTCCTTGGGATTTGGGCGAACGGGTCGAGACCGCCGGTGGGCACCTCCACAGGACTTCCCAGTTTCTCTCCATTGACCGTGGTCACAAGGAGCCAACTGTTCTTCCCGCCCTGGAAGGTTCCCTCAATCGTGAGTTCGGTGCCAACGGGTTTGCCGAGTCTACCGACCATAGGTGTCTCGCTCGGCTCAAGGACCTTTGTCACGACAAAGAAGCTGTGGAACTGGAAGGACTGTTGTGCGTTTGGACCATACCAATACGGAGGGCCGCAGAATTCACCGGCCTCGTAACCCTCAAGGCAATAATGCACACCTTTTTCAATCTGGACCTTGATTTGGAGGTCACCTCTTATCTCGATGCTCACGGGCTGTTTGACCTTTTGCTCGTTAATCTCTGATACCTCCAGTGGGTTGCGGAGCATGACATTTTCCGCCAAAAGACCGCCTATGGTCAACCGAGTGCCAAGAGGCTCATCCAATCGCCCGATGACTCTCGAAGGTGGGTTCAGGTCGCTCACGTGAGTCTGCTGCGCTATGGGTGTTGTGATGGTTATTGAGGATGCGGGTTCAACCACAGACAGCACGACAAACCACCGACGAAACTGCCACACGGCCTGAGGGAGATTAACGCTCTTTCCCTCCTCCTTGGCCGCCTCCTCAACTGCTGGCGGCAAGCCAATCAACCCGCCTGTCTCGTAGCCCTTGAGGATGCAGCGCATGGACTCCGGCAGGGATACTACGTTCTCCACCCAGACCTGGATGGGCTCTGTCAGCTTCTTGCCGTCGACGGTGTCCACAATCAGCGTGCGGTTTCCGGTCTTGAAACCCTCGGCCATTTTAACACCCTCTATCTTTAGGTATGTCCCCAAAGCGTATCCCAGTCTGCCAGGTGAAACCTCCTGTGCATCCGCTAGCGCGATTACACCTGCCAACAAAAAGGCGTGCATAGTGCTCCTCATATTGCGTTCTCCTGATTATGGGCTGGAAGAACCAGCGCGATTATTAGCCTTCCAAGCCGGAGGTTTGGACCTGGCATTCCCTTCACCTCAGAAGGGCCAGATTCACAGCATAATATCCCGAAACCCATGAGAAGAGCTTAGCCCTCGCTACCGGGGAGTCAAGCCCCAATGTTGTGATCTTCAATGCCGTTCGACGACCTTTGCCGAGGTTCTCGATGTAGTCAATGGGCGAACAGATCGAGAGATCTGCCCGGTCCGTTGATGAACTGGGGCTGGCCCGTGTGGGCACTTGACATTTCCCTCGTTCCAGCCAGAGTTGCCCCAATGAACTCGATCACGACGTTGACACCACAACAACTCCGTGCAGCGGCCGACCTCAAAGAGAGGATCGACGGGCTGCAAAATCAACTTAATCAAATTTTGGGCGGTGAACGCCCTGCTCCTGGCCCTCAAGCTTTTGAAGCGCCTTCTGCTCCTGAAGCGGCTGAAGAACCTGGCACGCTCAAACAAACGTCGCAAAGAAACAGGGAAACGCGTTTCAAAGAGCATCCACACCTGAGAGCCGAGTGGAGCATTTCCCGTGCTCTGAGGAAGGCCAGGTCAGAGGCGATGAAGGCGAGGTGGGCGGTAAGGAGAGGTGAGACTCCAGCACAAGAGGCCCCGGCAATTGAAGGGGAGAAGCCCAAGAAGACGAGGAACATCAGTGAGGCCGGTAGAAGGGCGATGTCGTTGGCCGGCAAGAGGAGATGGGCGAAGGCGAGGAGGGCGGCCAAATTGGGTCTGTAGATTTCCGGATTTTGACAAGGCGCAATGCTCTTCAGTGGGGGTTGCGCCTTTTGGCTTGTGGGGACGGAGACATGATGCGTCGCCAATTCTTAGGGTTGACTGAAGGCCGGAAAAGGATGTATCGTCCTAATTATTATGGGCCTTGGCATTAGAGCAGAGGTGCTCGGCAAACCAGCAGATGGTTCGTTCTATCAGAGTTAGGACATCTCTAGCCAATATGCGCCCTCGATATAGAATCCTGACACGGACGGCACTCATTGCGCTCATGTTGGTTGCGATCTGGTTGGTCTTCCACAAAAGTGGGGCAGTACGCGGCCTAAGTTTCGGTTTGACCACAGCACGCGGGCATTTCGAAGGACTGTACGCGGATCAGATCACCGTCGCGTGGGTGACCAACTACTGGGGTTCCCCTATTGATCTGGATATGCCGTGTGCTCGACTGGAGTACGCAGGAGGTCGGGCAGTGACAGACTGCGGGCCCTCCTGGAGCCAGAAGGGGTATTCAGCCCATCTATTGCCCGGCAGTACCTTATGGGTGGCTTACGGGATTGCTAGAGATGTAAAACGATTCAGGGTGATTTTTGAATACGATCGGGATGCTGGCCCTGTGCGGAGGATCATCAGCAAGGGCGTTGGGATATTGCCCTCGAACCACCTGCCCCGCCGAATCTATTCCTGGTTAAGCGACCATGGATTCGTGAACGGCACGGTACATGTCCACTACGCAAGCCCGTGGATTCCTAACCCCGCTCCTCAGAGCCTCAAGAAACCGGCGGCGCGTTTGCTTCAATGCCCGGACCCATTGGACGCATTTCAAGGATTTCCCTCACCGCTCGTCTCCACCAGCGCCAAACCTTTCCACGCTCTCCTTGCCCTTTGATTTTCACCCGGCAGGTCATGGCGAACCTTGAGTCCGAACGTGATCTCAATCTCATCCTTGGCAACCCGGCTGAACGCTTTTGATGCAAATGGCCGGATATGATTGAGATGGCACCACTGCTGATAATGGGCGTACATGTCGAGCACTCCCAACTCTGCATTTCTTTTCTCAACCAGGCATCCGGGCCGACCGTCCGCTTGGTAGCGGCACTCACGCCAGCCCTCGGCTCCACTGGCGTAGAGGTTTTGTGCGCAACCGACCCCACGGGCCGCAGTGGTTCCTGCGCAAGCCGGTGTGGATCGAGCCGGTGTTGGCGGGGCTTCAGGCTGAGGCAACCGCCGACGGGGGCCACGAGGTATGAGGGCCAGACGGTTGGCACTGCCAGACGACCTGGGATTCAGGCTGGCTTAACGTGACATTAAGGTGCGTTGGTGTAATGTGGCTCTGACGGACCAAAAATTGTAAACGCAAACAAGTCATGAAATTAAAACCCCACGCCCTCCTCCTGGCGTCTTGCCTGGGCGCGGCGACGTGCCACGCCGCGAACACACCCTCACCCGCGCTTCTGGTGCTCAACAAGGGGAACAACTCCCTGGCGATCGTCGATCCGCTGGGCATGAAGGTTGTCGCCCAGGTGCCTGTTGGCCAAGACCCTCACGAAGTCGTGGCGTCAGGCGGGCTGGCCTTTATCTCGAACTACGGCGGCAATAACACCCTGTCGGTGGTCGATCTTGCGGCCCAGAAACCGTTGCCTCCGGTGAACCTGGGGGCGCTGCGCTCGCCTCATGGATTGGCGGTCGCCGAAGGCAAAATCTACTTCACGGCGGAGGCCAACAAAATCATCGGGCGCTACGACCCGTCTGCCCAACAAATTGATTGGCTGCTCGGTTTGGGCCAGGAGCGGACGCACATGATTGTCGTGTCCCAGGACGGAAAGAGGATTTTCACTTCGAACGTTAACTCGGACACGATCAGTCTGATTGAACGGGGCTCCGGCCCGAACGGGCCGGGTCGAGGCCCAGGGCCGTGGGGGCCTCCTGGGCAAGGCGGGTTTGGCGGGCCAGGGGGTCCGCCTCCTGGAGCGCCTCGGGACAGCAATCCGCCGCCTGGCGGGCCGGACGGGCCTGGCGGACTTGGAGGGCCAGGTGGGCCAGGTGGGCCGGGCAGGCCGGGCGGACCCGGAGGGTTTGGTCCAGGTGGAGGCGGGCCTGGCCCCGGAGGACCGCCTCCTGGCGGGCCTGGCGGCGGCGGCTGGAATGCGACGCACGTAACGGTGGGCAAAGGCCCCGAAGGGTTTGACGTGTCCCCTGATGGGAAAGAGGTCTGGGCGGCAAATTCACACGACGGCACGGTGTCGATCATCGATGTCGCCCGGAAGTCGGCGGTGCAAACCCTCACCGTGGGCACGAGGTTTTCCAATCGCCTGAAGTTTACGCCGGACGGCAAGGCGGTGTTTATCTCGGACCTCGGCGGTCGTGAACTTGTTGTGGTGGATGCCGCCGCCCGCAAGGAGTTGAAACGGATCGCGCTGGGCGGCGGCGCTGCGGGCATCCTGATGCAGCCGGACGGTGCGCGGGCTTACGTGGCGGTCGGCTCAGAGAACGGACTGACAGTTATCGACCTGAAAACGCTGGAGGCGGTGGGGCACATCGAGACGGGGCCTGGCCCTGACGGCTTGGGCTGGGCGGTCAAGGATTAGGCTGACTTTCGCTACCGGAGGGGGGTAATCTGCGTAAGTGCCTGCAAATCAAGGCACGATTCCAAAAGGTCTGCACTACAACATCTGAATCATTTCATGGTCACTTTGTGGTCGGTGGTGATCT
>Ga0181524_10001896_pt1 | contig 22868 bp, 17 predicted proteins | sample PEATcosm2014_Bin_34_FD_119761 | JGI IMG/M metagenome (GOLD analysis project Ga0181524, IMG submission 119761) | Peatland microbial communities from MTU Mesocosm Facility, Houghton, MI, USA - PEATcosm2014_Bin05_60_metaG | ecosystem: Environmental > Terrestrial > Soil > Wetlands > Peat | place... | reverse complement strand
TCCGATTGAACACGTGTGAGCTTCGCAACCTCGTGTGCGTGTTGACGATCTACCGTGGAGCATCCGCATAAACTCGTTCCCGACAGAATGACAAGGGCCAGAGGTACGAAGGTCTTCACCAGCCATAAGTTCATTTTTCAAGCTCCATGATGGGGCTGCGTCTTCTCACGCTAATCGGAACCCTTCCTGAATCCGAAGTGCCAAGGCCGCTTGGCCCTCAATTGCTGCCGAGTTTACTCCACCAACGGCCTTCTTTGTAGCTGAATCGAAGGGAGCGAGTATCCTTGATTCAGGGTCCACCAAGGTGAAATCTCCGTCGACAATGTGCCTCAACGTATCAAGGCACGGGTTCATGTGGGATGCGTCACATTTCGTGCCCGAGACGTGCATCGCCACCTGCACGCCAAGCAGAAAAGATCGCATCGCTAAGTCATTCGCTATTCTTTCGTCCATGAAATACCCTTCCAAACTGCAACGCTACAGCGTGAATGGACAAGTGCCTCGCGCGCTAAGAGTCCAGACTATCCGGCGCGGTCGCTTTTACGAGGCCGTGGGCTTCGGCTCGGACCCCGGAACCTTGCGCGGTATTTTACCAGCAGCCCCTGACAGCCACAAGGACAAAAGGAAAATTCGCGGGCGACAGGCCAGGCGCGCGCCGTATCACGGCGGCAATGCCGCTACCAGGGCCGCGTCCGAAGGCCGCCTACGGCGAAGGCATTCGCGGCATGGTTGATGACGGCCCAGGCGGTGTGGTCGGCCAGGTTGACGCCCCAGTCTCCGAGCCGGTCGGCGGTTGGATCATACGCGCGCAAATGGAACGCGCCTTCGCCGCCGATATTCAGACTGGTCGCGCCGACCCAGCGGTCGGAGGAGTCGCGGCTAAGTGCGGCATTTCGCAAGTCCGACTGGACTTTCGACATGCCGCACTCCACAGGGGCTTCGCCCCTATGGCGCTCCAAGACGCTCGTCGCAAGCTCGGCGCTGCGCCTGCTCGCGCCTGCGACTTTCGTGTCTTTCCGCTGTGACCCCTTGGAGGGCCTTTCGCGGCCCTCCAAACCTCCCGCGTCGTCCAGCACTTCAGAAGTCCTTGCGGACTTCTGAAATGCTGTACTAAGCAAACCGTACCGGCCGGTCCCGGCCCGGTCGTCCGGCAGGCGCGTCGCGTCGTAGCTGACGGACAGGACGTAGTCGTCGGTGCGATCGGCGCCGAGGTCCTGCATGCCCCAGAGTCTCAGAACGTCGCTGGCCAGCCCGCTCTGCGTCGGCGCCCAGCCGGTGTTGACCGCCTTCGTCAACGGCCGGCTGTCATGGGTCGTGCGCGCGCTGCCGTTGACGCCGGCCAGGATTTTTGCGGAGCTTCCCAAGTATTCCTCGCCGTCGGCCGATCCCCTGGCAATCGCGTCCTGCACGGCAGCATACGAGCCGCCCTGCCGCACCGGGAACTCGCGCCCGTTGAGGCTGTAGCCGCTGGTGGCGCGCAGTTTCCAGTTGCCCGCGAGGGACGGCGTCCGGGTGATGACGCTCTCGGCGGCATTCCAGCCGGCCGCGTTCGTTCCATCCTGGTTCGTGATGTCCACGGCATAGTAGTCCACGGTAACGCGCGGTCCGTCCACGGTGCAGATATAGTACCCGACCGTCCAGAGTTCCTCCGACACGGGCGTCTCGTTCGCCGAGAAGGGCGGAAACGGGGTGTAGAACTTGGAACTGTCGGACTGGGCGATGACCTGGTGCACGGAATACCCGCTGCTCAGCGGCGCCGCGATGATCGAGTCGGCGTGATGATGATCGTGGCCGGTGATGAAGTAGTGGACGCGGCTCTCCGCAAGGCACCGGATGAAAGCGTCCTCCGCCTGGCGCTTGGCCATGCCCGAGGCGGTCTCGCCGGCGCCGTCGCCCGCATCTAAAGCTGTGGCCGCGCCTCCGAAGAGGTTGTCCTTGTGCGCGCCGCCCAGCAGGTTCTTGTGGCTGAAGACGAAGGCATGCTGAGGCCGCTGCGGGTCCTTGAGCCGTTGGGCGATCCAGGGCTGCTGCTGAGCGACCGAGCTGTGACGGGTGGTGCCGGTCCGGTCGAACTGGTCGAGGAGGACGAAGCGGGCGTTTTCATAGTCGAAGGAATAGGACACGCTCCCGTTCGCGTTATTGACCGCGGCGGGATAGGAGAAGCCGGCGCCGACGCTGAAAAGGTTCGGCTCGGTCCGGGCCGGCGGCGCAATTTGGCTGTCCACGCCGAGGCGGGGATTCTTCTGCACGATGTCGGCCGGCGTGGCGTTGTTCCGGCCGGCGGCCTGGGTCGGGCCGACGGGCCCGCGGTCCGGATCGAGATTGTACCCGATCTGCGGAAAGACGCGGGCGAACTCCTTTCCGGAGTTCCCGTCCGCGGCCTCGTGGTTCCCGCGCACGGGATAGTAGCCGATGCGGGCGTTGTAGAGGTCCTGGACGTACAGCGCGCGGGCGTCGAGATTGGGCGTGCTGCTGACATTCACGCAGTCGCCGACGTCCACGACGATTCGCACGCCCTGGGCGATGAAGGCCTGGTGAATCTGCTTGAGGATGCCGGCGGGAATCGAGTTCGGGCTTTGGCCGTCATCCGGGACGGTCCACTGCGTGTCGGATATGACGGCGAAGCGCCAGGGCATGCCGCCCGAGGCCGCCGGGACGCTGACGAGCGCGCCGGCCGAAACCAGCGCCACCACAATCCAACGGAGCAGAACGCCCGAGAAGAAACCCATGCGCCCCTCGCTTGAAAAAGCCCAGGAATCGCCGTGAGCCCGGACCGTCCCTGATATCTTACCGCGCACTGAAGGCGGGAAGCTACACAGAACCTAACGCCGCCGTGCAAGGAAAGTGTTCGGACAGGATGAAATCGGCACGGACGGAATCTGTCAACGATCCGCTGTTATTTCCCGGCGTTCGCCGCTCCGCCGGGATCAGCAACCCGGGGCGGCGGCAACAGAGGCTTCAAGGCTTTGGGATCTTTCTCATGATCCGCAAGCCCGATCTCAATCTTTCCCAAGTCGGCATTGTCGTCATCCAGTTGGAGGGTGACGAGCTTGCCGGCTTTGTATTCGGCGCTCTGCCGAATCTTCTCGCACAGCGAGAACAATTGCTCATGGCTCCAGTTTGCCGAGACCAGCAGAAGCGGCGAAGGCCGCATGCCCGGCGGCTCATTTGCCCCGGACGCGATTCTGAAATAGACGGGGAGCGGATCCTCTATGTCGCTGTCAATATCGTCCGTCATCATCTGGTGCAGGGTGCGCTGGTTCTGCCATAGGGTGAACGCAAAGGGGCGCGACAGGCCGACGATGAACGCGGCATCCGTCGGGTCGTCCTGGCGAAACGTGTCGCGTTTCGTGCCGACGAGACCTGTGGTTTGGCGCACGACGAAGACGCTCAGGCTGATCGCGTCCACCCGCGAATAGAGAGGTTGCGAGAGCCACTTGACTTTGAGTTTAGTCTTCATGGGCTCGCCGCGCCGGGCCGGCTGATCGTCGGGCACGAGCGCCGGAATCTCTTCGTGTGCGGCGGGAATGCGGAGCGAGACGAGCTCGGAATAGCGTCCGGCCAGGTTGCTGGCTTGCACGCCGCGCTGGGTAATGCGGAGGAAATTCGCATACTGGTTGACATAGGTCGAACGGTGGTCGAGTTCCTGCGATATTTTCTGGCTCATCGTGGAATCAACCTCGCGCTGTGCCGTCAGCTTCGGGTTGATGCTTGTCAGGGCCTGGAGAAGGGCCGAGGCTGCCGTTGGCGGGCCGGCAAGGCTCAGGTTCAATGAGTCGGTGGCCTTCCGGGTCAGATCTCCCATGTTGACAGGCACAAGGTCCACCGTCGTTTTCACGTTCTCTATCCTGACGCTGATGTCCTCCAGCGCCTGGGTCAAATCGTTCGAGATGGTTTCAGGGCCAAGGGGCCTGCCGTGGAGACTTTGACGCCGGTAGTAGCTGCAGAACCACTTCCACAATTCCTTCTCCAGAACGACATCCCTGTTCGGCGGGCCGGCGAACGGCCGGAAATAGATATAGGTGCTGACATAGGCGATGCGATCGAGCAGAGAAGGGCTGTTCAGGACGGTCGAGATGCTCAAGGTGACCTGCTGATGCGGATTGAAGTCCGCCGGGTCGGCCGCAGGGGATGGATTCTTTTTATCATCCGAATTCGGATTCTGCTTCGAGAGGGCATCCGTATCCGCGGTCCCGATCCAGCCTCCAAAGGCGATCTTGGAAGCTGAACCGCCGGGTTTCAGGTCGGAAGAACTATCCTGGCCCGGCGGCGGCTGCTGCGGCTGCATCGGTGTTATGGCGACTCCGACGGGAAAATAATCGCTGACCATTGAAGGCAAGCAGTATTCGCGGCAGGGATATGACGGGAGTTCCTCCGATGGCAGAAGGAGACGAGAATATTCATGCTCGATGCCCTGCAGCATGGCTGTCACACCAGCCAGAAGTCCTTCGTCCCAACGCTTGAGATTCTTGCTCGTCTCTACGGTTTTTTCGAAGAGCTTCTGGGCTTCTTGGGTTGCAAATCCAGCGTCAAGAGGCTCTTGGCCAGCCTGTCTCTCAGAGTGCTGGTCCAGATACTCCCTCTTCACTTCTGCGAGGGCTTTTTCAAGGCTTTCGAGATCAGGCTCCCAGGCGCCAAGTCCAAAACGTTTCCGCGCTTCAACATACGCCTTATTCCATTCCACTTCATGAGGATGTTCCTCGTCCCACTTAGGATCACCAGCAAGGTGGTGGAGGCGTTCCTTGATTGACAGCGCAGGGTACACGTCGTATTTCGGGGGAAAGCCGGCGGGACGCCAGCCGCAGCAGCCGCAGAAGGATCTCGCGAGTAAAAACAAGCAGATGGCAGCAAGTATGATGCAGATGACTGTCATGGCAGCACCTCCCGTAGAAACCGGTCTTCCCCGTTCGACCGTATCGCAAGGTGCGGTCGCCTCTCTAACGCGACATTGTACGCTCGAAGCCGCCGCTGTCAAGCAGTTTGTCGGGTCAACCGGTTCAGGGGCCGGAATCGCCGGGTGAGCCTAACGGCGTCTTTCATACAGCATCCACGGACCCGATGCGTACACCTGGTTGCATCGGCTCACGATGTAGGCTCTGAACGATTCCGGGGCGCCGCGGGCGAGAAAGTACTGGTAGTCCGCGGAATGCTTCTCCCAGGAGAAGCCGCCGGGGTTGTATTCGCCCGGCGCGGGCCGCTCCGCGCCTTTTCGATAATGCGCCGGAAGGACCGGCGCCTCGAAGAAATAAGGATTGAACCCGCCGCCGACGAGGATGTGATAATAGTCGTGGTCGTGCAGGTGCGCGTCGAAGAAGCCGGGTTCCAATTCGGCTGAACTCGCATCGAAGACCAGCGGAAGGATGCGCGAGTTCGCCGGGATCCGCTGGACGATCGGCGCGATCTCGCCGACCTCGGCTGAAATGCGCGCCTGCCTCACGATGGAATCCGCCATGGTCAGCGCCAGGAGCGCGGCCAGCGCGTACCTCCACGGCCCTCTGAATTCCACCTCCGCCGCCGTCAGCGCCAGGAGGAAGTACACGATGGCGGCCACCCGCAGGTTGATGAAGGTGAACGTCCCGACGCAGGATGGCAAGACGCACATGGCCATGATGACCGCGACCAGCAGGATCGCGCGGCGGCGAAGGAACGCCCCTCTTTCTTTTCGGCACGCGATCACGGCGCCCAGCACGATGGCGAATACGCCTGCCCACAGGACCAGCGGCACCGGCTGCGCGCCGCGCGACCACTGCATGCCGTTGAACATCAGGGCGAAAAATGTCAGCGTCAATTTCAGCGGGGACCATTGCATCTCTGCGCCGGAGGCGGCCTTCGGGACCGACGCCATGGCGCTGTCAATCCAGGCGGCGGCGAAGAGCAGCAACGCCCCGGCCATCATGAGCAGGAGCTTGCCCCTCAATCCCTCCTTCTTGTCCCGCGCCGCGAAGGCGGCCAGGAGCGCCAGGCAGACGTACGCCAGGAAACTGAACGGGTGGGCGATGAACAATACGGCCTGCCAGAGGAAATGCCGCAGCGCCGGCCACGCGCGCAACGGGCCCGCCAGCAGGTTCTCGAAATCCATGAGCGCCAGGATCAGGAGCGGCAGCGACAGCAGGTAATTGGTGTTGCCGAGAAAATACTGCTGATTGAACGCCATCGGAAAGAACAGCAATGCGCCCCACGGCGCGCGGCGTTCGCCGAATCGCCTTCCCAGCCGGAACACCACGAGCGCGATCAGGACCGGGTAGAGCGAAAGCGCCAGCTTCCCCGCGACCTCGATCGGGGCCACGGTGGAGAAGAGCAAGGTTGCCAGAGTGAAGGCGGCGTAGGTCGGCCGCAGGTGGAAGACGAAATTCTGATTGTAGTCGAAAGCGGGCTGGTCATGGACGCGGAGCATCTGCGCCTGCAGCAGATGCTGCGGATAGTCCTGCATCGGCGGAAACCGCTCCGACCATAGGGGCCAGAGCGCCAGGCACAGGAACGCCTCCAGGGCGATCAGCCACGCAAAGTTGCGGCTCTTCTTCTCCAAGTTGAACCTTCCGCGTGACCTTCACGCGAGCGGCGCGCAGGGCGAAACGCGAGACGGCGCTAAGCCCTCGCCGGCGGCGCCGAGCGCGCGTCGGCTGGAGGCGCAACGGTCGTCTTGGACGTGACGACCGTCCGCAGCAGCTCGATCAACTCCACCGGGTACAGGATCACGGTGTTCGACGGCGTCGGGCCCAGCCCGTCAATGGTCTGCAAGGTGCGCAGTTGCAGCGCGCCCTGGGACGACCGCATGATCTCGGCCGCCTGCGCCAGGTTGGTCGCCGCCAGCTTGTCGCCCTCCGCCTTGGTGATGGTGGCGCGCTTCTCCCGTTCCGCCGAGGCCTGGCGCGACATCATGCGCTTCAGCTCCTCGGGCATCTCGATGTCCAGCAGCCGGATCGAGTCCACGTGGACGCCCCATTCGCGGGTGTGCTCCTCGACCACCTTGCCGATCTGGTTCTGGATTTGCTGCCGCTCGGCCAGCAGTTCGTCGAGCGACAGCGTGCCCACCACGTCGCGCAGCGCCGCCTGCGCGTACTGGCGGATGGCGAACTGGTAATCCTGGATGCGGATGACCGCGTTCTTGGCGTCGGAGACCAGGAAGAAGAGCACCCCGTCAATCGAGGCGGGAACGTTGTCCTTGGTGATGACTTTCTGGCTGGGGATGTTCAGCGTCAGGATGCGGGTGTCCACGAAGCGGGCGTGGTCGAGGAAGGGAACGACGTAGATCACGCCCGGCCCGGCCGTGCGCTGGAAGTTGCCCAACCGCAGCACCACGGCGCGCTCCCACTGCGCCGCGATGCGCACGCCCGAAACGATGATGCCCCACACGAAGGCCGCCGCCAGGCCGCAACCCACCGCCGCCGGCGGCGGCAGCGCGGCGTAGAGAATGAGCGCGATCACGATCATGGGGATCACGAAGAGGATCATCCGGAGCGGCAAGCCGGTCGTCTGGTCATACGTGGACTGAGCGCTCATGGCCTGACTCCTTTCAGAATTCTTTTTGCCATACCACTGCTGCAACTCTCTGAGCAGGTCGGTGATCGGCAAATTCGCCACAGCTCCCCTTTCCGCAAACGCGATGACCCGCGACCTGCCCGCGGGCCTTCCTCCGCACACCGGTCGCGTATCCAGCGTCACATTGTGGCGACTGGGGACAGCCTCGTCAAGCAATTCTTCGGCGATCGGCCGGCCTTGAACCAGGGCCGAACGCCGCCGCGGGCGGCGCCGCTCATCGTTCAACCCCTTTTTGCGCCGGTCGGCCGGCGCGCAGGCCGTGCCTGATGCACCGCATCTCCGTGACGGTGTCCGCCAGCGCCTGCAGCTTCCGAGACGCGCCGCGGCCCGTCAGCGCCAGGATGCAGGAGGCCGGGGCCGATTTCACCAGCGCGCAGACAGCCTTTTCGGCCAGGAGGCCCCGATGGACCGCGTAACAAATCTCGTCCAGGATGACCAGCGCATATCGCCCCGAGGCCAGCGCCTCGCGCGCCCGCCCCAGCGCGCGCTCCGCGGCCTCGCGGTGCGCGGCCCATTCGACTCCGCTCAGGGCCGCCCTGAGCCTGGCCGAATGGGCGGCGAACTTCGGCGAGGAGGCCGCGGGAAGGAAGCCGCAACCGTACTGCTCGATCTCCAGCGACGGCAGATGCCGCGCGGCCTTGATCTCGCCCACGGAGCCGTCGGCTTTCACGAACTGGATGACGAGCGTGGGCAGGCCGTGGCCGCAGGCGCGCAGGGCCATGCCCAGCGCCGCGGTGGTCTTCCCCTTGCCGCGCCCGGTGAACAACAGCACGCGCGCTCGACTCATCGTCCGCTCCTTATCGAGGCCGTCTTCAACACGGAGGCACGGAGTACACGGAGATACACGGAGAGAAAATTAGGATTTTAAAATCCTGGAAAACTTCTTCAGTGCTTCTCCGTGCTCTCCGTGTCTCCGTGTTGAAAAACTTGTTCTCCCAGGTTATCGTCCGCTCCCGCACCGCGCCCACAGGTACAGGACCCCGACGCGGGCGGCCAGAAAGACCGCCAGGCAGCAGCCGACGCTGGCATACATCAAGGCGTTCGCGGCGGGAATGTGCCGTTTGTCCAGCTCGACGAGCGGATCGCCGATCGTCGGCTTGGGAGAGGGCTTGCCGAAATAGTAGTTGAGCCCGCCGAGCTGCACGCCCAGGGCGCCGGCCACGGCGGCCTCGGCGAAGCCGGAGTTCGGGCTGGCGTGGTTGCGCGCGTCGCGCCGGAGAACCTTCCACGACTGCCGCGCTCGCGCGCGTAGGAGCAGCGCCGCCAGGCAGATGAGCGGCGCGGTCAATCGCGCGGGGATAAAATTCGCCGCATCGTCCAGGCGCGCCGAGGCCCAGCCGAATTGTAGGTAGCGTTCGTTCTTGTAGCCGAACATCGAGTCGAGCGTATTGATGGCGCGGTAGACCACGGCGCCGACCGGGCCGGCGATCGCGGCGAAGAAGAGCGGCGCGGTCACGCCGTCCACGATGCTCTCGGCCACGCTCTCGACCGCTGCGCGCGTGACGCCGCGCTCGTCGAGGTCCGCGGTGTCCCGTCCGACGATGAGGCCCACGCGCTTGCGCGCCTCGGGCAAGTCGCCCTGGACCAGCGCGCGGTACACGCTCATGCTGTGCTGCGCCAGGTCGCGCGCCGCGATCGTGGTGTAGATCAGCGCGATGCTGACGCCGTCGGCGGCATAGGGATGGATCGTGCCGGCCAGCCGCACCAGCCCCCAGGCCGCGCCGCCGGCGGCGGCGATGACCGTCAATGCCGTGAGCGCCCCTGCCGCGCCGGCCGGCAGAATGGCGCGCGTGACCGTCTCGAGGCGCGCGGCCAGCCGGCCGATCAGGCGCACCGGGTGCGGCAGCCAGCGCGGATCGCCGAGCAGCAGGTCGAGCAGCACCGCCAGCAGAATCTGGTATTCCAGCCTCATCGCAATCGCATTAGCTGATTAATCTTCTCAAGGCGCGTCGCCGATTCCTTCGAACTGCAAGAGTTTCTTGGCGGCTGCAAGATCAATGTGAGCTTTCACCCCGTATTTTTGCAGCATCGAAAGAAGGTTCGACCCGTCAATTAGGGTAATAGGTTTGTCTTTCGCAAATTCGTATGAATCCGGGCCGAAGTAGGAGGTCGTCACAAGGAATCCGCGGTTTGCGCCTTCATTGACCACAGTCCCATATAGGTCTCTTACAGCCGACACCGGGACAAGCGAAGTATACCGTTTGGCTTGGACGACGAACTTGCCGCCTTTGATCGGGTCAGGGTCGAAGATTAATGCGTCTACCCCACCGTCACGACTTGCGCGTGTCACTCTAACCTCGGCACCGTGGCTGGCGAATTCCTTTTCGAAAAGCTCACGAACAAGGTGTTCGAACTGCTCCCAATCCATCGCCGCCAGATTGTCGCCTCCAGAAATGTTTGCGATTACCTCTTTCCCCTCTACAATACGCGGGTCATCCTTCTTGAACGCAATTACCGGCTGAATTGCCGTAAGCTCGTAGAGGGTAGTTGCTGCAACGCCCCGAAGCCTTCGTATACACTTTGCCGGATCGACCTTGGACAGGTCGAATTCGAGAAATTCGCCACGGGATGCATGGACCGAGATTATGTACGCGGAGACTTCTCGCCCGGTGCTCTTATCTATTGAATGCGTTAGTCCGTTGAAAACAACCGACTTGACGGCCCCAGCCGTGTCTGCTGCGAACACTTCGTGGATCGTTCGGAGGGCCGTCTGATAAACGATTGAATCGTACAACCTCCGCTTCTCCGCTGGCTTGTAATCCGTCTCTTGGATTTCATCTCGCGCAGCTATATACTTGGCGGACTTTGTATTTGGGATGTCATCCGGCGTAGGAAGCTCAAAGTCTACTATAAGAATGCCATTCTCGGATTCGAATAGAACCTGAAACTTTCCGGGAAATATATCCGGGTATTTTAATTTTCCAAGAACAATCTCACAGAATCTTTTCACGGCTTCCGGCTTGTGGTCCATGTATTCATTGTGAAACTTCTCTCCGACGTTCCGAATTCTCTCTGCCTCTTGAGCGACATATACTGCATTTCTAGCCTCCCACTCGGTTAAACGTGCTTTCCAAGAGCCCTCGATATTACGGACAGTCTCCTTGTATTCTTTCACGGCTTCATTGTTCTTGAACAAGTCGAATTGCGCAATTTCATCCAAAGCTTCTAGGATTTCATCGTAGGAACTATAAGGCGACCACTGAGACGGCTCCACAGGCGGGTCTATAATAGCCGGCGGTTTCGGGTAGTTCGGTGACGGCTTTGGCTCAGGGTTGGGCGCAACTTTGCGACCTTCAGTCCAATCGAAACCAACGTCATCCCCGAGACAATCAAGAAGTATGCGTTGAAGATTCTGCTTAAGCGCCACAGCAGCGAAATTTATGCGCTGTGCCTCCGCTTTTCTGGACACTGGGTAATTGTTATCTTTCATAGTTGATCTTTGCTAATTGTACAAATCAAGACAGACACGGATTTTAGCTCATTATAATGGCTTGCTATCCCCATATATTCTGAGAGGCTCCCAATCTTCTAGAGCGGCCGGGATGCCGAGCGCGCCAGGCTTAACAAGCTTGCCACCCGCGTGGATGGACTCTGTGCAACCGCCCGCCAGGTCCTCTGCCGCAAGGCATGGATGGGCGTACTTTCCGAGAATGTAATTGTCAAAGACTGGGTGAAACCCCTCTTCGGACTGGCTGATGTAGAACGTTCCGACGTGTGTCTTGAAGGCGTACAACGGAATGAGCTTCATTGCCTTGCTCCTTTTCAGCAGACCGATGATATGACTATTATGGATGGCAACCTATTCAAGCTCCTCATTCCGACTTCTGGCGGACGCTAGAACATTACCATCAACCTGGCCTCATCGCAATCGCAGCAGCCGATAGATCCGTTCCATGTCGAGGCTCTCGCGGACCGCCTGCGCCAGGCGGTCGAGGGCCGGCTCGATGTCATACCGCGCGCTTACAGCGCCTTTCGGGACCCATCCGCGTCGCGCGCGGAGGCGGTCAACGAACCACCGCCGGAAGGCATCGGCGTCGAAGATGCCGTGCAAGTACGTGCCCCAGACGCGTCCGTCGCCCGAGGCAAAACCGATGGCCTCGCCGTCGCTGCGCCGCAGGATCACCTCGTCCCCTTCGACTCCGCTCAGGGCAGGCCCTTCGCCAGTGGTGCGTCCGTGATGGATCTCATATCCGGCGACGCGGCATCCGGAAGGGCCGTGTGTGCCTTCCGCGCGGGAGAGCGTCTTCTCGGAAGCCATCGTGGTCACGGCGTTCAGCAGCCCCAGGCCGGAATCGGCTCCGCTGACCGACTCGATCCGGCCGGGGTCGCGGATCTCGCGCCCGAGGAGTTGCAGTCCGCCGCAGATGCCGACGATCTCCGTCCGTCCGCCGCGGGCGAGGGAAAGCAGGCGCTCGGCCAGGCCGCTCTGGCGCAGGTAATGGAGATCGTGAAGGACGTTCTTGCTCCCCGGCAGGATGACGGCGTCCGGCTCGCCGAGTTCGTCCGCGGTCCGGACGATGCGCAGGCTCACGTCCTCTTCCACATCAAGCGCGTCGAAGTCGGTGAAGTTGGAAATGTGCGGCAGGTCCACCACGGCGACGGTGACCGCCTCTGCGCGCTCGGATCGGTCGTCGAGCGCTCCGGCCTTGAACTCGACCGAGTCCTCCTCCGGAAGGCCGAGTCGCTCCAGATACGGCACCACGCCGAAGACGGGCCTGCCTGTGTGCGCGAGGGTGTAATCGAGGGCGGAGCGCAGCAGCGCGGCGTCGCCGCGGAAGCGGTTGACCACCCAGCCGGCGACCAGCGCGCGTTCCCACGGGGCCAGCACTTCCATCGTGCCGACGAAAGAGGCGAAAACGCCGCCGCGGTCAATGTCGCCCACGACCAGCACCGGCGCGCAAGCGTACCGCGCCATCCGCATATTGACGATGTCGCGGCTCTTGAGATTGACCTCGCCGGGACTGCCCGCGCCTTCGAGGATCACCGCGTCGAACTCCGAGGCCAGCGCGTCATAGCTGGCCTCGACCGCGGCGACGGCCTGCGCTTTGTACCGGTCATATCCGGCCACGCCCATGTTGCCCACCGCCCTTCCGCGCACGATCACCTGGCAGCCGGCGCCGGAGCTGGGCTTGAGCAGGATGGGGTTCATCCGCACGTCCGGCTCCAGGCGGCAGGCCTGGGCCTGGACGACCTGGGCGCGGCCCATCTCGCCGCCGTCTGTCGTGACGAACGAGTTGAGCGACATGTTCTGCGCCTTGAAGGGCGCGACGCGCACGCCGTCCTGGAGCAGAATCCGGCAAAGCGCCGCGGTGAGGATGCTCTTGCCGGCGTTGGAGCTGGTCCCCTGGAACATCAGTCCGGCGGCGCGCCGAGGAGCGGTCTGCGTTTTCGGGACGCCCAGGAGACCCGCCAGCGCCGCGCAAAGCCGCGCGTTCTCCTCTTCGGTGCGCACGGCGACGCGGAAGAAGCGGCCGTCGAGATGCTGCTCCTCAGGGAACGTGCGGATGGCGATGCCCTCTTCCAGCAGACGCCGCGCGAGCGTCGGCGCATCCAGGTCGGCGCGGTTGAGGCGCAGCAGCAGGAAGTTCGCCGCGCCCGGATAGACGTACAGGCCCGGCAACTCCTGGAGCGCCTGGCTCAGCGACTCGCGTTGCGCGCGGACATACTCGCGCGTGCGCCGCGCGTAGTCCGCGTCGGCCAGCGCCGCCACGCCGACCGCCTGCGCCAGCGCATTCACCGACCAGGGCGGCAGGCGGCGCCGAATTGTCTCCGCCGTCTCCGCGCGGGCCACGCCGAAGCCCAGGCGCAATCCGGGAATCGCGTAGAATTTGGTCAGCGAGCGCAGGACGACGACGTTCTCCCCGACGTCGCGCATCAGCGTCGCGTAGTCGGCGACGAATTCCGCAAAGGCCTCATCCACGACGAAGGTCGTGTCGGGATGTTCGGCGGCGAATGCGCGGAACCTCCCGGTATCGAACGCAAGGCCGGTGGGATTGTTCGGCTGGCCGAGAAAAACGATTTCCCCGCCGCGCAGCCGCTTCTCCAGCGCGGACCAGTCCAGGGCAAAGCCGCTGCGCTCGTCGAGCGAGAGCAGCGCGATTTCCATCTCCGCTTCGCGCGCGGCGGTCATGTAGTCCGCGTAGCACGGCACGGGTATCAGGGCGCGTCGGCGTTTCAATGCGCGCGCGAGGGCGAACAGTATCTCCGTCGAACCGTTTCCGACGACGATCTGTTCGGCGGGCACGAGCGCATGGCGCGCAATCGCAGCGACCAACTCATGGCTTTCCGGGTCGGGATAGTGGACGACCTGCTCCAGCGCAAGGCTGACCGTCGGGCGCAGGCAGTCGGGCGGACCGAGCGGGTTGATGCTGGCGCTGAAATCGAGGAGCGCCGCCGGCGCGCAGCCGGCGTCGCGGGCCAGCTCGCGCAGGTTTCCGCCATGGCGGCTCATGCGATCCATCCGGTCGCGCCTCGTTTCATTTCACGGACATTTTTTCCGATGTGGCCGGCCGCGCCATCCGCGGATCAGCCTTGCTTCGCCTTGCCTTCGACGCGCTGGGCGAGGCGCGCGCCGAGGCGCTGGAGCGCGGGCGAGATGTCGCCGGCGGCGAGTTCGACTTCGAGCAGGCTGTAGCTCTTCGTATTCCGCAGGGCCGCGTCGAGCGCGGCGCGCAGTTCGGCGACGGTGCGGACGTGGAACGCCCGCCCGCTCTTGAGGAGTTCCGGCAGCTTGCAATACTCCCACTCGGCGATGTCGTTGAACGGGCCCTCCTTGATGAGCCGCTCGGTGCCGTAGCCGTGGTTGTTGAGGACGATGACGATCGGGTTGAGGCCGCGCCGGGCGGAGGTCGCCAGTTCCATCCCCGTCATGAGGAACGCGCCGTCGCCGACGAGGACCAGCGGGCGCAGGTTCCGGTCCGCCAGTTGCGCGCCGATCGAGGCGGGCACGGCGAACCCCATCGAGGCGTAATACGCCGGGCTGAGGAACTCCGTCCGCCGATGGATGGTCAGGTCGGCCGCGGCGAAGAGCGCGTCGCCGATGTCGGAGATGACCACCATGTCGTCGGCGAGGAATTCGTTGACCGCCTGGAAGAGCGCGCGCACGGTGACGCGCGAATTCCGGGCCGGGGTCCTTCCCCAGGCCGGCGGGTGCGCCGGCAGCTTCGGCGCGGCGCGGCGGCGCAGCGGGGCCTTGAGCAGCGCCTTGAAGAAACTGCGGAACGGGACGTTGTCGTAGCGGTGCCGGCGGACCATGAGCTTCTCGGACGTGGCGTAGACGGCGCGGTCCGGATCGAGACGGGCGGTGAAGATTCCGAGGTTGACGTCGCTCATGAGGCAGCCGAGCATGATGAGGCAGTCGGCGGACTCGACGTATCGCCGGGCCTCGTCGCGGCCCATCGCGCCTTCGTAGATGCCCAGGTAGAGCGGGTGCCGCTCCGAGAAGACGCTCTTGCCCAGGAGCGTCGCGGCGACGGGGATGCGCGTCTTCTCCGCCAGTTCCAGCAGCGCGGGCTGGAGTCCGAAGCGGTGGACTTCGGCGTCGGCGAGGATCACGGGCCGCTTCGCGCAGTTGATCATCCCCAACGCCTCGGCGATGCACTCCGAGAGCGCGTCCGCGTCGGTCATTTCCTCGAGCGTCGGCAGGTGCGGGCGGTGCGCGCGCGCGACGTGGACGCGGTCGCGCGGGAGCTCGATGAAGCCCGGCCGCTTGTAACGCTCGATGGCGTGCAGGACGCGGTCCACCTCCTGGTACGCGGTCGCCGGGTCGTCGAGCGAGGCGACGGCGGCGGTGATGTGGCTGAAGATTTCGCGCTGGGTGGAGAAGTCGCGCACGCGGTGATGGAGCAGCGGGTCGCGCGCGCGTTCGGCCACGCCCGGCGCGCCGGAGATGACGAGGACGGGCGATTTTTCCGCCCAGGCGCCGGCGACGGCGTTGGTGAGGCTGAGCCCGCCGACGCAGTAGGTCACGCACGCCACGCCGAGCCCGCGCAGCCGCGCGTAGGCGTCGGCCGCGAGCCCCGCGCAGTCCTCGCGCGTCATGCCGACGAACTCGATGGGGCCTTTTTCCACGAGCGCGTCGAACTCAAGGACGTAGTCGCCCGGCACCCCGAACATGTGCCGCGCGCCTCGGCGGTAGCACTCCTGAATCAGGTACTGCCCGATCGAGACCGGTCTGCCCATCCTGCGCTCCTGCCTGTCATCCTCGCTGCTCCGGCACCGTCGCTATTCTACGGGGCGATGGGCGGGAGGGCAAATCGGCGGAGAGTCGCCTAGTTCGACCGTGCTGTCATACCGTCTGGCGAGCGCCCAAGTCCTTTCTCGCCACAAATAGCGTCATCTCGTTCTCCAGGAGAGTCGTATCGTCGGGATGCTCGCGCATGAACTGACAGCAGCGCTCCTGTCCGCGCAGGAATACGTCATCGGACAGCAGGTGCAGGATCGAGGGCACGCGCAGGCGGATTTTCTCAAACCAGGCAGAAAGTGACGGACTATTTTGGTGCCGAACTGGCTCAATCTGTATGCGGCTGAAACTGGTCTCTTCCAGCCAGAACTCAATCTCGCGGCTCAAGGGAGTGCGCTGGCGTTCAATAGCCAGCGACTCCGGGAAGAATCGGTGAATCGGATCGCCCGCCGCCTGCTCCAGCGTGGGCTGGCGCACCAGAAGGATGCCGCCTTCCCGTAGCCGGCTGAACGCCGCTCGAAACACGGCCGGCACGTCTGGCAGGAAATGGAGGAGCAGCGACATCAAGACGCAATCACAACTCTGCAACGCCACCGGCGGATCGGCCGCGTGCCCCTCGACCCAGGTGCAAAGACCTGTCCGATCCTTCTGACGCGCTTTGGCGAGCATCTCCGGAGAAGTGTCAACTCCAACGCAGCGACATCCCGCGCGCTCGGCCAGGAGAAGCCCCCAGCGCCCCGTACCGCAGCCCAAGTCCAGCAGTTGCTTACCACGGGTCAACTCTCCCGCCTCGATCAGCCGCCGCACCCACCACTCGACGTGGGGCCGGTCGGTCGGACGCACCTGATCGTAGCTGGCAGCGATCTTGCCGTAGTCGGCTTTTAATTCTTCCATCCTTTTCTACCGCTCAATGAGTTGCTCGCGCCTGGGGCCTACCGATACCCATCGTACCGGCACCTCGATCAATTCCTCCAGTCGGCGCACGTACGCCTGCGCAGTCTCGGGCAAATCCGCAAAACGTCGAACCGTTCCGATGGAACAGAGCCAGCCGGTCATGGTCTCATGGACGGGCTTGGCGCGCTCCAAGACGCTCGTCCGTGGGAAGTCGCTCGTCTGCCGACCATCAATGTCATAAGCTGTCGCGATGGGAATTTCCTTCAAGTACCCGAGCACATCGAGGAGCGAGACGGCCGCCTCCGTAGCGCCCTGGAGCCGGCAGCCGTAGCGTGTGGCGACGGCATCGAACCACCCGACGCGCCGCGGTCGGCCGGTCGTAGCGCCGTATTCGCCGGCATCCCCGCCGCGCTCCCGCAATTCCTGGGCCTCCGCGTCAGCCAGTTCGGTGACAAACGGCCCGGCCCCCACGCACGTGGAGTATGCCTTCACCACCGCGATGATCCGGCGAATCTCATACGGTGCGATGCCTGCTCCCACCGAGGCGTAGCCCGCCAGAGGTGGCGAGGACGTGGAAAAAGGGTAGATGCCATGGTCAATATCGCGCAGCGCGCCCAACTGCCCTTCGAGCAGGACGTTCTTCCCAGTTCGAACCGCATCGTTCAAGAGGCGGGTGGTGTCGCACAGAAAGGGCGCAATCCGATCGGCGCAGCTTGACAGTTCCTCGATCAGGGGTTCGACCTGGATTGATGGCTTGCCGTACAGGTGCTCCAGCAGCGCATTCTTCGCGGCCAGCGCCTTCTCCAACTGAGAACGCACCATGCTTCGGTTGGACAGGTCGCCTGTCTGGATGCCCACCTTGAGGCACTTGTCGGCATAGAAAGGGGCGATCCCGCAGCGCGTTGAGCCGAAGGCCTGCATTCCCAGGCGTTCCTCTTCGCAGGCGTCCAGGAGCGAATGGTAAGGCAGAACCACCTGTGCGCGGTCGGAAATGCGCAAATGCGGCACCGGAACGCCTTGCGCGACCAGTTCCTCGTACTCTCTGAGCAAGGCCTCCACGTTGAGCGCCACACCCGGCCCGAGCACGTTGACCACGTGCGGGAAGAACACCCCGGAGGGCAGTAAGTGCAATGCGAACTTTCCGTACCCATTGATGACGGTGTGTCCGGCGTTGTTCCCTCCCTGGTATCGCACCACGTAATCCGACCGCGCCGCCATGCAATCGCACATCTTGCCCTTCCCTTCATCACCCCAGTTTGCCCCGACAATCGCCGTCACTGGCATAGTCTGTCCATTCACTGAAAGAGCTGCTTCTTGCCTTGCATCCAGAGCGTACCGTGCGTTATGCTATTCGTCCAATGGATAATTCTAATCACCATTATCACTGCAGTGGATAATATGGCATTGGACCTTGAACGGCTGAAGGCGTTTCGGGCAGTGGCGGTGGAAAAAAGTTTCTCGCGAGGTGCTAAACGCATCTTCCGCACCCAGCCTGCGGTCAGTCAAAGCGTCGCTCGGCTCGAACGGCATGTGGGCCAGAAGCTCTTTGAACGGCTGGGCAGGAAGGTGGAACTCACTCCCGCCGGCCGCGTGCTCTTCGAACACGTTCAACAGGCGTTCCGCATCCTCGAAGAGGCCCAAGGCAAGCTGGATGCCCTCGGCGGGCTGAAGCAAGGCAGCCTGCGTATCGGCGCGAGCGACACGACTACCTGCTACGTGCTGCCTCCGGTCCTGCGCCGGTTCCGTGAGAAGTACCCCGGCGTGGAAATCATCATAGCCAACCGTCCCTCTCCCGCTATCCTCCAGCAAGTCCTGGCGCGTGAAGTCGAATTAGGCATAGTGACGCTGCCGCTTCGTCACTCAGGCATTGTTGTCCGCGAGGCCCTGGAGCGGGAAGATGTGGTCATCTGTTCGCCAAGGCATCCTTTGGCGGCACGCCGGCGGCTGAAGATGAGCGACCTGGCCGCACACCCGCTCCTGCTGCTCGACCGTGGCTCGAATACGCGCGCCTTCATTGACGACCGATTCCATACGGCAGGCGTCGTTCCGAAGATCGCGATGGAGTTAGCCAGCATCGACGCTATAAAGCAGCTTGTGCAGCTGGACCTGGGGATCTCCATTGTGCCACGCGTGGCCGTGGCGCGCGAAGTATCGAGGGGCGATCTGTGTGCCTTGCGCATCTTCCGCGCCGACGAGAGGCGCACCCTGGGCTTTATCCACAGCAAGAGTGCGACACTTTCAGCTGCTGCGCAGGAGTTTCTGCGCATGGCGCTTCGGGAGCTGCGCGCTCACGGTGCATGAAGCTGATGTTGCGCACGTCTGCCGTCCGAAAACGAAGAAAGTTTGATTACGGTGGCATCCGCTCCAGAACTGACTTCCAGGATGCATTTCCGAAAAGTGCGGTTTTTGGGCAACTGTGTTGGCGGGCGGTCATGCGGAAATCCATCCGTTGATGCGCTTGAAGCTGACGCCGATGTGCCTGGCGAAGACCAATCGGGGTATTTTCAGCGGCTTAAGAAATTCCTCCAGCAGCATCTCGCCCGGAGGAGTCGGGTTCCTGGCGACTATCGGAATTCGGCATACCACCTTTCAACGCGATGTGATCCGCTCGAACATCCCTCCATGGAGCGCGTCATGGAGCCCCTTGCGGTGCAGGAAATCCATCGGGAAGCCGAGTTCGATTTCGCTGGCCTCATCCAGGCGCCTGACCTGCTGCGCGTCGAGGGACCATTCGAGGCAACGCAGGTTGTCCTCGAGTTGGGAAAGTTTGCGCGCGCCCAGGATCGGGACCATGCCGCGTTTGGGGCGCAGCCAATTGAGGGCAACCTGCGCGGGTGATTTGCCGGCTCCCTTGGCGACCTCCACGACGGCGCCGGCGATGGCCAGGTTGCGCTCGGACATCTTCTCCAGCGAGGGCCACTTCTCCAGGCGTTTCTCCCCGGTGGAGCCCGGGACGTATTTGCCGGTCAGCAGCCCGCTCGCCAGCGGCGACCACGCGGCGATGCCCAGGCCGAGCGCCTCGGCCATCGGCAACAGCTCGCGCTCCGGCGTGCGCTCGATCAGGTTGTATTCGATTTGCAGCCCGATGAACGGCGTCCAGCCTGTTAACTCCGCGAGCGTGTTCGCGCGCGCAATCCACCAGGCCGGAGCGTTGGAGACGCCGACATAGAGAATCTTGCCGGCGCGCACGAGATCGTCCAGGCCGCGCATCACTTCCTCGATGGGCGTCAGTTCGTCCCAGGCGTGGACCCAATAGAGATCGAGGTAGTCCACGTTGAGCCGCTTGAGACTCCCGTTCAAGGCTTCCATCATGTGCTTGCGATGATTGCCGCCGGCATTGGGATCGCCCGGATTGCTGGAGAACGAGTATTTGCTGGCGATGACGAAACGCGGGCGGTCAGCCTTGACGAATTCGCCGACCATCTTTTCGCTCGTGCCGCCGGTATAGCCGTCGGCGGTGTCAATGAAATTGCCGCCGGCCGCCGCAAAGGCGTCGAACATCCTGTGACTTTCGCTTTGGTTCGCGCCAAAACCCGTCTCAGTGCCGAAAGTCCAGGCGCCGAGCGCCAGTTCAGAGACACGAAGTCCGGATTTTCCGAGAAGCTTGTAGTTCATGCTTTTTCCTTTCATCGGCGCGCCAATTCCTCCCCGTTGCCCAAGCCGAATCTATCTGCGGGTGTGGAGGTTGTCAAGGAAGCCAAGGCGCGGAAGATCGCTTGACATATAAGAAATATTCTCGTAGTGTGCCGCTGGAACAGGAGAGTTATTGCGCCAAGGAAACCGGCATGAACAGCCTGGAACGGTATTTGAGCATGCTCAAGGGGCAGGCGGTTGACTTCGTGCCGCGGGTGCCCATTCTCATGCAGTTGGCCGCGGAAAGCATCGGGTCGAATTACGGGGCCTTCGCTTCGGACTATCGCGTGCTGGTGGAGGCCAACCTTCATTGCGCCGAAGTTTTCGGGATGGACCAGGTCAGCGCGATTTCCGATCCGTACCGCGAGACGCAGGGCTTCGGCGCGCGGATCATCTTCGAGCGGGACAGCGTGCCTCGGTGCGAGCGCCATCCGCTGGAAGACCGCAGGGACTTCTCCGCCCTGCCTCGCCCCGATCCGCTTCACTCGGAGCGGATGCTGGACCGCGTCAATGCCGTCCGCGCCTACAAGACGCGCGCCGGCGGCCGGCGCTCCATCCTCGGGTGGATCGAGGGCCCGGCGGCGGAGGCCGCCGACCTGCGCAACGTGATGAACTTCCTCACAGACCTGATGGACGACGAGGGATATTCAGGGGCGTTGATGGACCTGTGCGTGGAAGTCGCGGTCGGTTTTGCCCGCGCGCAAGTGGAGGCCGGCGCCGACACCATCGGCATCGGCGACGCCATCGCCAGCCAGGTTTCGCCTTCGGTCTACGAACGGCTGATCCAGCCGCGGGAGAAACTTCTCGTCGCGGAAGTGCGGAAGATGGGCGCATTCGTGCGCCTGCACATCTGCGGGAATATCGCCCATCTGCTGCCGGGCATTGCCGATCTGGGCGTGGACGTCCTGGACGTGGACCACATGGTGGACATGCAGCTTGCGCGCCGGGCGGTCGGCGCGAAGGTCGCCCTGGCCGGAAACATCAATCCCCTCACGGTGCGCTACCGCGCTCCCGAGGAGATCGCATCGGCCATGCGGCAGACCTACGAAGCGGTCGGCAATCCCTACCTGGTCAACGCCGGCTGCGAAATCCCCGCCGGCACGCCGCGGGAGAACCTGCTGGCCCTCTGCGCGATGCTGCCCTGGCGCGGCTGAGCCGCAGGGCAGTTCCATTGACCGTTGCTCCTGGCCGCTCACTCGGCCGCCGGGCTCTTCTCGTCGAGCGCCTGGCGCAGGCGGGCGTTTTCTTCACGCAGGCGGGCGAGCTCGCCAAAATTATCGCCGGCAGCTTCCTTCGGAAGGTGGCCGATGACCGGATTGCCTGGCTCGTTGCCCGGCGAGAGAGAATCGTACCACGCGGCCTTACCGTGCGAGATGCGGTCCTCCGTCCAGTAGACGCCCGACAACAAGGAGGTCTTGCAGGTCGCGAAATGCTGGTTGCCGGCCTTATCGTAGTAAACAACTTCGTAGATGCGGCTGTTCTTCTCGCCGAACCAGCCGACGCCGAAGGGCGCCCAGTTGATACTGACGATCCGCCCCTCGCGCTCGGCGACGTAGGCGGCGATGCGGTCCTTGTCCATCGAAGAGGCGGCGAACCACCATGCGACGACGACGAGAATAACGAAGATGATGCTCACCGCGGCCATCACACCCTCCCATTGCGCAAGTTCCGGTTCGGCAATGTGTTACCGCTTGCCGGGATTCCCCGGTATTTTAGCTCGTCCGGGCAGCGTGTCAAGGACGGCGCGGCCTTTCAAAATGCGCCTTGACAGCCGCCGCACGGCGTTGATATACTCCGAATCCAATCATGGGGAGGCAGAGCGCCGCCCCATTCCCAGGTTCCCCTAACGCGCGGAGACTGCAACCATGTCAGACTGGAAAGACGTGTGGAAGAAGGTCGAGGCGTGCCAGGTGCCGAAGGTGACGAAGGTCGCGCTCGCGTATTCGGGCGGGCTGGACTCGTCGTTGAGCATCGAACTGCTGCGGCGGAAGTACAAGGTGAAGGAGATCTTCCCGATCAACATCGACGTCGGCCAGGGCGAGCAGGAACAGGAGGAGATGCGGTCGAAGGCGAAGGTGCTCGGCGTGAAGCCGATCGTGATTGACGCGAGGAAGGAGTTCGCCGAGGAGTGGCTGCCGAAGGCGATCCGCGCGAACAGCGATTACAACGGGTATCCGGTTTCGACCTCGATGACGCGGCAGCTCGTGGCGCGGATCGTGGCGGAGAAGGCCATCGAGCTCGGCTGCGACGGGCTGATGGAAGGCTCCACCGGCAAGGGCAACGACCAGTACCGCATGCACAACGTGTTCAAGATGTTCGCCCCGCAGATGGAAGTCCTGGTGCCGGTGCGCGACTTCGACATGACGCGCGCGGAGGAGAAGCTGCTGTGCGAGGCCTGGGGCGTCCCGGTCACCGAGCAGATCACCGGCGGCGACGACAAGACGCTCTGGTGCCGCTCGATCGCCTCGGGCGCGGTGGACCTGAACCAGGAAATCCCGGACGACATCTGGATGTGGAAGGTGCCGCTCGAGAAGACGCCGGACCGGCCGACGACCGTGGACATCCAGTTCCGCGCGGGCCTGCCGACGACCCTGAACGGCAGGAAGATGCCCCTCGACGC
>Ga0181524_10001895_pt1 | contig 22870 bp, 15 predicted proteins | sample PEATcosm2014_Bin_34_FD_119761 | JGI IMG/M metagenome (GOLD analysis project Ga0181524, IMG submission 119761) | Peatland microbial communities from MTU Mesocosm Facility, Houghton, MI, USA - PEATcosm2014_Bin05_60_metaG | ecosystem: Environmental > Terrestrial > Soil > Wetlands > Peat | place... | reverse complement strand
GTGTGCTGATGGAGCAGTTGGGCGAAGGCGAGGCTGCCGACGTGCCCGATAAAGTGATCGAGGGTTTTGGTAACCGGCAGGGAATCCTGGTCGGTACCCCCCAGATGGTTGAGGTTGTGGAGGATGGCACATTCCAGGTCGCGCAGGTCATTGTCGGCGGAGCGGCGGCTGCCCAGGCCCAGGCCGAAGAGGAGCAAGCCCCACCCGCACAGAAACCGGCGGTGATAGCGGACCATAGGCTCGAAGCGAGTGTCGGGCAATTGGTCCAGCCAGCCGGGCAGTTCGGGGAAGAAGTGCCGGACGGTTTTGAGACAGATCAGGGCCAGGGCTATGACCTTCCGCGCTTGTGCCGCTTGGCAGTCACATGGGTTTGGATCAGCGCCAGGGAGAGTTGGGTGATTTGGTGGACGAGTTGTTTGAGGCGGCGGTGTTCTTGAGTCCATTGTTTGACTTGGGGGACCAGATCCACGGGCGCGTAAGCGGTGTGGGTTTTGGCTTTGACCTTCCAGGTCAGATAATGGCCCAGGTGCTTTTGGCCTCGAGCACAACGGCAGTTGGGATTGCCGCAGGCGCGGCGGATAGTAACGAGACTGGCGGCCAGGACTGGACTTTTGGCCTGGAGTTCTTTTTGGCGGGCCTGGAGGGAGCGGCGGATCAGGGTGGGGTGTCTGGGTATTTTCATAAGTTGAGCGGGGCGATTTTCCGGCCCGAATAACTGAATAGTATAAAGGCTTATCAGTTACAAGGGCAAAATGGGGCCTTGCGACAACTCTTTTGAGCAGGGGTGGCCGCCTGACCCGGGCGGCAGAGCGGCGAAGCCGAAAGCCCGCCGGAAGGGAAAACCGGAAAAACGCGAAAGGCCCAGTGACTATTGGTGGAAAACCATGCCGGCGTCGGCCCCGGCCAACCCGAAACCCAGGGGCTCGGACCACGGCAACCCGGCCGCGGAGGTGCGAAATCTGGCTATGTCACGGGGCTGGCGATTTTGCCGCCCAGCGAGGCGTGAACCAGGCGCATATCCGTTCCGACCCTGTCGGGATAACGAATTCACCCCGAAGCTGGGCGGCAAAAGAACAAGGCAGGCTGCTACCTTTATTTATTACCGCCGCCTTAGCGGTACTGCATTTCCGCGCGGATGGTTGTGGCCAGTGCCCGGTTGCCAACCGTCCCGCCAAGCGGGCCTGCCGCGTTGAAGCGCACGCGCCATCGGTCCCCAATATCGACGCCGGAGGGAGCCTTGAGCGTCACCTCGCCAGCCTGGCGGACCTGGTCGTCGGTGATCTCGAAGACGTGGAGAAAGAGCGTGCGCGCCTCGGCTGAGGGGTCGCCGACCTCGATGCGCCACGGGCAGAGGGGCGGCTTGCTCCGGCCCGCCGACACGTGGTTGTACTGGGCGGTCCTTTCAAGAGGATGCCCCCAGGCCTCCTCTCCGGGGCCGCCCCGCACGACAATCTGCGCATTGACCGGCAGCAACGCGTGCAAAAACATCCGCGACCGTCCCTGCGACAGGACGGCCTTGCTTCCGTCCGCCTCGGGCAGGCTCACCCAGTTGAGGAGGTTCCCGTTTCGTTCCGGCTCGGTGGGGACGTGGAGGAAAAAATGCCGCCGGAACTCGGGCCGGGAGGCCTCCACGCGGTCGAACACGACAAAGAACTCGCGCTCGCCCCGCAGGTAAAGGAACTGGCGCGTCACCTCCCGTGCCTTATGGCTGCTGTAGCCTTGCGTGATGTCGGCGGCCGCATAAGTGTAATCCGGGGTGTGCTCGAAAGCGACGATATGCCCGCGTTGGCGAGGCAGGCCGTCGCTCTCATAAACGTGGCGTAACAAGCCGCCGTCGTTCTCGTTGGCTTTGTCGCGCCGAAACTTCTCGTCGGGGTCGAAGATGGTCACGATGTTGAAGATGATCGAGCCGCCGGCGTAGTAGTCGTCATCGTTATGGCCCTGTCCGCCCTGGCGCGAGACCAGGCTGCCTTTCTTGCAGATGAGGAAATGGCCTTCGTCGTCGCGCGAGTGGCCTGCGAACTGCGGGCCGCAGCCGAAAAAGGCCCACGTTGCGTTCGGGTCGTTCCAGGCGCTGCGCATGTAGGCATGCCCGGCCCCGGCAAACAAATAGGCCAGCGGGAGCGACTGGGGCGGCACGGCGGGAATCCCGGGGTCGTAACACGCGACCCGCTGCCAGCGTTCCCTGAGCCATGCGCGCCCCCGGTCCGAAAACCACTGTGAGAGCCCATCGCCCAGCATCGGGGCCGCCCGCGCGAATGCAGACGGGAACGAGCCGTCCCCGTCGTCAATCCACGCGGTTCGTTCGTTATGCGGCATCATCGTCCAGGCCACCCAGCGCGGCTCTTCGACGGGAAATCCCCACGGTTTCAACTGCTCGAGCAAATCGATGCCCGTGCCGGTGCGCCAGGCCCGAAAGGCGTAGGGAATGACTGTGACCGGCCCGTAAGCCCCGTGGCCGTAGGACTCCGCCCAAACTCCCCCCATCCGGTCGAACGCAGGCAAACACTCCGCGCTGACCCGTTTGTTCCATGAATCCAGAAAGGCCGTCGAGTCGGCCTCGTATTTGGTGCCGGCACCGCGGATGGCAAGCGCGATCAAGAGCTTTTGGGTGAGCGCATCCCGGCAATTCATGATGTTCAGATGAATCGGCCCCCAGGTCTGGTTGTACTCCCAGTGTCCCCATTTGAGCATGATTTCAGGTTTGTCCGTGAAAAACCTGAGCCAGCCGCCGAGCGCCTCTCCGTAGCGGATGCGTTGTTCGGGCGTGAGGGCGTCATAAACCCAATCGTAGGCCAGCGCGTGATAGCCGAAGTGGCTCCCGCTGCGGTTTGCTATCAGCCCGCCGTCACCCCACTGCTTTAGAATGGCTTCCGCATATTTGCGGTGCTCGAGCCCCCGCTGGCGCTCGACCAGATATGCCAAACCGCAGTTCATCAAATCTTCCGGGACCGACCACGGGTTGGAGATGAATTCGATGCCGCCGCGCCGCACCGCCGCGTCAGCCCGTTCCTTCACTACCCGGTAATCCTCCGCCAACGGCCCATCGCATCGCCGCGCCACCTCGCGGACATTGTTGATCAAGAGGCGCGGGTGGTCCGGTTTGACTTGATATTCCCCCTGCCCCGCCGCCTGCCAGGCCGCCGCGGCCACGGCGAATGCCATGGCCAATAAATACTTGCTCGCGCTCATAGACCTATCAATGGTCTGCGCAATGTACTCGGGCCTTAAGTGCTCGTGCAATAAGAAGAGAGATGCGCGCATCGGGTTTTTGGTGCATCTTATTGGCGTGAGACTCACGAGGAACTTTTTACTCTTGTCGCTCCTTTGTCTTGCCGCGATGCCTGTCCAGGCCGCCCATACCCAGGCGCGCCTGGTGCTGTCGGCCCGGACGGCGCGTCCCGGGGACACGGTTCTGGCGGGTGTTGTCCTTGAGATGGAGCCGCGGTGGCACATCTACTGGCGAAATCCTGGCGCCTCCGGCATCGCCACTGCTGTCGAATGGCAACTGCCCCCGGGAGTGACGGCCGGCCCGCTCGAGTGGCCTGCCCCCGAGAAGCTGCCCGACGCGGACCTGACGACTTACATCTACCGGGGCCAGGTTGTCCTGCTGGCGCCGCTCAAGCTGGCAGCCAGCATGCCCCCCGGTCCGCTGGTCCTCAAGGCCAAGGTCTCGTGGCTCGAGTGCGAGACGGCCTGCCTTCCGGGCAGCGCCTCCCTCCAGGCCGCCCTTAGCCTGGCCGCCCAATCCACCCCCGCGCAAGAGGCCGGCCTGCTCGAATCCTGGCAAACCAGGCTGCCCAAGCCCGCAGCCGCCGTCGCCGCCCGCGCAGCGTGGGAGAAGCCCCCGACTGGGGATATGCGGCCTTTGATAGTGGAATGGACTGCCGCCGGCCAGGCCGGCGAAGCTGACTTTTACCCGGATGCCAGCGAACAATTCGAGGTCCAGCCTGCCACGGAGAGCTTGCCGGCGGATGCGGGCAAAGTCCGGCTGCGCAAACTGGTGAAAAAGATAGCAGGCGACTGGCCCAACCAAATCTCGGGGGTGCTGGTGCAGAAAGCCGGTTCTCAACGGCTGGCCTACGAAGGAACACTCTCGCTGGCCTCCAGCCCGGGGCAGGGTTCTGCGGCGAACGCTCCAGTTTCACCGGCTAGCCCGCCCTCGGCGTGGAAGATGCTCCTCCGGGCCTCTTTTTGGGAGATGCTCCTCTATGCGTTCATCGGCGGGTTGATTTTGAACGTGATGCCGTGTGTGCTGCCGGTCATCGCCCTGAAGGTCCTGGGCTTTGTGGGCCAAGGCAGAGACGAGCCAGGGCGCGTGCGGGCGCTGGGGTTGATTTACGGCCTGGGCGTGCTGGCCTCCTTTTTGCTCCTGGCCGGCCTGGTCATCGGCGTGAAAGCCGCCGGACACAAAGCCGGCTGGGGCATGCAGTTCGGGAGTCCGGAATTCCTGGTGGGGCTAACCACCCTGGTAACGCTCATCGCGTTGAACCTGTTCGGTCTGTTCGAGGTGAGCCTGGGCGGACGGGTGCTGGGGGCGGCCGGTGGTTTGGCGGCCAGGCACGGGCCTGCCGGCGCCTTTTTCAACGGCGTTTTGGCCACGGTGCTGGCCACGCCCTGCACCGCCCCTTTCCTGGGGGCGGCGCTTGGCTTTGCCTTCACTCAGCCCCCGCTGGTCATCGTCCTCGTATTCCTGACGGTCGGCGTCGGACTGGCGGCGCCTTATGTGGTCCTGAGCTGGAACCCCGGCTGGTTGAGGTTTCTGCCCAAGCCAGGCCCCTGGATGGAACGGTTCAAAGTGGCGATGGGATTTCCCATGCTGGCCACGGCTGTCTGGCTGTTCAGTTTGACGCCGGCTTTTTACGGCACGCGCTCCTGGTGGCTCCTCATTTTCCTTGTGCTGGTCGCGCTGGCCGCCTGGGTCTATGGCCAGTTCGTCCAGCACGCCGGCGCCCGGCGCGGATTCGGGCTGGCCGCCGTCCTCATACTGCTTTCAGGCGGATATTTTTATGTAATCGAGGGCCAACTCCAATGGCGGTCTCCCGTCCCCGAGACCCTCGCGGAAGGCAGTCTCAAAGAGAGTCCAGGGGGGATTGACTGGCAGCGTTGGAGTCCGGCAGCGGTCATCCAGGCACGAGCGGCGGGCCACCCGGTGGTCGTGGATTTTACCGCCGACTGGTGCCTCACCTGCCAGGCCAACAAGAAATTCGCCCTTGAAGTGTCTTCCGTGCGCGCCAAGCTCCGGGAGATGCAGGCGGCCGCATTTCTGGGCGATTACACACGGTTCCCCACCAACATCACGGAGGAGTTGAATCGTTATGGCCGGGCCGGCGTGCCGCTGGTCCTGGTTTACCCCAAAAACCCAAGTGTGCCGCCCATCGTCCTGCCCGAAGCCCTGACACCCGGTATTGTCCTGGCCGCCCTGGACCGGGCGGACCGTTGAGGGCTCGCGCAGAATTCGCGTGGGGTTTGGAGCGTGGAGAGTTCGGAGCGTGGAGAGTTCGGAGCGTGAGAGCGTGGAGCGTGAGAGCGTGAGAGCGTGAGAGCGTGAGAGCGTAGAGCGTGGCAAGTGCCGCGATGCCCTCACGCTTCACGCTCCACGCTCCGACGCTCCACGCTCTCACGCTCCACCCCAGGCATTCGGATCTCGGAAATCGTTTCCGCACGACCCCTACGCCCCACCCGGTCTCTCGGCTGCGGTTGGCCCTGCTGCAACCGGCAGTTCCTCGACGCGCGCGATGTGAAGAAGGGCGATATGTTCCGCGCGATCCATGATCTTGCTGTCCTCCGGGGAAGGAATGGCGATTTCCAGGCGTGAGCGAAAAACCGTGACGAAATCCGGATGCCCCACATCGAACATCTGGCCATTGGTCAGGTGCAGGCGAAAAGGGATAAATGGGCTTCGTTCCAGCAACTTGATAATGTCCTGAGGCGTCATCGCTTTACCATATCAGCAGGAACCCCGCTCTGACAAGCCAAGGCAGACCGACTCCTGCGCCAGCGCGCGCTGGCGGCGGACATGCTCGAAATACTCCTCGGCGACGATGAACCCGACACAGTTTGCGGCGCCGCAGCGGCAGGGATAGTTCTTGTAGTCCTCGAGGTCAAAACCGTAGTTGAAGGTGAGTTCCTCTCCCGGCTGGATGTCGCGATGGGCGAGAATCCAGATACGCCCGTCTATCACCTCGGCCTCGCAGTTGGGGGCGCAGCTATGATTGATAAACCGCGCCGGGTTCCATGCCACGTTGCCATCGAGGTCCGTTTCCTGGTTCAGCGTGAAAATGTACGGGTTGTCCGCCTCGCATCGGCGAAGCGACTCGCCTTTATCGATGCGTTCGCCCACATACTCGATGACCTGGGCCTCTTTGGGGATGAACTGCCCGGCAAATCCCCCGGTTCCGTGAATCGGCGAGGGTTTGAAAATCACCTGCGCCGTTTCCAGGACTTGCTGCTCATGCTCGCCATTATCGACCACTGTTTTCATGCCTTTGGCCTGCTCGCCCCGTAGTTTTGCGCAAAACCGGGTGGAGGGCAAATTCAGAATCGCAAATTGCAGAGGTGGTTGCAGAGTTAACCGCAGAGAACACAAAGAACACATTCCGTGCCATCTGCAATCTTCGGCTCAATGATGTCCGGCAAATCTCCTGTAATTTGGGGCGCAACCTTGTAGGATGGAGCCATGAAGATCATCCATCTTATCTTTGTGCTTCTCTCCGGCGCAGCGCTTCAGGGCGCTTCCTTTACGAACGGCGGTTTCGAGGCGGGGCTGGGCGGCTGGCGGTTCTGGACGCGGGAGAGCGAGGCAGGGACGCTGAGTTTGGACACCCAGGAACGCCACAGCGGACGGCAGTCGGGCCATGTTCAGCATCGCGGGGACAAGGACTGGAGCCTGGAGCCGGGCCAGCGGCTTTCGACCGCGCCGGGTGACTTGTTCGAGATGGAGATTTGGGTGCGCACGGAGGGCGAAGCGAACGTGACTTTCTGCGCCTCGACCTATGACCAGGGCGGCAAAGCGCTGGATTGGTCTTACGGGGAGCGTCAGGCAATCTCGAGCGGCGGCTGGCAATTGTTGCGCAGCCGGGTGCTGGTGCCCGAGGGCATCGCGCAGATTCAGCCCCGGCTCATCGGCTACGGCCAGGCCAATGTCTGGGTGGACGATTTTGCGATTCGCAAGCAGGCAGGCCCCGGCTTTCTTCGCAATCCCAACCTCCCGGCCACCCTGACCCTGAGCAACCAATGGCTGACCGTGACCTTGACCACATCCAATGCCGCGCTGGGCGTGCATGACCAGCGCACCGGCCGGAATTGGACCCAAAAGCCGCTGGCCTCGGGCCTCGTTCTGACCGACGCGTCGGCGCAAGGCGCCCAGATGCGGATGAGCCTCTTCCACGCCCCTTCGGGCCTCGATCTGAAAGCCCGGCTGGACTTGGCGGCCGACGGCCCGGAGTTTGTCCTCGAGTTGACCGCCCAGGGCGAGATGCATTCCGCCCTGCGATTCCCTTACCCTTTCGACACCGCGCCGGGCGATTACCTCGTGGTCCCGATGAACGAAGGGATTTCATATCCCGTCGAGGACCAGGGCGCACCCTTGCACCGGCTAATCACCTACGGAGGCCACGGAATCTGCATGGCCTTCTGGGGCGTGACCGACGGCCAGGCCGGACAGATGGCTATTTTTGAAACTCCGGACGATGCCGCCATCCGGATGAGCCGGCTGGATGGGCGGCTGGTGATAGCGCCCGAGTGGGACCCGCAGAAGCAGGCCTTTGGCTATGCGCGCAGGCTGCGGTATGTCTTCTTCGAGCAGGGCGGCCACGTCGCCATCGCCAAACGCTATCGGGCCTTCGCGCGGCAGGCCGGCCTGCTCAAGACCCTCGAGGAGAAACGGCGTTCAAACCCGAATGTGGACCTGTTGATGGGCGCCGTGAATGTCTGGTGCTGGGACCGGGATGCGGTCGGCATAGTCAAGGAGATGCAAGCTGCCGGCATCGAACGCATCCTCTGGAGCAACCAGCAATCGCCGGAGAACCTCCGCGCCCTCAACGACCTGGGCGTGCTGACCAGCCGCTACGATATTTACCAGGACGTGATGGACCCGGGCCAGTTCCCCAAACTGCGGGGCGTTCATCCGGATTGGACGACCGCCGCCTGGCCCAACGACCTCATTATTGGCCCCGGCGGCCAATGGATCAAGGGCTGGGGCGTGGAGGCGCGCGACGGCTCGATGATTCATTGCGGTGTGATTTGCGACAGCCGCGCCCTGGACTACGCCAGAACTCGAGTGCCGGCCGATTTGGCCACGCATCCCTATAAGTGCAGGTTCATCGATACGACCACCGCCGCTCCGTGGAACGAGTGCTACGATCCCCGCCACCCCATGACGCGAACCGAAAGCAAGCACTGGAAAATGGAACTGCTGCGGTACATGTCCCAGGACCTCAACCTGGTGACCGGCTGCGAGACCGGCCACGACGCCTCGGTGCCGTTCCTGCACTATTTCGAGGGGATGCTCAGCCTCGGACCCTACCGGGTGCCCGACGCCGGCCGGCGAATGAACGTGCTCTGGACCAACGTCCCCGAGGTGGTCGCCAAGTACCAGCTCGGCCATGCTTACCGCCTTCCGCTATGGGAACTGGTCTATCACGATTGCGTTGTCGCCCAATGGTACTGGGGCGACTACAACAACAAGCTGCCGGCCCTCTGGGACAAACGGGACTTGTTCAATGTCCTCTACGGCACGCCCCCGATGTTCATGTTCGACCGCAAATTGTGGACCCAGGACAAGGCGCGCTTTGTTCAGAGCTATAAGAACACCTGCCCTTACGCGCGCCGGGCGGCTTATGCTGAGATGACCGGCCACCGGTTTCTCGCGCCGGACCGTTCCGTCCAGCAGACTGTCTTCGCCAACGGCCAAATCGTCACGGTCAATTTCGGACCGGCGGCCTGGCAGATGCCCGATGGCCGCAAGCTCGAGCCGATGGGATTTGACGTTACTGCAAGCATTCGGTGAACCAGCGCGGCGGAAATAAAAAAAGGTAGCAACCAGCCTTGTTCTTTTGCCGCCCGGCTTCGCGCCTCGTTCGTTACGCATCGGCGATTAAGCGCCTCGGTCCCGTTTCGCTGGCCGACAAAACCCCGCTGCGTGGCGGCTTGCGAGAGGTTTCTCGGTTCAATAATGAACCAATCTATGGTTTGACACCTTCCACACCTTCCACACCTTCCACACCTTCCAGGCTTCCCCGGCTCATTGACGTGGTACATCGCCCTCGGATATTGAATGCGCAGCTTGCGCGGCATTGGGCGACTCTCCCGGGGCATGGGCTGGCTTGTCAAGAGAAATGCACCATGTTATGGGTTGACGGGTTGCCCCCTTTTCCTTTTGTTGGCCCCCCAGGGAAAACAGTTCAATTTTCCGGCTTTGAAACTGTCCCTCCAACTGCTAGAGTTAAAGCGTGAAGCGAAAAAAGGCGCAAATTGAGAAAGCGTCCGGCGGTAGCATCGCCGGCGCCAAGATGCGAGGCGAATGCAACAGGTTGACGGACGCGGAGCGCGAAAAACTCGGAGAGGAATTCCTGAGGCTTTACTATGGCGGCGATCACAAACCGGCCACAACTCGTCGCCGTTGACGCCAATGTGCTTTTCGACCTGGCGGGCGGTTTGGACGACGTCGTCGACGCGGTTTCCGTAATCCGCGGGCGCCTTCGCGACCCTCGTTTTCTGATCCCGCCCACCGTTCAGCATGAACTGGCGAACTGGGCTTTGCGCGGTGACGAGGAAAAGCGCGAGTCTGCGCGCCAGGCGGTTCGACTGGGCCGATCCTGGCACATTGTTCCCGCAACCCTCATCGCTGTCAAACACGGCATCGCCGAGCGGATCGCGCAGCGTGTTCGCGAGCGTGGATTGCTGCCTGATGAAGAGGTCAACGATTCATTGGCGCTCGCCGAATCTGCGTTGCTCGGCTGTTCGATGCTTCTGACCAGCGACGAACACTTGCGCGGGATTGATTTCGAGCGGCTGACATTCGAGTTGCAGGCATTTGATGTCACAGCGCCCGTCGTCGCTACCCCGCGCGAGATTGTACGCAAATTCTTTCTGCGCTGAGGCGATCAGGAAGGACGGTAGTGGTGACTGCAAGGGGCACACGCCCGCCATCCGTGACGCACAAAAAACCGCTTCTCTCGTGCCCACAAAGGACCTGGTCCTCGACAACCGCCTGATCCTCGAGTTGAAGGCGGCTAAGGCGCTGGCCGACGAACACGTGGCCCAGGTCCTTGGCTACCTGCACGCGTCCCGCGTTGAGCACGACCTGCTGATGAACTTCGGCGCCCCAAACTTCGAGATCAGGAAGTACGCGCTGATCCCGGTAGGCCAGGCCAGCCGCCCTGGCGGCCCCACCGGAGCAATGCTTTCCGTTTTTGCGTCTCTTGCACTTTTTCGCGGCTTATTCTACCGCGGTTTCTGAGGTGGAGCTCTCTTCGGATTTCCTCCCGCCGTGCCGCGCAGCGCGGCCTGGCGCGGCAGGTCGGGCTTCGACCCTCGGCCTTCGGACTTCAGGGCTGCGCCCCTGCGCCCCCCCCCGTAAACCGACTCACCTGCGCAGCGTCGATAACCGGCGGCGCGGCAAAAAAGCAATTTCCCAGTGCGACACGAGGTTGTTTGAGTAATCGTTCAATATGAAAAACCATAAGATGAACCTGCAGTTCCGTCTGCAGTAGCTCCACCGGCACCGGCGCGACTGGCAACGGTCGGGTCGGAAGCTGCCGGGACAACATACCCCCTCTCGCAAGAGGGAGGAGACGACCGCGAGGGAGTCTCTGCGGCTGCCAGCATCACGGCGGTCGGGGGGGCAGGCTGGATGAGATGCCCAATGTAAGTAAACTGCCGCAAGCATCGTTATGTTTGATAAGCCAAAGATGCTGACCAGGCTTAAACCAAAAGGTGAGCAGCCGGTTGCCTCGCTTAGGAATCGGGGCACACGGACACTCACGGCTGCCGGTGTAAAGGCAGGGGCTAAATCATCCATGTCACTCAAACGAAACGTCGTGAAGGCCCCACGACGATGGTCGTGGGGAACCGGTCCTGCTCGCGCAGGGCTTTGTCGCGGCTCGAGCCGTATGCGCCGAAAGGTTCCAGTACGGTTCCCAGGGGAGAGGGTGGCCGCAAGGCCATCCTCTTACCCGACTCAATTCAATTCTGCCTCGGGGTGAGGCCCGGGCGCCACTCGACCTTTGGCGGCTCGGGCAGCCCTTGCGCTCTCAGGGCGGTGCGGAAATGCATTTTGGCCACCTTCACGAGGTCTTCCGCGCCGTATTTGGCCACAAACTCGCGCGCCGCCGCGTCCACGGCTGCGGAGGCGCCCTTGGGAAGGCGCATCCCGAATTGTTTCTCCAGGCCCCCCAGGCGCGTCACGAATTCATGGCGCGCGAGAATCGAGGCGGCGGCCACGGCCAGGTCCTCCTCGGCGCGGTGTTTCTGGACCAACTCGATCCCGCGGCCCAGGCTCATCAAGGCCCGCGCCACGGTTTCTTTGCTCGAGGCAAACTGGTCGCTGATGGCACGAATCGGCGGCGGTGACATCCGGTGTTTTTGCCCCATCAGGTTCTCGATGACGCGCGCATGGCCCCATGCAAGCAGGCTGTTGACGCTCTTGAACTTGGCGTAGAGGCGGTTGTAGGCCTCGTTGCCGATCGGGACCACGCTCGTAACGCACCCCGGCGTGTTGCGAATCAACTCGGCCAAGTCCCGTATCCGCTTGTCGCTCGAGATCGCCTTCGAATCGCGGATGCCGGAGTCCTTCCACGCCTCGAGGACTGCCCCGTTCACATACGCCCCGGCGATGCAGAGCGGACCGAAAAAGTCGCCCTTGCCGCTCTCGTCCACCCCCAGGCGCGGGACCAGCAAATCGGGGTTCAGCACGGTCTCGTATCCGAGGCGGGCCTCCTTCAGGATCTCGGGTTCGAGCACGAACTCGATGAAATCGCGGGTGCCTTTGCCCTGGACCACCAGTTTTCCGCTCTCGTAAAAGACCACGTTGGTCTTGTCCTTCTCCCCGGCGAACCGGGCGTAAGGCACCTCCCGGAACCGGTAACCATGGCCTTCCAGCCACGCCCGGAGCTCCTCCGCCTGCCGATCCGTCAGTTTCGACGTGTATGAAGTCAACGGTTTCACTGCGGCGCCTTCATTTGCATGGAAGAGCCATAACCCGCCCGCCACGGCCGGTCAATAAGGAACCCGGCAGGCGATTAGCCGCGAAGAGGCGCAAAAAGCGCAGAACCGAATCTCCCCTTTTTGCGCCTTTTCGCGGCTATCCGCTCTGTCTGCTCGTGACATGCGGCGGGCCGATTGGTCAAATGGGTTGTGAATCCATGGATCGGAGCCTTGAGAAGGAACCGGCTGAGAGCTTTGGGAGTGGCCGTCGCGCTGGCGTTGGCCGGCTCGATGGTCTGGAGCTTGTGCGCGCCGTATCGGGACGCGGGGGTGGAGGCTGTTCGCAAGAAGGGCTACCCGGCGTCGCTCAGCGAGTTGGACGCGTGGTATCCGGCCGTGCCGCCGTCGGACAACGCGGCGCTGGTCTATACGAACGCGTTTGCGCTGCTGGCGGGAAGCGGTGTCTCCAGCAACGCTGAGAGGCTCTTGAATGCGAGTCTCCCCTCGCGGGGCCAAAGGCTTACGCTTACCGCGGAAGACAAGCGAGACTTGGCGGAACTGCTGGCCGCCAACGAGGCTGCTCTTCGCCTGCTTTATTCCGCGCCCGCCTCGGGCCGCAGCCGCTACCCCATCGACCTGCGGGAGGGGTTCACGCTATCGCTGTCGCACCTCGGGCAAGTGAAGCAAGCCGTCCGCTTGCTGGGCGCTGAAGCTCTCTTGCGCGCATCCGAGGGCGATGCCGAAAAGGCCACACAGGCGCTCCTGGCGGCCGGGCGCGTGGCTGATTCGCTGTCGGAGGAGCCGCTGCTGATTTCCTGTTTGGTGCGGATTGCAAGCTGGAGCACCGTGGTGGCGCGCTTGGAACAGGTACTCGGGCTGGCGCAGTTGACTGAGGAGCAACTGGCTTTGCTGCAGAGGCGGGTCGGTGAAGCGGAACGGGCTTCGGCGCTGGTCCACGCCCTGGCGGGCGAGCAGGCCTCGGGCATCGCCATTTTTACGGACCGCGATATGCAGGATAAGGTCTTGGGAGGCCCGCAAGGGCCTAATCCTCCCACCAGGCACGTCTCGTACCGCGCGGGCCTGGTTTTCGGCTTATACCGGGCCACGGGACTCTGCCAAAAGGACGAGGCCTGTTACCTGGGCGCAATGGCCAAGACGCTTGCGGCGGCTGAACTGCCGTACCCCGCCCGCTTCAGCGCCTCCGAGCAGGCCGGGGTCATCCTGACCAATCCACCCCCTCGCTTCTGCATCTTTTCGCGGATGTTGCTCCCGGCACTCGCGCGCGTTTATGCGCGCGATGCGGATTTCACCGCGCGCATTCGGGCGGCGACGACGGCCCTGGCAGTCGAGCGGTTCCGCCGGGCGCACGGCAATGCCTTGCCCGACACTCTCGAAGCCTTGGTCCCGGCATATCTCCCGGCCGTCCCATCCGACCCTTTCGACGGCAAACCCCTCCGCTTCAGCCGGTATGGCGCCAGGCATGGCCACAGCTATGCGGTTTATTCCGTCGGCAGCGACCGCAAAGACGACGGCGGCGTGGACTGGACATCATCCAACCCCAAGCCCAGGAATCCACGGGATATTGTCTTTATGGCGGAACACTGAGTCCACCACAGATTGCTGCCCGCCTTTCATAGCACCTTCTCGGGTTCCTCAACCAGCACATAGCGCGACCGTCCATTCCCCACCCGCGTCTCCATCAGCTTCACCTTTACTGTCGAGCCCAGCAGTTCATTCAGCTTCCCCGCATCCTCGATGGTTGGCCCAACTTTGCCCGTCACCACCCGGCTGCCATCCGACATCCGAAACTCGAAAGTCCGATGCTGTGGCAGCACACCAAGGAACTGTCCAGTTGCCTCTGCCGGTATCTCCTTCACATTCTGCTCTCCCAACCGCTCCAGGCTCCGCTGCACCTCGCCCGGATCGCTAAACCGCACCACTCGCTCCCGGTATTGCAGCGTGCATGAAGCTTCATTTTCAGCCATCACCTTCAAGAATGTTCGTACGGCGTTCAGCGCCCGGCTGTCCGTTTCCGAGAGCACTTCCGCCAGTTCGTCGTCCGTCGCTTGCGTCCCTTCAAGAATCGCCTGTGTCCTCTCCAGCGCCGCCGCTACCGACGATGTTTCACTCTGCAGCTCCGGCCCCCCTTGGTATTCCTCCACCTCAAAACCGAATGAACCCGGCACGGTGTTCGTGATGAGCAATTGATGCTCCTGCCGCTTCGGAATTGGCCCCATCGGCTTCAGCGGCCCGGAAGCGTGCGATGCCGCCACAGCCGCCACCACCTCCGCAAATGACCCCATCGCCGAAATTCCGAATTCCGCAAAAATCCCGTGACTGGCCACCACCGGCTTTCCGCGGAAAGTCACCCACGCCCGTGCCGGCTCCGGGCTCGGGTTCGGTGCATTCCCAATCGTCTCTTCGACCTCCTCCAGTCTTGATTCCAGTCCCAGCCGGTCGATTACGTCTGCCGCCGGGATGTGCTCGAGCATGCGCTTCAGTTCTGCCCGTTCGGCCAATAATTGGACTTGCTCGTTTCGTGTCATAGGGCGCTTCCTACCACTACGTTCAGATTCGCTCGCGCAGCGGCGTCTTCCGCCGCGCTCAACCCCACTTCCAAATACCCCTTCCATCTCAGATCTCGCCGGTGCGACCAGAGGCTGTACCAGCATGTGCTCCGCTCGATCAACGGCTTGGCTGCCCCGCCAAGGCACAACGGGAAGGCATCCACCCGGTAGGCTGCCTTCGTCTTCTTTCGATCAAATAAATTTCGGTTCCGATTTAACACATCCGCCTGCGTCTGCCCAGCGGGCAGCTCAAAGAAAGTTACCACATCCACATCCCTCGGCGCTCGCGCCTCCAGCTTCTCGATCTCCTCCAAAAAGCTCCCGTCCAGCCATTGGAATCCCGTCGTTATCCCAACCGCATACAGCTCTGCCCGGTAATATAGCAAACCGTCCAGGATCTGCCGCCGCTCATCGCTCGTCCCAAACCGCAGCACCAAGTCCGTCATCCCCACAAGGTAAGGCGATCTCCACGCGCTCGCCGGGTTCCTCGCGTCCATCGGCGGCAGCAGCCCCTGTGCATTCCATCTCGGGATCGGTGCCATGCTCATGTCGTCATCGCTTCATTCAACTCAGAATTGCGCCACATGCCAACCGTCGCGATAGGCGCGCCTGAGCAGCCGGTTGGCCCCGGCATAGTTCTTGATTCTAAGCCGCCTGGGGTCCCACTCGAGCACTTGGCCGGGCGCGCGGATGGCGACGGTGCCGAGGAGGATGGCCTCGGTCATCGGGCCGGTTTGCGCGAAGTGCGATTCGGTCTTCTCGCCCCCGAGGCAGGCATCCACGAAATGATGGTAATGGTCCCGAGGCGGAAGCTGGGGCCGTTTGATGTCTTTGAATTTCTCCTCCGGCAGCAGTTGGGGCGGAACGCCCAACCCGATGAGGAGCGCCCCTTCGGTCCCGATGAGCATCGAGGACTCAGGCGGGTATTCCTTGAGGTCCTCCGAGTAGCGCTTGCGCACCTGCTCGGGCGGATAGTATTCGCCGTCAAACCATTCGAGGACCAGTTCCTTGCCGTCGGTCTTTTCGTTGCCGGGGAAGGTCCAGGTGATGTGGTCGCCCTGCGGCCAGGTGTCGGCGCGGCGTGCAGGGGAATTCTTCCATGACTCCTGGACCTCCGCTTGCACCGTAAGCGGCGCATGGAGACCGAGACCTTTCCAGACAGCGTCAAAGATGTGGCAGCCGATGTCGCCGGACCAGCCGGTGCCGAAGTCCTGCCAGGCGCGCCACTTGGTGGGGTGGTAGATGTCAGGGACGTAGGGGCGGACGGGGGCGCTGCCGAGCCAGAGTTCCCAGTTCAAGTGCTTCGGGCACTCCTGGCCGGTCGCAGGCCGCGGCCCTTTGAGCCGGTAAGTCTCCACCGCCCCAGGCCGGTTCGAGCACAGGTATGCATGTTGAATCTTGCCGATCCGGCCTTCCTTGAGCCAGAGCACCGCCGTGCGCTCATGGATGCTCGAGGCGAACTGCGTGCCGAGTTGCGTGATGACGCCCTTCTTGACGGCATGTTCGGTGAGGGTGCGCACCTCGCGCACGTCATGGCAGAGCGGCTTTTGGCAATAGACATGTTTGCCTCTCGCAATGGCCCGGTAGGCAATCGAAAAGTGCGTATGGTCGGGAACGGCGGCGTTGACCGAATCGATATGGTTTTCCTCCTTGGCCAGCAACTCGCGCCAATCCGAGTAGAGACGCGCCCCGGGGACCTCTTTGGCCGCCCGATCCAGCGTGGTGGCATCCACGTCGCACAGCGCGACGATCTGGACTCGTTTGTGGCTCAGAAAATTATGAAGATCGCCCCAACCCATTCCGCCCACGCCAATGCAGGCATGGTTGAGCTTGCCGTTTGGAGAAACCCCGCCCTGTGCCTGGCCGATGAAAAAAGGCGCGGCTGCGCCTGCCAGCATGGCGGTTTGCAAAAATTGGCGCCGCGACCATGAGCGATGGCCTCGGCCGGGAGCGGCCTGTCCGGAGTCAGAAAAAGAAGCTGTGATTTTCATCCCCCAAGATTGGCCCCGCCCGAGCGTGGCGGCAATCAAAAATCCTTCGCAATTGACTTTGGAGCGGTCCGCCTTATACCCTGGAAACTGGCGATGGCTGCGCGGGAAAGGGTCTTTTCCGCCGCGTTTGCGGCAAAAAGGACGAATCCCGAAGAAGATACTCGCGCGCCATGCCTTATTGGTCATGAAAAATGGTAATTTGTCTGTGTGCCGTAAAGGCGTCTTTTCGTTCGCTAATGCAACCCGTTGGCTGCGGTTCAAAAGCGCCCGCCTAACGGGGCTTTTGGCGTTGCTAGCGCTTCTGGCTTTGCCCGCCCGGGCGCAGGCGCAATTCGACTGCGCGACCAATAACGGAACAATTATCATCTCCGGATACAGCGGTTCGGGCGGCGACGTCGTCATTCCGAGCACATTCACCGGGCGGCCGGTGACCGGGATCGGAAGCGCTGCTTTCAATAACTGCACCACGCTGATCAGCATCGCCATTCCCGACAGCGTCAGCCGAATCGGTAACAACGCGTTTTCCGGCTGCACCAATTTGGAAGCGATCACGGTAAATCCGCTCAACAAGAGTTACAGCAGTGTGGATGGGGTTCTGCTTAATAAGAGCCAGACCCTGCTTATCCAATGTCCGGGCGGCAGGAGCGGCAGCTATACGGTTCCCGGCAGTGTCACAAGCATCGGAGATTACGCGTTTTATGAATGCGTCGGCCTCTCGGACATTGTAATTCCCAGCAGTGTGGCGACCATAGGGGCTTATGTCTTCTACGCCAGCGTCAACCTTCAGAGCGTCACCATTCCCGATAGCGTGACGAGCATCGGCAGCGGGGCCTTTTATGGCTGTGTCAGCCTGGCCGGCGTCACGATTCCCAACAGTGTCACCAGCATCGGCGTGGGGGCGTTTTCCGACTGCGCGAGTCTGGCGAGTTTCGCTTTTCCCAACCGACTTGTCAGCATCGAGACCGACATGTTCTCGGGCTGCACCCGCCTGAGCGACGTGACGATTCCAAATACTGTCACGAGCATCGGAGATTATGCGTTCCTGGGCTGCGCGAGCCTGGCCGGCATCACGATTCCCAACAGCGTCACGAGCATCGGGTATGAGGCTTTCGCTACCTGCACCAGCCTGGCAAACGTTACCCTTCCCAATGAAATCACCGCCATTGGAAACAACGTGTTCTCGGGCTGCTCGAATTTAAACAGCGTTACAATTCCGGTCAGCGTGACCAGCATAGGAGATTACGCCTTTTCCGGTTGCACCAGCTTGCATAGCATCATAATTCCGAAGAATGTTTCGAGGATTGGGAGCTACGTGTTCTCGGGTTGCAGCGGTTTGGTTGGTTTCTCGGCCACCAATAGCCTCACGAGCATCGGCGAAGGCGCTTTCGCCGGCTGCAGCAGCTTGACCCAAATCACGATTCCTGAAAGAGTCGCCAGCCTCGAGAACGACACTTTTTCGGGTTGCATTAGCCTGGCAAGCGTCACCATCCCCAGGAGTGTCACCAGCATCGGCAGCTACGCCTTTTCCGACTGCGCAGGGCTGGCCGGCATCACCCTTCCTGCCACCGTTCAAAGCGTTGGGGATGGCGCTTTTTCGGGCTGCACCAGCCTGCAGAGCATCACCCTTCCCAACAGGGTCAGGAGCCTCGGGAATGATGTGTTTTCGGGCTGCGCCAGCCTCGGCAGCGCGAAGATTTCCTCAGGACTCGAGGCGATTGGAAACAGTGTGTTTGCGGATTGCGCCAGTCTGACCAACGTGGCAATTCCCAGCAGCGTCAGGAGCATCGAAGGCTACGCGTTTTCAGGCTGTGCCAGCCTGGCCAGCGTGACCATTCCCGGCAGCGTCACGAGCCTGGGAAATAACGTGTTTTCGGATTGTTCCAGCCTGGCCGGTGTGTCCATTCCCAGCAGCGTGAAGAGCATCGGGGATTACGCCTTCTCCGGCTGTGGCAGACTGGCCGGCATAACTCTCCCTGCCAGGCTCACCAGCACCGGGAATTATACGTTTCTGGGCTGCACCAACTTGTCCAGCATCACGATCCCTGCCAGCGTAACCGCCATCGGTGATTACGCCTTTTCCGGCTGCGCTCGCTTGGCTGGCGTCACGATCCCCACGGGTGTAACCAGCATTGGAGCAGGCTCCTTTCTGGACTGCACGAGCTTAACCGCAGTGACCATCCCCGGCAGTGTCGCAAGCATTGGGTATGAGGCCTTCTCCGGCTGCACTGCCCTCAAGGGTGTGTTCTTCATGGGCAATGCGCCCTCGACCGTTGATTCCGATGTGTTCCTCGGAGCGGCCAACGCGAAAGTGTATTATTGCGCGCCAACAGCCGGATGGGGTTCTTCGCTTAGTGATTTCCCAACGGTGGCCGTAGCCGCGCCCTTGATCATCCAGTCGCCACCGGGTCAATACGCCCTGGTTGGAAGCAAAGCCGCGTTTTCAGTGAGCGCCTTCGGACCGCAGCCAATCAGTTTTCAGTGGCAACTTGACGGAACCAATATTCCTGGGGCGAAAAGCAGCACTTTGACGCTGTCTTCGGTCCAGAGTAACAATGCGGGCAAATACACAGTGATTGCGGCCAATTCCTATGGCAGCGTCACCAGTTCCCCCGCCCTTTTGTCCGTCGCGGCGATAGCAGGCACCTACAGGGGATTGATCACCGCCAGCAATTCCTTTGACAATACCAACTCGGGCGCGTTCCTGCTCACCGTCACGTCCGGCGGCGCCTTTTCGGCAAAGCTCACCTTCCCCTCCCAGACAACCTCCGCGAGCGGCCAGTTCGCCCTGTATGCCGGGCAAACCGGCGCAGCCACGGCGCAATTCACAAACCAGATCGGCGGTCGCAGCGTTGAAGTCCTCATGACGCTCGCGCTGGATTCGTCGACCGCAGTTTCCGGCTCGTTGAGGGCGTTGGGAGATGCCAATCCCTTGGCAGAAATAGATGGCGCCATGGCAGCCAACAGCAGCAACCTCGGTCTCTTCAATGTGGCCATCTTATCCGCCACCACCAATCCGCCCGCGGGCAACGGGTACGGCTCCGTCGTCGTTTCCACAACCGGGACACTAATCAACCTGACCCTCGCTGACCAAGGGGCCGTCATCACCGCCCTGGCATCCGATCTCCTCAAGAACGGGGCCATCCCCGTGTTCGCTTCTCTTTACCTCCAAAAGGGGTTTTTGAGCGGCTGGCTCACTTTAACCAATCGGCAGGTTCTCTCCGAGTCTCCGCTGGCGTGGCACAAAGAGGCCGGAGCAAGCACCACTTTCTTTGCGGAAGGGTTCGACCAATGGGTAAGCCTCCAAGGCGGCGTTTACAGCTCTGTGACGAATCTGGCGCAGTGGGGAACAAACAGCCTCGTTTTCGACGGCCAACCCGTGGAAGGCGAACTCGTCGATTTCGCGAGCAGCACCTATTCCAACGGGCTTTTGTCCATTCCTGTGACCGAGGGCCAGCAGGTCTCAACGACTTGGATCGTCACTTCCACCACCGGTTTGGTGAAGCTCAGTGGCGGCGGGCTTACTGGCGCGGGCATTCTGGTTCCATCCACAGCGCCTTCGCCCGGGATTTACGGTTTTGTCACGAATACAATAAACGGAGCCGGCGCGGTGCATTCGATCGAGTCGCAACCTGTCTCCACGCCCTGAGGCAAAGGCTGCCCCTCGCTGATCAAACGTGACTATTCAGCACCAGTCCACGTCCTCTGCCCAAAGCCGGCTGAAGCCGGCGCTCCGGAGCGCCGGCTTCAGCCGGCTTTGCGCGCCCGTGATCTGTGAGGCCTCCATACCCGGCGCGCGACCGGGCATGGTCCATCTTCGCTGCCACCCGACGTGAATCGTTACGACTTAGATTAAGAGCCAGAAACCGCCACCCAAAAAAAGTGAAATGCGCCCGGGCGCCCGCCCCTCGACACTCGGTACTGGACACCCGACACTTGGCCCCCGACACTCGCTTGATGAACGAAAGCAAAATCACTTTTATCAAGGAAGATCCCTGGCGGATTTTCCGGATTATGGCCGAGTTTGTCGATTCCTTCGAGACCCTCTCGCAGACCGGGCCTGCGGTGACTGTTTTTGGCTCCGCGCGCATGTTGCCCAACGACCCCTACTACAAGGCGGCGGTCGAGTTTGCCCGGGGCCTGGCAAAACACAACCTGGTGGTCATTACCGGGGGCGGTCCGGGCATCATGGAGGCCGCCAATAAGGGCGCGGCCCTCGCCGAGGGAAAGTCGGTCGGCCTGAACATTCAACTGCCGCGCGAGCAGTCCGCAAACCGCTTCGCCAACATTCCGATCAATTTTCATTACTTCTTTGCGCGCAAGGTCTGTTTCGTCAAGTACAGCATCGGGTTCGTCTTCATGCCCGGCGGGTTCGGCACGTTGGACGAGTTCTTCGAGGTCGTAACGCTGGTGCAGACACAGCGGATTCCCCAATTCCCGCTCATCCTCTTCGGAACAAAGCACTGGAGAGGACTCATCCGGTGGATGAAAGGCCACCTCGAACAGGCCAGGTACATCAGTCCCGGTGACCTCGAGTTGTTCAAGCTCACCGATGACCCCCAGGAAGTGATAGACGTCATCCTCGAGTACGAACGCCGCATCGGCCCCCCCGAGATCGTCCCCAAGGCATTCGCTTAACGAAGATGTCGCACGCATTGGCATTGTCTCCCGGCGGGCGGCTGTTTGTCGAGCCGGACGACCAGGCCGAACCAAAGCTCAGCCCGGCTGCCGGCGCGCGCTTGCATGAGGCCTTCGGCGCCTCGGCCGCCGAGGGCCTGGTTTTGCTGGCCGGAGAGTTCCTGCATCAGCCACTCCCGCCCGGGTTCGATTTCTGGCGCGGGCTGGCCAGGCAGTTCTTTACCGCCCTGTGCCACAATCCCGACCTGGAGAATCCCGCGACACTGAGCATCCCCAAACCTGCGGCGGCCGAACTCAGCGGCCTGGCCCAGAATGCGCCGCCCATGAAGGGCCTGGAATACCTCGATGGCGAGGTCCTGGGCCGGCTCTGGGACGAGTTGGATGCGCACGCCCGGGCAGCCATCCAGCAGGCTCCAGGCGGGGCCGCCGGCTGGCTAAAGGCCTGCAATCCCGCCTGGCAGGCAGTCGGGCGCGTGACGTTCCACCTCGCCGAGAACAAGCGCAATCCAGCCTATCCGTTTGCCTTTCTGGCTACCTACACCCATCGCATGTCCGAGCAGGGCCGTGTGCAGCACCTTCCCTTGGGCCGGGCCTTGGAGGAATACGCGGGCGCCCGGAATCGCGCCGCGCTGGCCGCCCTGCTCAGCCCTGTCCAACGCGCCGCTGAGCAAAGCAAGCTGGCCCGCGAGTTGTTGGATTCCCGGGCGGTCTTCCAGCCCCAGGTCTGGCGCCCGGACCAGGCATTTGCCTTTCTGAAGGACATCCCGCTCCTGGAACAAAGCGGTGTCGTCGCCCGCATCCCGGATTGGTGGAAGGCCGGCCACCCCCCGCGCCCGCGCGTCAATGTCCGCATCGGAGAGGCCGGCGCCAATCTCCTGGGCAAGGATAGTCTGCTGGATTTCCGGATGGAGATGACGATCGAAGGCGAACCGCTCACCCAGGAAGAGTTAAAGGCCCTCCTCCAGTCCGCCTCCGGCCTGGTGCTGCTCAAGGGCAAATGGGTCGAGGTGGACCGCCAGAAACTCCAGGAAGTCCTTGACCACTGGAAGAAGGTCCAAAGCGCCCTGGGCAAAGACGGGGTAAGCCTCCTCCAGGGCTTGCGCCTGCTCTCGGGCTTCAACCCCGGCCAGGAGGAAACACAGGAGGCCCAGGCCACGAGAACCGAATGGTCCAGCGTCATCGCCGGACGCGGCCTCAACGAACTGCTGGAGGGAATGCAAAACCCAGGCGCATCCGCCGAGTCCGATCCCGGCCCGGCGCTGCGCGCCGAGTTGCGCCCCTACCAGCGCCAGGGAGCACATTGGCTCTGGTTCATGAACCGCCTGGGCCTCGGGGCCTGCCTGGCCGATGACATGGGCCTGGGAAAAACCATCCAGGTCATCTCCCTGCTCCTGGTCTTTAAACGCGCCAACCTCCGACCTTCGACCGTCGACCCTCGGGCTTCGGCCCCCCACCCCCCACCCCCCGCCCCCCTGAAACCGTCTCCCGCCCCCAGCCTCCTGGTCGTCCCCGCCTCGCTTGTTGCCAATT
>Ga0181524_10001890_pt1 | contig 22913 bp, 21 predicted proteins | sample PEATcosm2014_Bin_34_FD_119761 | JGI IMG/M metagenome (GOLD analysis project Ga0181524, IMG submission 119761) | Peatland microbial communities from MTU Mesocosm Facility, Houghton, MI, USA - PEATcosm2014_Bin05_60_metaG | ecosystem: Environmental > Terrestrial > Soil > Wetlands > Peat | place... | reverse complement strand
TCTGGTTGCTTCCCATCCACCGCGTATTGTGGACCGTCAGGGATTGCTGGGCGTCGACGCGCTGGGTCGGACTCTCCGGTCCAATCAGGACCGATGTACGTGAGCCGGGACCCACCACTACGTGATTTCGCCGCCCGTCCGACTCGGCATTCCGCCGGTCCGGCGCCGCACCCGGCACGGCCCCGACCCCGCGCTCGTCGCGGGAGATCATGGGGATTCCGTAGCTCGGTAAACCTTAGTTCACGGGCGCGTTTGAAAACATTACCTTACCGGTGCGGGTCCTTGACATACGACCCTGTGGGGTGCATCGGCAACAGTCGGCCGCCCACGGAGGGGAGCCCAGCGCTGGCCGGCCGGTGACCGATCGTGCTCTTCCGGCCGAGAATGTGGACATGATGGTTTTCGCTGGAGGATCCCCGCTCATGTTGATCCTTTCGTGATTGTGCAGCCCTTGGAGTTTCTGTGCGGGGCGCTCGTTTTCTGTGCGCCACTGCGTTCTCGGGCAAACCCCCGGCCGGCAGTACCGATAAATAGCCGGCCTCGGGTCCCCCATTGTGACGAGCGATTCCTCGTCGCTGTTCTGCCCGCTCGAGTTCCGCTACGGCCGTGCCGAGGTCCGGGAGCTGTTCTCCCGGGCGGCCCGGCTCGGGCGGGCGCTGAGGGTCGAGGCCGCGCTCGCCCTGGCGCAGGCGGAGCTCGGGCTCGTGCCGACGGCGGATGCCCAGGCGATCGGGCGCGCCGCGACCCTCGAGCACGTGCGCCTCGAGCGCGTCGACGAGATCGAGCGGTCGACGAGGCACGACGTGATGGCCATCTCGCTCGCGCTGGCCGAGGCCGCGGGACCGGCCGGCCGCTGGGTCCACTACGGCGCGACCAGCGCCGACATCACCGACACGGCGCTCGGCCTCGAGCTGAAGGAATCCCTCGCGATCCTGCGGACCGACCTCACGACGCTCGCCCGGGCGCTGGCCGACCTCGCGCGCAAGCACCGCGCGACGCCCGAGATCGGCCGCACGCACGGCCAGCACGGCGTTCCGTTCACCTTCGGCTACAAGATGGCGGTGGCCGCCGCCGAGGTGGCCCGCCACCGCCAGCGTCTCGACGAGCTCGCTCCCCGCCTGTCGGTCGGCAAGATGGCCGGCGCCGTCGGGACGGGGGCGGGTTTCGGGCCCCACGCGGCGGAGGTGGAGGAGGGCGTCATGCGGCAGCTGGGCCTCACCCCGGACGAGGCGCCGACCCAGATCGTGGGCCGGGACCGGATCGCCGAGTTCGGGACGTTCCTCGCCCTCGTCGCGGGGACGGCCGAGCGGCTGGCGACCGAGGTCCGGAACCTCCAGCGCACCGAGATCGGGGAGGTCGCCGAGCCGTTCGACGAGGCCCGGCAGGTCGGCAGTTCGACGATGGCGCAGAAGCGGAACCCGATGGTCTCGGAGAACGTCACGAGCCTCGCGCGCGTCATCCGGGCGTTCGCCCTTCCTCTGCTCGAGAACATGGTCCAGTGGCACGAGCGGGACCTCTCGAACTCGGCGAACGAGCGGATCGTCCTCCCGCACGCGATCGTCCTGACGGACGACGTGCTCTCGAAGCTCACCGGCGTGTTCCGCGGCCTCGACGTCGACACCGCCCGGATGGAACGCGCGATCGTCGCGGCGGGCGGCACCGCGATGACGGAGGCCCTGATGCTGGCCCTGACCGCGCGGGGCCTCCCCCGGTCGGAGGCCCACGAGGTGCTCCGTCGGTTGACCCACCGCCCCGACGACCCCCCTCCGCTCCGCGAACGCGCCGGCGCCGACGCGACGGTGCGCCGCCTGCTCCCCCCCGAGGAGGTCGATCGCCTGCTCGACCCGCGGGCTTACGTCGACGCCGCGGCGGCCAAGACCGACCGCATCCTGGCCCGGCTCGACCGGCTCCTGGCCGCATGACCGACGCCGGCCGGACCTGGGAGGCGACGATCTCGATCTCGACCGCGCGCGCCGCGGAGGCCGACTGGCTCGCGTCGGCCCTCGGCCCCGAGGCCGCCCGGGAGGTGCCGCGGGCGGCGGCCCGCATCGCGCGCGCCGGACCGAACTCCGTCACCGTCTCGATCGCGGCGTCCGATGCCGGCGCGATGCGGGCGGCGCTGAACACCTACCTCGGGTGGGTGGAGCTCTCGCTGGCCACCGCGCGCGCCGCGACCGACGCCACGTCCGGCCCCGCTTCCGCACGTTCGTAGCCGAAGCGCTTATCTTCGGGGGCCGGTGGGACGGCCCGTGGCGCTGCCGGCGAAGCTACAGAACGACCTCAAGCAGTTCCAGCGGCTCCAGCAGGAGCTCGGGGGGACCCAGCAGCAACGACTGCAGCTCGACCTCAAGCTCCGCGAGACCACCCACACGCTCGAGGAGCTGAAGGGGATCGCGGAGGACGCCGTGATCTACCGCCCCATCGGGGGCCTGATGGTGAAGGCGAAGAACCGTGCCGAGGTCGAAGGACTCCTCTCGGAGGAGAAGGAGACCCTCGAGGTCCGCCTCAAGGCGGTGGAACGCCAGGAGAACCACCTCAAGGAGCGGTACACCGAGATGCAGAAGGACCTCACCCAGCAGCTCCAGGCCGCCGGGATCTCCCCGGACTCGACCGACGAGTCCGAGGCGTAGGCCGCCGGCTCACGCCCGCCGGCGGGTCAGCCGGTCCGCCAGCTCCTCGAGGAGCGGCTTCGCCTTGGCCCGGATCGACCGGCTGCGACGGAGCCGGGCGAGCGCGCGCGCGGTGAGCTGGGCGATCCGTCGTTCGGAGTAGTCGAGGCTACCGGTCGCCCGGATCGTCTCCCGCGCCCGGTCGAGCTCCGCGGGGGTCGCCCCCGGCCGGCCGAGCACGCCGCGCAGGCACCCCCGGTCGGATTCGGTGCCGACCTGCCAGGCCCGCACGACCAGCAGGGTCCGCTTCCCCTCGATGAGATCGTTCGAGCTCTTGCCCGACTCCGACGCGTCGAACCCCGCGCCGAGGACGTCGTCCCGCAGCTGGAAGGCGATCCCGAGGTCGGTCGCGACCGATTCGAGGTCGGCGAGGCCCGACGGCCGGGCCCCGCCGAGCAGGGCCCCGATCTTGAGCGGAGCGGCGACGGTGTAGACGGCGGACTTCAGCCGGTGGACGTCGAGCACGTCGCGCTCGGTCACGACCCCCGGATCGAGGGTGCCGTTGCGGATGTCGAGCAGCTGGCCGTACGCGGTGAGGCGGGTCATCCGGACGTACTCGGCGAGCGCCGCGAGCCGCGCCGCCGCCGGGGCCCGGACCGACAGGAGCGCCTCCACGGTGAACGGCTCCTCGAGGTCCCCGAGGGTGATGCCGATCCCCACCCCGTAGTCGTCCGGGGACCCGCCCAGCCCCTCGCGCCGATGGGCGGCGGCGAGGGCGCGGTGGACCGAGACGCCTCCCCGCCGCTCCTCCGCGTGGTCGACGATGTCGTCGTGGATCAGCATCCAGCTCTGGAAGTGCTCGACGGCGGCCGCCGCGTCGACCACCGGCCGGGGGTCCCGCCCCGTGGCCACGAAGTACCCCGCGAGCACGAGGATGGCGCGGAACCGCTTGCCGCCGCGCAGGATGAACTCCTGGTTGACGTCAAGGTACGGCCGGACCGCTCTCGGCGCCGACCGGCGGGCCGCGCCGTACGACCCCCGCAGCCGGCTCTCGAGCGTGGGGAGGTAGCGGTACAGTTCGGGGAGGTTCACGGCGGCTTCGGGTGGACGACCACCGTATTTAACGGAGCGGAGATTGCCCCACCCGATGGCAAGCGCGCCGTTCGTCCAGCTGGCAGGGAGCGTCGTGGAAGCGATGGGCGCGCGCCTGGACGCCGCCAAGCCGACCCCCGAGGGCCTGGTGGTGAAGACCGGCGACGGATTGCTCTACGCATTCCTCGAGGACCCGAACCAGGTATCGCTCGAATCGGCCCGCCGGCTCCTCGGCGAAGAGGCGCGGGGTGCGACGCGGGTCGTAGTGCTCACGCCCGGCCACCTCCCGCTCGTGATCGCGGCGGAGCTCGCGCGCAGCGGGGCGACGCTGGTCGAGGGCTCCCGGTTCGCCGAGCTCGTCCGGCAGCTCGGCCTCGGGAGCCTGATCGGCGAGGAGCCCCGCGCGCGAACGACCGAGCAGCGGCGCCTTCTCCCCAGCGCGCAGCAGCTCGACGACGTGATGCAGCGGGCCCGGACCTGGCTCGGCTGGGGCGTGCCCGCGCTCGCGCTCCGGTTCTACCGGCAGGCGGCCGAGATGAAGCCCGAGTTCCTTCCGGCGCGGATCGGGGTCGGTCGCTCGCTACTCGCCCTCGGCCTCGCCGACGACGCCGACCGGGTCTTCGACGAGGTCCTGGCCGTCCATCCCGACGATCTCGACGCGCGCATGGGAAAGGCGGCGGTCCTCGGCGCGAAGGCCGACCCCACCCACGAGGTCGAGGTGTACCGCGCGCTGCTGGCGGAGGACGCGGCCCGGACCGAAGTGCGGGCCCACCTCGTGGCGGCCCTGGTCGACCTCGGCGACTGGCGGAGCGCGCGGGTGGAGCTGGAGGCGATGCTTTCGCGTACGCCCGAGGATCCCCAGCTGAGGTTCCTCCACGCGGTCTCCCTGTCGAAGACGGGGGAGTCCCGGCTCGGCGGGGAGGAGCGGGAAGAGGCCCGTCGTCTGGGCCTGACGCACGACCGGGAGATCGCCCTCTGCGAGCATCTCGGCCTCCCACCCCCGGCCCGACCCCGGCCGTCGGAGGCGCTGACCCCGGCCGCTCCCGTCGCAGCCGCCGTCCCCCCGCCGGCGCCCGAAGAGCCGGCCAAGGAACGACCGGCGCGCCGCGGGGCGCGTCACACGGCCGCCCCCAGAACGGCGGCGAAGACACACCGCGGGACCCGCAAACGTAAGTAGGGCATCCCCGACTCGGCCGTCCAGGTAGGGCCCGGATGCGCGTGGTTTCCGTGCTGCCGAGCGCCACCGAGATCGTGTTCGCCCTGGGACACGGCCCCGAGCTCGTTGGCCGAAGCGAGGAATGCGACTACCCGGCCGGGGCGCGCTCGCTCCCGGTCGTCATGCGGCCGCGAACGTGGGACCGGGACCGACCGTCGCGCGAGATCGACGCACGGGTCCGATCGGTCCGCGCCGGTGGCCAGAGCCTCTACGAGCTCGACGTGGCCCTCCTCCGGGCGCTGCGCCCGGACCTCCTGCTGACCCAGGACCTCTGCGGGGTCTGCTCGGTGACCGACCGGGAGGTCGAGGAGGCCTGCGCCGAGGCCGGGGTCCGGCCGAGGATCGTCGCCCTCTCTCCGCGACGGCTCGAGGAGGTATGGCGTTCGGTCGAGACCGTGGGCGGCGCGCTCGGCGACCCCGAGACGGCCCGGGGCCTCGCCGGGCGGCTCCGACGCCGGTCGACCCGCCCGCCGGCGCGCGCCGGGGGCCGGGTCGCGGTCGTCGAGTGGCTCGACCCGCCGATCCTGGCCGGCCTCTGGACGCCCGACATCGTGCGGGCGGCGGGAGGAACGCCCCTCGGCCCCGAGGCCGGGGCGGTCGGGCTCCGGACGACGTGGGAGGAGATCGCCGCGATGCATCCGGACCTCCTGATCCTGAGCCCCTGCAGCTTCTCCGTCGACCGGAGCCGAAGGGAGCTCGAGGACCTTCCGGTCGCCCGAGCGGTCCGCGGAGCGGCCCCGGAACGGGGTACGTTCGTCGCCGATGAGGCGTACTTCAGCCGCCCCGGACCCCGGCTGGCGGACGGGATCGATCTCGTTCGGGGGTTGCTCGACGGGGCGACCGAGGGACTCCCGATGCCGGTCGACCGCTGGGGAACGACGCCCGAGGAGGCACCGGCATGAGCTGGTCCGGTTCGTTCGACTATTCGTGGAACCCGCCGGTCCGCAAGAGCCGGATCACCACGTCGAAGACCGAGCTGCTCCACCTCGGAGTGGCGTACGCCGTGCTCACGGTGTGCCTGCTCCTCATCTTCTCGGGGAACACGTACATCGGGAGCGGCTTCGCGCCGTCCGGATTCGTGGGGATCACCCCCACCCTCGTCGTGGTCGCGGCCCTCGCGGCGCTGACCGGGTTCGTGGCCCACGAGATGGCCCACAAGGTCGCCGCCCAGCGCCGGGGGTTCTGGGCCGAGTTCCGCGCGTCCCCGTACGGCCTGATCATGGCGCTCGTCACCTCGTTCATCGGGTTCATCTTCGCGGCCCCGGGGGCCACGATGGTGGGGGGGATCAGCGAGGTCGACCGCCACAGCTGGGGCCGGACGAGCCTCGCGGGACCGATGACGAACGTCGTCTTCGCGGCGATATTCTACGGCGCGTCGATCGCGGCGTACCTCGCCGGTTCGGTCCTCTTCGTGTGGCTCCTGGTCCTCGCTTTCATCAACGCGTGGTTCGGCACGTTCAACCTCTTTCCGTTCGGCGTGCTCGACGGACGCAAGGTCTACCGGTGGGATCCGACGGTATGGGCGGGGGCGATCGCGCTCACCGGGACGGCGATGGTCTTCACCGTGCTGGCCCTCTACATCTACACGACCCCGCTGCTCGGGTTCTGACCGGAGGAAGGGATGGCGTCCCCACGGGTGGTCGACCTGGGCTTCGACCGACAGCTCCTCGACCTCGACTTCCGGGACACCGAGGGGCTCGTCGCGGCGTACCTCCTGCCGCAGGACGAGGGGTGGACGCTGGTCGAGACCGGTCCCTCGACGTGCCGGGAGGCGCTCCTCGCCGCCATCGACCGCGCGGGGGTCGAGCGGGCGGAGATCCGCCGGGTCGTCGTCACCCACATCCACCTCGACCACGCGGGCGGCATGGGCGCCCTCGTCGACGCCCTGCCTCGGGCCGACTTCTACGCACACGAGCTCGGCGTTCCCCACCTCCTCGACCCGTCGAAGCTGCTCGCGAGCGCCCGAAGGGCCTGGGGAGCCGCGATGGACCAGCTGTGGGGACCGGTCGTCCCCGTTCCCCCGGCCCGGATGCACCCGCTGCGCGGTGGGGAGCGGTTCCCGCTGAAGGGCGGGGAGCTGCAGGTGATCGCGACGCCGGGCCACGCGAGGCACCACCTGGCGTTCTTCGACACCGGCCTCCGCGGGGTCTTCACCGGGGACGGGGCGGGGGTCCGGCTCGAGCGGTCCCATCACGTCCGGCCGGCCGTGCCGCCCCCGGACCTCGACCTCGAACAGCTGTTCTCGAGCCTCGAAGCGATGCGGCGGACCGATCCCAGGGTCGTTCTCTTCAGCCACTTCGGGCCGAGCCCCGACGGGGCGGCCGACCTGGTCCGGTACCGGACGATCGTCGAGCAGTGGAGGGACGTGGCGCTCGCCGCGGCGCGCGAGCGGCGGGACGTCGACCATATTGCCGGGGCCCTGCGCCGGTTCGACGCGGCCCCGGGGGGTCGGGCGGGGAACGACCGTGAGTCGATCGTGTCGGGCTACGACATGGCGGCGATGGGCTTCCTTCGGTACTTCGAGACCCACGGGCTGCTTCCCGGGACGCCGACGTGAGGGGGGGGTCGCCCCCGGGGAGCCGCTGGGCCCCCCTGCTCGCGCTCTTCTTCGGCCGCACGGTCTATGCGTTCAACTGGTACAACATCGGGGCGGTCCTTCCTCTCCTGCGCACCGGCTTCGGAATCGGCACGGCCGAGCTCGGCGTCGTGCTCGCCGCGTTCCTGGTCGGGGCCGGCATCTTCCAGCTCCCTGCGGGGTTCGCCGCCATGCGCTGGGGGAACCGCGCGACGTCGATCGGGGCACTGGCCGCCATGGCCGGGTTCACCCTCGCCTCGGCCGCCTCCCCCAACTGGATCGTCCTCGCCGCGATGCGGTTCGGCGCGGGGGCCGGGGCCGCGTTCTTCTTCGCGCCGGCGCTCGGCCTCGCGACCTCGTACTATCCACCCGGGACGCGAGGGATGGTGATCGGGTTCTACAACGCCGGGTTCAGCCTGGGATCGGGCATCGGTCTCGTCGTCGGCGCGCTCGTCGGCGTGGCGTTCGGGTGGTCGTGGGCGCTCGCGGTGGGGGGCCTGCTCCTGGCCGCCGGAACGGTCGTGGCGGTCGTCCTCCTTCCCCGGACCCCCGCCGAACGCGCCCCCACCGGGGTGCGGGAACTCTGGCAGGCGGGGCTTCCGGTCCTCCGCTCCCGCGCCCTGTGGGCCCTCGCGCTCGGCATGAGCGGCCTCTGGGGGGGGTTCTACGTCGCGGCCCAGTACTTCGTGGAGTACGCGAGCCAGGTCCACGTCTCCTGGAGCCTCGCCCTGGCCGCGACCGTTCCGACGGGGATGATCCTGGTCGAGATCGTCGGGGGCCCGATCGGGGGGTGGTTGGCGGAACGGAGCGGGCGGCTCCGCCGGACGATCGTCCTCTGGGGCATCGCCTCCGGGGTCGGGATCGCGCTGGTTCCGTTCCTGTCGCTCGACGCGTCCTGGGTCGACTTCGCGTTCCTGGGGTTCGCCGACGGGGTCGTCTTCGCGGTCCTGTACCTGATCCCGACGTATCTTCCGGAGCTGCGGAGCTCGCAGTTCGCGCTGGCCCTGGCGCTGCTCAACTCGATCCAGATCTTCCTCGGCAGCGCGCTCGCGATCGCCTTCGGGTTCGTCGCCGACCGGTACGGCTACACGCCCGCCTGGCTGATGGCGGGGGCGTTCGGCATCGCGGTCATCCCGCTGCTCGTCTGGGTTCCCGCCTCGGGGCGGACCGGTCCGCACGGGGCGCCGACCCGGGCGTGAGCCGCCCCGGCCGCGGCGGCGGGCCGACCTTCACCACCGTGATCAGGTTCGTCGGCCGGCCCTCGACCGGATAGCCTGCGGTCAGGACGACGGGGCCGGAACCCGGGACGCGCAGCCGTCGGACGAGCCGGGCCGCCGCGTCCGCGAGCCCCGTGAGCTCCTCGTGCTCGGGCTCGGCGTGCGCCTCGACCCCCGCGACCAGGGCGAGCCGGCGGCGGACGGACGGATCGCTCGAGAGGGCGATCACGGGGCAGGTCGGACGCAGCGCCGCCACGAGCCGGGCGGTCCGGCCCGAGTGCGTGGGGGTGACGATCGCCCGGGCGCCGACGCTCTCCGCGAGCTGGACCGCGGCCGCCGGCACCGACCCCTCGGGCTCGGAGGGGATCCGCAGGGCGCGGGCCTCGCGAATCCAGCGGGGATCCGACGCCGGCTCGGTCGATTCGGCGATGCGGGCGAGCCACCGCACCGATTCGATGGGGTACTTCCCGACGGCGCTCTCCTCGCTCAGCATGACGGCGTCCGCCCCGTCCAGGACGGCGTTGGCCACGTCGGTCGCCTCCGCCCGCGTGGGGCGGGGCGACTGGACCATGCTGAGCAACATCTGGGTGGCGACGATCACGAACCGGCCCGCGGCGTTGGCGCTGCGCACCAGCCGTTTCTGTTCCAGCGCGAGCCGGTCGAGCGGCACCTCGATCCCCAGGTCCCCCCTCGCGACGATGATCCCGTCCGACGCCCCCAGGATCCCGTCGATCGCGGCGAGCGCCTCGAACCGCTCGATCTTGGCGATGAGGCCGACCGTCCGACCGCCGGCCTGGCCGTCGAGCCACCGGCGGGCTTGGCGCAGGTCCCGGGCGTCCCGGACGAACGACAGCGCGAGGAAATCGACCCCCTCGGCCAGCGCGATCTCCGCGTCCCGCCGGTCCTCCTCGCCGAAGACCTGGACGCGGAGGTGGGCATGCGGAAGAAACAGGCCGGCGTGGGAGCTCACGAGGCCCCCGTCCACCACCCGGGTCTCGATCGCGCGCGGCCCCACCCGCTCGACCGTGAGCGATACGCTACCGTCCCCCACGAGCACGGGGTCGCCCCGCCGGGCTGCCCGTCCGAGCGTGGGCAGCTCCACGCCGGTCCGGCGCTCGTCCCCGGGGACGGAGCTCAGGTCGAGGGCCCAGGGCTGACCCGTGACGAGGCGTAGCGGAGGATTCGCGATCTCCCCCAGCCGGACCTTCGGCCCCGGAACGTCGGCCACGATGGCCGCCTCCCGGCCCATTCGGTCGGCGGCCGCGTGCATGTGGCGCAGGGTCGCCCGGTGCTCCCGCTCGTTCCCATGAGAGAAGTTGAGCCGGAACGCGTCGACGCCGGCCTCGAGCAGATCGACCAGACGGTCGACCCGGTCGGTCGCCGGACCGATCGTGGCCAGGATCTTGGTCCGCCGCACGGGCGGGGGAGGGCCGCCCGCTTCTAAGGGTGGCGGGCCCCTCCCGGTTCACCCTTTTGTAGCTGGCACCGGTCCCCGGGTGCAGCCCCGTGGTGTAGTGGCCAAGCATGCTGGCCTTTGGAGCCGGCGACAGCGGTTCGAATCCGCTCGGGGCTATCCCTGGCTCGGATGGCGTCTGGCTAGAACGGTGAGTCGGGCATTACTCGGAAGAACCAGGTCAGTCCTCGCCCTTGCCGCGGAGTGGGGTTCCATGGGCACGTAGATCGGATACGCACTATCGAGCCCGCGAGCCGATCTCGCACGGCCCAACGAATGAGATCGTGCCGGAGCGATCCGACACCTCCTTCAGTTCTATCGACGCAGCCGATGCTTCTCACGCAGCTTTTCGTAGAACTCCGGTCGCGGACCGAACCCGTAGACCCGCAGGACTTCACCGTCAACCCCGTAGTAGGCCCTCACGCCGGGATACGCGCTAAGCCGTAGACGCCAGAGCCCCGGTGCATCTCGCAGCTCCTTCACGCGGTACCCTGGGCCGGGTCGAAACGGTTGAAAGAGCAGGCCGTGGACGGCGTACAGGAACTCCTCGCGGACTTCCGCCGGGAGTTGGCGGAACTCATCCCTCGCCTCCTCTCGGAATACATATCGGGCGGGCACGGCCTAACGGCCCCGCCGCTGGAGCTCCTCATGCAGTCGCTCGATGGACGCCCCCGAAATGTCCCGACCGCGTCGCCTCCGGTGTTCCATCTCGGCGATCCATTCGGGGGGATCGTAGTCCTCCACCAGATCCAGGAGGAACTGGTCCCAGGTCTTGCCGCCGATCTTCCGATCCTGAAGGCGGCGGAGCACGTCCGCGTGGACCGGAATGCTGGTCATCGGATTGGCGCTCATGAACGGCTAATGGTTTCCATGGTATTTACCATTGTATGAGGCGCACTTTGCGACACCTTAGACGAACGATTCGACGCCGAGATCGACGGCCTCGGGGTCCCTTTCTCGGGTCGAATTCGCAGAGGGACAGATCTCGGCCCTCGTCTGCGAGCCGATGCCTTCCCCGCGAAAGGTCGCACGACCGGGCGCACCTCTAGCGGTCGTCTTCTTCCCGATGATGTGCCCTCTTGTGATGTAACAGCGGGCGAGTCCGCTCGGGGCTACCTCCCTTGGTGGGGTTCCCCCCTCACCGAACCTCCGGGCCCGTTGGCCCGCCCCCGCTCAGAATCGCATCCCGCGCACTACCGGAACCGCCAGCGCGACGATCCCCGCCCCCACGAGACCGAGGCCCACGCCGTCACCGAGCAGTGCCGGAGGGAGCGCGGTGGCCAGGAGGCCGAGCGCGATCGCCCCGAACGCACTGGCAGCCGCCGGGAACAGCTCGAAGTTCGAGACGACCCGCCCGACCGCGTCGGGGGGGGCGGTGGCTTGCAGGTACGAGTAGAGCAGCGTGGCGGGGATGCCGCTGGTCAAGCCCACGAGGAACCAGACCCCGGCGCTCGGCAGGAGCTGCGGAAGCGCGGCCACGGCCAGGGCGATCGCCGCGCCCTCGGCGACCGTCGCGCCGACCAGGAGCCGGCCGACGAACCTCCGGGGGTTGGCCCGGCCGACCACGAGGCCGCTCGCGATCGCGCCGACCATATAGGTCGTGAAGAGAAGGCCGTAGACGTGGCTCGACCCCCCGAACTCCCGGTGGGCAAAGAGCGTGATGAGGAGCGCCGGGGCTCCGAGAAAGAACCCTTCGGCGGCGAAGAGCGCGCCGATCTGCAGGAGGGGTCGACCCTTCCCCCTCCCCAGGATCGACCACCCTTCGACCAGGTTGCGGAAGAGCCTTCGCTCGGCCGCTGGAGCGGAGAGGAGGCCGACTGGGACGATGAGGACCGTCGCCGTCACCAGCATCGCGGCGCGGAGGAACGCCCCTCCGTCGGGCCCCGCCAGGACGAGAAGCGCGGCGCCTACCGCGTAGCCCGCGAGCGACCCTCCGCCGGTCACTGCCGACTGAACCCCGTTCGCGCGGAGCAGGTCGTCCTTCCCCACGAGGATTCGCGGAACCGTGTTGCCGGCGGTCCACCAGAAGTCGTCCAAGAGCGCCATGACGACGACGGCACCGAGCAGGGGAACGACCGAGAACGACCCCGTGAAGACAGCGACCCCGACCACGGTGGCGACGACCGCTTGGAGCGGGAGGACGATCAGGAAGACCGTTCGCTTGTCGCGGATCCGATCCACGAACGGCCCCGCGATGAACGTGAGGGAGTAGATGCCGTACTGGACGAACATCACCAGGGCCGGGAGGAGGAGCGTCCCCGAGATCTGGTAGGCAAGCCACAGGACGGCAATGCTCCACGCCGCGTAGCCGAGGTTGCTGGCGAACTGGGAGCCGAGCCAGGCGGAGAAGCGTCGGTTCGCGAGGATCGAGCCGAGGCCGGTAGAGGGAGTGGACCCCGCCACGGGGACGGGTGAGTGCGGTGAGGCTAAAGGCCGCGCGGCCCCGATCGCGTCCTGCCGTTCATCGGCGGCGCGCGCTCCACGTCATCGTCCAAGACACCGTGAACGGCTCTGCATCGACGAGCCTATGTCGATGGGCGGGACGCGGGACGGTGGGCCCGGGGTCGTTCCAGGGCTCGCAAGACCTCTGCGTTCGGACGAGGGGCCGCGTCGCCCTCACAGCGGCTTCGTGAGCCCCAGGTGTGCGAGGTCGTGCTGCATCTCCTCGCGCTCCTTCGGCGTCAAGGGAAGGAGCGGGGGTCGAACCGGCCCTCCGGCCATCCCCATCAGCTCCCCCCAGTACTTCACCATCTGGACCGGCAGCGCCCCCCCGGTCCGTCCGGCCAGACGTCCCCACCACTTGCGGGAGACGGCCTTGATCGGCCGGATCTTCGAGTACAGCTGGCGCGCCGCGTCCCACTCCCCTCGCGTCGCGAGGTCGATGAACCGGACGTAGTGGTTCGAGGACTCGGTGTCGAACCGCCAGTCGCTCGTGTTCGCAAACATCACCTGCTGGCGAATGCCGTACGGCTCCCCCACGAAGAAGATCTCCTCGTCCGGCATGCTGACGACCGCCTTCGCGCCGGCCTCGAGGTGGGTGTCGATGGAGAGCTGGAGGTTGAAGCTCGCCTCCTTGATGGCGATCAGCGTCCCAAGGTCGGCCATCCGCGACAGCGCCTTCGCGGAGAGGACGGTCCCGAACTGCGGCGAGTTGTAGAAGGCGATGCCGATGTCGACCCGCTCGGCGACCCGGGAGACCCAGTCGACGACCTGCTCCTCCGTCCGGGTCACCATGTACGGCGCGGCGAGGATGATGAGGTCGAACCCGAGCTCCTGGGCCCGACGGGCCATGGCGATGACGTCCTTGAGACAGGTGTCCGTGACCTGGAAGGCGACCAGCGCCCGGCCGTGGACGAGGCGGGGAGCGAGCTCCATCAACCGGTACCGTTCGTCCCGGGTCAGACTCCAGAACTCCCCCATGTTCCAGGAGAAGCCGAGCCCGCGGGTGCCGAGCCGCAGGACGTGCTCGATGTTGGCGGCGAGCCCCTTCTCGTCGAGCTCATCCTCGGCCGTGAACGGCGTCATCATCGTCGTCCACTGGCCGACGAGGTTCTCCCGGGCCCACGCTTTCGCCTCCGATCGGGTGTACTGCATGTAGCCTCTCCCACTCACGGCCTTCGCGGGGCCGCAAACTCAAGGCGAGCTTATGACGGCTCCCGAAGCCGTCGGGCGTACGGGGTGTCCGCCCTTCACGATGAAGATCTCGAACCGATCCCCGCGACGCGTCTCCTCCAGGACCCGGTGGCCCTTCCGATCGGCCCAGGCGCGTACGTCGATCCGATTCGGGACCTCGTTCACCAGGACCCGGGCCACGCTGCCCGAGGGAAGGGCGGAGAACTGCTGCTCGAGCCGCGCGAGCACGCCCTTGCAGGTCATCAGCGTCCCGTCGACCGTGAGGGCGACGGTCGGAGACGTCACGACACGATCCGGGCCGCGGCGGGCCCGGCTTCGGCGAACACGTCGATCTTGCCGGTCAGCCGCTGCCGGAGCTCGTCCCGGAGGGCGGCCACGGCCGACGCGTGGACGTTCCCGCTCTCCCGGTCGCCGCGCGTGCAGACCGCTCCTCGGACCCCTACGATGTCCGGGTTGATCCGGACGAGGGTGTCGAGGTTCGCCACCTTGAGGGCTCCCGAGAGCGCGGTGCTCATTCCCGCCTCCTTCGCCTCCAGGACGAGCTCCTTCAACCGGTGCTCCCCGAGGAAGTCGAAGAGGTTCCGGCCGTCCTTGACCAGCGTGTCGATGAGGATCCCGTCGCTGCGACTCTCCTTCCCCAGTTTCACGACGACCGTGGGGTCGATCCCCTGGTAGAGGTGGCTGTCGGCGAACGTCGCGGCGATGAGCTTCGTGTCGAACCCCTCCAACGCGCTGCGGCTCTCCCGGAGGATCCGCAGGGCGGTCTCGTAGTCGCTCTGGACGAACCCGACCTTGACGGAGGTCGCTCCCAGCGCCGCGGCGCCGTAGACCGCCATGGCCACGGTCCCGGCCTGGTTCGGCACGACCCCGAGGGTGACGCTCACATGGATCTGTTTGGGAAAGGCGTTCCGAACCTCTCGAATGACCGGCGGGAAGTTCGACCCCACCATCATTTCGCGCAGGTTCTTCACGTCGACGATGTCGGCCCCGCCGGCGACCGCCTCGCGTGCCTCCTCGAGATTCTGGACACTCACCATGAGCATCATCGCACACCTTCCCGGCGTCCGCTGTCGGGTCCGCGTCGCGTTCCGAGATGGGATCCGGACCGACGGGCGCCCGACCCGTCGTGGGACTCCCCGGAAAGGACCGCCGACCCGCCCCCTCGCGCCATCGGCGAGTCCACATGACCCGGCATTTTAACACTACCCACGGACGCGTTCCCAGATGGGCAGGGAGTAAATCCTCCCTGTTAAACGGACTTGACCTGCGGAGAGCGGCCCGACCGCTCTCGAGGAGGTTCCCCTCACGCGCGCGTCGACCTGCCCGATGAACGGGTCGTCGAGAGCCAAGCGATGCGGAGTCCGCACGTTTCGCTCGAGCCGCACCGGGGGATCTCCAGGCTGAAGTTCCGCGAACGGATCGTCAGCGGCCTCGAGAAGATGCGGGGACACCGCTGGCGGCCGGTCCTGGTCTCCCGCGGGGCGGCCGGACGCGAGTGGATCGACCATCGAGGAAGCGGCAGCGTTCGTCGAGGTCCCCGGGGGCTCCGGGGAGCGTTCCCCGGCGGTCGCTCCTCCTCCCTGGGCGAACCGACCCGTGGTGATGCCGCGCTCGTGGCGATCGGCTCGGAGCGCCGGGACCGGCTCGGCTCAGGGGGTCAGCCGACACCTCGGATTCTCCACCGTTCTCCAACGCGGGTCATTACCTCCGTCGTCGGCGAAGAGCTCGAACTGGAGCCGCGCTAAGACGCTGTATTATAGTGTCCGACCCCTCCGGTACGCGGGCCCATTCCCGTCAGGGCGAAGCCCGATGAGCGGAACCGATCTGGCTCGGATCGCCGTCGCGCTGGACGGCTCCGGCCACGCCGAGCACGCGCTGGACCTCGGGATCAGCTTGGCCCGGCATTACGACGCGTCCCTGGTGCTGATCTCGATCGTTCCGTTCCAGCCGGCGCTGCCCCTCGCGGCCGGGGCTCCCATCGTGGTTCCGGAGGACCTCACGCCCGTCTACGACCAGCTCCTGTCCGGGGCGAAGGCAACGGCCGAGCATGCAGGGGCGCGGGAAGTGACGACCGTCCGGCTCGAGGGTCACATCGCGGATGCCCTCGTAGACTACCTCGAGGCCCACCCGATGGACCTCCTGATCATGGGCTCGCGGGGACTCTCCGCGCCCGGACGACTCTTCCTCGGGAGCGTCTCCGATGCGGTGGTCCACCACGCACCGTGCCCGGTCCTGATCGTGAAGCAGGCCCGTTCCCCCTCGGCGGCCCCACCGGCGCGAGGCAAGATACCGTAGTATCCGTGGAAGGACGGACACTCCGCATGCAGGCGGCCGCCGTCTCCCCTGGCGGGTCCCCCGTCCTTCCGACCGGCGCTCCCACAGGGGAACGCTGGCCCTAACGGGTCAACTTGGACGCCGTCCGACCTAGTTGCTGTGAAGGCGTCCGAGGGGTTCGGGGAGTTCCGCTGTCCGCGGGCGTCCGACACCCCCGGGCGGTGTGGTATCCCGGACGGATGGAAACCGCCCCGGATCGGCGGGGGTCAGATTCTCCGGGGACCCCGCAGCAGGACCGCCCGGGCGATGCTCCGACCTCACTCCTGGTGCACGATCGTGCTTCCGGCGATCTCGAGCTGGACCGACTTCGGGACCAGCCCGATCGACTCGAGCGACTGCCGCACGTCGCCCTGGCGCTCCGGGGGGACGAGGAAGAAGAGGAAGCCCTCCCCCCCGGCTCCGAGGAGCTTTCCTCCGAAGGCGCCGTTCCGGCCGGCAAGGTCGTAGGCCCGGTCGATCGCCGGGTTGCTGATCCCGTCGGAGAGGCGCTTCTTCAGACCCCAGTTCTCGTCCATCAGCCGGCCGATCTCGGGGAAATCCAGCCGTTCGAGCGCCTTCGCCGTCTCCGACGCAAGGTCGCGCATCCGGTCGTACTCGTCGAGATGCTGTTCGATCTGGCTGATCTGGCTGCCGTGGATGTCGGCGGAGCGTCGCTCTCCCCCGGTGAAGAACAGCATCAGGTGGCGGTTCAACAGGCCGAGACCGTCGTGGTCGACGTTCAGGCCGTGCACCGAAACGCTGCCGTCCCGCGCCACCTGGATCAGGTTCAGGCCGCCGTAGGCGGCGCAGTACTGGTCCTGGATCCCTCCCGGCTCCTTCAGGATCTCCCGCTCGATGCGGACGGCCTCCCGCGCCAGCTGCCGCGGCCCGACCCGTTCCCCCTTCCAGGTGTGCAGGGCATTGAGCACCCCGACCGCGCAGCTGCTGCTCGACCCGATTCCCGTCCCTCGGGACGGCATCTGGGTCGCCGTGATGACCTGGACGCCGCTCGGGATCCTCAACAGGCGCATCGACTCCCGGATCGTCCCGTGGGAGATCTCGTCGATGCTGCGCTTCGCGTCCTCGGTGATTCGGTAGCTGACCCGGATCTCGTCGTCGATGAAGTTCTCGACGACCATGACGTAGATCCCCTTGTCCATGGTCCCCGCCACGCAGGCCCCCGGTCCGTGCGTACGGTAGTACTCGGGGAGGTCGGTCCCGCCGCCGGCGAAGGTCAGCCGGAAGGGGGTCTTGGTGACGACCGCCGCCTTTCCCTTCACGGTCGTCCCGGAGTACGCCGAGGGCCTAAAGCCCACCCCCGCACGACGTGGGGCCGTCCCGCGGACCGGGGTCCGGTCCCTCGGGGGCGGATCCCGCCTCGACCGAGCCGGACCGGGACAGCGGCCGCCGGATCGCTCGGCCCCCCGCTCCCCGGGGGGCGAGATAAATAGCCCGCGCTCGTTGCATCGGGAGTGAGCGATTCACTTCTTAGCCGACCTCCGTTCGAACCGTACAAGACGAAGGTGGTCGAGCGGATCCCGAACCCTTCCCGGGAGGAGAGGGATCGAGCCCTGGAGCGCGCCCACTACAACCTGTTCAACCTGAGGTCGGACGAGGTCCGGGTCGACCTGTTGACCGACTCCGGAACGGGCGCGATGAGCGACCGGCAGTGGGCGGCCCTGATGCTCGGGGACGAGTCCTACGCCGGGAGCCGCAATTTCGCCCATTTCGAGGAGACCGTTCGCTCCCTCACCGGGTTCCCCTATGTCGTGCCCGCGCACCAGGGCCGCGCCGCAGAGAACCTGTTGTTCTCGAGCGTCTGTCGACCGGGGTCCGTCGTGCCGAACAACATGCATTTCGACACGACCCAGGCGCACGTCGTCCACCAGGGCGCCACCCCCGTGAACCTCGCGGTCGCCGAGGCGTACGACCCCGAGAGCGACTTCCCGTTCAAGGGGAACGTCGACCTCGTCGCGCTCGAGAAGCTGCTGACCGAGGCCGGTCCGGAGAAGGTGCCGGTCGTGATGGTGACCATCACGAACAACACCGGCGGAGGCCAGCCGGTCTCGCTCGAGAACTTCCGCGGGGTCGCCCGGATCGCCGGTGCCCACCACGTACCGGTCTACCTCGATATGTGCCGCTGGGCCGAGAACTCGTTCCTGGTCCGCGAGCGCGAGCCGGGGATGAGCGGGAAGACGATCCCCGAGATCGGCCGGGCGTTCTTCGACCTCGCCGCCGGGGCGACGATGAGCGCGAAGAAGGACGGCCTCGTGAACATCGGGGGATTCGTCGCGACCCGGGACGAGCGGCTCGCGGAGCGGCTGAAGGAGGCCCTGATCCTGTACGAGGGGTTCCCGACGTACGGGGGGCTCGCCCGCCGGGACCTCGAGGCGATCTCGGTCGGCCTCATCGAGGCGACGGACCTCGACTTCCTCGCGCACCGCATCGGCCAGGTCCGGTATCTCGCGGCGCTCCTCCAGGAGGCCGGGGTGCCGTTCTTCCACCCGGTCGGAGGCCACGGCGTCTACCTCGACGTGCGGCGGTTCCTCCCCCACCTCGGCGACGACGACCTCCCCGGACAGGCCCTCGTGGTCGAGCTCTACCGCGAGGGAGGCGTTCGAGCGGTCGAGGTCGGCTCCCTGATGTTCGGCAAGAGCGCCGGGGGTCCCTCCCGGTCGCTCGAACTCGTCCGCCTCGCGATCCCGCGGCGGGTCTACTCCGCGAGCCACCTAGCGTACGTCGCGGACGTCGTCGGTCGCGTGTATGCGCGGCGGGCGGCGGTGCGGGGGATGCGGATGGTCTACCGGCCGGAGCGGCTGCCGCACTTCACCGCGCATTTCGCCCCCAAGTGACCCCGCCCGGTAACCTGCCCACGTCCGTCGCGTGCACCGGCCCGGAGGGGCGGCACGCTCGCCGTGCTGTCCTTTGGGAGGCTGGGGTCCAGCCTCGTCCATCCGGAACGGAGCGAGCGCGGCGGCCCGGTTCGGCCGCGGCCGGGCCGCGCCACGGAAGCGAGGAGGTCGACCGGGGGGCGGGCGCGGCGGGGACGGACGGAGGGTGATGCCGGACGCGGACGGGCCCGCCGCGACGCCGAGCCGGACCGGCGAGGCCACTCCCGCTCGGGGGTTGCTCCCCGCCGACAGAGCATTTCCCGGCCCGGGAACGGCCCTTGGGCGAGGGGCTTATACCGTCCGTGCGGCGTCGCCGAGGCATGACACCCCGTCGGATAGTCATCATGGGAGCCGCGGGCCGCGATTTCCACAACTTTAACCTGCTCTACCGAGGTCGAACGGACGTCCGGGTCGTTGCGTTCACCGCGGCGCAGATCCCGAACATCGCCGGGCGCCGGTACCCCGCCGTGCTCGCGGGCCCGGGGTATCCGGACGGCATCCCGATCGTCCCCGAGGCCCAGCTCCCCGACCTGGTCCGGAAGGAATCGGTGGACGAGGTCGTCCTCTCGTACTCCGACCTGCCGCACATCGAGGTCATGCACAAGGCCTCGATCGCCCTCGCCGCCGGGGCCGAGTTCGTCCTCCCGGGCCCCCGGGAGACGATGGTCCGGTCGACGAAGCCGGTCCTGAGCATCTGCGCGGTCCGGACGGGGGCGGGGAAGAGCCCCCTGACGCGGTTCGTCTCCCGCTACCTCCGTTCGAAGGGCCGGCGGGTGGCGATCGTCCGCCACCCGATGCCGTACGGGGACCTCGCGGCCCAGGCGGTCCAGCGGTTCGCCACGATGGAGGACCTCGACCGCGCCCAGTGCACGATCGAGGAACGGGAGGAGTACGAGCCGCACGTCGCCGCCGGCATCGTGCTCTTCGCGGGGGTCGACTACGAACCGATCCTCCGTCGGGCCGAAGCCGAGGCGGACATCGTCCTCTGGGACGGCGGGAACAACGACCTTCCGTTCTACGCACCGGACCTCCAGTTCGTCGTCGCCGACCCGCACCGGCCCGGCCACGAGCTCACGTACCACCCGGGGGAGGCGAACTTCCGCATGGCCGACGTGATCGTGGTCAGCAAGACCGACTCGGCGTCGCCGGAGGGGATCCGGACGGTCGAGGCGAACGCGGCCGCCGCGAACCCGCGCGCGAAGCTGGTGCGGGGCGGCCTCCGCATCTCCGCGGAGAATCCCGAGCAGATCCGCGGCCGGCGCGTCCTCCTGGTCGAGGACGGACCGACCCTGACCCACGGCGGCATGGCCTACGGCGCGGCGACCCTGCTCGCCCGGGCCCACGGCGGCGTCGTGGTCGACGCGAAGCAGAGCGCGGTCGGCACGATCGCCCGGGTCTACGCGGACTTCCCCCACCTCGATCGGGTGCTCCCCGCGATGGGGTACGGCCCCGACCAGGTCCACGATCTGGAGACGACGATCCGGGGATCGAACGCGGAGATCGTGCTCGACGGGAGCCCCGTCGACCTCGGGAGGCTGGTCCACGTGCCCCAGCCGATCCTGCGGGTGCAGTACGACTACGACGACCTCGGGGGCCAGGTCACCAAGATCCTGGACGGGTTCCTCGAACGGCCCCGACGCGCGTAGGGGCCCGGGCGCCGGCCCGGGGTCGCGACGCCCCCCTGCCCCGTCGGGGGATCAGTCGATGTCCTCCCGGGGCGGCGCGGGCTGGGGCGGCGACTTCCCCCGCAGCACCGCGGGGACGAGCGCGGCGAGGACGAGCGCCGCCGAGACCGCGAAGATCAGGTGGATCGAGTTGAGGAACGCCCCCCCGACGGGGATCCCCTCGCCCGCGTGCGCCGCTCCGAGGAAGATCTCCTGGATCTGCGGCCGGGAGAGCACCGAGGCCATGATCACGAGCGTGAGGCCGAGGCTGATCGTCGCCCCGGTGTTCACGAGCGTCGCCCCGATCCCCGAGGCGACGCCCCGGCGGTTCGGCGGGACCGCGGTCATCATCGCCGCGCGGTTCGGGGCCGCGAACATCCCCATCCCGCCCCCGACCAGGATCAGGGGAGGGGCCAGCCCGAGGATCGACTCGTCCGGGCCGATCAGGGTGAGCCAGAGGAACCCCGCCGCGGAGACGACGAGCCCGGCGATCAGGAACCAGCGCGGGCCGAACCGGTCGGAGAGCCACCCGCTCACCGGCCCGAGGACGGCCAGCGACGCCGAGACCGGGATGAGGAAGAGGCCGGCCGTGAACGCGCTCAGGAACCGGGGCGGGCCCTGCAGGTAGAAGACCAGGATGAACGAGAACGCCCCGCGCGCGAGCGCGTTCAGCAGCATCGCCATCGCCGAGCCGGCGAACTGTCGGTTCCGGAAGAGGCTGAGGTCGAGCATCGGCGACGATTCGTGCAGCTCCACGAACAGGAAGACCCCGAGCAGGCCGGCCCCCGCGACGCCGGTCGCGACCGCCAGGTTGGCGGCGATCTGGCCGAGCGCTCCCAGGGTGACGGCGACCAGGATCAGCGTCAGGCCCGCCGCGAAGGCGATGTTGCCGGCCCAGTCGATGCGGGGGGCCGTCTCCGGCTTCGCGAGCTCGCGCAGGTCGGCCCGGGCGCGGAGCGTCGCGATGATCCCGATCGGGACGTTGACGAAGAAGATCCACCGCCACCCGATCGTCGTCGTGATCACCCCGCCGAGGACGAGCCCCGACACCGCGCCCGCGACGATCGAGACCTGGTTGATCCCGAGTGCCCGGCCGCGCTCGTTCGGGGGGAACGCGTCGGTGATGATCGCGGCCGAATTGGAGAAGAGGAACCCGGCGCCGACCGCCTGCAGGAGGCGGAACGTGACGAGCTCGAGCCCGGTCTGCGAGAAGCCGCAGAGCGCCGAGCCGACCGTGAAGATGGCGAACCCGAGCACGTAGAGCCGGACCCGCCCGAACATGTCCGAGAGGCGCCCGAAGTTGAGGAGGACGACCGCGGTGAGGAGCGAGTACCCGAGGAGGATCCAGAGGAGCAGCGTCGCACTCGTGCCGGGGAGCTGACGGCCGATCGTCGGGAGCGCGATCAGCACGATGTTCCCGTCGATCGCCGACATCAGGGTCGCGACCGTGGTGTTCGAGAGGACCCGCCACTTGTACTCCATCCTCACCCCCCGGTGCGCTGGCAGGGGCGCGCGGGCCGGGCGATCGGGGAAGAGCTACCCCCGCTCCCCTGCCGGTGCCGTGCCATGACTCGCGCCGTAGCTTCGCTCGGAGGACGACGTTCAGCCGATCGGCGAGCCCGGGGACTGGCTCCCGGCGATCTGGGCGGTCAGGCGGTCGATGTACTCCCGGAACGCCGCGATCAGGTGGCGGGACGCGATGACGCCGACGACCTGGTCGCCCGACCGCACTACCATCCGCCGCACGCCCAGGGCCGCCATCCGCGAGGCGACCTCGTCGGTGGGCGTTTCGGGCCCGCACCCCTGGACGTTCGACGAAGCGATCTGCTTCACGCGGACCGTCTGGGGGTCGGTCCCCGGGGCGACGATCTTCTCGATGAAGTCCCACTCGGTGACGATCCCCGTGACCGTCGCGGCCCCTCCGCGCGTCGCGATGGCGTAGCCCTTGCGCGCGGCGACCATCCGCCGGGCGCACGCGAGGGCATCCGTCTCCTCGTCGACCGTCAGGAGGTCGGTGTCCATGATATCCTTCGCAAGGAGCACCATGCGGTCCCGAACCTACCCCCGATTATGAGGGTGGCCCCGTGCCCCCCGCCCCCACCGTCCGCACCGTCGGGGCCGTCCGTCGCGGATCTGGGGGAGGGAGGATCGGGCGGCCCCCGCCGGTGGGAGTGCGCAGCGATCCGGGCTAGAGTCGGGTCCCCCACGTCGGGCGGTCGAGAAGGTCCTGGTCCGTCGCCCGGATCCCGT
>Ga0181524_10001887_pt1 | contig 22920 bp, 10 predicted proteins | sample PEATcosm2014_Bin_34_FD_119761 | JGI IMG/M metagenome (GOLD analysis project Ga0181524, IMG submission 119761) | Peatland microbial communities from MTU Mesocosm Facility, Houghton, MI, USA - PEATcosm2014_Bin05_60_metaG | ecosystem: Environmental > Terrestrial > Soil > Wetlands > Peat | place... | reverse complement strand
CATCGAGTATCGGGCGCACGTCCGGGCAGCGCCTCCGAGCAGGGACGGCAACTGCTGCTGGCGCTGACGATCATCGAGTATCGGGCGCACGTCCGGGCAGCGCCTCCGAGCAGGGACGGCAACCCACCCCCCGTCCCCCCTCCCATACGCTCGGAGCGCATGGGAGGGGGGAGGAGCCATTTTTGCACCGTACCCCATAGGAGGGCGGCGGCCTGCCTGCGCTACGCTCCGGCAGGCCTTGCCCTGAGAGTATCCGCTGCCCCTTCGGGGCAGAAGAGTGCCGCGCACTGCGCGGGAAAACTGGATTTTGGGGGCAGTGTCGAGAAGTGCCCAGGTGCCGCTGGCGCATCCGGGCAGTGCCACGAGAGGGCCGGTTTTAGCCAGCTTTGCGCGCACTTGAACCCTTGCTGTGCCCCCATCGAACATTGGACATTAAAGCCGGCTAAAGCCGGCGCTCCGGTTGCTCGGCAAGGCTGCGTGGGCCGGTGTCCGAATGCGCCCAGGTCCCACGCCCCCAATCAAGGCGCGGGTGTGGAGGCCGGGGAGCCGGATGGGATCAGCGCGCGGGCGACGTTGCCGTTAAACCGGCAGTTGGCCGCCTTGAGGTTCTCGGCCAGCTCGAACAGGCCCTTGGCAGCAATCTCCCGGGAGGGCCGCTCCGCGCCTCGGTTCCAGTAATCCACGATCTTCCTGAAGTCCTCGGGACGCCTGACGGTCAGAATGCAGGATTCGGAGCCGACCTTTTTGCAGGGCCACCACGCCCAGCCGATATGGTTGCTCTCAACGAGCGCGACGCAATCCCGGAACCATTGGTTGGAGTTCTCCCCGCTTTCTCCCAGCCAGATGGGCAGATGGTATTGGTCCCGCAGGGCGATGAAGCGGGCTATGGCTTGCTGGGTGTTGGGATTGCCGTATTTGTGGAAACTGAAAACCAGGTTGTTTTCCCACGGCCCGGGGAAGCCGTTGTAATTGTTGCCCCAGCCGTTTCCTTCGATGATGAGCATGTGGCTGGCATCGACCTCCCGGATGGCCTTTGTGATGGCCTGGTACAAGTTCCAGATTGGTTTGTTCGATGAATCCTCGGTGCCGTTTTTGTTTTTGCCTTCGAACGTCCAATTGGGTTCGTTGAGCAAATCATAGCCGCCGAGCCAGGTCTCTGCGGCGTACCGCTCGGCCAGTTTTCGCCACAGGGCGACGGTCTTTTGCCGGTTGAGCACGCTGTCCCACAAGGACGGTTTGGCGGGATCGGAATCGGAGATGTTGGCATCTTTGCCTTGCCCTCCGGGAGCCGCATGGAGGTCCAGGATCAAGAACATCCGATTGGCCTTGCACCAGCTCAGCAGATTGTCGGTCAGCGTGAACCCGGTCGTGAGCCAGGTATCCTGGCCTTTGACCGGTTCTTCCTCGATCGGGAGGGTGAACAGGTTGTAATGCATCGGCAGTCGAATGCAATTGAATCCAGATTTTGCCAGCAGGTCCACGTCCGCCCGCGTCGTATGGTTCTGCAGCCAAAGCTGGTAGAACTTGGCGCAGTCTTCTTTGCCCACAAGGTCGGCGATGCGCGACTTGATGGAATGTTGCGTCCCCTCTTTGTTGATGCCGAGCATATATCCCTCCTGGAGCATCCAGCCGCCCAAACCCATGCCGCGCAGCAGGACCTCGCGGCCCTGGCCGTCCACGATGCGCTGGTCTTTGGCGTGGAGAAATCCGGCGGACTGCGCGCCGACAGTGAGCATCATGAACTCGAGCGCCACCATCCAGGCTGAGAGGTTTTTCATCATAGTTAGCCCTCGTTTAGCGGGCCGACGGGCTACTCGTAAAATGCCACAGCCTCGCGCCGAGTCAAACCAAACAGACTTCAGGCGAGTTTTCGTGGCTCACGGAACGAAGGTTGGTCTGGATTTCATGGAAATCTCTTGGGCCAAATTCGAGAGTTCGGATGACGGGAATGAAGCGACGATCTGGCGTAACTCGGCCAGTTTGAAAGGCTTTCGCAGGAGACCGTCCACGGGGATGTCACTCCTGGGGATTGGCTCGCTGGAGGCGATCATGAGGATGGGCTGCGAGGGCACCAGGCACTTGATGGTCCTGGCCAGTTCGTCGCCCGTCATCTCGGGCATGGCGTACTCCGTAATCACCAGATCGAAGTCGCCCGGGGTAAAGAGGTGACAGGCATGCCTTGCATTTTCAACTTCGGTGACGGTGTGTCCCTCGAGGCTGAGCGCCAGCCGAATGGCTTGGCGCAACCTCGAGTTATCTTCCACCAGAAGGACGCGCTTGTTGGAAAGTCCGTTCGGCTTCATATTCAAATGGAAAAACTGACGACGCAGGCAGCTTGACATGGCGGAGGGCGGCCCGCAATTCGGGGCGCTCCCTGAAATCGTCCAGGGGAATCTCCGGGAGGCAGCCGGATGCCATTCACCCCAGGGGCGCGGCGGCTTCCTGGTGGTGTTTCTTTCGTTGGTGGCGGGCGACGATTCTCCGGGTTGCGAAGAAAGCGACCACAGCGACGGGCGCCCCGCATGCCGCCGCGCCCAGCAGCATCGGCTTGCCAATGGTGACAAACCTGGACCAACTGCGCCAGTTTGCCGGGCTAAGGAGGTGCCTGACCACCGAGGAGGGCCATTGGCGGTTCAAGATCCAGTAACCCAAGTCGTATTCCCACAAATAGAGGACCGGCATAAACGGGAAGATGACGTCGTGCGCTGCCCCCGCAAGGACAGCGGCGAGGATGTTGCTGCCGGTCAGCCAGGCGAAGAGAATGGCTAAGAGCGTCTTGAAGCCGAACAGAGGCATGAAGCCGAAGAAAACGCCGATGGCAACGCCCCCGGCAATCGCCTGGGGGGTGTCGCGAATGGCCAGCAATTTCAGCGAGTGCTCATGCAGCCAACGGCGCGCGTTCATATCTTCACTTTCCGGTTAAAGGCCAAGGCATCTGCGTAGCGCACCCCGGCGCCGCCGAAGATATCGAGCGCGGAGCCGATGGTCAGGTCCACGCGCCCGCGCCCCAGCCGCGTCACTGTCTCCAGGTCGCCCAGCGAACTGGCGCCCCCGGCGTAGGTCGTGGGAATTGGCGACCATTGTCCCAAGCGAGCGACCAGCTCGGCGTCAATGCCGCGGCACAATCCTTCGACGTCGACGGCGTGGACCAGGAACTCCGCGCAGCAGGCGCCGAGTTTGGCCAGGTTCTCCGGTGTAATCGCCAGCTCGGTGAAGCGTTGCCATCGGTCCGTAACGACGAAATAATCGCCGCCGCGTTTGCGGCAGCTCAGGTCTAGCACGAGGCGCTCCTTGCCAATGGCCATGACGAGCTGGTGTAGCCGGTCCCAGTCCAGGCGTCCCTGGCAAAAGACCCAGGAGGTGACGATGACGTGCGATGCGCCGGCCTGAAGCCAGGCCCGGGCGTTTTCGAGGTTGACCCCGCCGCCCAGTTGAAGGCCCCCGGGGTAGGCTTCCAGGGCCGCGCGCGCCTCCGCATCGTTGCCGGGCCCGAGCAGAATGACGTGGCCGCCCTTAAGGCCGTCACGCTTGTAGAGCCTTGCATACCAAGCCGCCGGCCGCTCGGACGTAAAGTTGGTCTGCAAACCTCCCGGCTCCGCGCCAAGGGTGCCGCCGACGATTTGCTTGACTTTGCCTTCATGCAGATCGATGCACGGGCGAAACATGACGCCAAGCTAGGGTTGGCGAGAAGAAGTTCAAGGAGTAAAGTTCGGCCAAGGCCCAGCCGGGCGCATCCGGACAGTGCCCCCGGAGCGCTGGCTTTAGCCGGCTTTGCGCGTAGATGGACCCCTGCTGTCCCCCTATTGAACATTGGACGTCTAAAGCCGGCTGAAGCCGGCGCTCCGGTTCTTCGGCTCAGGCTGCAGGGGCAGCGCCCGGATGCGCCGGGCCCCAGCCAAAGGCTTGCGCCGGGATTTGGCTGCGGTATATTACTCCTGCGATAAAGCTCGCAGAAAGGTTCCCGGATTAATTTTATGAAAGATCGAAATCCGTTCCCAGGTTTCCCCCGTGCGCGGCTTGCCGTTGCCTCGGCCGCCTGGGCCCTGTCGGGGTTCATGGCACTGTCCGTCAGCGCGGCGGACGGAAAACCCGCCGTTGATGCGCGCGCGGACGAATTGATCAAACGCATGGGCGATTACCTCGGCCAGGCCCAGTTCTTCTCCGTCAGCGCAGAAGTCTGGCAGGACATCCAACTGGCCTCGGGCCAACGCGTCCAGGCGGGCCGCACCATCGAGCTGCAGGTGCGGCGCCCCAACCGATTGCGCGCCGAGGTCCGTTCCACGCGGCGCAATCGCGAGTTGGTGTGCGACGGCAACAGCGTCACCCTGCTCAATCGCGCCCAGAATTTCTACGGCACAGTCCGCGCTTCCGGTACGCTGGATGAAATCATGGACATCGCCAGCGAGCGATTCGGCATCGCCATGCCGCTGGAGGATTTCATCCGGAGCGACCCCCACAAGGACTTGCTGGGAAAGGCCACGTCCGGAGCCGACATCGGACCGGTGACGGTGCTGGGCGTGCCGTGCGAGCACCTGGCCTTTACCCAGGACAACATCGACTGGCAGATCTGGATCGAGGAGGGCGCCAGGCCGGTGCCGCGCAAATTTGTCATCACTTACAAGGATGAACCCGATTCACCGCAATACACCGCCATTTTCTCGAACTGGGATTTCACAACCAAACTGCCCGACTTTGTGTTCAGATTCGAGCCGCCCCCCGGCGCTTCGAAAATCAGGGTGAAGGAAATAAGGGCCGAAAACCAATCTCGCAAAAAGGAGGAAAAATGAACGACAACATTCGCTTTGCCCAATCCCTATGGAGACGAAAGGCCGGCCTCGCTGTCGCTGTCGGCCTGCCGGTGCTGTTGGTCGGCCTTCCGTTGCTCTGCGCCGAATCCCGCAGTGCGCCGCGCGCGGCGGCCGCCCGGCCTGCGGCTGCGCGGCCCGCACCTGTGGACCGCTCCAGCCATGGCAGCATCCGCCACGTCGAGACCCATGTCGTCCAGCGCCCGGTCGAGGCGCGCCGCGAACCCGCCCGACCCGTCGAAGTCCACGAGGGAGCCGTGCCCCGCGGCAACGTCTGGGTGCATCACGACGTGGAAGCCGATTTCCATCACCGGTACTTCTGGCACGATTTCGCTTTTGGCCGCCGCCTGGGGGTGTTGCCGCTCGGCTTCCTTACCCTGCAGATAGGCGGGGTCCCATACTATTATTGCGACGGGATTTATTACCAGCCTGTCGATGGCGGCTATCAGGAAATCTATCCGCCTGTTGGCGCAGCGATTCCCGAGCCGCCGGACGGCTCGATAGCGCTCGAGGCCGGGGGCCAGACCTATTATTACGCCGGGGGCGCCTTCTATGTGCGGCAGCCCGACGGCACCTACGCCATCGCGCCCCCTCCCATGGGTGTCGTGGTCCCCGAACTTCCCCCCGGCGCCGTCCAGGTCTCCGTCAGGGGAACTATCGCCTACCAGTTCAACGGCATTTACTACGAGCCTGTCTTTGCGGATGGCGTAACGCAATACGAGACCTTCATGCCGTAACTGATTTGAGAAAGTGGCTCAGATGCAGCGGTGCGGCGGCGCTCCTGGTCGTTCTGGTGCTGCTGGCGGTGGCGCATCAACCCCATGCGCCGCGGATTCGGACGGGCAAACCGTTGCCGCCGGGCAAAGTGAGGCCGCAGTTGGTCAGCAATTGGGACACGGCGGTGCTCCTGGCGCCCGACGGGTCGCTGTGGGTGTGGGGCGAAACGAACAATGGGTTTCCGCTGTCCGCCCTCTCGCAGGTTCCACGCCGCGTCGGGTCGGATTCTGATTGGACGCAGGTGGCTGGAACCTCTGGTCTTACGGTGGCCCTGAAGAACGATGGCAGCCTGTGGGCTTGGGGCTGGAACCACAATGGAAAGGTTGGCCAGACAAACCTCACCAACTACTACAATACCCCGACTCGCATCGGTTCGGAAACCAACTGGACCAGAATCTCCGTCGGTTTGTGGGGCGGCCACACTCTGGCGTTAAAGAATGACGGCTCGCTCTGGGCCTGGGGCGCGAATGACTTCGGGCAACTAGGCGACGGGACGACCAACCATAGGCCCGTCCCGGCGATGATCGGCATAGACCGGGATTGGCGGACGATGGCGGCGGCCCAGGAGGCCAGCTTCGCGCTCAAGAGCAACGGCACCCTCTGGGCCTGGGGAGAAATCAGAGGCAGCAATACCCTGGCTCCGAGGCAACTCGATGCCGGCGCCCACTGGCTATCCATTTCGCCCTGCGATCCGCCCAGCGGTCCTGCCCTGCTGGCGCTCAAGTCCGATGGGACATTTTGGCTGAATAACCTCGGTTCGCAGCCGAATTGGCTGGGGGCGCTGGCGCTGGGCCAGCCCGGTGCAAGCAACACGAGCGCCTCTCCTGTTTCGGCGCACCCCGTTTCCGGCCCCGCTCCGACCTCCGGACAAATCGGGCTGGAAAAGGATTGGGCCGAAGTCTATTCGGGGGCGACGTTTTCTTTTTATGCCCGCAAGAGGGACGGCAGTTGGTGGGTCTGCGGCGACAATCACGCGGGACAACTTGGCATCGGCGTGTACGATATGGCCACCCCCACCCCACAGCGCCTCCCTTTCGACTTCGAGCCGTGGGCCTTCGCGCCGGGGCCTGGAACCACACTGATGTTGGGCAGAGATGGAAAGCTATGGAGTTGGGGCCGGCGGCTGGGCGTGGGCAAGCCGAGCGCGGCGCGGCGGATGATGCAACATCTGCTGCGCCCGGTGGAAATGGCATTGTGGCGCTACCCCGGCCTTGGCGGACGGCTCGGAGCGGACCTTGACCGAATTGACCGAGCGCCGGTGCTGCTGTGGGAGCTTCCGCCGGCGGTGCCTTGTCCCGGAGGGAGGACTGACATGCGCTCGACTTCAATCGTCCCTTCGGGACGAAAATGACGCTTAATGGCAGTCACCCAACGCTGAAGCGTTGGGCTGTTGTCAAGTGTCCCTCCGGGACAGGACCGGACCGGCGGGCGGGAGTCGGATGCAGCCCGGGTTCGCGCCCTGGAAGAAATCCGTCGTGCGTCCATTGAGCTTCCCCTGGCAACCCGGGCTTGACAGAGTTTACGCTGTAAACGACAGTTTGGACATGGCAACAGTTGTGCAATCGTGCCGGATCGAGGCAGACCATGCCGCCTTGCTTTCGCGTCAGGCGAAGCGGCGTCACGGCAGGTGATAGACCTCCTTGGCGTCCGCCCAGATTTTCCCCTTGGCGGCGGCGTCGGGCAGCGGGGACTGGCACGGATCGGTTTCTTTCCACCATCGCTGCGTTTCGGCGTCGCCGGCCATCTTCTTCATGTCGGCGTCGAAGTCCGCGCCGGTGTATTCGAGGTAGGCGAAGAGGTAGAGCTTGCCGTCAATTTCGCGCTCGAAGATCGAGAAGTTGCGGATGTGGCAATCCTTGATCATCCTGTTCACGCCTGGCCACGGGTTGGCGTGAAGCCGGCGATAATATTCGGCTTTCTCGGGCTTCAGCCCGGTAATCCAGGCGTAGCGCTGGGGTTCTTTTGACGGTGTGGCGCAGCCGGCAAAGAGGGCGGCGGCAAGCAGTGGGAGGAGTGTTCTCATGTTTGGGTTTGGTTTGGTTCAGCGGAAGACCACGTAGAGCGCGATGAAAATGACGAGGATCACGGCTGACATGACGCGGTAATCCGACAGGCCCGAGCCGCATTTCACGCGCAGCGGCTCGCTCCAGTTTTCCCAGACCAGCGTCCTGGCTTCGGGCTTGAGCGCCTCGGGGAACAGGAAGGTCATCACCGCCATGATGACGAGGCACACGACGAGCAACAGGAACGCGCTGAGCATGAAATCGCCTTTGTAAATCCCTTTCCAGTCCACGGCGAACATCACGGCCCCCAACCCCGTGCCGGCCAGGAGCGTAATGAGCGCCGACTTGCCGGAGGCGCGCTTCCAGAACACGCCCAGGAGGAACACCGCGGTGATCGGCGGCGCGACATAAGAGATGAGCTTGTTGATGCCCTCGAAGATCGTCGTGTAATGGCCGAAGAGCGGGGAGGCGCCGATGGCCAGGAGGGTCCCCGCTATGGTCGTGGCTTTGCCGATGGTGACGAGCCTGTGGTCGCTGATGCCGGGATTGTGGCGCTTGAAGAGGTCGTAGGCGACGAGGGTGGCAGTGGAATTGAGGGCGGCCGAGCAGGTCTGCATTGCAGCGGCCAGCATGGCGGCGGCGACGAGGCCCTTGAGTCCGACCGGCAAGAGGTGGGTTATGAGGAACGTGTAGGTGTCGGCCGCGGTCTGCGGCGCTGCGCCGCCGAAGGACTTTTGCTGGACCAACGCGACGCAGATGACGCCGGGCAGCACGAAGAAGAACACCGGCCAGATTTTGAGAAATGCGCAGAACAACGGGCCGAGGCGGGCGTTTTTCTCGTCCCTGGCGGCGAGCACGCGCTGGACGATGGTCTGGTCGCAGCACCAGTACCAGATGCCCAGGGCCGGGTAGCCGAGCAGGATGGAGTACCACGCCAGGCCGGAAGGATCGCCGGCCGCGCGGGCCATGTTGAGAAAATTGCCCGTGCCCCAGGCGACTTTGCTCCCGGCGATGCCGGCGAGCGGATGCGGGTTGGAGGCCAGCGTGTGCGCAAGCGCGGTCCAACCGCCGACTTTCACGTAGCCCACGACCGTGATGACCACCGCACCGACGAGGAGCAACACGGTTTGCGCGCTCTCGGTCCAAACCACGGCGAGCAGCCCGCCGAGCATCGTATAAATGCCGGTGAGCAGGCCGAGCAGGATGATAAACACCATGAGCGCGTCCACGCCGAGAATCGTCGCGCCCGGCTCGAGACCGAGGATGCCGCGCAACACCCACGCCGCGGTGTAGAGCGCCACACCCATGTGGAGGACTATGGCCGAGAACAGGGACACGACCGACAACACATCGCGGCAGTGGCGATTGAAGCGGCGCTCCAGGAAGTCCGGCAGTGTGGGCACCCTCGAGCGCAGATAGAGCGGCGCGAAAAAGAGCGAGAGCAGGATCAGGGTGAAGCCGGCCATCCACTCAAAGTTGCCGAAGACCAGGCCGAACTTGTAGGCGGTTTCGGCAAGGCTGACGAGGTGGACGGTGGAGATGTTTGCCGCGAACATGGCCAGCCCGATGACGGGCCAGCCGAGCGTATTGCCAGCCAGAAAGTAATGCCCGCCCTCACCGCCGCGTTCGCCTTTGCGGCGCAGGAAGCCCGCACCCACGCCCAGGCCGACCACCGCCAGCAAATAGAGGGCAATGATCGTCCAATCCAGGCTGCTTACGGATGTATGCATGGCTGAGGACCTTTATAGCGGAATCGCATCGTGGTGTCAGCAACAGGCTTCAGCGAGCGCCGGATGACCGGCGCTTTTCAACTTGCACTTTGCTCCTTATGCTGGAACTGTTCTTTGAGTCCTAAGGAAATGCGTCAGCACAGCAGGCCGTTGGTGGCGCTCAGAAATGCTTTGATGATTGGAAGTCGCCTCATTCGATGGGTGGTGAGCACGGCGGTGCTGACCGCAATTCCCAGCCTTTCCGCCGAGCGGCAAGCCGAAGCCGCCACAACTGGAGAACCTGCCGGCCCCTGGAATCGGGAAGTGGCAGCCCAGGCCGCCGCCCTGTTCCAGCAACTGCCGGCCGCCGTTTTCCACTATGAGGATTTGCCAGAAGCCGACGCAGTGCGGCTGCTCCGGGCGGGGGCCGCCTATCAGAAACTGGTCCGTGAAAAACTGGACGCGAAATGGTTCGCGGCGTTGGTGGCTGCGGACGATTCTGAATCATACGCCATCCGGGCTCGATTCCAGACTTGGCGCGAGTTGCTGGAGTTTCTGGCGGAGGAGAATGCGCTGGTCGAGGTGTGGGCTTGCACGGAAGCCGGCGCCGCCAGGCTGCGCCGCATCACGCCGGGGGAGTTGGCTCAACTCAAGCACCAGGCCCACGAGCCTCCCACCGTGACCACCGTCACCTGGCGGGAGGCTGGGGCAGGCCGGGCGGTGACATGCAACCTCGAGTTCGGTTTCCATGCTGCCGAAACTGTGCGCGCGGCCAATGAAGCCTACCAGCGTCATCGGCGTTACCAACTCAGCGCGCAGCGCGCGCTGGGCGCCCGCAACGACAGGGGGCTGCCGGACGCGGTGGCGCAATGGGAGGCGCTGCAAGCGGAAATCCAGACCGGGAGCCTGCCGGTGGCGACGCTTCCGCCCAAGCCCGCCGGCTCGCGGGACCTCTTCGTCGCCGTCGAGTTTGAGGTGGATGAGCAGAGCAATTTCGTCAAAGTAAACGGTTTCTACCGCGATAGCGAAGTCGGCAAACAGGTCATCGCCGAGACCCAGGTCCTGTTCCTCCAGCGGGCGGGCGCAAAGGCCCGGCGGGAAGTCATGGGGTTTCGCTCGCCAGTGGGCGGCGGGCCGCTGGAACCCGTGACCAACCCGCTCCTGGGCCGGGACGTCGTGGAACTGCGGGTGAAGGACCCGGCGCAGGGCAACCCGAAACGCTGGCCGGTGCTCGAGTTCGGCGAGCCTGAAGTCTTGAAGCAATCCGCCTTGGCCCACTTCTCCCAGCTCAATGCCTACTTGCAGCGCCGGCAGCTCTCCCAGCTCATGAAACAGGCCAACCTCGCCCTGATCGCCGAGCCGATCATCGCCGCGTTGAATATCGGAGGCGGCTTAGCGGGCTGGGGTTTTCCTGCCGGAGAGGCCGCCCGGCTGCCCTACAACCTGATCACCTGGAAGCTCATCGCCAGCGTGCCCTCGGCCAAACAGATGCGTGAACTCTTCGCGGTGATGGCCGCGCGGGACCGGAATCCGCAGGCAAAGGTGAAACCGGAGCGTTACTTGAGCCGGCAGGACATCCGCGTGTTGCAGGAGGCCGGGCGCAAGCTCACAGACCAGGAGGTTGAGACCTACCTTGAAACCATGAGCGAGGAGGACATTCGCGCCATGCTGCGCCTGTCCCGGGAGGGAATGTTCGACGCCAAAATCACCACCTTCCTCAACGAACTCACCAGCTCCTTCAAAGTCAGCGGCGTCTCGGATCAGGCCGGACCAATCCGGGACATTTTCAACAACGTCCGCTTCGGCGTCAACGGCGACATCAACTTGAGCACGTTGCTGCTCATCGCGCTGGACAGACGAGGAATGACACCGCTCTCCGGCGTGTCCCTCAAGGAACTGAGCCGCGGCCAGGGTCCAACCGAGGCCTGGTTCCAATACCTCCTGGTCAGCGTCGATGTCCGCGCCGTGCTCAACACCCTCGTGCGCCTGACCAAGTCGACCTACGCCAAGAAGGAACTGGAGAAGCCCTTCCCTTATGCGCCGCGGCTCGACGAGTTGGCCGCTTACGAAGTGCGCATCTTTGGGTTTCCCTTGCTGATGTTTTACAAGCGCGGCCTCATCAAGGCCTTCTCGGATGCTTACGAGAAGGACTATGCCTTTGGCCTGCGCGGTGTGACACTCGTGGAGCACTTTCGCACGCGCGAGGAGATGGAAGCCGAGATCCAGGCCCGCCGAATGTTCCCATTGGGCCTGGTGCGGGTGCCCTCGGCCAAGGGGCGCTGGAAAGAGACCGACCTCGCCGTCTATGCGCATCGGATCCCAACCGGCAAGCATCGCGGCAAGACCTCGTTAATCGTTTACGGGCTCAAGGCCTACGCGGAGTATTCGGAGGTCATCGCGCGCGACCTGCTCCGCTTTCAACAATATGAGCGCGGGTTGCGGGAGGGGGCCGTCATCGAACAAGTCATTGCAGAATCGGGGCCGGCGGCCTCGCCGGCGACCGCCTTTGAGCCGATCATCCACGCCGGTCCCGACGCCCTGCAGTCGTTTTATGACCCCCTGTTCGGAGCACTCCTCGAGGTGCGGCGGGACCGGCTCCGGCAGTCCTGGGGCCTGCCGGCCGATGAATCGGAATTGAATCGCGCCCAACAGGAACTGGCCTCGCGCGGCGTTCGCATCGGGCAAGGCGATCCGTTGGCGAAGGTGGATGCATACAACAGCAGCTTCATTTACCGCCGCCAGGTCGAGGGCCGGGAACAACAGGTCCGGGTGACGCACATCCCCAGCCTGGCCGAGGTCGACCTGGAAATGCAGAAGTCTGAGGAAGCAAAAGTGATCGAGGAGTTGCGGCGTGAGGCCGCCGCGGGCGGGAACGACGGCGTCGTCCTGTTGAATGAAGTCCGGGAAGTGGGGGGGCGTCTCGAATTGGGGCCGCTGTTGCGCGACGCGCAGGGACAGGTCGTCGGCGCGGGGGTCGCGGGCGGCGCAAAAGCGGTGGCCGAGATTTTCGATATAATCAACCGCTTGCCGGTCCCGGACCGCGCGCGGTTGCAGGCAAATCATTTCGCGGCCACGGTGGTCGAACTCGACCGCGAGGGCCGAGGCAAACAGAAGGTCTTTCTCACGGTGGAATTCCCGCTGGGAGAGGCTCGGCGCGACTGGACCAACTCGCTGACGGGCGAGCGGGAAATCGTGTTCTACGAAAACGGACTGTGGCGGAAGAGCGTCACCGCCCGGCGGATCGTTGAGTTGAGGTATGACGAGCGGAACGTCGAGGCGCGCAGCCAAACCTATTTCAACCGCGGCAGCCTCGAGGCCCCGGTCCGCGGACCGTTGCTCGAGGAGACCCGCACCCTGGAATGCTGGCAACGCGACCTCACCCAACCGGGCTTGGACCCGTACCGCCCGATCATCGCCAAGCTGCGGGTCAACTACGTCACGGGCGAATTCAGGCGGGAGACCTACGGCTTGTTCGCCCTCCCGATCGAGATCGTGGATGAGCAGTGTGTCACCCGCAACCGCTACACACCTTATGGCATATTGGCATCGGCCACGGTCTTCGATAACGGGCGCCAGGAGAATGACGCCGCGCGGCCCGGGCCCGACCGCCTGCTCCGGGCAGAGGCTGGCCGCCCCAGGGCCGAACTGGTCTCCAGGCTGCCCGCCAACAGTGAACTAACCGGCTTATCCGCTGGCGGGTATCGCATCGTCATCGGGCGCAAAGACCTGGTCAAAGGCTTAGTGTCCACCCAGACCTGGGATAATGCCAACTTCGGCCGGAAAATGACCGAGGACATCGAGGACAGGTTTGACGGGACGCAATCGTTCGTATCCAGGCTGACTTGGGAGTATGATGCGGATCATCATTTCGGCCTGGTGCCCACGCGGGCGACGACGCGCAGCCTGGCCTCGGGCACGCTCCTGGCCGAAGTCACCACCCTGAGCTTTGACCCGGGGCGACGCCGCCTGGTCGGCCGTGAGGTCAGCTACACCGGCCAGACGCGGACAAACACCTGGGATTATCGCTGGTCCAACCCGGTCGAGGCGGAAACGCCACAGCGGCGCATCACCCTGGAATACAATCGCGATGAAACCGAAACCCGCACCCGCACCGTAATCAAGAGCACAGGCGAAACTCTCGACCAGGGCACGGGCCGCTACGACGCCGCCACCAGGACCTGGAACGTGATACGGCAGGTTTGGTACCGCCCGGACATACCCGATCACACCGAGACCAACCTCTACAGCGCGTTCGGAAAACTGATTAGCGTCCGCGTCGGAGAGTCCCTCGAGACGCGGCCCAGCTATTCGCCCGACGGGACGCTCCAAGCCAGCCGGACCTTCCGGCCTGACCCCGCCACCGGGCGCTACGACGTGCTTTGCCGCCAGGAGGATGATTATCATTGGAACTCGGGGCGCCGCGAGGCCCAGGTCCGCCTCTTCGTGGACGGAACCGTCGCCGATGAGTACCGTACCGTTGCCGACGCCGAAGGCAGAATCGTGGAAGAGGGTTTGCGCCGCTGGCCGCAGCTTGAACTCCGCACCACCCGCATCTATGACGGCGAGAGCGAACGGGTGTTGAAGGTCGAGGTGCTGCAGAACGGCCAAATCCGGTCCACGCACCATGTCCTCGGTGTGGCGCCTCGGCCCGGCGGCGGTTGGTGGCAAAAAGTCGCGGTGACGCCCGCCTGGGGCTTGGCTCTCACCAATAGCTTCCTGATTGGAGACCCGTTGGGCCGGTTGGTCGAGAGCGAGCTCGAAAACGGCGACCGGGCGCGGGTTGTGGGTTGGGCGGCAGGAAGCGCCATAGCCCAAACCACCGAGGTGTGGGACCGGCACGGGCATCTCAAGGAGCGATGGGCCAGAGAGGCGCTGGGAGGTGTCGCCGAGGGCTTGCCTTATGACCTGGTGAAGCGATATAAGATCAGCCCCTGGGGTGATGCCGGCCTGGTGGAGAAGAAGGCGATGGTGCGCGGGACGGACGTGCCGTTGTTTAGCGATAAGGGTGGTGAACGGCTCTATTTCGATCGGTCAAAGAACTATGAGTCTCCCCATTATGCAGTGGATACAACGGGCCGCTTCGGCCTCGACGCGAGTCTGGCCGGCGCATCCAGAACCAATGTGACGGCGGTGTGGGTGTCCCGCCTCGTCCAGCGAGCGAGTAGTTCCGAGACCAATCGACCCTCGGAACGCGTGATGGAACTCACGGGCCTGGATTTGCACGGCTTGCTCTATCACCCCTTTACGCGCCGCATCTCCGATGGCGCGGGCAACCTCCTCGAGGAGGCGGCTGGCAAGGCGCCGGATTTGGGGGCGCGCGGCTATTCGGAGGCCATTATAGTTCGAGAACTCGAACTGGCTCGGGTCACTCGGAAGACGGTTTATGGTTACCAGCGAGCATGGGTGGCGGCCCAAGCGGACCCGGCGGCCGGCCAAGCGTTGGTCGTCTCGTCGGGACCGCCAAAAGCAGGGGCCGCCGCCTGGAGCGTAAATGCAATGGGCTGGCGCGAACTGCCGACCGAAGCTTCCAGCTACCAGTTGGATGCTTCACGCTCCACGACCAAAGGCGAAGGTGGTTTCCGTTTGGTTCGCCGGCTCTCCGCCCCACGGTTCCTCAAAGAGAACCGCTATTTCCCCGGTGTAACGAACGTTTGGCTAGCCTGGTCCACTACTGACTTTAATGGCGCCGGAGTCGCGCTCTTCGATTCGGAACTGATCCTGGATGCGCAGGGAGAACTCAGCACCCTGGTCACGCGCAAACCCAATAGCCAGGGACAGCCGGGGGACAAGATCGTCTATCGCCTGCCCCGTCCATCCCCGGGAGATTGGCGAGCCGTGGCCGCGTCACCGGGCTCGCAACCGGCGCGCCTGAGCCTGGGAGGCCCAGACGACCTGTCGCGGTGTGATTTCGTTGCCTTCTATGCCCAGGTCCCTGCGCCAGCCCGCATTGCGTTGAGGCTCCAGGATGTGGCGCATCGCTCCGTGCGAGTGGTTGACTCGAGTGGGGCCGGAGGCCCGGACGCGGCACAATTCTGGCCGGTCGAACAAGTTTGCTGGCTGCCAAACGAGAATCTTCCCCGCCATGGCGCCGCTGTTTCGGCCCCGCCTGACCTGGTGGCAGAGGGCGCAGTCTTCGTGGCGCCCATTGCCGAACTGGTTGGCGCTGGTCTGGAAGTCGCCCGTTTGGCATCCTGTGAATTGGAGGTCGTGAATGCAGGAACTCAACCGGTTCGAGCCACCCCGCTCTTTAAGCTGGCAAATGGGCAACGGTTTCGAACCTCGCCAGAGGGTCTGGACTTCACTTTTGAGAAACGGACTTACTCGAGCGGGTTGACGATGCTCCGGCGGCAAAGGGCCGATCTTACGGCAGCCCAAAAGCGCAAAGGCATCGGCTGGAATGCTGTCCTGGGATACGGCGGCGGTCGCGTGGCCGTCCTGAACCCGCGCGCCGAACCTCCCTATTATCCCATTTTGACGGTCACCGATGACTCCGACCCGGACTGCCTTCGGCCGCTTTACGCCTTGACCGCCGACGATGGGGCCTTCCTGGAATACTACCAGACCGAGGGGGTGGGCGATGTCCAGGTATATACCGTGGCCAATGGGTTCGGGACGCCCAAAATGGAGGTCTTTCGCGGCGCTGTTCTGGACGATGAAATCACCCCGGGCGTTCTGGCGTTTGGACACGGTTACTATGTGACCCTGCCCCTGGCCAAGGCCGGGGGCGGATTGTCCAGTGTACTCGCGCGCTTGCACAACAGGTGCGTAGCCAGTGCCTTCGCTTTGGGCGGAGAAAACCTGTTGCGCGCGGTCTTTAACTATGACCGCACCCCAACCGAATTGCGCCAGGTCACTCGAGAGTACGGCCCCGCCGCCTCCCAGGCCCGGGCCATCAGCCAGTTGCCCACACTGGCGGCGGCGCTGGTTCCGCGGCGGCAGCTTCCCTGGGGGCAGACCCACCCTCTGCCGCCGCTCCCCGGCGCGTTAGAGGTGCAAACCAATTGGCTCCGCACCCACCTCAGCCAACTCTCGGGCCTCTATACCAACTCGGGTCTGATTCCCACCTCACCCGGCACCCGGGTGGCGCAGTTTGTGGACACGCCGCAGGAGGCCGCGGTGATCGAACTGGCGGTGAAATTGCGCGAAACGGCCTTGGCCAATGACTTGCTGGCCTTCTACTGGGAGAAGTCTCAAGGCGGCGCCAGCCTGCTGCATGACTGCTACGACGCCGAGACCAGAGCGTCTCTCACGCGGGAGCCGGGCAATGCTCGGGCGAGTGACGCGCCCATCACAGCCCGGGCGCAACTGGCTATCGCTCAGGCTGCGTTCTGCCTCGGCACCGCCACCGGCGACTCTAGAGCACTGGAGTTCGGCCGCCGCCTGGTTGAAAAGCTGCTGGCGGAGTTTCACCCGCAACCCGACGAAACGCCCTGGCCGGGCGGAATTGCCGAAAGCGTGGTTCAGCCTCTGCGCAGGCAGCACCGATTGACGCTGTGGCCCGAGGCCAAGCGTTTCTCAGTCGGCAGCAATGCGCGCGCCTATCTGCTCTTCACGCGCCTGGCCGAGCGGGCCGGGAGCTATCCTTTCGGATCCGAATGGGGGGAGAAAATGCTTGAGGCGGCGCGCGAAGAGGCGGCCTGGCTGACCAATCGCATCGGGGTCTATGCGCAGACCGCCGGCGTGGTGCCCCGGGGCCTATTCGAACTCCAGGATGTGCATGACAAGAGCCGGGCCTTGGCGACCGAGCTTTGGACCGCCACCGATGACTGGTTGAGTTTTATCGAGGCGGCCGACCGTTTGGGAATGAGCAAGGAACTCACCCGGGGCTGGTTAGACAACCTGGCCCGGGCGCATGGCGTCGCCGTCCAGGGAAACTGGGGACTGGATTGGGTCATCCCCCTGCAGCGGCCGGAGGCTATCTCAGTGGTGCTGACGGCCAAATTCCTGCGCGTGGCCCGGTTGCTGGAATACGATGCCGCAGCCGATTTCGCCCAGTGGAATCTGGGCCGCCTGCGGCAGGGGGACATCTGGCCGGTCGTGGTCACGGTCGCCAGCACCAATTCCCCTCTGGCAACCGGTTTGGGCCGCGAGATCTATCCGGCTCAAACCGTTCTCCCGAACAAGCGGAAAGCAGGCAGGTCTTCGGCACGGCTTCCTCCGCCGGCCATGGCCCCGGCGGGCCAAAACCAGCAGCCCGCCGCTTCCGGCTGGCCCGAGACGCTGGGGGTGTACGCTGAATTGGCCAGCCCCGCTTGGCCCACCAGGCTGCCGGCGGGTTCTCCACGGGAAATGCGGCCGGAGGTGGAGCGGGATGTCACGCAGTTCCTGGGAACCGCCGCCGGATTCTATCTCGGCCTGGCAGGCGTTGCGTTCTTTTGGTGGGGCCTGGCTTGGATGCGCCGCCGCCGCCGGAGTCTCGCCCCTGCCTCCGCCTCGGGGCTGCTGGTCTCCGAAGAAGTCATGCGCCGGGCGGAGGAGCGGTGGGCCAAACGTGTGTTGGGGATGAGCATCCCGGCAAGGGCCGAACATTCGCGCTATGCCAACGGCGCCATCGAGCAGAACTTTCTCATGCAGTTGCGGGCAACCTATAAGCTGGTCCTGGAGTGGCGCCGCGTTGTCAACGGTTGGTCCGAGAACGATGAGCGCCTCGTCGAGGGGGGCGACGATGAATGGCTCAACGGCCTGGATGAATTCGCCGTCCTGGCCGGCATCTATATGCGCTGGGTCGTCAAGGCGGGCCGGAAGGACGGCCTGCCCCAGAGCGATGTCCTGCTCGAAAACGAGGACAGCAACCATATCTGGTCGCGCCTGGTCATGTATTTTTCCGAGTCGCATCTCCGCCTGCTGGCCTTGATGAAGGATTTTAAAGCCAACCCCGACACGGCGGCGGTCCTCGGCGTGAACGACCAGATCGAACTGGTGCTCCGAATGATGGGGGCGCGGGCGCGGAATGCGGCCTTTGATGCGCGAACAGGATTTGATGCGCCGGCCGGTGTATCGGCCCTCGACCTGCTCATCCTGCAATTGCCGGGCGCAAGTCTGAGGCGCCTGGCGGAGGAAATGGAGCGCAAGTGGGAGGTGCCCCTTGACCACGTCGTGAGCTTCATCCGAGGATACAAGTCGTTCAAAGAGCGCGAGCAATTGTATCCCATTCATCCCTACCTCCTGGAAGCGGCAAAAATGCTGCCTCACTTCCTGCTCATGGGGTTGGTGGCGCTAATCTGGTACAACAACGGGCTGGGCGGGTTGAAGATTTATCCCTACCTCAAGCAGTTGGCATTCGACCTGGCCCTGGATTGGCACTCCTTGAGCTGGGCGGCGCCCCTGTTTGCAGGGGTTGGCCTAAGCGTAGCGGCGCGTCTATTGGAGGTCTATCGCTATCGCTGGAGCGCCCAGCCGGCTCATGGCGCCACCCTGACCCTGGACAAGGATGTGGCCAACTTATTCGGGCGCGCGACCCAAATCTCGACGCCGGCCCTGCGCCTTGGGTGGTGGTGGAATCCTCTGCTCTACCAGCGGGCCGGCTGGATCTTCCGCTCGGCCGGCCTGGGTTTGCTGGCGCTCGCCCTGTTCCGGCTGGACCCGCCGGATTTCGCCAGCTTCATGTTTGTAAAGGGATGGATCGGCGTGCTCCTGCTCGTCGAATCCGCCGGGCTGTTCGTGCCGCTGCTTGTTTCCCGGTTTAGCTCCTGGTTGGAGGACCGCGTGAGCGCCAATCCGCGGGCAGGCCGGCTTAGCCGGTTTGCCAACCAGCTCAACCTGGTCCCCACGCGCCCAGCCTCGCTCATCTGGCTCTCGATCAAATATCATTTCCAACCCTCCGTCCCCACCGGCGGCTTCTGGCCTATGACCCAGGCCATCGGGTTTTACCTGATCTCCGTCGCCACCTTCTTTTTCGTCGGCAGCTACATGTTCAAGCAGGCCCTCGAGATTTGGTTCCAGGAGACCTATCGCCACGGCTGGGACTTTCGCATGGCCGCCGGGGCGTTTGTGTTCTGGAACACGATGTATCTGCTCCGGTTCGGACTCTTCGTGGCCCTGACCGCGCTGGTGTCTGCCGCTGCGGTTTATCCCGTTAAAGTCGTGTGCGCGGCCGGGGCCTTCGGCTGTTTCGTCCTCCAGTTCCTCAGTCAACCGTTCAGTCGCTACCTCGACCATCATTTCGGGGCGGCGGGGGTGGTGTTGGTCGTCAGCCTGGCGCTGATGGCCTTCGAGCACGAGATCGTTGAGTGGGTGCGGCGCTCTCGCCTGTGGCGCGGCCTGGGGGCGCGCCGCCAGGCAAAGGAGCAGGCCGCGCTGGACCAAATTCGACGCGATCCCAATCGAGTGTTGGGCGTCGTTTACATGAGCGGCGATGACCTGTCGTTCCACAAACTGACGCCCGAATTGCTCATCACCCGCCTCCAAATCTTGCGCGACCGCCTCGGCTCCGGTGGAATGCGCTTGCTGGCCCAGGCGCAGCCACTCCCGGACGACGCCGAACTGACCCAATGGTTCAAGGCGCTTTATGAACTGGAGCGGCGGGCAGACGTGACTCTGTGGCACCCCCTGCAGGTGGTCGTCGCCGGGGAAGAGCCGCGGCTTCCCGAAAAGTTGGGTCTCAACTTGAGCGTGGCCAGTGCGAGTGAGCGTGACCGCCTGCTGGCCGCCTGGCACATTCGGCGCTGGCTCGTCACCATGATGTCCACCGCCGGTCATGCCCAGGATACCGCCATCAACCTCGTGGACATCGCCCTGTGCCTGGCGCGCGAGGGGCTGGGGCCAAACACTGCATTTTACTTGATTCAGAACAAGTACGATAACAATGACAACAACCGGCCCGCCCAATTGCCTTATGATAAGGGAGAACTCGGGCAAAGGAACAAGCTGGCACGCCTGCTGATGCTGGCCGCGCCGGGATGCCGGGCCTATAGCCTCAATGACTGGACGCCCTTCGGATTCAAAGCCGGCGGCCTAGTGGGCATGGACCTGGTTTTCGAGGAGTCGCTCAAGCTCACCAATATGCTCCTGCTGGACCGGAACGCCAACGCGCACGACCTGGATGCGGTGATGGCGGACCTCAAGCTGGCTCTCAGCGACCCGGGCGTCGTCATTGTCATCCCGGGGCGCAGCACCACCAACACCCTCACCCCCATCGGCCAGAGTTCGCAGTTGGTTGAGGAGGGCCAGCGTGCCCTGACCCGCGGTGTGATGCTGGTCGGTGGGCTGGGCGCCGAAACCCTGGGGACCGGTTGGGGCAACATCCAGGCGATTTATTACGGACGCGTCCAACGCGCATTGTGCGATACCACCACGCCCAAGATGCCGCTCACGGCGGCGGCCGCGCGCGGCGCCACCTTCGGCGACCGCTATGAGGGCCTGATCGGGTTCGGTCCCCACGCCATCGGCATCTCCGAGGATATCTGGGGCGTTACCCAGGCTGCTCACAACGCCCTGGCGCTGGGTTACCAGGTCAAGTTCCGCCGTTCCCAGGCAATGTGGCACAAGCTCCGCGAGTGCTGGAGCCATGCCGAGTGGCTCTCAGCTTTCCCACGGTGGTCCGGAGGCTACCTTCAGATGATGCTCGATCCAATCATGCAGCGCATCAACGATGGCGGACCGCTTTCCGTTTTTGCCAAGGAGATTCGGGCCAGTGGCGGCCGGTTCTTTTTGAGCGCCCCCTCCGCGCTCCTGAGCATCCTGCTGATGCCCTTGGCTATCATCTGCGACGTCTCCCCTTTTGTCCAGATACTGGTGCTCCTCTGGAACCTAGGTTTATTCGTCAACCAGGTCCTGACCACGCTCGGCTTGGTGGCCTGCCTTGAGGGCACAGGCTTCAATCGGCTCGCCGCGGTCGCGGGCGCTGGGGTCGCAGCCGTCCTTGGCCAGGAAGTGCCGGCATTCAACCCGTTCAGCCTGCCGCTGGTCGTGGCGGGTTTCCTCGCGGGAGGCTTTTGCCTGGGCCTGGGGCGATGGCTCTACTACCGGGGTCGTGACATTATGCTCTTCGGCCCGCAACTGGTCATTCACGCCTTGGGCCAGGTCGTGCGGCAGAGCCTCGAGTTCGTCCTCTCCGGCGCCTCCGCCAACGATGCCAAGGCCGTTAACATCGCCTTTCGGACTTGGGTCGGGCCGCGCGAGGACCGGCCCTTCGAGACTTATCAGAACTTTGTCAACCTTCGCACGGTGGTCTGGGTTGTAGGCTTGGGTTCGCTCCTGTTGGACCTCTTTGCCCTGGCGAACCTGGATTTCCTCAACGTGCTGCTGCTGTTGCCTTCCTTGATGTTCAGCGTGAGCGCCCTGGTGGGGCCGTTCTTGATGCAACCCAAAACAGGCAAACATCTTGGCGCGATGGTTTGGGCGCCCAAACTGTTGGGTTGGTTGGCCAGTTTCGGTTTCTACCTGCTGGTGGCATGGCTCATCGCGGGCGGCGGGTGGTGGGAATGGGCGGGCATGGGCCTCCTCGCGGCTTGTCTTGGCCGCATCCTCATGGAGGGGCTGCGCTATATGGGATACTCTCGCAGCCTCCGCAAACTCCGGAGCCAGCTCGCCACTGAGTTGGCCGCCCAGGGCTTGCCGCCCCAGGAGGCAGAGAAGCTCGCATCGAGTATCGTGGCCGGCCTGGGAATGGACCTGGAAAAGACCAGGACCGCCCTCGAGCGGACGGCGCTCTCCGGCGAAGCCCAGGCAGCCATCGCCAAAACCGTCCAAGACCGCGTCTTCCCGCTGCTCAAAAAGCCGATCACCGACCTCCAGGAGCCGCCCTCGGCCAACCGGCGCTTTGCCTGCGAATGCCGCCGCTCTTTTGTGCTGGGCCTTTTCACGTTCGTCTGGTTCTTTGTCGTGCCCATGCCCGGCCTCCTGGTCTTCACGGCCCCGGGCGGCTATCGCATCTCGACCTTGCTCTCCAGCGTTCTTGCCGGCGCTGCGCTCCTCCTGGCGGGCGTGCTGACCGCCGGCCTCTTGAGCCTCGCGCTGGAGTGGTGGGAGAAGCATGGCTGGTTGGGCGCAGGCCTGGTCGCCGCCATAGCCAACCACTACCGCGCCCTAGAGTCACTGGCAGCCCAGCCAGGCAAGCTCTCCCCGGTGGACACCGCCAGGTTGTATGCTATGTTCACCGATGTTCAGACGTATGTCGATCAGCGCAGCTATCATTACGCCTGGCGCTCGCTCCGGCAGATACAACAAATCCTGGCGGCGGCGGGACCAGGCCCGGCGCCCGGGAGCTTAACGCATGCAACCCAACCCCCTCCCAGCACGCCGCCCGTCTGACCCGGCACTGCCGGCGTCGGATGTCAACGCCATGAGTCTTGGCTCCCGAGATAAACCCAGGGCGTTGCCCTGGGCCGGTATGAATGACGCCGTTGGCGTCTCGGACTGTAGGAGACGACGTAAGGAGTCTCTGATCTATGGCCTCAGAGAGGAACAGGCTTTCCCTGTGCGCAGAAATCAATCAGAGACTCCTTGCGTCGTCTCCTGCAATCGTTTGCGGAAAACCTTGTCACGGGCCGTGAGCCGGACCGTGCTCGGCGCCTCGGCGGTCCTGGCCCTCGCCCTTGCGCTACTGGCCGGTCCTGCCCAGGCCACCGAAGGCTTCCTGCAGATTCGAAAGGGCTATTTCTGGGACCCTGTCGCCGGCAATTATTT
>Ga0181524_10001880_pt1 | contig 22979 bp, 20 predicted proteins | sample PEATcosm2014_Bin_34_FD_119761 | JGI IMG/M metagenome (GOLD analysis project Ga0181524, IMG submission 119761) | Peatland microbial communities from MTU Mesocosm Facility, Houghton, MI, USA - PEATcosm2014_Bin05_60_metaG | ecosystem: Environmental > Terrestrial > Soil > Wetlands > Peat | place... | reverse complement strand
GAGCCAGATCGCCTGCTGAATGATCTCAGGCGGAAACCGGTGCCCGGTGTAACTGATTTTCTTCATCCCCCTGGCTACCGAGCCGCCAGTGGGACCGCAAGCCAGAGGCGCCGTGACAACGCCATCGCCGTTCTTGGGAGACCGGTTCGATTCCCAAATGGTCAAGCTGGTCAAGCGCCAGATGTATGGGCGGGGAAAACTCGATCTGCTCCAAGCGCGGGTCATCGGCGCCACGTGACCGTCACTAAAAGTGCGTCAGAGCCAATTTTGGACGCCGATACCCCGCCTCAGGGGGTCACTTTTCCACGCCGAAACACACCCATGAGGTGAGAGAGGAGCTGCCGCGTGCCTTGCGACCGCTCAAACTCCACCGCTGACAGACCGCCCCATGAAATCGGCAAACGCTCGGGTGGCGCGCTCGAGCTTCTCGGCCTTGCGCCAGGCGAGGCCCACATCCATGGTCGGTATCGGCGTCAGCAGATTGCGTTGCTCGATTCGCTGGCCCTCCAGCGACCATGGCCGGTAGACCATGTCGGACAGGATGGTCACGCCAAGTCCATCCGCGACCATACTGCGCACCGCCTCGACTGACGATGTCGTGAAAATCACTTTGGGGTCGAGGCCACTCGGCGCCCAGTATCGCGACGACGTCTGATTAGCCTCGTCCACCGAGAGCATTATGTAAGGCACGTTGGCGACATCCGCGAGGTCTATGCTCTCGGCGCGAAGCAGAGGATGCTCCACCGGCAACCAGAGTCGCCTGCGCGAGCGAAAGAGCGTTTCGGATGCGATGAACTCGCGGTCCTGCAGGTTGGAGACCAGCATCACCGCGATATCGAGCGCGCCATCCTTCAATCCGCGCTCTATCGCCGCGCGCGGCAATTCATTCAATTCGACGCGAATGTCAGGATAGTTCCGGGCGAACCGCGTGTAATGCCGCGGCAGAAAGTATCCGGCGACCGTGTAGGTCACGCCGACCCGGATGGCGCCCTTCAACGCCGTCGTTTCCGAAAGCTGCGCGCGACGCGCGGCGCTCACGGCCGCCATCACGTCGCGCGCATGGGTCAGGAATCGCGAACCTTCGACGGTAAGCTCCACACCGGAAGGCAGACGGCGAAACAGCGGCACGCCGAGTTCCGCCTCGAGCTGCTGCAAGGCGGCCGTCACCGTCGACTGCGAAACGCTCAGGCTGGCGGCTGCCTGACTGACTTGGCGCGCCTCCGCTGTGGCCAGAAAATAACGGAACTGGCGAAGAGACAAAGTCATTATCGTTCTTTTCGATATCGATTTACAGAATTTCCTATTTTACAATAGCACGACAATTGCGCAACGTTTCCGCATCCAGGGCGAACGGGGAGGGCGCGTGGCTAGCATCAACTGCGATATGGGCGAGTCCTTCGGTCTCTACCGTTTGGGCGACGACCCCGGACTCATGCCGTATATCGACATCGCCAATGTCGCCTGCGGCTTCCACGCCTCCGATTTCAATCACATGCGGGCGACGGTCCGGCTCGCGAAGGCCCATGGCGTCGCGGTGGGCGCGCACCCTTCGCTGCCGGATTTGCAGGGCTTCGGCCGCCGCGAAATGAAGATCGGGCGCGAGGAATTGGCGAATTGCCTAATCTACCAGATCGGTGCGCTAAAAGGTTTTCTCGACGCCGAGGGCATGACGCTCAACCATATCAAACCGCACGGCTCCCTCTACGGAATGGCGGCTCGACTCGAGGACGTGGCGCACGCGATCTGCGACGCCGCGGACATCTTCAAGACGCCGCTGCTCGGCATGCTCGGCACGTTGCATGAGAAAATCTACCCCGAGCGAGGCCACCGCTTCATAGCGGAGTTCTACGCCGATCTCGATTACAACGACGACGGCGGCCTCATCATCACCCGGGAGCACGAAGCCAAGGACCCGGCCGCCGCCGCCTCCAAGTGCCTGCGCGCGATCGCCGAGGGCAAGGTGACGAGCGTCGGCGGTCGCGATGTTCCCGTCGGAGCGCAAACCATCTGCGTCCACTCCGACACGCCCAACGCGGTCCAAATCGTCGCCGCGGTTCGAGCGGCCATCAAGCGCGAGCCCGTCCGCTCGCAAGCCTAGGAGGGAACGATGTCAAAGCAAATTCTCTCGTCTCTGCCGGGAACATTCTATCGCCGCCCCGCGCCGGACAAGCCGCCGTTCAAGATGGATGGCGACGCCGTCGCCGTGGGCGACGTCATCGGCCTGATCGAGGTGATGAAGACTTTCATCGAGGTTCATGCCGACACGAGCGGACGCATCGTGAAGTTCGTCATCGACAACGAAGAGCCTGTCATGGCGGGCCAACCGTTGGTCGAGGTGGCCTAGAATGACGCTATCCCGCCTGCTGGTCGCCAATCGAGGCGAGATCGCCGTGCGCATCCAGCGCGCGGCGCGAGAACTAGGCCTCACGACGATCCAAGCGCACAGCTCCGCCGACGCCGAGTCGTTGGCCGTCAAAATGGCGGATGTGTCCGTCAACATCGGGCCGCCACAGGCGACCAAGTCCTATTTGAATATCGGCGCCATCCTCGACGCGGCGAAGGAGACCGGCGCCGACGCGATCCATCCCGGCTATGGCTTCCTGTCGGAAAACGCGGCCTTCGCCGACGCCGTCGAGGCGGAAGGGCTCGTCTTTGTCGGTCCCACGGGCGCGACGATCCGCACCATGGGCGACAAGGCAGCCGCGCGCGGCGCCGCGCGAAAGGCCGGCGTGCCCGTCGTTCCCGGGTCCGACGGCCGCCTCTCGGATCACTCGCAAGCCATTCGGCTCGCCGACGAAGTCGGCTATCCCCTGATGATCAAGGCCGCCGCGGGCGGCGGTGGGCGCGGCATCCGAATCGCGCAAAACAAGGGGGAGCTCGAGGCCGGGCTCGATCAGGCCGCCGCCGAGGCCAAGGCGGCGTTCGGCGACAGCAGCCTCTATCTCGAGAAGTTCATTCCACGCGCCCGCCACGTCGAGGTGCAGATTCTCGGCGACGGCGCTCGCGTCATCCATTGCTACGAGCGCGAATGTTCGCTTCAGCGCCGTCGGCAAAAAGTGTGGGAGGAAGCGCCCGCGACCGTCCTCGCCGCCGCCGTTCGCGAGGCGCTTTGCGCCTCGGCGGTCGCCCTCGCCCGTTCGGTGGCTTACCGCGGCGCGGGCACGCTCGAATTTCTCTATGACGAGACGACGCAACGGTTCTACTTCATCGAGATGAACACCCGCATTCAGGTCGAGCATCCAGTGACCGAAATGATCACTGGCATCGATCTTGTGCGAGAGACGATACGCATCGCGGGCGGCGCGCCGCTATCCTATCGCCAGGAAGACGTGCGGGCTCGCGGTCACGCGATCGAAGTCCGCATCAACGCGGAAGACGCAACGCGGGGCTTCCGCCCCTCGCCCGGCACGGTCACGGCCCTGCAAGCGCCCGGCGGCGTCGCGACGCGCTTCGACACCTTGCTTTACGCGGGATGTCAGGTCTCGCCCTTTTACGACTCGCTCGTCGGCAAGCTGATTGTCTGGGATGACACGCGCGACTCCGCGCTCTCGCGTCTTCGTCGCGCGCTATCCGAATTGCACGTCGATGGGATCGACACGACAAAGTCGCTGCATCAGGAGCTTGCGGAGGCGCCGGATGTGTGCGCGGGCGCCGTTCACACACGCTGGCTCGAACAATGGCTCGCCGAAAGCGCAAGCCGAACGATGTCATGAAGGAGGACGGGATCCGATGGCAAGCCGCTATTCGTATGGGGGCGACGAACATATCTTCGTCGAATGCGACGAAGCGATGTCGCTCGAAGCCTTCTTCAAGAGCCTGTCGATCACCACGGCCGTGCGCGCCGCGCGGATTCGCGGCGTCACCGAAATCTGCCCGGCGAATGCCTCGTTTCAGATCAAATACGATCCGGACGTCGTCAAGCCGGACGATCTGCTGCGCGAGCTCAAGGCGATCGAGGAAGCCGCGGGCTCGGGACACTCCTCGCTGAAGACGCGCATCATCGAAATTCCCGTTCTCTACAACGATCCTTGGACGCACGAGACGCTCATGCGTTTTCGCGATCGCCACCAAGCGCCCGATATGACGGACATCGAGTACACCGCGCGGATCAATCACCTCGACGGCGTCGACGGCTTCGTGAAAGCGCATTCTGGAGCGCCATGGTTCGTCTCGATGGTCGGTTTCGTCGCGGGGCTGCCGTTTCTCTATCAGATGGTCGAGCGCAAACGGCAGATTCAATCGCCGAAATATCTGCGTCCGCGCACCGATACGCCGAAGCTGACCATCGGCCACGGCGGCTGCTTCGGCTGCATCTATTCCGTGCGCGGGGCGGGTGGCTACCAGATGTTCGGCATCACCCCGATGCCGATCTACGATCCCAATCAACAGATCAAGTATCTGCGAGACTTCATGTGCCTGTTCAACCCAGGCGACATCGTCAAATGGAGGCCGATCGAGCGCGCCGAATACGATCAGATCGTCGCCGACGTAGCTGCCGGGAAATTCTCTCCGCGCATGGCGAACGTGACTTTCTCCCTCGACGACTTTCACAAGGACATCGACGGTACCAACGCCAGGCTGACGGGGGCGCTCCATGGCCATTAAAGTCATCAAGCCGGGACTTTCCACCACCGTGCAGGATCTCGGTCGGCCCGGCTATTACCACATCGGCATTCCCATCTCCGGCGGCATGGATCGCTTTGCGTTGCGCGTCGGCAACCTGCTCGTCGGCAACACGGAGGACGCGGCCGTGCTCGAGGCGACCTTTCTCGGGCCCCAGCTGGAGTTCACCTCGGACGCGACGGTCGCCGTGACCGGCGCGGAATTGCCGCCCAGAGTCGATGGCGAGCCGCGCGCGACGTGGACCGCTTTCAGGGTGAAAAAGGGTCAGGCGCTCGCCTTTGATTTTCTGAAGGCGGGGGCGCGCGCCTATATCGCCGTATCCGGCGGCATGGACGTGCCCGTGGTTCTGGGGTCGCGGTCAACCTACGCGCTCGGCGGGCTCGGCGGGTTGGGGGGGCGCAAATTGGCGGCGGGCGACGAACTCGCGCTCGGCGTCGGCCGCGGCGCGCCGGAGGGGCGCGCCGTCGCGCCAAGGCTACGTCGCGCGCCCGGCGCGCCGGCCGAGTTGCGCATGATGCCCGGCCTCTATTGGCATCGCATAACCGAGGCCGCCGGCAGGCATTTCTTCGAGGACCGCTGGAAAGTTGCGCCCGAGGCCGATCGCATAGGCTATCGCTTCCGCGGCGGAAGACCGCTTGAATTCGTTCCGCGTGAACCGCCCTTTGGCGCGGGGTCGGACCCCTCCAACATCGTCGACGCTTGCTATCCTTACGGCTCCGTTCAGGTGCCGGGCGGCACGGAACCCATCGTGTTGCATCGCGACGCGGTTTCGGGCGGCGGCTACTTGATGCTCGGCACGGTCATATCGGCCGACCTCGATCTGATCGGGCAGTTGCAGCCGCACGCCGGCGCGCAATTCGTGCCGGTGACGATGGAGCAAGCCCTGGTCGCGCGTCACGATCGGCAAAAGCTGCTCAAGGAAATCCGCGCGGCGATTTGAGTGGGAGATTCGTTCATGATCACTGTATCTTCTGGCGCGACCCGGCCGCTGCGAGGCGCCCGAGGCCTCGCGCAAGCCGGCATGTCGCTCGTCGGCGTCGCGATCCTAATCGCGTCGGCCAAGGCGCAGGTTCCGTTCTGGCCCGTGCCGATGACGTTGCAGACGCTGGCCGTTCTCCTGCTTGGCGTCGTCCATGGGCCGAGAATGGCGGTCGCAACCGTTGTCGCCTATCTCGCGCTTGGCGCGGCGGGGGCGCCGGTTTTCGCGGCAGGCGGCGGCCTTGCTTATCTCGTTGGTCCAACGGGTGGCTTCTTGTTCGGACTGCCCGTGGCGGCGTTCGTCGTGGGAACCTTGTTCGCAAGGCGTGCAAGCCCCTCCCTTGTGGGCGCCTTCGGGGTCCTCTTTGTTGGCGATGCGATTATTTTCGGCTGCGGACTGGCCTGGCTCGCGCATCTGTTCGGCGCTGGCAAGGCGATCGCGCTCGGTTTGGAGCCGTTCGCGGCCGCCGAGTTGTTGAAGCTGGCGCTGGGCGCGACCCTGATCCGCGCGGCGCCTCGCATGCGGCGAGCTTGATGGTCAGCCTCTCGTGGCGCGCCGCCGCAAGGCTTGTTCCCGATACTCGCGCGGCGGCACGCCATGCCGCGCCTTGAAGATGCGGCTGAATTGAGCCTGATCGCCAAAGCCTCCTTGGTAGGCGATCTCGGCGACAGTCTGTTTTTGGGCGGGATCGGCGAGCGCTTCGCGGCAGGCTTCGAGTCGTTGATCGCGAATCCAACTGCCGAGCGTCTGGTTCGTGTCGCGGAACAACTCATGAAGATAACGCGTCGATATGCGGCAAGCGCGGGCGATCGCTTCCGGGTCGAGATCGGGATCGCCGATGCGGCTGCGGATGAAACTCTCGATGCGCGCCAAGTGCGCCGAGCGCACCGCCGAGTTGCCGGCGGTCAGCGTTCGCTCGTCGTCCTTGAGCGCCAGCACGAGCAGCTCGACGAGTTGCCGGCCGACCGTCGCGCGCAACTCAGGCGACATTTCGTCGATCCGGCGCGGAATGAGTTCGAGCATGTCGCTGAACAGGCCGCCGCTGCCGCCGGACGTGTCGAACTGCATCGAGCAAAATCGGTCGGGCTGGCGAATGCGTCCGCCCAGCGCCGAGGCCGCCACCTTCATGACCCAGAGGTCGGCCGGACGATCGTGGCTGAACACATAGGGCTCGTGGCTGCGCTCGAGGATCAGCCCACCGGGGCGGCAGCGCACGTCTTTGCCGCACTGGGAAAAGAACACCTCCGACTGCACGGGCACGGTGACGAGAAAATGCTCCTCGCGCTCCCCTTTGAAGTGATGAAGCAGGCGTCGGTACTGCAATGGCTGGCAGGCGAGACGCGACAAGGACACCTCGCCGAGCCGCCACAAGTTCAGCTCGCCGGCGAAACGGTCGGCGTCGGCGAATGTTAGATCGAGCGGGAAATAGGCCGAGGCGATCGTCTCGTGCCAATAGCGGCTGCGATCCCTCGGCGCGCAGGCGGCTGTCGAAATTTGCGTCATGGCGCCCAATCCATCGGCGCCCGACGACCGAGAAACTTCGAGCGCTCTGCGCCTATTCTGTCGTCACTACGCGCAAAGTCAAATTTGCTTGCGCCGCCCGCAAAGACGAGAGGTCTGCAAACCGTCTACCGTTCCCGCACTGCCGAGGTCGACAGTCCATAGCAGGTCAACCGGGAGGAGACGCCGCCGAGGCGAAAGCCACGGTGAGCGCCCTCGCACGCGCCTGCAAAGCGAGGTTCTCATGAGAGCGGCCAAACCGTCGAAAATCGATCCGATCACCCTGTCCGTCGTGCGGGGCGTGCTGGAGACGACGCAACGCGAGATGACGTTGTCATTGGAAAAGACCGCGCGCTCGTCGGTCTTCAATCTCGCGCACGACTATTCCACTGCGCTGTTCAACGCCAAGCCCGAGATGATCTTGCAAGGGCAGGACATTCCAATCCATCTCGGCTCGCTCATGCCCGCGATGAAGGCGGTCGCGCGCTTCTTCGGCGACGACATCCACGACGGCGACTTGATTCTGCACAACGATCCCGCGTTCGGCGGCAGCCACGCGATCGACACCTGCATGTACAAGCCCGTGTTCTACAAGGGCAGGCTCGCCTATTGGACGGTGTGCAAGGGCCATCTGACCGACATCGGCGGCCCCGTGCCCGCCAGTTACAATCCGAATGCGAAAGAGATTTACGCGGAGTGCCTGCGCATTCCGCCGGTGAAAATCTGGGATCGCGGTAAGCCGCGCAATGACGTCTTGAACATGATTTTCACCAACATTCGGGCGCGGCGCGATCAAGAGGGCGATTTCAACGCGTTGATCGGCGCCTGTCAGGTCGGCGAGCGCAATCTTATCGCGATGCTCGACAAATATGGCGAGACGACCATCGACGCGTGTATCGCCGAACTGCTCAACATGGCCGACCGCCATATGCGTGCGCTGATCAAGACGGTGCCGGACGGAAGCTACGAAGGCGTCGCCATCCTCGAGGACGCCGGTCATGGCTTCGGCGACTTCGAGATCAAGGCGAAGGTCACGATCAAAGGCGATTCCTGCCACATCGCCATTTCCAGTCCGCCGCAGATTCCCTATTTCATCAACTCATACGAAGGCAACTCGCATTCCGGCGTGTACCTCGGCCTGATGATGTTCGCGGCGCTGCCGCCGCCCTACAATGAAGGCCTCTATCGCTGCGTATCGCTCGATTTCGGGCCGAAAGGAACGATCTGCAACGCGCTCGAGCCGGCCCCGCATATGAACTGCACGACGACGCCGATGGAGACGCTGACCGACGCCGTCCGCCTCGCCTTCGAGAAGGCGATGCCCGCGAAAGTCGCCGCCTCCTGGGGCCATGCCAATGGTCTGAATATCGCCGGCTGGGACAACCGCACCAACGAGGAATACGTGACTATGGTGCTGGCGACGATCATCTCCGGCGGCGGCGCGACGCCGCAGCAAGACGGCTGGCACGCGGTGGGGCCGGAGTGTTGCTTCGGCGCGCTGACCTCGGGCGATGTCGAACTGCTGGAATACTCCTATCCGATCATCATTCACCGTTATTCGCTGATGACCGACTCCGGCGGCGCGGGCAAGTTCCGCGGCGGTTCGGGGACAGCTTGGGAAGTCGAGCCGCTCGACAGGGAGATGCTGTGCATCGGCTTCGGCGAGGGACGACGAATTCCGGCGATGGGCGCCGCGGGCGCGAAATCGAAGCTGATCGGCGACAAGGTCGGCCGCGTCGAACTCAGGCGAGGCGGCAAGCTCGAGGTGATCCGCACAAACATTCTCGAGACGATCAAGCCCGGTGAAACCATCACCAACATGAACCCAGGCGGAGGCGGCTACGGCAATGCGTTCGAGCGGCCGATCGAGATGGTCGTGAACGACGTGCGCAACGGCCTCGTCTCCATCAACGGCGCGAAGGAAGACTACGGCGTCGTGATCAAGAACAAGAAGACGCTGGAAGTCGATATCGCCGCATCCAAGCAACTGCGGACCGCGTGAGGGGGATGCGAGACATGACCACGAATTATCGTCTTGGGATCGATGCCGGTGGCACGTTCACTGACTTCGTGATCGCCGACAAGACGTCGGGGGTGACGAAGCTCTTCAAAGCCCTGTCGACGCCGTCGAACCCGACCAAGGCAATCGAAAACGGCCTGAAGTTGATATCGGAGGATCTCGGCCTCAGCCCTGAAGACATCGTATCGAGTTGCGATCTTTGCATCAACGGCACCACGGTCGGCCTGAACGCCGTGATCACCCATCGCGGCGGAAAAACGGGCCTCATCGCGACAGCGGGACACGAAGACTCGATAGAAATTCGCAACGGCCACAAGGAAGACGGTTTCCGATACGATCCTGAATATCCAGCCGCCGTGATGCTGGCGCCGCGCTACCTGCGCAAGGGCGTGCGGGAACGTATCCTTTCCGATGGCTCCGTTCGCACGCCGTTGCACGAGGACGACGTTCGCGCCGCGTGCGAGGCCTTCAAGGAAGAGGGGGTCGAGACCGTCGCGATCTCTTTCGTATGGTCGGTGCTGAATCCCGCGCATGAGCGGCGAGCGGCGGAAATCGTCCGCGAAATGTTGCCGAACGTCATCGTGACCGTCGGCAGCGAGCTTTATCCCCAGATTCGCGAGTACACGCGCACCTCGACCTCGATAGTCAACGCTTATCTCGCGCCGGTCATGCGCAGCTATGTCGAGGCCGTCGACGGGTATTTCCGGTCCCTGGGCGCGAAGCAGCCGGTTCGCTATTTTCAGTCGAACGGCGGTCTGGCTCTTGGTTCGGTCATGACCGACCGCTCCGTCTACGCGATCAATTCCGGCCCGGCGTCGGCGCCGCGGGCGGGGCTTTATGTCACGGCGCCCTTCAAGAAGAAGAATGTGATCACCGTCGATATGGGCGGGACGTCCTTCGACATCACGCTGACGAAGGACGGGCAGACCAATCTCAGCAAGAACATTGATTTCCTGCGTTACCGCATCGGCGTGCCGATGATTCAGGTCGAAACGCTCGGCGCCGGGGGCGGATCGATCGGCTGGATCGATTCGTTCGGCATTCTCCAGGTCGGACCGCAATCGGCCGGCTCACAACCGGGCCCGGCCTGCTACGATCAAGGAGGGACCGAACCGGCCATTTCGGACGCGAATCTCGTCCTCGGCTATCTAAGCCAGGAAGGCCTGCTCGGCGGACGTCTGCCGCTGAACCTCGAGAAAGCGCGCGTCGCGGTCAAGAAAATCGCCGATCCCCTGCATTTGACAGTCGAACAAGCCGCCTACGGCATGTTCACCATTGTCAACAACAACATGGTGAACGGCATTCGGCGCGTCTCCGTCGAAAGGGGCTTCGATCCGCGCGACTTCGTGCTCGTCGGCGCTGGCGGCGCGACGGCCGCCCATATCATCGCGTTGGCTCGCGAGATGGGCATCGAGACGATTGTCCTCCCTAAGCTCGCCTCCGGTCTTTGCGCCTTCGGCCAGATCATCTCGGACGTGAAGTACAACTACATGGCGACGGCGCCCGCTCGCCTCGACAATACGGAGTCATACGAGCGCCTAAATAATCTCTTCAAATCCATTGAGGCGAAGGGCGTCAAACACCTCGTCGGCGACGGATTCGCGAAGGGCGACATTCAGGTCCGGCGCAGTCTCGAAATGCGTTACGTCGGCCAAGTGCATGAATGCACCGTTGACGTGGAGACATTCGAGATCAACGCCAAGACAATCGATCGGATCAAGGACGCGTTCCATCGCCGGCACGAAGAACTCTATACCTATTCGGAGCGCCACACCACGGTCGAGGTCGTCAATATCGAGGCGACGATCTACGGCCTGATCGAAAAGCCCAAGTTGCCTGCTTTGAAAAAGGGCAAACCGTTGCAGGACACTGTGAAGGAACACCGGAAGGCGATCTTCAGCGCATCGGGCAAGGGCGTGCGCACGCCTGTCTATGACGGCAGCGCGCTCGGGGCCGGCGCCGTCATAGACGGCCCCGCGGTTATCGAGGAAATTACGACGACGATTGTTATCGAGCCGGGCTGGGTCGCGAAACTCCACACCAGCGGCTCGTATATAATCACCCGCAAGACGTCTGTGAAACACTAGGAGATTCATGGTGGACCGCCTCGCCGCGGCCGATATCCGATGGGCAAGATCGAGCAAGGTAAGTCGAAGGTGGTCGACAAGTCGACAGTTGGAGGACTTGGGAGCCCATTCCGGCGGCGGTCTCGCCGGGCAATCGATCTTCGCGCCGACAGCGGGGCGGCCGTCGCCGCCTCCCATTTCAGTTGGTGGCCCAAACCGTGAAGGGCCACGCAAGTCCGGCGATGTCATCGCCGATACGAGGCGCGTAGGGCAACGGGGACTTCGGCGTCGCGCGGGCTTGGCAGGCGAGTGATACGAAACCGTCGATCGAAGGAGGGCGCCATGACGACCAATTCCGAACTCCAGAAGCGACAGGCCGCCTCGGTGGCCGGTGGCGTCGCCACGAGGGGCGTTTACGCGGCGCGAGCCGAGAATGCGCTCATTTTCGATGTCGAGGGCCGACGGTTCATCGACTTCGCCGCTGGCATCGCCGTAACCAACACAGGGCACCGGCATCCGAAGGTGATGGCGGCGGTCTTGAAACAGGCGGACGCCTTCACCCACACTTGTTTCCATGTCGCGCCCTATGAGAGCTACATCGCGCTTGCGGAGCGACTGAACGGGCTTGTGGACACGGGCGAAGAGAATCGCGCGATGTTCGCCACGACAGGCGCCGAAGCCGTCGAAAACGCGATCAAGATCGCGCGCGCCTTCACCGGTCGGCCAGGCGTCGTCGCCTTTTCCGGCGCGTTTCATGGACGGACGCTCATGGGAATGGCGTTGACTGGCAAAGTGTCGCCCTACAAGAAGAATTTTGGTCCTTTTCCCGCCGATGTTTTCCACGCGCCGTTTCCCAACGCGTTTCACGGCGTCAGCGAAGCCGAGGCGATCGCCGGCCTCGAGCGCCTTTTCGCGGCCGACGTCGACGCGGCTCGCGTCGCGGCGTTCATCATCGAACCGGTGCAGGGCGAGGGAGGCTTCAATATCGCTCCTTCCGCGTTCCTGAGACGGTTGCGGGCGATCGCCGACGAGCACGGCATCGTGCTGATCGCCGACGAAGTGCAAGGCGGCATCGCCCGCACAGGCAAGATCTTGTCCATTGAACACTCCGGCGTTAAGCCGGACATCGTGACACTCGCCAAAGGCCTAGCCGGAGGATTTCCGCTTTCTGCTGTAGTCGGTAAGGCGCGCATCATGGGCGCCGCGCATCCCGGCGGCCTCGGGGGCACTTATGCTGGCAGTCCAATAGGGCTCGCCGCCGCTCATGCCGTGCTTGACATCGTCGAAGAGGAGGACCTGTGCGCCAGGGCCACGAAAATCGGCGCCCGCATGATGGATTTTCTCTCGTCGCTCGCCTCTCGTCAGGGGATGGAGCGCATTGGCGATGTGCGAGGCCTCGGCGCCATGGTGGCGATGGAGTTCGTGGAGGATCGAGCCTCGCGCGCGCCGGCGGCCGGATTGACGAGCCGCGTTGTCGCCGAAGCGGAAAAGGGCGGCCTCATCCTCCTTTCGTGCGGCACACGCGCCAACGTCGTTCGTTTGCTGCCGCCGCTGACGATCGAGGCCTCGGTTCTTGAGGAGGGGCTGGTAATTCTCGAGGCGGCGATCGAGGCCGCCTTATCCAATTACGCGACTAACGCGGCGTGAGGGCCAAGCGATGAGCAACGCTCATGGGCCCAATCTCGGCCCTTTCCAACCCCCTGGAACTCGAATCGCGTTAACCTGGACTCGTTGCCTTGATATCACAAATATCGAATTGCATGAGAAAGCGAATCTTGCAATGGTTGGAAGCGCATACCGTGAGAATTCCGGCGCCGGGCGGTACGTCACTCGGTTCATGAAAAAATGGCGGGAGATGTGAAATGAAATATGCAGCTCTTATGACGGGAATAGTGGTGGCGGCTTCGGCCCTAGTTTCGGGCGGAAGCGCACGGGCGGACGCGAACTGGTGGCCGGTGAAGGTCTACGATTTTGATTCCGGATCGCAGAAGGTTTCGGAATATTCGCCGCTCGCGAAGGCCGCCAAGCCTTGGAACGTCTGCGTTCTCTTCCCCCACATGAAGGACACTTTCTGGGTGGCGGTCGACTACGGCGTCGTCGAGGAGGCGAAGCGAATGGGCGTCAACATGACGCTATACGAGGCGGGTGGTTACGAGAACCTGCCGAAGCAACTGTCGCAATTCGACGACTGCATGGCCGGCAATTTCGATGCGATCATCGTCGGCCCGATTTCCGAAGCCGGCCTGGACAAGAAGTTCGCCGAAGGCGTGAAGGCTGGCAAGGTCATCATCAGCACGGTCAACCCGGTGGCCAAGGCCACCGTGACCGCGAAGATGACGGTCGACTTCACCAACATGGGCGTGCAGACCGGCACCTATCTGAGCGGTTATCTCAAGGACAAGACCGCCAACGTTGGCACCTTCCCCGGTCCTTCGGGTTCGGGTTGGGCCGAGGCCTTCCTCAACGGCTTCAAGACGGCGGTGGCCGGGAAGAGCAACATCAAGCTGCTCGACGACAAGTTCGGCGACTCGGGCGTCGCGGTGCAGTCTGGCCTGATCCAGAACGCGCTCCAGGCATATCCCGACATGAATGTCATCTGGGGATGCGCGCCGGCGGCGGAAGCCGCGGTCGGGGCGGTGGCCCAGGCGGGACGCAAGGGTGTCCTTATCATGTCGTCGTACGAGAATCAGGCCATGCTCGACTCGTTGAACAAGGGTGAGATTCTCGGCTTCGCCACCCAATATCCGGTCATGCAGGGCCGCATCGCCATCGATACGGCGGTCCGCGCGCTCGAACACCAGCCCTATGCGAAGAGCTTGCAGGCGATTCCGGATATGATCGCCCAGGACAACCTGAAGACCATCAACATTGGCCTCGTGTTGGCCCCGGCGGACTTCAAGGCGGTCTATTCGGTGAAGGCGCCTTGATCGAATGACGAGCATCTCGCGATGACGGAAATGACCACGGTCAAATCCAGCGTGATAGGCGCGGCGCGGGCCGCCTTGGCGGCCCGCGACGACGGCCTCCTCCTGGAGCTTTCCGGAGTATCGAAATATTTTCCGGGCGTGGTGGCGCTGGACGGCGTCGATTTTGACCTTCGCCATGGCGAGGTCCATGTCCTCTTCGGCGAGAACGGCGCCGGCAAATCCACACTGATCAACATCATCGCCGGCACCTACCCGCAGGACGCCGGCGATTTCAAGTTCCAGGGCGAGGTTGTCACGCATCTGACCCCGCATACGGCGCGGATGATCGGCATCAGCCCGGTCTTCCAGGAGTTCAGTCTGGTCCCCGAGCTTACCGTGGAACAGAATCTGTTCCTCGGCCGGGAACTGACCAGAGGCGGCTTCCTCCGTCTCCCGGCCATGCGCGCAAGGGCGATGGAAATCATCCGGGATCTCGCCTTCGACCTCGGTCCAGACCGCAAGGTCCGCGATTTGTCACGCGCCCACCAGCAGATGGTGGAGATCACCAAGGCGTTTCTTACCGATGTCCGTCTGCTCATACTCGACGAACCGACGGCGTCGCTAACCGAGGCTGAGGCGACGAAGCTGTTCGACCTGATCGCCAAGCTGAAGGCGTCGGGGGTCGGAATCATTTACGTCTCCCACCGCATGCGGGAAATCAAGCAAATCGCGGACCGCATCACCGTTCTGCGCGACGGCCACAAGATCACCACCGTCCGGGCCGGCGACGTCAGCGAGAACGAGTTGGTGGAACTGATGACAGGACGCAAGATCGGCGTTCTGTTTCCCCAAATCGACCATAGTCCTGGCAAGAATCTGCTCGAGGTCGAGAACCTCACCCTCGCCAACCATTCGGTGAACGACGTAAGCTTTTACGCCCGCGCGGGGGAGATCACGGGGATCGCTGGCCTGGTGGGCTGCGGCAAGTCCGAACTGGTCCGGGCGATCTACGGGTTGGAGGTCGTTTCCTCGGGCACGATCCGCGTCAATGGGGAGGTGGTGACGCATCCTTTCCCAGCGTCGCTGTTGAAACGCGGCCTCTGTTATTTCCCGTCCGATCGCGTCGCCGAGGGGTTGGCGCTGGCGCGACCGGTGCGCGAGAACGCGTCGATGGCGGCCATCTATCAGCCCACGTATTCCCGCTGGCGCGTGCTGCAACGAGGGAGCGAGCGGCGGGCGATCCAAACCATCGTCGACAAGTTGAAGCTCCGCCCGCCTCACATCGAACGGGCGGTGGCCAAACTTTCCGGCGGCAATCGCCAGAAGGTGTTGCTCGCCCGCGGGCTGACGCGCGACATTACGGTGTTTCTGTTCGACGAACCGACCGTGGGCATCGACGTCGGCGCCAAGATCGAGGTCTACGAGCTGATGAAGGCCCTCCTGGCGACGGGAGTCGCTATCGTTTTGGTTTCATCCGAGCTGCCCGAGGTGATGAACCTGTCGCACCGCCTCTACGTGATGCACCGCTCGCGAATGGTGGCTGAGCTGAATGGCGCCGACATCAACGAACCAGAGGTGTTGTCTCACTTCTTCCGCGAACAGTCGCCGGACATGGCGGAATCCTCGCGCATTGCGTCGGTGCCGTGATGGGAGGGCGGACAACCAGCGATCTCGCGTCGACTTCATCCTCCGATAGGCTGTATCGCGCATATGAAACGGTCGGATTCCTTCCGATCGTGCTGGTGACTCTCGTCGCCATTCTCGCGTTGTTCGTGCCGCATTTCCTCGCGGTGCAGAACATATTCAACGTACTGCGCAGTTCATCCTATTTGGTCATCATGGCCGCCGGACAGATGTTAGTTCTCATCGTCGGCGGCTTTGACCTTTCCGTGGGCGCAGTGGTGGCGCTGACCAGCGTCAGCAGCGCCATGGTCATGGCCGGGTTAAAGGATTCCCTAGCCGACGAGCCCGGCATCATCGTCTTTCTCGGGGTTGCGGCGGGCATCGGCAGCGGCCTCGCCGTGGGGCTGATCAATGGCCTGTGCGTCGCGTTCCTGCGGATATCGCCTTTCATGGTCACCTTGGGTTCGATGTCGATCGCCACCGGCGTCGCCCTGCTGCTGACCAACGGCATCCCCGTCTACGGCATGCCGAAGGTTTACGTCGATGCGTTCGGCCGGGGCCTTTGGATGCAGCTCCCGACGGCGGTCTACCTTGCGGCGGTCATAGTCGCGTTGGTGTGGGTGATGCAGAACTTCACGCGCATGGGTCGATACATCTTCGCCATCGGCGGCAACCTCCAAGCGGCCATCGTTTCGGGCGTGCGCACCAAGACGTATCTTGTCCTGGCTTATGCCATCTGTTCCGTGCTCGCCTCCGTATCCGGGCTCGCGCTTACCGCGCAGATCGGATCGGGGCAGGCCGTCATCAGTTCGCAGCTGACCCTCGAAAGCATCGCGGCCGCCGTCATCGCCGGCGTCAGCTTGAAGGGCGGCGTGGGTCGGGTGGAAATGGTGACGCTCGCCGCATTCTTCCTGCTGATCCTGACGGACGCCATGGACTTGCTGAAGATCGATCCGCGCATCCAGACGATTTTCCTCGGCATCATCGTCGTGCTGGCGGTGGCGGTGGACGAGATGGCCAAACGGAGGACGCCCGTTGTCTAACGCGGACGTGGTCGCCCGCCGCAACGAGGCGAAAGGCCGCGGCCTGGTGGGCTGGGCGCTGCTTCTTATCCTGCCGATCCTCATGGTGGTCATGGAGCTGGCGGTGTTCGCGGCGGAGCCAAGCGTGCTTTCGCCGCGCAACGTGGTGAACATCCTCAATCAGTCGAGCTACCTGCTGCTGTTCGCGTCCGCGCAGATGGTGGTCATCCTGACCCGCGGCTTCGACCTCTCGCTGGGAACCACGGTCTCCGCGATCAGCGTCGCCAGCGCCCTGGCGATGACCGGGCTCGCGGACAGCGGCGCGCCCGATTGGGTCGTCGTCGCGGCCGGACTTGCCGCCGGTCTCGGTTTCGGCGCCCTGGTCGGGCTCTTCAACGGCATCTTCATCGCATGGCTGGAAATCAACCCGTTCGTGGTGACTCTGGGCAGCCTCAATATTTGCCTCGGCCTGGCCACCACGATCTCCGGCGGGCGCCCCGTCTTCAACGTTCCCGACGCTTTCAGCACCCTGCTCTACAACGGCGCGTTGATCCCCGGGATTTCGATTCCGTTGATGCTGGCGGTGATGGTCTGCGTGTTTCTGTATTTTCTGCTCGACCATACGGTGTTCGGGCGATCGCTCTATCTCATCGGCAACAACCCGCGTGCGGCGCATCTGGCGGGGTTGCCGAGCAAGCGTTACCTGACTCTCGCCTATGTCACCTGCTCCCTGTTGGCCGCATTCGGAGCATTGATGCTGACGGCGCGGACGGGTTCGGGCGAGCCAAACCTCGGCGGCAGCCTGATGCTCGAGAGCATCGCGGCGGCCGTCATCGGCGGCGTCAGCCTGCAGGGCGGGGTGGGCGGCATCATTCCGGTCATCCTGGGCTCGCTTTTCGTCACCATGCTGTCCAACGCGATGGACCTGCTCAGGGTGGGCGGATACGCCCAGCAGATCCTGCTGGGCTGCGTAATCATCGGCGCGATTTTCCTGGACCGTATCCGCGTCAGCCGCACCTAGCCGCGAAGAGGAGGCGGCGTAAGCCGCCCGAAGGGGGGAACATGAACAAGGTGATGGCGACACCGACCGTGCAGATCGACAATAACCGTCTGCGCGTCACCGAATGGCGCTTCGCGCCGGGCGCCGCGACCGGCTTCCATCGCCACGAACACGACTACGTGGTGGTGCCGGCGCGCGACGGCGAGCTGAAGCTGATCGGCCCTGACGGCGCGGTTTCGATAGCCCGGCTACATCTGGGAAAATCCTATTTCCGCAACGCCGGCGTCGAGCACGACGTCATCAACAACGGTCCGGGCGAGATGGTGTTCGTTGAAGTCGAGCTCAAGGACAGCGCCAAGGGAGAAAGCCGATGAGCGCCGCGCGGCCCGCGAATTCGCCGGCGACCTACGCCATGCTGGTGGCGGCGGCGGTCATCTACGGCGCCATTTTCACCGTCAACAAGCTCGCCGCCGCCGGGGGCGTCCCGCCACTCGCCTACTCGTTCTGGCAGTCGTTCGGCGCCGGGCTGGTTCTGTGGCTGGTTCTGACGTTCAACGGCGAGCGGATAGGGGTGTCGCGCCAACATCTGGTGAGCTACATCGTCGTCGGCGCATTGGTGATCGGCATTCCGATCACGCTCCTGACCTATATCGCGCCCAAGCTCCCCGCCGGGGTAATGACGCTGGTCCTGGCGCTGTCGCCGCCATTCACCTTCATGCTGAGCGTGCTGGGCCGGCTCGAGCGGTTCCGCGTCATGGGACTTTTCGGCCTACTCTGTGGCTTCATCGGGGTGGTGGTGGTGGTGGCGCCCGGGGCGACGCTGGGTTCGCCCGACGCCTGGAAGTGGTTTCTGCTCGCGCTGGCGGCGCCGTTGATGTTCGCGTCGTCGAACGTGGCGGCGGCGGTGCTGCGGCCGCCCGCCGCTTCGTCCGCCGCGATGGGGGCCGGCGTCCTCTTTGGCTCGTCGCTGGTGCTGCTGCCGGTGATGCTGATCACCGGGCAGGAGTGGTTCCCGCGGACGTTCGACGACGGCGCCATCGCCACGCTGATCGCGATCGCCATAAACGCCGCCTTTCTGGTCCTGTTCCTCGAGATCATCCGTCGGGCGGGACCGACCTTTTTCGCCCAGTTCAACTACCTCGCGGTATTGGCCGGCATCGCCTGGGGCGCGATCGTCTTCGGCGAGCGCCTGACGTTCGCCTTCTTCGTGGCGATGGTCCTGATGTTCGCTGGCGTCTTCCTCTCGGGATATCGGCGCGACGCCGCCTAGCGGACGGGCCGCGAGGCCCGTCTACCAGGCAGACCAGCCAGCGTCGACCATGAGCGTGGCGCCGTGAATGGCCGATGCGTCGTCGGAGGCCAGGAACACCGCGGCGCCGGTCATTTCATCGACGCTGAGGAAATCCCTGCCGGTCGGCGTCATCGTCCGCATAATCCGGGCGTATTCCTCGTTTCCCGGTCCACGCAGATGGGCGTTCAGGGGTGTGGCGACGTTGCCGGGCGCCAGCGAGTTGACGTTGATGTTGAGCCGCCCGAGTTCGGCGGCCAGCGCCTTCGTGAGGTTTTCCAGTCCGCCCTTCGAGGCGCAGTACGCCGCGCAGTTTGGAAACGCCCCGACGCCGGCGATCGAAGTGATGTTGACGACCTTGCCGCCGCCGTTTCTGAGGAATTCGGGCAACAGGGCCTTAACGCAAAAGAAAGCGCCGCGGAGATTGAGGTCGAGCTGTTCGTCCCAGATCTCCTCGGTCGTCTGCGCCACCGGAAGCGTGCGAAACACGCCGGCGTTGTTGACCAGGATGTGAGCGGCGCCGAAATGGCCGACGACATCCGCGACCATCCGTTCAATCTCGGGGACCTTGGCGCAGTCCGCCTTGAACGCCCGGGCCTTGCCTCCGTTCGTCGCGATCCGACCGACCACCCGGTCGGCGTTCGCGTCGTTGCGGTGATAGACGACGGCGACGCTGGCGCCCTCGGCCGCGTAGCGCAACGCGATAGCTTCCCCGATCCCCTGGGAGCCGCCGGTGACGATCGCCACTTTGCCTTCGAGTTTCATGGGCATCCTCGCCTTTTGTCGGAGTTGGTCCGCCGGACTCTGTCGCCCGGCCCCTCGGCTAGCTTGTTGGCGACGGCTCACGCCGCCTGGCGGCGCAATTCGGTGGCGGTGCGACCGAGCGCCGCGCCCAGTCGATCGAACAGCTGGTCGATCTCGTCGTCGTTTATGATGAGCGGCGGGCAGACCGCTAGGGTGTCGCCGAGGGCGCGAATGATCAGCCCTTCCTCCTGGGCCAGCGTATAGGCCAGGCCGCCGATCCCCAGGGCGGGATCGAACGCCTCCTTGCTCGACTTGTCGCGCACCAGTTCTAGCGCGCCGATCAATCCGACGCCCCGCGCCTCGCCGACCAAGAGATGGGCGGCGAGACGGCGCAGCCGCTGCTGGAAATGCGGGGCGATGGCGCGCACATGATCGAGGATGGCGCGCTCCTCGTAGATCTTCAGCGTCTCGTTGGCGACCGCCGCGGCCACCGGGTGGCCGGAGTAGGTGAAGCCGTGCGCGAACAGGCCGATCTTGTCGCTCTGCCGGACCAGCGCTTCGTAGATCGGAGCGCTGATGACGGTCGCTGAAATCGGCATATATCCCGAAGAAATCTGCTTGGCGACGGTGACGATGTCCGGCTTCATGGCGTAGGTCTCCATGCCGAACAGAGTCCCGAGCCGGCCGAAGCCGCAGATCACCTCGTCGGCGACCAGCAGGACGTCGTGCTTGCGCAGCACCGGCTGGATCTTGTCGAAATAGGTCCTGGGCGGCGTCAGCACGCCGCCGGCGCCCATCACCGGCTCGGCAAAGAACGCCGCCACCGTGTCCGAGCCTTCCGCTTCGATCTGCGCATCAAGCTCTGCGGCGAGTCTGGTGGCGAAGTCCTCCTCGCTCTCGCCGGGCTCGGCGAAGCGGTAGTGGTAAGGGCAGCCGGCATGGATGATGTTGGCGATGGGAAGATCGAAGTCGCGGTGGTTGTTGGGTAAGCCGGTCAGGCTGGCGGCGGCGACGGTGACGCCGTGGTAGCCGCGCAGGCGGGCGATGATCTTCTTCTTCTTCGGTCGGCCCAGAGCGTTGTTGTAGTACCAGATGATCTTGATCGCGGTGTCGTTGGCCTCCGACCCCGAATTGTTGAAGAAGACCTTCGACATGGTCGCCGGCAGCAGCTTCAGCAGCCGTTCAGCGAGTTCGATCCCGGGCTCGTGCGATTTATGCGCGAAGGCGTGGTAGAAGGGCAAGACCGCCATCTGCCGTTGCGCCGCCTCGACCAGCCGAGGCTCGCTGAAGCCCAGCGAGGCGCACCACAACCCAGCCAGACCCTCGATATACTCCTTGCCCTGGTCGTCGTAGACATACACGCCGCGACCCTTGGCGATGACCATCGGCCCCTTCGTCATGTGCAGACGCAGATTGGTGTAGGGATGCAGCAGCGAGGCGATGTCCCGGCTGGCCGGTGAATTGCCGAGGTGGGTCACTTCAGGATCTCCGAGACGGGATTCGAACGACTCTGCGCCGCTTGAGATGTCCAGCGGCGGCGAGGGCCCGACACTTGCAATACGCGATATGATATGTCAAGAAATTTGCTCGACGTCGGCTCGGCGGATGGTTTGGCTTGCTGCGGTTCTGGTAAGCTTGGGCTTCCCGAATCTGGTAAACTTGCCGTGTTGGAGCGCAGGAATCTTCGACGCGGGCCGGCGACGGCGACAAAATGAAGGGCGATTGGCGGATATGGCGAAAAAGACCGCGGCGACCTCGACGGACGCCTTGTCGTTGTCCCTGACCTCGAGGTCTGCGCGCAGCGGCGGGGTGGGAAGACCGGCGGGCCAGGGAGTGCCAGGGCTCTCGCCGTTGGTGCGCGACACCCTTCAGGCCCAGGCGTACAACAAGCTGCGCGAAGCGTTGATGACCGGCTTGATCATGCCGGGCCGCAACCTCACGTTGCGCGCGACCGCCGAGGTAATGGGCACCAGCCCGATGCCGGTGCGCGACGCAGTGCGGCGGCTGGAGATCGAGCACGCACTCGTGGCTCGTTCGAACCGCACCCTGGGGGTGCCGGAGATGACCTACGCGTCGCTGATCGAACTGCGCGAGGTGCGGGTTGCGCTGGAAGGCCTAGCGGCGGAGAAGGCGGCGCTGCTCATCACTGCGGACGAACTGGACGAGGTCGACCGCCGCTATCGGGAGATGGCAGCGGCGGCGGCGGTCGGCGATCACGGCGCCTACCTGCGCGCCAACTGGGCTTTCCATTCCGGCGTCTACCGCGCTAGCCGCTCCGAACTCCTGGTGTCGATCATCGAACCGACGTGGATGCGGATCGGTCCGTACGTCCGGCTGATGCTTCCGGATCGCGCCAGCCTCATTGACTCTCTCGGCAACCACCTGCGTGCGCTGGAAGCGCTCCGGCGACACGATCCGGCCACCGCGCGCCAAGCCATCAGTCGGGACATCTGGGAATCGGCCGAGGGCTTGGCGAAACTTCTGTCGGCGCGTGAGACGCCGACGGGCAAGAGAGGCGCGGCGCAGGGATCGCGGCCGCTGCTCCGGCAGCCGGCCAAACGGGCTCGAAGCCCACGCTGATGGGACGATTCCATGCGACGCGGCGCGCTTCGGCGACGATCTTTGCGCAAGCGGCCCGTGCGTCGAGCCCCGATCCCGACGTTATCGAGGATGGCGTCGCCGGCACCCGGGCGATGGCGTCACGACGCTGTCCGCACGCCGGCGCTGTCGACCATGTCCGACGCCGTCCTCGACCGAGGCCCAAATCACCCGCACGCGGCCTTCGACGCGGCGAAGACTTGATCGATTCATCACGACCACTGTCTCATCCGGAGTGTTTGCCATGAAGCTCAAGAACCCCAATCTTTTCCGCCAGCAGTGCTACATCGACGGGGCGTGGGTCGATGCCGACAGCGGCGAGACGATCGCCGTCGACAATCCGGCGACGGGCGAGAAGCTCGGCACGGTGCCGCGCATGGGCGCGGCCGAGACGCGGCGCGCGATCCTCGCGGCCGACCGCGCGCTGCCGGCGTGGCGGGCGATGACCGGCAAGGAGCGTTCGGCGATCCTGCGCAGGTGGGCCGACCTGATGATGGCCAACCAGGAGGATCTGGCGGTGCTGATGACGGCCGAACAGGGCAAGCCGCTGGCCGAGTCGAAGGGCGAGATCGCCTACGCCGCCTCTTTCATCGAGTGGTTCGGCGAGGAG
>Ga0181524_10001877_pt1 | contig 23021 bp, 16 predicted proteins | sample PEATcosm2014_Bin_34_FD_119761 | JGI IMG/M metagenome (GOLD analysis project Ga0181524, IMG submission 119761) | Peatland microbial communities from MTU Mesocosm Facility, Houghton, MI, USA - PEATcosm2014_Bin05_60_metaG | ecosystem: Environmental > Terrestrial > Soil > Wetlands > Peat | place... | reverse complement strand
CGACGGCCTGCGGGCGGTCGTCTTCGAGCAGAGCTCGGAGGCGCTGGAGAAGCGGCTCGGGTTCCGCACGGAGGAGTACGGGCTCAGGCAGGTCTTCAAACGCGTGCCGGACCACCCGCTCCTTTCAGGACTCGACGCGGAGAACCTTCACGACTGGCGCGGCGAGGCGACTCTCCTGCCGCCGCGCATGAACTACCGGACCGACTCGCAGTACGGCGACCCTACGGTCGAATGGTGCGGGATTGACGTGCCGCACCTCTGGCGATGCGGCTGTCGCGGGAACGTCGCATCGGTCCTGATCGAGAAGCCCGCCCGTGGCGACTTCCTGCCGATCCTGGACGGAGGCTACAGCCTGCAGTATAGCCCGCTGATGGAGTACCGCGAGGGCAAGGGGATGGTCCTCTTCTGCCAGATGGACGTGACCGGACGCACCGAGAGCGACCCGGCCGCCGAAACCCTGGCGGCGAACATCCTGCGGTACGCTTCTGACTGGAAACCGGCCCCTCGCCGGGAAGCGCTCTACGTCGGCGGTCCGGCGGGGAAGCGGCATTTGGAGCGCGCCGGCATAACCCTCGGTTCCTACGAGGGAGGCAAAGTCCCGCCCGGGCAGGTGCTCGTCGTCGGGAGCGGCGGCGGAAAGGATCTCGCCGCGCACGCCTCGGACATCGCGGAGTTCCTCAAGGCGGGCGGCAACCTGCTGGCCCTGGGGCTCGACGAGCAGGAGGCGAATTCATTTCTGCCGACGCCGATCCGCATGAACCGGCAGGAGCACATCGCATCATTTTTCGAGCCGTTCGGCGCGGGTTCCCTTCTAGCGGGGGTCGGGCAGGCCGACGTGGAGGACTCAGGCGCGCGGCGGCTGCCTCTCGTATCGGCGGGGGCCGAGCCGTTCGGCGACGGGGTGCTGGCGAAGGGGCGGGACATGAACGTCATCTTCTGTCAGCTCCCGCCGTACGACGTCAGCCGCGCGGAAGGGGCGGTGGCGTCGTTCCAGGTGGACGCCGGCGACGCGGCGGACGGGAAGCCGAGCGCGCTGGTGACCCTGGGCACGACGACGGAGGCCGGCGGGCAGTTCGGCCAGCGCCTATCGGCGGCGCCGCAGGTCGGCAAGTCGTACACGTTTGCCGTCTCGATCAAGGGCGTAGGCGGTCCGGTCACGGCGCACCTGGAGGTGGAGCGCGCCGGCAGCCCCTGGGACCGGGCCGTGAAAGGTCCGGACGTCGTGATCCCGGAGAACGAATGGACGGACCTGCACGTAACGTTCAAGTGCGAGAGGCCCTTCCCGGAGAGCTGGCAGGCGTACGTCGGCTGCGCGCAGGACGGCGGCCGCTTCAGGGCCGACCTGTTCCGGCTTTACGAAGGTGACTACGTCCCGTCGAAGCGGCCCTCCGGAGGACCGGCGGTCCAGGCCCAGGCGGCGCCGCAGAACCTCTGCGCCAACCCGGGCTTCGAGAAAGGCTCCGAACCGTACTATTTCCAGTTCGTCGAGCAATACAACCTCAGGCGCACGTACCGGCGCGCCTCTTTTCTCCTGACGCGCCTCCTGGCCGACATGGGTGTCGGCGGCTCCACTCCGCTCCTCGCGCGCTTCGGCAGTCCTGTGTTGCCGGCCAAACCGGAGCAGCGGTGGCTCGACGGCCTGTACCTGGATCAGGTCGAGGCATGGGACGACCCGTACCGTTTCTTCGGCTGGTAACGGCCCTGGGCCGCCAGTCTAGAATATACTAACCGCGGTGGGGGCAGAATGAAGCAAGACCACGGCGGTTGAGGTAGGACTGGCTTGCCGGCCTCAATGCCTCGGACTTTCGTGACCGGCCGGATTCCGCAGCACTTCCTGGCTTCGTTTGCGGACCTCCTTGGACAACTCCGCCATCCGTCCGTCCATGGCCATCGCGATCCCCGCCTGCTGCCGCAGCACCTTCACCGCCTGCCGGCACTCACCCACCAGTTCGTCCTGGGTGCCCCCTATCTCCACCAACGCCGTTGTGAACGCCTTGCACGCGTCCACCGCCTGCGGAGTTTCGTCCGTCAGATGCCCCTTCCGGAAGGCATCCACGAGTTCCTGCGTCTGGTCAGGGGTCTTGATCGTGCCCCTGACCGCGTTGTACTTGTCGTCAATGACCTGGGTAAGCCGCTCCAGTTCGCCGACCTGCCCGGCCAGCTCGGGATGCGCTTGCCGGTAATCGGCCAGGTACTTTGACAGGGCATGGCCGAAGCTCACGTACGTCTCGATCCGGCTGCGGATGAATCGCACAAAGACCATGACGTCGGTGAGCGTCTTCTCGATTTTCGCCTTGCGCTGCTTCTGCTGATGCTGCTCGTAAATCGGCATGAGGGTGTCCCGACAGCCGCACGTCGCAATGGCCCCCCAGTTTACCCGCTGGCCTTCCACGTCCAGTATGTACTCGCATGGCCCCACTCCCAGCGTCGCCCGCACCACGTCCACCACCGTGTAAGCGTCCAGCGGCGTACCGTCCAACCGGAAGATGGGATAGATCAACGTCGGTCCCTCGAACTGTGCGTGGTGCTCGAACTTCTGCGGCTGCAGGTTCCCTCGGCCGTTCTTGTCAATCCAGCACGGATAGCGATACTCGCTGAGCACCGTCGCCCACCTCGAGCGGTCTGCCGGAACCGTGTCCATCCCGCGGAACCACCCGAACTTGGAGAACTTCCCGTCCGGGCGCTCCATGATCATCTCCCAACTGTCCGCCAGCCGGTCCGCCCCGTGCCAGTCCACCCGCCACACTGCCGGGAAAGGCTGCTTCCACGCCAGCGGAATCACCTTGTCCGTGTCCTCCTGGCCGATGTCGCGCACGTACCATATCTCCGGCGCCGTCATCACCGCCACCCACACGCTCCCCTTGGCGCCGTATTGGATCTCCGCGCCGTCAATCCTCTTGCCCGCCTCCTGCCCGCTCAGCGTGACGGCCACGTCCTCGTCCCCCTCCGTCCATACGCTCATCAGCATCGCGTCGTTTCCCTCCAGCATCTCCAGCAGAAAGTTCTCGCTCGGCAGATCCGCCCGCGAGACCGGCAGCTCCGTCGCATCCAGCATAATGTCGTCCGCAAAGAAGTCCGGCAGCACCGCGAAGCGGCAGGGCGCCTCCACCCGCAGGGCGCGAGCGCCTTCTTTCGGTTCCGTCTTGACGAAAAGCTGGCCCACCTTGAGCTCGTACCCGACGGCCAGCGGCTTCCCCTCCGACTGGAACGCCGCCTCAACCGTCACGTTTCCGGAGTTGTTTTCCACAATCCTGGCCGACGAGAACTGCGTCTTGCCGGGATCCGCCGCCCCCTGGCCCACGGGGACCAGGACCGCGCGCTGCTTCCAGCCTTCGACTCCGACCGAATATAACTCCGCCCCGTGTGCGCCTCGTCTCAGCACCACCGCCACCCGGTTGTTCTGGAAGACGACGTCGCCGGTGAACTGGTGGCTGACCTGGTCCTCGGGCAATTGCGTCCAGCCGCTCCTTTGCGACAGCACCGCGGAGGAAAGGGGGCCGGCGGAAGCTGCGCCGGTGTCGAACAGCCGCACGCCTGCATCCGCTGCCACCGCCTGCGCCTCCTTCTGATACGCGACGTACTCTCCCTCATACAGCCTCGCGGCCCGCACCCGGAACTGGCACTTTGCCTGACTGCAATACACGAAGGCGAACCACCCTTCGGGGAATGCCTTCTTCACCTTGAACGTGATGTGCAGTTCCGTCCACTGGTCCTTCTTCAGCGTGACCGGCTCGCCATCCCCAGCCGAATCCCATGGGTCTTCGCTGCGCTGTACCGTCAGGCCGACCGTCACCGGCCCTCCCACGCCTTTGGCCAGAACCGCAAAGGTGTAAGTGCTGCCCACCCGCCCACCGGGAAGATTCTGCCCCAGTTGCACTCCGTAGTCCGCCACCTTGTCCACCGTAACCAACGCGCTGAACTCCCCGTCTCGCGCGTCCTTGTCCACCGTGAAACGCGCCTCGCACCCGTCTGCCATATCCATATTCCACGGATCCGGCCCCATCTCGAAGCTCGGATTCGCCAGAAGGTTCTTGGGCCTTTCCGCACCCGCCGCCAAGGCCAGCCCCGCCGCCCCGGCCAGCACGACAAACGCCGTCAGGACCACCCGGCGGCCAGTCGAACTCTTCCGCGCCATCGTCTCTCTCCTCATGTATGGGGGCTTCCTTGCGAAGCCCGGACTGAGCCGGCTTTTAATCCTGTTTGCAAAACCAGCGCCGGCCCCTGCGCAATGGTCAGATGCTAACAGGGATTCTCGAGATTCGCAAATCTGCTCAACGTCCTACTTAGCGTTTGCGGATATCAGGACAATGTGAGCTTGACTCTCAGCGCGGAAAAGTTACACTGTCAGCGGCATGAGGGAAGGGCAGCACGAGACCCTCATGGCAGTGGCGGCGTAAGTCCCGAGTTCCCGCGATAGAGAATATTAGATGAGCAAGAGTTCGCTTCGTCCGTACCGCGCCGAAGACAAGCCGGCCGTGGTGGAAATCGCCGATCTCGCCTGGCGAAGGATCAATGACAGCTACCGCAAGTTCCTCGGGGAGGAATTGTTCGGCGTCCTCTTTCCCGACCCTGACACGCGCAAGGGGAAGGAGATGGGGGGCATCTGCGACTCCCGCCCGGAAACCGTATTGGTTTATGAGTTGGACGGACGGGTTGCGGCGTTCATAACCTATTCCCTGGATGCAGAGAAGAAGATCGGCACCGTGGGAAACAACGGCGTCCATCCCGACTGCCAGGGAAAAGGCATCGCGGGGGAGATGTACCGCGCGCTGCTGGAGCGGTTCCGGGCCGCCGGCATGCGCTTCGCCCGCGTGCAGACAGGGCTGGACGAGGGCCACGGCCCCGCCCGCCGCGCCTACGAAAAAGCCGGGTTCAATATTCGATGGGAAACCGTCCAGTACTATATGAAGCTGTAGCGCGGCATGTGCCCGGCCTCCCGGCAGACCGCCGAGAAAGTTGACAGGGGCAATTCGACTATATAATCTCATGTTTGAAAGTCGAGCGTCCTATGGAGGACGGTCAAATGGGAAATCTTGCTTGAAAGGAGCCGCCATGCCCCAGGTCCGCCAAATCGGCGCACTGGATGCCACCGGTCACGCCGTGGTCCTCACACAACCGGTGCCGCCGCTTCGCAGAGGTACTGTGCTCGTCAAGGTGCATGCCTCGCTCATCAGTCCCGGCACGGAATTCATCGGCGTCGCCAAGGCGCGCCAGTGTCCCCCCGCCGCGCCGGGGGCGCCGAGGCCCTTCGGCTATCAGAACGCCGGCGTTGTCCTCAAGTGCGGCCCCGGCGCTGAGGAGTTCAAGCCGGGCGACCGCGTCGCCTGCATGGGCGGCGGATACGCCCAACATGCCGACTTCGCGGTTGTCCCGATCAATCTCTGCGCCCGCCTGCCCGATAACGTCAGCTTCGAGGAGGGCGCCTTTGCCCACCTCGCCATGACGGCTGTTCATGCCATCCGCCGCGGTGAACCTCAACTCGGCGAATACCTGCTTGTCGTCGGGCTTGGGCTCGTGGGCCAGTTGTCCGCGCGCATCGGCCAGTTGGCCGGCATGTACGTCATGGGATGGGACAGGCTCGCCTTCCGCTGCAAAGTCGCCCGCCGTTGGGGGATTGACGCCGCCACGGTCGCCGGGTCGGAGGACGAAACGCGAGCCGCCAAAGAGTTCACGCGCGGATCGGGTTTCGACATGGCGCTCATGGCCTTCGGCGGAGACGGCACGCAGGCCCTTCAGAGTGTCGCGAAGGTCATGAAGCTCTCCCCGGACACACACGCCATGGGCCGCATTTGCCTGGTCGGCGCGATGAACACGCTCTGCCCCTGGGGCGCCGGGCTCGGCAATCTCGACCTTCGCTGCTGCGCGCGAACGGGACCGGGCTATCACGACGAGCCCTGGGAGCATGGCAAGGTTGCGTATCCCGCCGTCTTCATGCGCTGGACCACCCGCTCCAACATGGAGTACGTCCTTCGCCTGATCTCCGAGGGGAAGCTGAATGTGAAGGCGCTCGTGACGCACCGCTTTCCGCTGGCGCGGATCGAAGAGGCCGTCACCGCCCACATCGAGGCCCCGGACGCCACTCTTGGCACGCTTTTAATCATGGAGCACGGAGGGAAAACGCGGGGAAAACGGCGATGACCTCGCGCCAGCGCGTCGAGGCGGCCGCCACCCTGAAGGAGACCGATAGAATCCCCATCCACCACATCGGGTTCTCCTCTGAAGTGGCCTCCAAATTGCTGGGACGCGAGGCTTACGTCGGAGGTGGCATTCAGCAATGGCGGGAAGCGTGCGCTCTCTTGAAGGGCGCGGAGGCCCACCAGGAGTACGTGGAGCGCTCCTACCGCGACGCGCTGGACATCGCCGAACTAACCGGCCAGGACGTTGTCCGGCCGAGCTACTGGCGCATGCCGCAGATGCCCACGCGCCGCGTCGATGAGAACGCCATCCTTTACGGGAGCGGCCCGGAGGACGATTGGTTTCTGCTCAGGTACGATGCCGTCAGCGAGCAGTGCGTCGTTCAACCGTGCCGGGAGCGTCCGCCGAGTTTCGACAGCATCGCCCATGATCTCCGACGCCAGGAAAAGGCGCTCGAATCCTTTCGGCCGGACGAGGCCGGCATCGCGGCGGAAATTCGCGCCCAGCGCGAGATCGGCGACGACAAAGTCATCCGCGTCGGCGGGGCGGGCGTCGGTATTCCCGTCGCTGGCATATGGTTCGAGGCGATGGCAGCGCGGCCCGACCTCGTCAAGCGCTATCTGGACGTTCAGGTGGCGCAGGCTGAACGCCAAGTCCCTTTCTTGGCCGGGCTTGGCCTGACCTGGCTTTTCGGCGGTGGAGATATGGCCTCCAATGAGGGGCCGATGTATTCGCCGCGACATTTCCGGGAGTTGATTCTGCCGCGCATCTGTCGCCTCGCCGAGATATGCCACCGTCACCGTTGCCGTTTCTTCTTCGCCAGCGACGGCAACCTGTGGCCGGTGGCCGACGCCCTCTTTGGTGAGTCAGGGGTTGACGGCTATTATGAGATTGACCGGCGCGCAGGAATGGACTTGCGCCGCCTGCGCGAGCGATTCCCACGGCTCATTCTGTTGGGCAATATCAGCTCGCATACGGTCCACCGGGGACGCCCCGACGAGGTCATTCAAGAAACGCGAGCGTGCCTGGACGAAGCGCGGCAGTGCAGGGGCGTGATCGCAGGCTTGTCCAACTATTTTGTGCCCGGCACCCCCATCGCGAACGTCGAAGCGGTGCTGGATGCGATCCGCGAGAACTGATAGAGTGCCCGATAACTTCGGCTGAAAGGAAGAGCCATGTCCATGCGCGTCAAACTGTGTTCGATCTCCATGAACTCCATGTCTTACGGCGGGCGCGACAAGGAAGCCAGTTGGGCGGAGGCCTCCGGTCTCATAGATTCGGCCGCGCATTATCAGCCGGACCTGTTCCTGCTGCCCGAGTTGTTTCTGACGGGTGACGAACACGACCGCTTCTCCGACCCGGAATATATTGAGTACCCGGGCAGCCCCATGCTGCTGCAGATCGGAGCGAAGGCGGCCGAGCGCCACGCCTATATCGCTGCGCCGGTCGTGTACAGGGATGAACAAGGCGTTCACAACACCACCGTGCTCTTCGACCGCCAGGGCCGCCAGGTGTTCACCTACCATAAGGCATTCCCGACTTCTTCGGAACGCGATCATGGCATCCTAGCCGGGCCGCTCAATCCGCCTTGTTATGACGCCGAATTCGGCAGGATTGGCATGGCCATCTGTTTCGACGCGAACTTCGAGCCGGTTTTTGCCCACTATCGGGAGCAGAAGATCAAGCTGCTGCTGTTCTCGTCCTATTTCCCGGGAGGTTTCATCCTGCGGCAGTTGGCATGGCGCGGGCATCACTACGTGATGAGCTCGCATGCCCAAGGCTACGAAAGCGCGATCATTGACGACTACGCGCGAGTTGTGGCCGCTGGGAACATGTTCGCCAGGGCGCTGTGCTGGGAGGTGAACCTCGACTCGATCGTTCTGCCGCTGTACGCCAACTGGAAACCGTTTCCGAGCATCCGAGAGCGATTCGGCGATCAGGTTCTGGTTGAGGCGTTCCGTGAGGAAGACCGGATGCGGCTGGTCAGCAACATGCCGGACAAGACGGTGGATGACGTGGTTCAGGAGTGCGGCCTGGTTCGTCTGGAGACGATGGTGGACGACGCCGTCGCATGCTGCGCCGCGGTGCGTCCATCATCAACCAGGTCGCGTGCTTCTGTACGTTCCTAGCTCAGCCGCGTCGCTCGCATCCGGCAGGCGGTCAAGAAACTGCTTGACCGCCGACAATTCGAGAGTACAATCTCGTGTTTGCAAAGCGACTGTCCTTAGTGAGGAGATCACGGTATGGTGGCACGTCGTAGAGATACGCTGGCCGTTGACGGAGGCAGCAAATCCATTTCATTCCCTTGGCCGCGCCGGGGTTTATTCACGGTGAAGGAGAAGGCGGCGGTCGTGCGGTTGTTTGATCGGAGCATCGCCACGGGGGTGGACTTCGGTTACAACGGCAAGGAGGAAGAGGCCTATTGCTCGGAATTCGCGGAGTTTCTCGGGGGCGGATATGCCGACGCCGTCAACTCCGGCACGAGCGCCGTCTACGTGGCCCTGCGGGCCTTGGAGTTGGAGCCTTTCACCGAAGTCATTTGTCCGCCCGTGACCGACCCGGGCGGAGTCATGCCGGTGCCGCTGATGAACTGCATTCCCATCCCAGCCGATAGCGCGCCGGATTCATACAATGCCGGCCCCGATCAGATTGAAGCCAGGATTACCCCGCGGACCAGCGCCATCCTTGTAGCGCACATCGCGGGCATTCCCGCTGAGATGGGGCCCATCCTGGAGATCGCCAAGGCGCACAAGCTGCCGGTGATCGAAGACTGCGCGCAGGCGCATGGGGCCACGTATAAGGGCAAATTGGTCGGCACTCTGGGTGCCATCGGCACGTTCTCCACTATGTTCGGCAAGCACCACGCCACCGGGGGACAAGGCGGCCTGGTGTTCACGAAGAATGAGGAATTGTACTGGAAAATTCGCCGATACTCCGACCGCGGCAAACCCTTTGGATTGCCCGCCGGAAGCACCAACGTCGCGGCCAGCTTCAACTTCAACCTCAACGACTTGAGCGCGTGCATCGGACGCGTGCAGCTCAAGCGCCTGCCCAAGCTCGTTGCCGCGCGGCGCAAGGCAGCCCTGGTCCTGGCGCAGGAGTGTCAGAAGCTCAAGGCCGTCCGATTGGTGACCGGCCCCAGGGATGCCCGATCGAGCTTCTGGTTCCTCTTCTTCAAGCTCGAGCGGGAGAAACTTCGCGTGGACAAGGCCGCCTTCGTCAAGGCGCTTCGAGCCGAAGGACTGCCCGTTGACGCCACTTACCTCCTTCTCTTCACACGCTACGACTGGTACAAGAACAAGGCCGTTTTCGGGACGAGCGGCCTGCCCTGGTCGGCCCCTCAGTATCAGGGCGACCCGAAGGCGATCTATCCCCTTCCGAACATCGAGGCCACCGATGCGGCTCACTTCTATCTGCAGGCCTTCCATGAGCGGATCACGCCCGCCCAGGCGCGGCGCATCGCCGCGGCCATCGGCAAGGTGGAAAGGGCTTACTTGCGATAAGACGGGTAACGCGAGCCGGCGACTTGTCGAGTTGATGGCTGACCTCATATAGAAAGAGAGATTTTGCATGTCGAAGGAGTTGAAAACCAGGATGAAGGCGGCGGCCTCTTCGCAGCAATCCGACCAGATCACGGGATCGGGCCGGGCGGCCGGCTCAACGCAGACCGCCAGGATCGCAGCGGGCCAGGGACGGGTCCTCTCCCTGACCGGCGAGTGGCGCATCCAGGGCGCGGACCCGCAGCCGGATGAGCCGGCAGAGCTCCGGATTCCCGCAGCCGACCAAGGCGAATGGCTGGCCTGTGCGGTCCCCGGAGACGTGAACGCGACGCTGGTCGCGCACGGCAAGATGCCGAACCCGCATTTCGGCACAAACGCCCGCCAGTGCGGCTGGGTCGTCGGAAAGGACTGGTGGTATCAGCGCACGTTCGACTTGGACGGCCGCTGGGCATCGGCTGCACTCACCCTGACCGAGGTTTACGGGCCGGCGGACATCTGGCTCAACGGACAATACCTTGGCGAAATGCGGAATGCGCACAGGGAATTCCGGTTCGATGTCTCCGACAAGCTCAGACTGCGCGACAATGTTCTTCTGCTGCGCTTCAAGTCCATCGAGCGCCTCATCGGCCCTTCGCCGGACGAGTGCTTCGGATGGAAACACGAGAGGCGCGGCACGCTGCGCATGCCGAATTACATGTTCGGGTGGGACTGGGCGCTGCCGCTGCCGCCCATCGGCCTGGGCGGGCAGGTGGCGCTGGAACTGGACCGGCCGTATCGCCTGGTGGAAATGGCAATCCAGCCCTTTGTGTCAGGCCGAGTGGATTTCACCTTTGAGGTCACGCCGGAGGCGAAGGCCGCCGGATATCGAATCAATGTCGAAGTGCGCGGCCACGGCGCGCAGGTCCGCGCCCGCATCGTTCGCGAAGTCCTTCCCCAGAGGCGCAGCGGCGCGCCCACGCCCTCCGATAGTTGGCGGACGGCGGGGGACGCCGAACCCGCCCACCGCAGCTATGTCAGTTGCAGCATACCCAACCCCAAACTGTGGTGGCCGCGCGGGTACGGGGAACAGCCGCTCTACGACTATACGGTCTCGCTGGTCGTGGGCGGCAAAGTGGCCGACCGGCGCCAGGGAAAGCTCGGGCTGCGCGAGGTGCGCCTTGTCGAGCGCCCGTTCACCCCCGACGCCGGCGTGGGCATGGCGATGATTCTAGAGGTCAACGGCGCGGAGATCTTCTGCAAGGGCGCCAACTGGGTGCCCTTGGAACTCTGGCCCGCCACGACAAGGCCGGAACAGTACGATTTCTACCTTCAGAAGACCGCCGAAGCGAACTTCAACATGCAGCGCATCTGGGGGGGCGGGATCTACGAGCGCGAGCGGTTCTACGAGAAATGCGATGAGCTGGGCATCATGGTTTGGCAGGATTTCATGTTCGCCAGCCAGGGGTATCCGCTGCCTGTGCTGCGCGACGAAGTGCTGGCGGAGGCGCAATACCAGCTTCGCCGCCTGCGCAATCATCCCTGCATCGTCCTCTGGTGCGGCGTCAATGAGGACGTCCACAGTTGGGTGTTCCGCTCCGAGATTGATCCGCGTCCCGAGCAGGCGATCATCATTGGCGAGGGAAAATGGCGATTCGACCGACTGCGGGAGGATCCGGAGCTCTATGCGCTCCTGCGCGGCCTGGTCGGGAAGCTTGGCCTGGGCGTGCCCTTTGTCCAGTCCAGCCCCGAATCGCGCGGGGATTATGGCAACCTCCCGAACTCGGGCAACTCGCATATCTCCTGCTGGAAGTACGCCCTGTTCAGTAGTGACAAGCATCCGGAACGCTTCCGTGAGCACTTCGAGCGTGTCTGCTCGTTCGACTCGGAGTTCTGCGCCCAGGGACCGTGCAGCGTCGCTTCCTTCCGCCGATTCATGCCCGCCGATAAGCTCTGGCCGCCGAACGCGGACTGGACCTATCACATCCAACGCGGACATGCCCGGATTCCGCACCACGAGCAGACGCTGATGATCGCCGGCGGCATTTTCGGCGAGATAGACAGCTTGCAGAAGTATGTCAAGCACGGCCAGGCGACACACGTGGAGATGATGCGAGCCGAGTTCGAGCACGCGCGCCGGGACCGTCCGAACAACGGCGGCACAATGTTCTGGCAGTACAACGACTGCTGGCCCACGGCCAACTGGTCCTGCATAGATTACTACCGCATTCCGAAGCCGGCGTACTACGCCGCCCGGCGCGCCTGCGCGCCCCACCTGCCGATTATCTTCGAGCGCGGCGGACAGATCGAGTTCTTCTTCGGCAATGACACGTTGAAACCCGCGCGGGTAAGCCTGGCCTATGGACAAGAGACGCTCGCCGGGAAGCGCGTCTGGACGAAGCGCAAGAGCCTGCGCGTGCCCGCGAACGGAACCATCCGGTTCGATCGGATACCGCGCCGGAAATGGAACGGCGCGCCCGGCGAGTACCTCTTCATTGATGCCGTCGCGGAAGGCCGGCCCCTGGAGCGCATCATCTACTTCCCCGGCATGTGGAAGGACGTGCCCTGGCCCAACCCGCATGTCGCGATTGAGAAGGTCAGGGAGCAACGCGAAGATGGTCTCTTCGCGCTCACCGTGCGAGTGTCCACGGACCACTTCGCCCGGCTATGTCACCTGCGCTTGAAAAAGCCGGATCCAGCCGTTTCCTTTTCGGACAATTACTTCGACCTCTGTGCGGGAGCAACGCGCAAGGTCACGATCCGATCGCCGAAGCGGATCAGCCTGAACGATCTGCAGGCCGGACACTGGCTGACCGAGTGGGAGTGACTTGCCCCGAGTATTCCGCATTCCAGTATACGATGCAGCCGAGCTCCGTCACGACCCTGAGCGCGCCCGGCGGCATGATGATTCCGGGGGGCAGTTCGAGACGGGTGGCTCCGGCGGGACCGTTTCTTATCACTAACGACTGTATGCTCGCCAGGCGGTATGAGAATCTTACTAAGATTGTCGTGAGATAGAATTCTGGTAAAACATTGGTCTCTACACTGAAAGGAGTGGCATGACAGATGTGGTAATATGGCTAGTGAGTATTGCAATCGTGTTTGGTGGGATCTATCTCGTGCTTTGGATTCTATGTGGATGTAGTCATGCGAGGTTTATGAGATTCAGTAATTGGTTATGGAACAAAAAACTCTGGTAATGAGAACCGGCTTTTTCATAACCAATTAGGACTTCCGGATTATGATGCCCTGTACTGACAAGGACCTGAATAATGGAAAGTAAACAACCGGGATGCGCTTTCGGTTGTTTGGCTCTGGTAATGATACCTATTATTATCATTGTCTGGGCTACATGCCCGATCCTGAGTTTGCCTGTTGCGGCTGTAGCGGTCATCATGCTTCTTATGAAGAAGGCTCACGGTGATTTCAAATGATCAAAGGCCAATGACGCTGCCAATAGCTTTTTACGTTGGTCTTGACTCGTCAGAAGTCTTCGGATGGTGGTTTATGGCAGGAGGAAAAGGGATATGAAGTACGGCATGAAGAACATTGTTCTGCCGCTTGCCGTTCTGGCTCTTTTTGGTCTCTTTGCTGCCGGCTGTTCCGACACAGATAGCGACACAAGTGATATGCAATCAAAACCGGCGGACTTCCAAGGTTCGGCTACTGAACTTTGCCGTATATACAAAGAGAACGAAGTGGCGGCTGACCAGAAATTGAAAGGGAAAATCGTCCTCATAACGGGGAAAGTTACGAGCATCAGCAAGACACTGGGCGACATTCATGTAATGCTAGATGGAGGGTCTGATGGTAACGTAGACTGCCTCTTTACCCCAAGCGAGGAGTCAGCGATTGCTCGTTTAGTGAACGGCCAAGATATCACAGTGAAAGGTCAAGTGGACGGAAAGGTAATACTGAGTGTTGTCCTAAGGAAGTGTAGACTGCAATAATACCATTTGCGTGGATGGCAGTGACGTCCGAAGCCGCCTGGTCTTTTGCTGAAATCCGAAACTCATAGCTCTGATCACACAGGTTATGGTTTCAGTTGCGTCCGCGGTGCATGAGAATTCCTCACTTTATGCTGATGGCGCTCCCTATTCAGCGCCGTCGTCAATGCTCTTCAACCGTTGAGCCAACCATGCAGCCAGTGCCTGCGTCTCCTTTTCGTAAACATTCTGGGCCGATGCGATTATCGTCTTTCTGTATTCAGCATCTTCTTTCTCTTTCTCGCGCTCCGCGTACTCAATTATCGGTGCTGTAAGGGCCTCGGGGCCATTGGGTTGTTGAAAGGTAGCCGCGAATTGCTCAAAGTCCTGCACAGCAATCGTCTCACTTTGACCAAGCGTAAGTATTTTCCCATTCCGGTCTCTCTTCGCTACAACAGTACCGCGCGGACTACGGTATGCAGTGGTTGTCCCCCCATCACTGTCTTTTCTCACCTCAACGGGTCCTGTGCCAGGCGCGTGCGGCGCATTTTCTTCGGAAGCGGATTTGAGCGCGGCTTCCAGCCGCGACTTGGCAGCCTGGATCCCCTGTTCATATAATGCCTGGGCCTCTGCCTTTTTCGTTCGAATTCTTTCCCGGCGCGCAATTTCGGCGCCCGTCGCTGTGAGCAATCGCTCGACAAAAAAGGTATTCAGCGGCGCGTAGGAAAATGCCGAGGATGCTGGGAGGGTCCTTGTCTTGCACAATGACTGGAAATCGACATCGGACATTGACTGTAGCACTTGCTGCGGCGAAGCCAGCGCAGAGTGCGCTTCTTTCAGAAGGGCCACCGCATCGTTCTTCGTAACGTCGTCTGGCAGTGCAATTGCCGCCTGCAGTTTGTCGATTGCCCCCTGAATATCCCTCTCTGCAATGGCGTCCCTGGCGATCTGCAAAAAACAATTATACTGGGCCAGACAGGAACGATGAGCATCTTGCCGGAGACTATAATATGTGTAGTACCCTCCGCCGAGCAATGTGAGCGCCACTATTGCGATGCCTGAGACTAGAATGCGCCTCGTCTCCTTTTCAACGTTGGTAGGGGTATCTGCTGACTGGAGTGTGCATGATGGAATTACGATGCTGGCTCCGCAGTGTTTGCATGCAGTCGTCTTGCCGGCGAAGGACGCTTTGATTGTGTACCGAGTGCCGCATGTGCAGCTGAAGCGTATGGAGGGTTCCGTCGCCAATCCTTTGGAGGTGTCGGCTTCCGTCATAACGACGGCCCTTCCATCGCCGCCTACTTTGCGCGCACAAGTAGAATGTCAGGCCACCCCGCCTACAGGGGACGGATAGTGTAGTTACCCGGTGCGAACAGGAAGTCCCGACCGATCTCCGCGACCTTCCAGCCTCTTGTCTTCACTGCCAGCCTCAGTTGCTTATCCGACACCTTCATTCGTCGCAGTGATCTGACGCTGCGTCGCCGCGTCTTGCCCCTCTTGATGCCTGCGCTCATTCTGTGCAGTTGCTGAGCCAGCCATGGGTTACTGTCAATCGTAGGACTCCTTTCTCCCTGTTTCCATCCAATGTCGGAATTGTAGCACTTCACGCAACTATTGTCAATTCCCTATAAAGCCTTATTCGCGGCCGTAGCCAGGCTCTCGACGGTCGCCTCGGCCTTCGCCAAGTCCGCTTTCGCGTCCGCGAGCGCCGTGGACAGGTTCCCGTGAGCGTTCACGACCTCGTAATCAGAACCAGTCATCCTGTAGCCCAGTCGCGGCTCTCGACCGTCGGGCACCAGAATTTCTCGATGAACTCGACCATCAGGCGCGTGGCCTCGTCCCGGTTTACGTAGGGCGGGATGGAGGGATGCGATAGTGGAAAAGTCAGGTCGCGAACCAGAAACACCTTCAATCCCCATCGCACCAGGTTTTTGATGCCGAAACTGCGCCTCATCACGCACATGTTCGTGTGGATTCCCATGAAGAGTATCTCTTCGAGGCCGCGTTGCCGCAGGAGACTGTAGATGGCCGGACCTTCGTCGGAAACCACGTCGCGGTCCTGGTCAATTTCGATGGCCGGGTGCTGGCGGGACCACGGTTCGACCGGCAGCCGAGACTTCTCGGGTTCGCCGGTGTCCGAGTCATGCTTGCCCATATCGAAGGGCAGGGGCGGGTCCGGATGATCCTTCAGCGGCGGCAACTCCATGACCGGCACAGCTTGGATGCGCGCGCGCGCGGGCGTCCCTTCGTAGAATTTCATGCAACTGGAGGGAGCGTGGATGATCTGCATGCCGGCGTCGCGGCCGGCCTTGACCACCCGGTTGATGCGGGGCGCCAGTTCCGCCACGCGCTCGGTCTCCCCGCGCGACCAGTGGGCGTTCCATACGTCGCAGAGCAGCAGCGCCAGGCGGTCGGCGGGAATGCTGTGGCTCTCGGGGACCGGCGCCCAGTGCAATACTCCGTTCGCGTCCTTTCTCAACTCACGGCGGAGCGCATGAAGTTTGATCATCCTGCCTTTGTTCATTTCGAGACCGCTTGTTGCACAAACAGGGACTTGACGAATGCAATATCCTCGGCGATCAGGCGGTCCACCGCGTGAGCCTCCGTGTACTCGGCAGTAAGGCAGATGTCCCCTTCGTACCCGCGCTCTTTGAGGATCGCTGCCACGCGCGACCAGGAGGCGAACCCGTGCCGAGCCGTTGTCCAATAAAGCTTCCATTCCGCCGTTTCCGCTTCGGGACCGTTGACACGCCGGCGGAAGACATTCTTGAGATTCACGAGCCGCAAGTGCGACCAAAGGATGTCTGCGGCCATCTCCGGCTCCTCGCCGTGCAGCGAGCAGTGCGCCGGGTCCCAAACCGCGCAGACATGGCGCGGCGAGTATTTCTCGATGAGGTGATGCACCTCCATGGCGTTGCACACATCCATTCCGCAGTGGTTCTGCACGCCGATGGCGACGCGGTGCTTCTCCAGGAGCGGAACCATGCGATCAAAGTCGCGTTGTACATTCGTTTCGACCTGGAAGTAGTTGCCGTTCACCGTCACGCAGATGCGGATAATGGGGACGCGCGCCTCCGCGCAAGCCGCGATAGTCCGCTCGTCCGTCGGCCCTGCGATGCTCCCGATCCGCACTCCACAGTCGGCCAGTATCGCGGCCGCCCGGGGAAGATCCTTTTCCACGCGTTCAGGCTCCACCTGGTAGCCGGGTCGGACCGGCAGTTCGATCCCGTCCAGGCCGAGCTTCTTCACGAACACGCCCAGTTCCGGCAACGCCATCTTCCACGGCTTGGTGAAAACGGTGTAGGCAATCTTTCCACCCACGGTTTTTCTCCATAACCGGCCGAGGCGACCCTGTTGCATGAATGCCTCAGCCGTGCGCCGACTCGCGATGAGCCCGGCTTCGAAACGGCCGAAGCTCGCCAACTGAAAACATTGTAGTTATCGAGGGAAAGGCAAGTCAAGGCGCTGACCTGTGAGTCCGATCCCTGCGGGTTACGCGGCCGAGGAAGTTGACAGCGGCCATTCGACTCTATAGTCTCATGTTTCAAAGCCGACTGACTTTTGCAGGACGGTGAAATGTGAAATCCCGGGCGAAATCGAAAGCGCAATCGCGTGGGTAAACAGATGACAACGAAGGAACGTTTGATGGCGGCGATGCGCTGCCAGGCTGTGGACCATGTGCCCATGGCCTTCCAGTTCTGGCACCCTCTGCCGGGGTACCCCGCGGCTCCATGGGGGAATGAAAGGGAACGTCTGGACTTCTATCGGCGCCGCGAGTGGGATGCCCGCGTCGAAGTCCACACGTCCGTGACGCCGCTGCCCGAGGTGCAGGTTGAAATCCGTTATGAGACCCTCAACGACCGGCCAATCCTGCGCCAGGTCTGGCACACGCCCGCCGGTACGGTGGAAGAACGGTTGCGAGTCACAGACGATTGGCCGAGGAGGGATCGCAGCGCCGACTCTCCTCTTGGCTTCTACGACGATTTCAGATCCTCTCGCTACATCGAGTTCCCGTTCAAGAGCGCGTCTGACTTGGCGACCTTGCCGTTTCTCTTCCCCGTGGACAACGCCCGCGACATAGATATGATGAGGTCTGCGCACCGGCAAGCCAAAGCCTTGGCGGAAGAGTTTCACGTGCCGCTGCTCGGTTATCACTCAGCGGGAATGGACTGGCTGGTTTGGCTTTATCCCCCGGAAGAGATGATCCTCCGTGCCCGGTCCGACCCGGCGATGGTGCACTCGCTGCTGGACCAGATCAACAGCGCCTACACGAAGCGATTGGAGGTCCTGCTGGAACTCGGGCTGGACGGGGTGTCCCGCAGAGGCTGGTACGAATCCACAGACTTCTGGAGCCCGCGGGATTTCCGCGAGTTCGCCCGCGGCCCCCTCGCCGAGGATATCCGCGCAGCCCATGCCGCCGATTGCGTGTTGATCTATGTGATGGACAGCGGCGTCGTTCCGTTGCTCGGAGAATTGGGGACTCTTGACTTTGACTGTCTGTTCGGAGTCGACCCGGCCATCAGACCCGTGGACCTGCGCCAGGTTCGCAGGGCCCTGCCGGGCAAGTCGCTTTGGGGCGGCATCAGCGCGCCGTTGCATCTCGGCCGCGGCGCTCCGGCCGAAACGGAACGCGCGGTGGAACAAGCCTTTGACTCCTGCGGCCGGCTCGGTTTTGTGCTTGGACCGGTACAGACGATTCGCCCGATTGGCCACACTTGGCCATGGGATAACATCGAGGCGTGTGAGCGGGCCTGGCGTCGGCTGCGTAAAGCATGAGGAAGCCGGGCCACCTTGGACAGCCGAGAAACTACTTGAAAGCGGACAATTAAAGAGTAAAATCTCGTGTGGGCCAGGCGACTGTCCTTTGGAGGACGGTCAAATCGGAAATCCCGGTTGACAAGCAGACGTTCACGATAGTCGTGAACCGCCGGTCATCCGGGAAATCTCGGAGAGTGATTTCTTCTATGACATCGCGAGAACGATTGCTTACGGTGCTGGCCGGGAAGGTTCCGGACTGCGTTCCCGTGGCGCCGGACTTCTCGAACATGATCCCGGCGCGGCTGACGGGGAAGCCGTTCTGGGACCTGTACCTCTTCAACGATCCTCCGATCTGGGAGGCGTACATCCAGTGTGCGAGGCACTTCGACATTGAGTCGCTGATGGACGGCTTTTTCCCGATGGCGTTTCCGGACGACCCGCCGCAGGACCCGACCTACGAACGGTTCATCGTGCGCCGCGACGCCGAACGGATCGTGGTTCAGGGATCGCGCAAGGAAAATGGGCGGCGGGTCTGGGACTCGACGGTTGGCGTCTATTACGTGGCGGATTCCCCGACCCGCCGGGTGCCGCCGGAGAAACTGGGACTGCCGCCGGTCCCGAAGCGATTTGAGCCTCTGGAAGGAGTCAAGCCGGTGGACACCGGACCGGCTGGGCTGAAGCGGGTGATGGAGATGCTGGGCGATCAAGGGCTGGTGGGGCTCTCGTGCGGCGCGGGGACGCTGGCGCTCGACTATGCGGAGGGGGTTTTCGACTACTACGACAACCCGAAGAAGTACGAGCATTTCGCGGAGGAGCGAGTGCTGAAGGTCGAGCGGAGAATGGCCAGCATCCTGGCGCTGGAGACGAGGCCGGATTTCATCGCCGTGGGAGGATCGGGAAGCCTGGTATTCCAGACGCCGGAGATTCTCCGGAAGCTGGCGCTGCCCGCCGTGAAACGAGCCACCGAAATCGCGCACAAGGCGGGCATTCCCACGCATGTGCACTCCTGCGGCCGGGAGAAGGAGTTGGTGAAGATCATGGCGGAGGAGACGTATCTTACGGTGATTGACCCTCTCGAAGCGCCGCCGATGGGCGACTGCGACCTGGCGGAGATCAAGCGGTGCTACGGCGACCGGCTGGTGCTGAAAGGGAACCTGCACACGACCGACGTGATGCTGAGGGGAACGCCCGAGGCGGTCGCCCGCGCAAGCCGGAAGGCGATTGACGACGCGGCGGAGGGAGGACGGTTCATTCTCTCGACCGGCGACCAGTGCGGACGGGACACGCCGGACGAGAACCTGCGGGTGATGATTCAGACGGCAAGGACGTACGGAAAATACCGCTAGCCATTTGCCAGCGTGAACTGTTTGACAGCGGGTATGGCTGCTCCATCACGTGAAAGTTTTGCGATTCCATGAACTCAAGAGAGCGAGTCCTTGTTGCTCTGCGCCACGAAGAACCTGATCGCGTTCCGGTATGCCTTGCCTATGGGACGCCCAGCCACATTGCGGAGAGATACGGCCGGACGTATGACAAGGCGTGGATGCGGCAGGATGTCTACATGGTTGGGTTGAGGGAGCCTTTACCGAATCCCGCCATTGCGGAAAACTACCTCCACGGCATCCCGCAAGACGCGCAAATCACCTGCTGGGGAGTGGCGACATGGCGCAGTTCAACCCAGGACACCTACGCGGTGCTCAGTCCGCTTCGGAACATGAGAACCGTGGCGGAGTTGGAAGTATTTCCGTTTCCTGACGTGGGTGCAGACCGGCACGCAACCTGCCTGGCAAAGGAAGTGGAGGAATTCCACAAGGAAGGGCTTGCCGTTCAGGGAGCCATGTCTCAAACCATTTTTGAGCTGGCCGAGAAGATGTATGGCTCGGAGAACTTGCTGAAGGGGTTTTACCTCAACCCGGATTTTGTGAACGCCCTGCTCGATGAGATAACCCTGCGGAAACGATCCATGGCGCTGCAGTTCGTCAGGGCCGGCGTCGACATCCTCCGCCTCGGCGATGATGTCGGAACGCAGCGCGGAATGATGCTCAGTCCCGCAATGTGGCGCGCCTTCTTGAAGCCCCGGCTGGCCTCTATTATCGTCGCCGCGCGGGCGGAAAGGCCGGGTATCCCCATCTTCTATCACAGCGACGGTGACGTCAGGGAAATCATTGACGATCTGATTGAGATTGGCATCACTATTCTCAATCCCATTCAGCCCGAATGCATGGATCCCTTTGACATCAAGCGGCGGTATGGAGAGCGCCTGACCTTATGGGGCACAGTCAGCGTACAGAAGGTTTTCCCGTTCGGAACCCCGGAAGAAATAAGGGCTCTTGTGAGAAACTACATGAGCGTATTAGGACGAGGCGGCGGCTATGTCATCGGTCCCACGCACGACATCCTCCACGACGTTCCCTGGGAGAATATCGCTGCGTTCTATGACGCAGTCAACCTGGCTTGACCGGAGCGACCTGAGTCGTCACACTGTAATATTTCACGCCTGACCGCTACATGGGGGGCGGCCATTTGGCAAATCCCTGGCCTGTATGATTCAGGCTTGGCCTCGGTATCTCTGGAGGAGGACAACATGGCAGGCGTTCTCAGCAGGGGGATGGCGTTGGGCGCGATCATGGCGTGGGGCGTAGCGACATCTGCCTGGGCCGCCGACTGGCCGCAGTTCCTTGGGCCACAGCGAGATGGCGTCGCCCATGACGCAAAGGGCCTGGCGCGCACGTGGCCGGAGGGCGGCCCGAAGATCCTCTGGGAGACTCCGGTCGGCCCCGGCTACGGCGGCGCGGCCATCTGCGGAGATAGCGTGCTGATCCTCGACCGCGAAGACGACGTGCGCGACGTGCTACGGCGCATCAACCTCGCCGACGGTAAGGAAATCTGGAAAATTGCCTACGACGCGCCCGGCAAGTTGGACCACAACGGCAGCCGGTCCACGCCCGCCACCGACGGCAACCTGGTGTTCAGCATCGGACCGTTCGGGCACATCGTTGCGGCCAAGTTCAGCGATGGGAGCCCCGTGTGGAAAGGGAATCTGCTGAAGGACTGGGATGCGAAACTCCCGGAGTGGGGCGTCTCGACATCGCCGCTCCTGTACGGCGATTGGGTCATCATGATGCCCTGGGGCAAGAAGGGAGCGCTGGTCGCTTTTGAGAAGGCTACGGGCAAGGTCGTCTGGGCCACGCCGAACCCCAAGGGGATTGAGCTCGACTACCAGTCGCCGATGCCCATGACGCTCGGCGGTCGGGAGATGATCCTGGCTGCCGGCGAGCAGAACCACCTCATCGGGGCGGATGCGAAGACCGGCAAACAACTTTGGGAATACGATGGTTTTGTCAAGAAATCCGTATGCGTTATCTCGCCGCTTTCCATCGGCGACGGACGCGTTTTCATGACCTGCGGGTACTTCGGCCAAGGCAGCGTCATGCTCAGGATTGAGCGTCAGGGCGAAGAGTACAAGGTGACGCAGCTTTGGAAGAACGCCAATATGGGCAGCGAATGCGGGCAGGTGCTGCTCCACGAGGGGTATCTTTACGGCAACAGTGCGGACCTGGGCGGTGGGCTGCGCTGCCTGACTCTTGACGGCGAAGTCCAGTGGGATTCCAAGGCCAGCCACCACCGCGAGTTTGATCTGGGCAACTTGATCATTGCGGGCGGACTGATTTACGTCATTGACGGCAAGAATGGGGGCCTATACATGGCCGAGGCGACACCCGAGGGATACAAGGAACTGGGGAACGCTCCGCTCTTCAGCCCGCCGGAACCCTGGGCGCCCATGTCGTTCAAGGACGGTAAACTTATCGCCCGCGACATGCACAAGCTCGTCTGCGTGGACCTTACCGTCGGGAAGTGAAGACGGAAGAGGCACATCGGCATTCTGACGATCCTGCTCGCGGGTGTTGTGCCAGTCGTGAGAAAATGAAGTTCCACTGAGAGGAGGCTGCCGATGTTCACCGGACAGGTGTTCTCAATGAGCGCGATGGTCGTTTCGGCGTTCCTGGCGGTTGAGGGGCGCGCATTCGGCCAGGATGCGGCGTTGCCGCTGGGCGTCAAGGCGGTGTGGGACATGTCGAAGGCGCACCGCGACATCACCCCGACGCGCGAGCAGGTGTGCATCAACGGCCTCTGGCGATGGCAACCCGCAAAAGCTGACGCCGCGGCGGTCCCAGCCGCGGACTGGGGTTTCTTCAAAGTCCCCGGCTGCTGGCCGGGCATCACCGACTACATGCAGAAGGACTGTCAGACCGTCTTTCCGCACCCGAGCTGGCGCGGCGTGGACATGGGCGGAATCTCCTCGGCCTGGTACCAGCGCGAGATCGTCGTCCCGAAGGAATGGCGCGGCCGGCGCATCACGCTCTACGCGGAGTGCGTCAACTCGAGCGCCGCCGTCTTCCTCGACGGCAAGGAAATCGGCACGATCCTGTTCCCCTCCGGTGAACTCGACCTCACCGCTGAGTGCCGCCCCGGCGCGAAGCAACTCCTCAGTCTCCGCGTGAAGGCGATGCCGCTCAAAGAGGTCATGGTCGCCTACATCGACACGAACACCGCCAGGGAGGTGAAAGGCTCAGTCGAGCGCCGCGGCCTCTGCGGGGACGTCTACCTGATCGGCGCGCCGAAGGGCGCGCGCATCACCGGCGTGAACGTGGACACCTCCGTTCGCAAGTGGGAGATCACGGTCCACGCCGCGCTCGAGCAGCTTCAGCCGGAGGAGAAGTACAGG
>Ga0181524_10001872_pt1 | contig 23049 bp, 16 predicted proteins | sample PEATcosm2014_Bin_34_FD_119761 | JGI IMG/M metagenome (GOLD analysis project Ga0181524, IMG submission 119761) | Peatland microbial communities from MTU Mesocosm Facility, Houghton, MI, USA - PEATcosm2014_Bin05_60_metaG | ecosystem: Environmental > Terrestrial > Soil > Wetlands > Peat | place... | reverse complement strand
CGACCGGGTTATACACCTTCTCGCAGTGGACGCTCAACGGCGCGGCGCAGACCCCTGGGGAGAACTCCATCACGTTCACGATGGAGGGTGCGGCGACGGCGGTGGCGCAGTACACGGCGAACCCGGGCTACACGCTGAGCGTGCAGTCCGCGCCGAAGGGGCAGCTGATCACTTCGAGCGCGTCCGACGGCGGAATAACGCCCTACGCAGTGTCCGGGGTGCCGTACAGTACGAGCGTGAACCTACAGGCGCCGGAGACGGACCCGGCCGGGTACATTTTCTCGCAGTGGTTGGTGAACGGCGCGGCGCAGCCTGCCGGGCAGAAGGTGATCACGTTCACGATGGAGGCGGCCACGACGGCCGAGGCGGTATATATCAAGGACACACCGTGAACTGGACCAATCCCGCCGGTCAGATTGTTGCCAGCGTGAGGGCGATACCGTCGCCGACGCCCGGCTCGACCTCGACTGAAGGGACTGGAAAGCCAGGCGCTCCGGCGCGCACTGCCAGGATGGCTGAACAACCGGTTTGATCAGTCGGTCTTCCCGCTGCCATGTGACTTGCGTCACCGTCTGTACCGTCGGTGCACTCTCTGCCAGCCCGCGAACCTTCTCGGCCATATCGAATCCTGCCGCCGCTACCATGACGACATGGCTTACCACAAATGCGCCCCGCATGGTAGAATATCGCCGATAGACGGCCGGATATTTCCCGGAAGGAGCGAACAGATGCATTCGGATGATATCGCCTGCTGTCCCGGGCCGTTTGCGCCCGGCTGGGAGTCCCTCCGGCAATATCGCTGCCCGGACTGGTTTCGCGACGCGAAGTTCGGAATTTGGGCGCACTGGGGACCACAGTCCGTTCCGGGCATGGGCGACTGGTACGCCCGCAACATGTACATCGAAGGTCATCCCCAGTATCTGCACCACGTGAAGACCTATGGCCACCCATCCAAGTTCGGCTTCAAGGACATCGTTGCCCTGTGGAATGCAGACCAATTCGCCCCGGACCGCCTCATGGACCTCTATGTCCGCGCGGGTGCGAAATATTTCGTGGCCCAGGGAGTGCACCACGACAACTTCGATAACTGGAACTCGCGCCATCACCGCTGGAACGCCGTGAAAATGGGGCCAAGAAAGGACATCGTCGGCCTCTGGCGGGCGGCGGCGCTTAAGCGCGGGCTGCGCTTCGGGGTGACGGAGCACCTCGAGCGCAGTTACAGTTGGTTCAACACCAACAAGGGCCGGGACAAGAGCGGCCCGCTGGCCGGCGTGCCATACGACGGCAACGATCCGGCGTATGCCGATTTCTACTTCCCGCCGCACGAGGACGCCAACCTCGCTTATCCCAAGGATCCGCCAGAATGGTGGCCGCGGCAGTGGTTCCTTCGGATTCAGGACCTACTGGATCAATACCAGCCGGACCTGCTCTACACCGACGGCGGCATTCCGTTCGGCGAGACTGGGCGGAAGCTGCTGGCGCACTTCTACAACCAGAACATCCGGTGGCACGGAGGGCGGCTCGAGGCGGTGTATGCGCTCAAGGACGCGCGGCTGTTCCGGCAGCACGGCGACCATGGCGAATACGAGGACGGCGTCGGAGTTCTGGACATGGAGCGCGGCGTTGTCGGGGACATCTGCGCGGAGCCGTGGCAGACGGATACCTGCATCGGTGACTGGTTCTACAAGACCGGCATTCAGTACAAGTCCGCGCCGGAGATTATTCATCTGCTTGCGGATGTCGTCAGCAAGAACGGGAATCTGTTGCTGAACTTCCCGCAGCGCGCCAATGGCACGCTCGACGATACGGAGGAGGGCATCCTGGCCGACCTCGCCCGTTGGATGGCGGTCAACGGCGAAGCGATCCACGGCACGCGTCCCTGGCGCGTTTACGGCGAAGGGCCGACGCAGTTCACGGCAGGCAACTTCGCCGAAAAACAAGGGCGCGCGTTCACGTCGCAGGACTTCCGGTTCACCGCAAAACCGGGCATCCTTTACGCGATCTGCCTGGCGGCGCCCGCTCCCTTCGGTACGCTGACCGTCCGCTCTCTCGCGGCCGGGCAGGCTGCTGTAACGTCAGTCGCGTTGCTCGGCTGCCGCGAAAGCTTGCGGTGGTCCTGCGACGCCGGAGGGCTTCATGCCCAGGTCCCCGCGACGCTCCCGTGCGCAGACGCGCTGACACTGCGCGTCGGAATCACCGCGTAAAAGGCAAGGAGGAAATCGGATGGCAAGAAAGGCAGGCATGAGCGGAGGCCCAAGGGATCGCATCGGCGTCATAACGGCGCTGCGCCCAGGCCAGCGGTCGCTCGCGGCGGTGGAGCAGTTCGGGCTGAAAACCTGCCAGGTCCACACCAGCCAGGAGGATTACCTGACTGAGGAGAACGCCGACCGCCTCCGCGATGAATCGCAGTCCACCGGCGTGCGCATTACCGCGCTCAGCGCAGGCTGGTCGGCGGGCCCGAGCCTTTGGAACCTGGTTGAGGGGCCGGTAACGCTCGGCATTGTTCCTTCCGCCTGGCGCGCCGCCAGGGTGACGCAATTGATGAAGGCGGCGAACTTCGCCGCGCGCGCCAAGCTGCCGGCCGTCATCACGCACCTGGGGTTCGTCCCCGAAGAACCGCTCAATCCGTTGTTCCAGGAAGTCGTGGTGACCGTCCGCGACCTTGCCAGCCACATGCAGCGGTTGGGTCTCGATTTCTGGTTTGAAACCGGGCAGGAAACGCCGGTGACGCTGTTGCGCCTGATCCAGGCGGTCGGGGTGAAGAACCTGGGGATCAACCTGGACCCGGCCAACCTGATCCTCTACGGCAAAGGCAATCCGATTGACGCGCTCGACGTGTTCGGACGATATGTGAAGAACGTCCACGCCAAAGACGCCCTCTATCCGACCGATCCCATGAAGCTGGGCGCGGAGGTCAAGGTGGGAACGGGCAAGGTGCGCTTCCCGGAGTTCGTCCGCCGGCTCGACGAGATCGGTTTCGCGGGGGAGTTTATCATCGAGCGGGAGATCACCGGCGAGCAACAGGTCAAGGACATCCGCGAGACCGTGAGCTACCTGGAAACTCTCCTGGCGAAGGAGTGAACCATGATCCGAGTCGGACTCATCGGCACCGGCAACATCTCCGGCGTGCACCTGAACTATCTCAAATCGCGGAAGGACGTCGAGATCGCCGCGCTCTGCGACATAAAGCCGGAGAACCTGGAGCGCCGGCGCAAGGAATTCGGCGGCGAGCCGTTCAGCAACTTCAGGGCGATGCTGGAAAAAACGAAGCTCGACGCCATCTACCTCTGTACGCCGGCGCGGGTTCGGCGCGAGATGCTGCTGGCTTGCGCGAGGAAGGGGATTCCTGTCTTTTGCGAAAAACCCGCCGGGCGCGACGCGAGAGCCGCCGCGCGTCTGGCTCGCGAGATCAAAGCCGCCAAGGGGCGCGTCATGGTCGGCTACGTCTTCCGCGCCATGCCCGTCGTTCAAAGACTGCGCAACGCGATGGCGGATGACGTGATTGACGCAGTCCAATCCTTCTACGGTTCTCACGTTGGCAGGCGGCATAGTTGGTTCACCGACAAGAAATTTTCCGGCGGCACGCTCGTGGACCAGGGGACCCATAATCTGGATCTGATGCGCTATCTTTTCGGCGAGGTGAAGGAAGTCTGCGGACTGGCCGCCAACCCTGTGCAGAAGAAGGTCCCCGGCTACACCATCGAGGAGATCATCGGCGTCACTCTGCGGTTTGCCGGCGGTCCGGTGGCCAATCATCTGCACAGTTGCCTGGCTGCACGCTGGCGGATTGAGATCGTCCTGAGCGGGCGCAAGCGCTTCTACCGGCTCAAGCCGGCCGAAGGGACGCTTATCGTGGAGGAGGGCGCTGAGACGTGGAGCTTCCAACAGGATATGGCTTCGATCTACGGCTATGAGGGGGAGCAGTTCCTGAAGATGGTCGGGAGCGGCGACTGGAGCGGCAATATCTGCGACTTTGCCGACGCCGTCGCCTCGCTGCGTCTGACGCTGGCCTGCGACCGGGCGCTGGAAGTCGGGACCGTGCGACTTTAAGACCACCGCCGATCAGCAGCCATCGCCATGCGTGTGGCGACGGTGCTGCGGGTGAGATCAGGACGCAATTCGCACTTCTTCCTGCAGGTCGAAAGTCGAAGCATCTATATCGAATCGTTCAGCATAGGCTGCTGGTATTTCGCACTGCCGAAACTAGGAATTCATTGACCACGTGCGAGGGGTCGCGGGTACTGGACTGGCAAGTGATGACGACGACGAGGTCCAGGTCGGGAACGACTTCGATGAGAGATCCACGCCCGCCGCGCGCGCAGTAGCGGCGGCAGCCGTCGGCGGAGCCAAGCCACCAGAGGTAGCCATAGGCGCCGGTATGTCCTTGCGTGGACTCGGCAACCCAAGCCGCTGGTACGACCTGCCGCCCGGCCCAAAAGCCGTTCTGCAAGTAAAGCTGGCCGAACTTGGCGGCGTCGCGCGGCCGGAGGCGCAGACCCCATCCGAGCAGGTGCTGTCCTTGCGGGTCCCGTTCCCACTCCGTCGCCCGGATGCCGAGCGGCGCGAAGAGGTGTTCTTCAGAGAAAGCGAGCATGCCGGCGGGCGTCCTCCGGTCGAGGATCGCGGAGAGGAGCCAGGAACAGGCGCCGTTGTAGTTGAAGACAGCGCCAGGCTTTTCCAGCACGGGGAGACGCAAAAGGAAGTCAACATAGTTGCGGCTGCGGAACCAGCGTTCGATCATGGCCTCGTCGCCACCGCCTGAATCGCGGCGCCGGTGCGGCCAGTACCAACCGGTGGTGTTCGTCAGGAGGTGCCGGAGCGTGATCTCGCGTGTCGCCGCCGGCAGGTTAGCGTCGTCGTACTCGGGGAAGTAGTCCAACAGGCGGTCCCCCAAGTTGGCGATCTGGCCTTGCGCCAGCGCGATGCCGACGAGTGCGCTGATCACGCTCTTACTGACGCACGCAAGTCGCTGCAAGTCTTCCGACCCGGCGCCATGGAAGTACTCTTCCAGAACGAGGTGTCCGTGCCGGATCACGAGCAAGGAATGCGAACTACGGAACCGCGTTCGCACTTCGTCCACTGCCAGGCGCAGCCGCGCGGAGTCCAATCCTTGCGATTCCGGCGGGGCCGTCGGCCACTCACTCATGACGCGACCTCAAGGAACGGTCCGATCTTCGAAGCCGGGTCCAGCCGCAACGTGCTTGGCGGCCCTTCGGCGATGAGCTGGCCGCCTTCGTCGCCGCCGCCGGGGCCAAGCTCAATGAGCCAGTCACAAGCCGAGAGGAAAACTGGATCGTGCTCGATCACGATAATGGAATGACCCTGGTCGGCCAGTTCGTTCAGAAGTTGCAGCAACGGTAGGCTGTCGGCATAGCTGAGACCCGTGGTGGGCTCGTCGAGGATGTAGAGCGTCCCAGCCTTGTGGCGTCGGCCGAGTTCACGGGCGAGTTTGAGCCGCTGCGATTCGCCGCCGCTGAGGCTCGGCGCGGGCTGGCCGAGCGTGAGGTAGCCGAGCCCCACCCGGGCCAGAATGTCGAGTATCCGTCGGATCGTCGGTTCGTCCGCGAAAATTTGGCGCGCTTCCTCCACGCTCGCGAGCAGGACGTCGCGGATGCTCCGTTCACGGTATCGCACCTCGAGCACTTCCGGCCGAAAGCCGGACCCGCGGCACTCCGCGCACGTTGAGGTGAAGACCGTCTGGAAGCCGACGGGCGTGTAGCGGACGCCCTCACCCCTACAGGCCGGGCAAGCGCCGTGCTCGGAATTGAAGGAGAAGTGTCCCGCCGTCAGGCCGCGGTCGCGCGCCAGAGTTTGACGGGCGAAGAGATTGCGGATGGCGTCCCAGAGACCAGTGTAGGTGGCGGGGATGCTTTTTCGCGAGCGTCCGATCGGCGCCTGGCTCACAACAGACCAGCGCTTCAACCTCTCCCAGCCTTCCAGCGTCGCGCCGATCGTCGGTGGGCCGGCGTCAGACACCTCTTCGAAATCATCCTCCTCGATATTCCGGCGCAGCAGCGGAACCAGCGTGTCCGTGATCAGGGAGCTTTTGCCGCTGCCCGACACGCCCGCCACGCCAACCATGACCTTGAGCGGGATCCCGACGGTGAGATCGCGCAGGTTATGGGTGCGCGCGCCGCGCAGCACCAGGCGCGGCGTGGCTTCCGTAACCGGCCGATGCGAGGACAAGGTCAGCCCCTTATGGCCCAGATGCCGGCCGGTCACCGAACTGGAACAGCCGATCAGCCCGGTGTAGTCGCCTTGGTACACAATGTGACCGCCTTCGCGCCCGCCGCCCGGACCGAAGTCAATGATATGGTCGGCGGCGCGAATGAGGTTGGGATCGTGCTCCACTACGATGACCGTGTGCCCGCGCGCGGTCAGCGATTGCAGCGCCTTCAGAAGGGCGCCTTTTTCCTGCTCGTGCAGCCCGACCGTCGGCTCATCGAAGATGTAGGCGACGGAGTCCAAACCGCAATCCAGATGGGCGACAAAGAACAGCCGCGTCTGCTCGCCGCCGCTCAGCGACGGCAATTCGCGCAGCAGCGTGAGGTGCGACAACCCTACGTCGCAGAGGAGTTGCAAGTGCGTCAGGATGGCCTTGAGAATCCGTTTGCCTTCGCGCGACAGATTGGCGGCCGAGCGGAGGTCGTCGAGGAAGCGCGCGAGTTCCTTGATGCTCATTGCGCCAAGCCGACCGATATGCTGCCCGCTAAGGGTCACCGCCAGGGCGTCGGCGGACAGTCGAAATCCACCGCAGGCCGGGCAGGGGCTGCGTCCGCAGTAGCCGCGCTCGATGTGGAGCTTGAGATGCCGCTCCTGCCGGCTCCGGCAATTGGACGCGAGAAACTGGCGCACGTAGTTTACGACGCCGAGGAACTCGCAGCGATCGGAGCCGTGCAGCGTGGCGCGCCGGACCTCGGCCGGCAGGTCGCGGAAGGGCGTGTTGAGCGAGAAGTCATGTGCCGCAGCGAACGCGTTCAGGTCGCCGCGCATCAATGTCCGCGTCGGCCACGCCAGGGCCTTCACCAGCGGCCGGCGGACGTCCGCGACCAACTGATCCTCTTGAAGAGCGACGACATAGCCCCGCCCGTAGCAGTTCAGGCACATGCCGGAGGGTGAGTTAAACGAGAAGGCGGACGCCGGCAGCCGTCGCACCGCTCCGCTGCATTTGGGGCAGCGCGAGGCGACTCCCGCTTCGCCGCCGCAGACCGGGCATGGGTGGTCGCCGGCGAGCGAATAGAGGACCCGCAACAGGTCATATAGCCGCGTCCGCGTGCCAACCACGCTGCGGGGGTTCGACAGCCTCACCGTCCGCTGCTCGACGCCGATGGTGGGTGGGAGGCCCCGGATGCTGTCGAAGTCGTCTTCCTCTTCGACGCGCGGCTCGTAGCCCAACGACTGCAAATAGCGGCGGCGGCCCTCCTCAAAGAGCAGGTCGAAGGCGAAGGAGGATTTTCCCGATCCGCTGACGCCCGTGATGACAACGAACTTGCCTTTGGGCACGTCCACATCGAGATGACGGAGGTTGTGGATGCGGGCGTTGCGGACGGAAATGACCTTCATCCGTACTCCCTGCTATAAGGCAGCGCATGAAGAGACGGACATATTAGCAGAATGGTTTGCGATAGTCATTGTTCAACTTCAACTCTACCGCTTGGTCAGTTCCTGTGCGGACGCCAGCGGTGGGGGGCAGGTCATAAGATACGTAACCCTCGCCACATAGGGCGCCGGACGAGGGTTATGAACTGATGGAGGGAACGAAACTGGAATTAGAAACACTCCTGGATTTTGGGGCATGGCGGAGTGGTCACAAGTGTGATAGAGGCTAGGCGGCTCTGAGCACGCTCTCGCGCGAGAACCTTAAGATGTGGTCCTACTTCGTTCTCTCAAGTCCCGCAGCCAAAACTGCTCGGAAGGTTTGTGCTTCGGCAGGGGTTTTCCTTGCAGGACTGACACCGTGTTGCGAGGAGATGGCGTTCAGTTGGCATTTCCCCTGAGACTTCGGCATCAGGGCGAAGTGGCGGGTCCAAGTTGCGCATGGCGTCGGCGCCCGGCCACAATTCCAGAGCTTGCGCATAGTTCACTGCCGTCACGTTGAAAATCGGCCGCCGCCCCGTTATTCTCATATACGGGAGGCATCTCGGAGATGGCGTTATTCGCTCTACAGTGCACTGTGGCAAGGCCATCTGTAACGTGGAAGACTAAGAAGGAAAAGGGCCTGAGCGTCCTGATGGGCAAGACATTTGCGCGGAAGCGCATTCGTGATTAAGGGTAGCCCCATGCCTAAGCGCATTCTGATTATCAACGGCAGCCCGAAGAAGGACGGTAACACGGCCGCCTTGATCGAGTGGTTCACCGAGACCGCCGGCTCGCAGGTCGAGAGCGAAGTTGTCCGCGCGGCGGCACTGAAGTACAAGGCGCCCGGCTGCCTCTCCTGCCGGTCGTGCCAGCAGTCGCCGGAATATCGCTGTGTGATAGAGGACGATGCCCGGCCTGTCCTCGAGAAGATGGCCCAAACCGGTACGATCCTCTTCGCCACGCCACTTTATTTCTTCGCCGCCTCCGCGCAGACGAAGATTCTCATGGACCGCATGTTCTCGCTCTACAAGTGGAACAATGCCGTCAACACTTTCGAGTCGCCGCTGAAAGGCAAGACGCTCGCCCTCATGGCCTCCGCCTATGAGGATGTCGGCCTCGACGCTGTCGAAAAGCCCTTTGCGCTGACCGCCCGCTATACCGGCATGCGCTTCGCCTCGCTCCTCATTCCCAACGCCGGCACCTCCGGCCAGATTCGTTCTCACCCCACAGCCAGGGCGCAGACGCAGCTCTTCGCGCGCTCCCTCCTGGCGTGAAAACGGCGGCGCCGCCCCGTACAATGTCGAGGATGTGTCTTACGATTCCGTCGGAAGGGCGTGATGGGTTTTGAACAGAGGACGCTGCGGACGAACTCTGCGGCTTCCTCGTCCCGCTCCGCGCTTGCCGCCCGTTCGATTCCCCCCAAGGAAGTTCAGAAATGCTTGGCCGCGAACGCGCGGCCGGAGTGCGTCTTCAGGTATCGCTCAAACGTCATAGCCTTCTGGCGCGAGGCGAAGGCGATGGCCGTCTCGATACGCCACGTGATGAACTTGCTCGTGTGGGGGCATTTTCCCTCGTTGTGAGCTCGAAGACGGGCCTCGAGGTCGGTGGTGAAGCCGGTATATTGGCGGCCGGGATGGGAAAGGCTGACAAGGATGTAGACGTAATGAAATCGGCCCGCCATGCTCTCGGGCCTGCCAAGGCGAAGTTTGCCGCACCATGCTGGACAAGGACTAAAGCCCGGCTTCGCGAACGACGCTACGCCATGGCAATCTTCGTTTGCCGCAAGCGGCAAACGAAGACTGGTGGGCGCCGAGGGATTCGAACCCACGACCCGCGGATTAAGAATCCGCTGCTCTGCCAGCTGAGCTAGGCGCCCCAGTGATCGGCGGTCACGAGTAACAGAATGTCCTCATGTAACAAAACCGGCCGCGCAGTGTCAAGCGTGAACGGCGGTTGGCGCCTATTTACTTCGAGTTCACCGTGGGGTATAAAGCTCTCAATGCCGTGTTGGGAGACGCAAGTCGGCCGGTGAACTTGCGGAACTGAAGAGCAGAAAGGTCCAGGGCCATGACCCATAGTTTGACTCGATTCTGGAAGACGTTGAGCATCAAGAAACACTTGGCGGAGAAGCGACGCAAGGAGGAAGAGTTGAGAAGCCTGGCCTTCTTCCCCGCTGAGAATCCATACCCGGTCATGCGCAGCGCGAAGGACGGAACGGTCCTTTACGCAAACAAGGCTGCCTCTGAGTTGCTGAGCGCCTGGAACTGCGCGGCAGGCCAGGCCGGTCCCGCGGCCCTTCGCGCGGAAGTCCAGAAGGTGTTGAGCGACGGCAGGAACCGGGAGAGCAAAATTCGCTGCGGAGATCGGATGTTCTCGTTTGTGATCATGCCGATCGTGAATCGCGGGTATGCGAATCTGTATGGGCGCGACATCACCGATCACGAGCGCCTGGAAGAAGCACTCGTGCGTTCGCGCGACGAACTGGAGCGTAGGGTCCAGGAACGCACCGCCGAACTGCTCGCGGCGAATAAGGCGCTCCAGGCCGAGGTCCTCGCGCGCGGCCGCGTGGAGAACGCGCTTCGGGAAAGCGAAGCGAGGTTTCGCAGCACGTTCCAGGATGCCCCCATCGGCATGACGGTCGTCTCGGCGGATAATCGCATTCTTCAAGCCAATCGCGCCCACAGCGAGTTTCTGGGGTATTCCGAACAGGAACTCGCCGGCACGAGTATTCTGGATGTCACCTATCCGGAGGACAGGGCGGAGACTTCAAAGGTGACCCGCCAGATGCGCGAGGGGGGCGCACGAATTGAGAGGTACCAGAAACGTTACGTCCGCAGGAACGGCGAAGTGGTGTGGGGCGAAGTGAGCGTTTCGATCATCAGGGACGCCGACGGCAAGTTGAGTTACACCATTGCGCAAATCGTTGACATCACCGCGCGAAAACGGGCCGAAGAGGCGTTGCGCGAAAAGGAGGAGACGATCCGAGCGCTATTGAATGCCACGACGGACAAGGTGTTTTTACTCGATGCCGCCGGCATGATCCTGGCTGTCAACGAGATGAGCGCCAGGGGCTGGGGCAGGAGCGTGGAACAGTTGGTGGGCGCCTGCGCGTATGATTTCCTGGCGCCGGCCGTGGCTGAGTCGCGCAAGGCGCATTTTGACAGGTGCGTCCAAACCGGCCGGCCAATGCATTTCGAAGATGAGCACCGGAGAGTATGGTACGACACCGGCGTTTATCCGATTCGGGACTCGCAGGGGAAAGTGACTCGGATGGCGGTCTTCGGGCGCGACATTACCGAGCGCAAGCGCGCCGAGCAGGCGCTGCGCGAAAGCGAGCAGCGCTACCGCGAACTGTTCGAGGCCTCGCCCACTGCCCTGATCGAGGAAGACTGGGCCTTCGTCCGCCAGCGCGCCGACCAGTTGCGAGCCGACGGCGCACCGGACGTGCGCGCCTGGTTCCTCAGCCATCCGGAAGAGGCCCTGCTTTGCTTCCGCCGCATTCAGCGGCTGGATGTAAACAAGGCGGCGCTCCGGCTTTGCAAGGCCGCCTGGAAGAAAGAACTACTGGCGAATTTCGACCGCCTGGGCTGTGATGAAGCCCGCAATACAGCCATCAGCGCTGTCGCGGCGCTGGCCGCCGGGAACGAATTCTTCGAGGCGGAGACATCCGTCCAGACTCTGACCGGCGAGAAGCGGAACGTGCTCATGAGCGTTTCGGCCGCACCGGCCGCCCAAGAGTCCTTGCCGCGATATATCGTGTCGCTCTCCGACGTCACCGACCTGCGCAAGGCACAACAGGAGGCGATCGAGCAGCGGCAGGCCGCGCAGCTCCAGCGCATGGAGTCGCTGGCCGTGACGGGGCGCCTGGCCGCGGGCGTCGCGCACGAGATCAACAACCCGTTACAGGGCATTGTCGCCCAGCTCTTCTTGCTCGGGGGCGAATTGCCGGAGCCATTGCGGCAGAGTCGGCGCTTCGTACTGATCCATGACGGCCTTGGCCGGATCGCCGGCATCGTGCAGAATCTCCTGCAGCTTCACCGGCCGCCGCCGGCAGGCGAAGAGTCCTGCGCCGCGTCGTCGGTGATCCCCGGCCTGGCTGACATGATCTCTTCCATGGCGACCAATCAGCACATCAGACTCGAGGTATCCGTCAGCCCGCCCGAGATGACGATCCCCATGTCGGCCAACGCTCTCACGCAGGTCCTGCTGAACCTGATGCTGAACGCCATTGACGCCATGCCCAAAGGCGGCGTCATACGGATAGAGGCGAGACAGGCGGGCAACGCGGCGCTCGTGAGCGTGAGCGACACGGGCGTGGGCATTCCCTCGGAACACCGTACACGGCTCTTCAGCCCTTTCTTCACTACCAAGGGACCGAGAGGCACCGGGCTGGGCCTTTCCGTGACGCATTCGCTGGTGACTTCGGCCGGCGGCACGATCGCGGTGGATGACCACAAAGGCGGCGGGACGACCTTTGTGATCCGCTTCGAGAACGAACGCGCCGAAGCTTGATCGGGAGGCAGGCTTGCGAATGTTCGGACGAGTCCTGCGTGACAGCGAAACGCCGAGAGGCGCAATCGGCAGGAGCACAAGGAAAAAGGCCGGGTGTCCCATCTTCACACCGGGCCTTGTTTTGTGCACTGGTGCCCGAGACAGGACTTGAACCTGCATGACCTTGCGGTCGCTAGGCCCTCAACCTAGCGCGTCTGCCAATTCCGCCACTCGGGCAAGTGTTGAAAAAGCATTCTAACACCACGATGGGATGTGGTCAAATCTCCTCTGTCGAGGACCGGAGGGCGCGGTGGACAATTCGACTTGCCCGCGCCCGAAGGATGCACTATCATGTAAGAAGAGGGGATATAGTCTGGTTGAGACCACTGGAAGGAGACGAGGCTATGACCATTGAACTTGATGATCGGTCGTTTCAGGAGGCTGTCGCCAAGGGTTCCAAGCCGGTGCTCGTGGATTTCTACGCGACATGGTGCGGTCCATGCGTGCAGCAGGCGCCGATCCTCGAAAAGTGGGCGGAAGGGCGAAAGGCGGAGTTGGACGTGGCCAAGCTCGACGTGGACAAGTCGCCGACGACCGCTTCGAAGTTCGGCGTGCTGAGCATTCCCACGTTGATCATTTTCAGCGCCGGCAAAGAACGAGCGCGCGCTGTCGGGCGCCAAACCGAAAAGGAATTGGACGCGCTGCTGGCCAAGGCGACCGGCAAGAAGGATTAGGCGGCGCTCCTCGTCGGGACTGTTAGAGACGCGCCCTGGAGCGGAAGGGGGATCAGCGGGCTTTTTGCCCTCCGTCTGCGCGATGAACAGCCAAAGTGCGGTTGACCGGTCGGATCGGATTTGCTAGATTCAGCGCCGAGATTTTGAGGGTTCGCCCTGCGAGTCAGGGTTGAAGGCCATGCACGTGAAGCTCAACGGAGAGGCCTTGGAATTGCCCGAGGCCACGACGATTCTGCAACTGCTCGAAAAGCTGAAAGTCCGCCGGGACACTGTGGCCGTCGAGGTCAATCGCGAGATCGTCCCGCGCGCCCGCCATGCTGATCGGCGTTTGGAAGAGGGCGATGCCGTCGAGGTGGTGACTTTCGTGGGTGGAGGCTGATTTCGGCATGCCGGAAGACCTGCTGCGGATCGGTCAGCGGACGTTTCGCTCGCGGCTTTTCGTCGGCACCGGCAAGTACCCGTCGCTGGAGATCATGAAGCAGGCGCTCGAGGCCTCGGGAGCAGAGGTGGTCACCGTGGCCGTGCGGCGGACGGCGCTTGCGGACCGGCCGGGGGAGACGCTCCTGGATTATATTGACCGCAGCAAGTACACGATCCTTCCGAACACGGCGGGGTGCTACTCGGCGGACGAGGCGGTGCGCACCGCGCGCCTTGGACGCGAGGCCGGCCTGAGCGAGATGGTGAAGCTGGAAGTGCTCGGCGATGAGCGGACGTTGCTTCCCGATCCGATCGAGACGCTCAAGGCGACTGAGATCCTCGTGAAAGAGAAGTTCGTCGTGCTGGTCTACACGTCCGACGACCCGGTGGTCGCGCGCAAACTCGAGGCGGCCGGCGCCGCGAGCGTCATGCCCGCCGGCGCCCCGATCGGCTCCGGGCAGGGGATACTCAACCCGAACAACATACGCATGATCCTGGAGTCGGCGAAGGTGCCGATCATTGTGGACGCCGGAGTGGGCACGGCCTCCGACGTGGTGTCCGCGATGGAACTGGGCGTGGACGGCGTGCTCCTGAACACCGGGGTGGCTCACGCGAAGGATCCGGTGGCGATGGCTCGCGCCATGAGGCATGCGGTCGAGGCGGGCCGCCTGGCGTGGAAGGCAGGGCGGATCCCGCGCAGGCTCTACGCGAAAGCCAGCAGCCCGCAGAAGGATTTCTAATATGGAGCGCAGGCGATGATCCCCGCGGCGTAAGACATTCGTTGCAAGGAGGTTGAACGCATTGGGTGAAAGCGTCGCACTGGACGCTCAAGAGCAGGCGGGCGAACCCAAGATCGAGAAACTGTTCAAGATCATGGTTCGCCAGAATGCGTCGGACCTTCACCTGAAGGTGCAGCAGCCGCCGGTGCTGCGCATCGGCGGCGTGCTTCGGTCGCTCAAGAGCGACCTGCTGACCGACGCGCAGATTCAGAAACTCATCTACGAATTGCTCAAGCCGGACCAGGTCGCCAACTTCGAGCGGATCGGCAGCTTTGATTTCTCCTACGAGTTCGAGGGGGGTTGGCGAGTACGGATCAATGTCTACAAGCAGCGCGGGCATATCAGCGTGGCGTGCCGCCTCGTCCAGAGCCGCATCCCGAGCGTTGAAGAGCTGCATCTGCCGCCGTCGATCGTCAAAATCGCGGAAATACCGATCGGCCTGGTCCTGGTTGTCGGGGCGACCGGCACCGGCAAGTCCACTACGCTGGCGGCGATGATCCAGCACATCAACAACACGCGCCGCTGCCACATCCTGACTGTCGAAGACCCGATCGAATACTCTTTCAAGGACAACAAGGCGCTGATTAACCAGCGCGAGATCGGCATTGACGTCCCCGACTGGTTGAGCGCCCTGAAGTACGGCATGCGCGAAGATCCGAACGTAATCCTGATCGGCGAAATGCGCGACCCGGAGACGCTCCAGGCCGGTTTGACCGCCGCGGAGACCGGCCACCTGGTCTTCGGAACTCTTCATGCCTCGAATTGCTATCAGGCATTCTCGCGCATGCTCGAGATGTTCCCCGTCGAGAAACACCCGGCGATTCGGCAGGGGCTCTCGGCAAACCTCGCCGCCATCATCGCGCAGATACTTCTGCCCAGTTCGCGCGAGGGGATCCGCATGGTGCCGGCCGTGGAAGTCCTGATCTGCAACTCCGTCGTCCGCAACCTGATTACCCGCGGGGAGGATGAAAAGATCGCCGAGGTGATCCGCGGCGGTTCCTCCGACGGGATGCAGGACATGACCGGGGCGATTGCCAAACTCGTCAAAGAGGAAATGGTCCTTCGGAAGGTGGCGCTGGACAGCGCGCCCAATCGAGAGCGCCTGGAAATGGAGCTTCGGGGGATATCCTCTGACCGCGGCAAAATCATCGGATGAATATGGCCCATCAAGTTCCCTGTTCGCGTCCGCGCCGGTTTCCGAGCCGCCGCTTCGGGCGGGCGTATGCCGCCCTGTTCGGCGCGGCGGCGCTCCTTTCGAGCGGGTCGGCCGCCCTGGCTCAGGCCACCGGCGCAGAGGCGGTTTCCGGCCGGTACATGAGCGCGTTCTGGCTGGCGATGTTCATCCTCCAATGTGTGCTCTGGATCGGCATCCTGGACTGGGTCGGGCGCGACAGTGAGCGGCTCGGTTTGCGCCACAGGTTCTGGTGCAGCCTCGCCGTCGCGGTCGGCGCCGCCGGAATGGCGCTCATCCTCCTGGTGAACATCGCGTTCGTCTTCACCTCCATCCTCGGCCTGGTCGCGGTGCTGGCCATCTACGTTTGGAAGCGTAACCTTGCGCTGCCGCCGGAACAGCAGGTGCTGACCCGGTCGCACCTCGACTACGTGGTGCGAGGGATCTACGCGCGCCTGCACCTGAGAGGTTCGAGGGGCGCGGCGATCCAATCGGGCGTCGGCCATGAAGACACCACGACCATCGAACTTCTGCGCAAGGACGGCACCTCGCTGGAAAAACTGACCAGCAGCCGCAGCGGGTCGGAGGCGGTCGTCTCGATCAAGGAGCTCGTCGAGAGCGCCATCCTCTCGCGAGCCACGGACATTCACCTCGAGCCGAAGGAGAACGAGCTCCAGGCCCGGTTCCGAATTGACGGCATCCTGCACAACGTTCCGAGCTATGCGGAGGAGTTGGCCTCGCCGATGATCTCGTGCGTCAAGGTGCTCTCGGACATGGACATTGCGGAAAAGCGGAAGCCGCTGGACGGTTCGTTCATGGGGCGGCTGAGCGGGCGGACGCTGGACTTCCGCGTCGCCACGGCGCCGAGCGTCCACGGCGAGACGATGGCCATCCGCATCCTGGACCGCGACGCCGGCCTGATCCGGCTGGAGAAACTCGGGCTGCTGGCGGACCACATCGCGCTGGCGCGCAAGATCATCCAGTATCCGCACGGCATGCTTATCGTCAGCGGTCCGACCGGCGCCGGAAAGAGCACCACGCTTTACGCGATGCTCTCGGAAATCGACGCTTACCAAAAGAACATCATCACCATCGAAGACCCGATCGAGTACCGGCTCGACAACGTCACTCAGCAGCCGATCAACCCGAAGGCGGGCGTCACGTTCGCCAGCGCGCTTCGCAGCATACTGCGGCAGGACCCGGACGTCATCATGGTCGGCGAAATCCGCGATGCCGAGACCGCGCGCGTGGCCTGCCAGGCGGCCATGACCGGGCACTTCGTTTTCACCACGCTCCACGCGAACGACTCGGTTACCTCGCTCTTCCGCCTTCTGGACCTGGGCGTGGAGCCGTACTTCATCGCGTCCTCGCTTTCCGCCGTGCTGGCGCAGCGGCTGTGCCGCGTGCTCTGCCCGGCGTGCAAGGAGGCGTACGTGCCGGAGCCGGCGTTTTTCAAGAGCATCGGCCTCCCGCCGGGCAAGGAAATTCAACTCTACAAGTCGGTCGGATGCGAGGAATGCCAGGGCACCGGCTACCGCGGCCGGATCGGCATCTTTGAATTGCTCGATGTGACGGACACGATCAAGGACCTGCTCCGGTCGAACCCGGGCGTCCAAGTCATCACCGCCGAGGCCAAGAAGAGCGGGTTCCGTAAACTGCATGAAGACGGCCTGGCGAAAGTCATCAAGGGAATCACGTCGGTCAAGGAATTGCTCCGAGTCACGCGCTGAGGGAGGGCCGGCGATCAGCTACTTCTTCTCGTTTGTGTTTCTCGTCATCACGATGTATTGGCTCTATCGCGGCCTGCGAAGGGGGCTGTACCCGGCCCTGAACATCCTGTTCGTCTTTCTTGTGCCGCTGCTCATCACTCTGAACTACTACGATGTTCTGTCCGGCGTGGTCGGCCGAATCAAGCCGGATACCACGCAGAGCACCCGCGAGGCGATCTCGTTCGTCAGCATGTACCTGGTGACGCTCTTCATCTGCGCTTACTTCTGCCTGTGGCTGTGCGCGGAGGAGCTGCGCGTGGGGAGGACGATTGACACGATCGCCGGCGGAATCCTGGGCGTCTTGAGCGGAATGATATGCTGCGGAGTGCTGATGCTGTTCTGGTTCAGCATGCCCTTCAGCAGGCTGCCACAGTTCGAGGTGACCGACACGGAGATGTTCTACAGGCCGCAGGATTATGCCATGCGGGTCGTGACGCTCGTGGCCGACCGTATCAGCGGAGACCGGGTATTCTCCGGCGAGCGTTTCATGCGGGACCTCCGCTACGGTCTGCCGCAGGTGCCGACGCTGAGCGCCGGCTTTTACGTCAGCTCGGTGCCGACCGGTCTCAAGGTGTTCTTTGAACTGGGCGGCGGCTCGGCGCCGGCCTTCCTGGCGAAGATTAAAGAGCGCCTGAGCAATCCGGAAAAGGACATCCCGCCCAGCGAACAAAGAGAAGCCGTGATGGAAAGGGGCCGAACGCCGCTCTTCATCCACGAAGGCGGCGGGGTTGCCCTCGTTGCGGTCGTCATGGAGAGTGTGCCGGCTGAATTCGCGGAGGGGGCCGGCGACGAACCCGACAAGCTCTTCGCCAGCGACGGCGAGGTCGGCTACGCCAAGGAGATCTTGAACGACCGGACGCTGTACATCAAGTTTTACCGGATGGAGAGGACCGGCCTGATCAGCTCGGAGATCGCGCTCTTCCAGCCGCGCGACATGGCAAGGTATGCCAAGGAATTCAAGGATTTCTGGCCGGCGAAGGCCTGTTTCCGGTTCAACGACGGCCAGGTCGAAATGCAGATGAGAGACGCGGGGGCCGCGCAGGAGGAGGCCAAAGGGCTCATCCAGGGAAATCAGTTGCGGCTGTGCGGCAAGGCGCTCTTCACCGGAACCGAAGGGAAGCTTTACGCGCTGGAATACTCCGCCCCGAATCAGCCCGGCCGCGTCTTTGAGGTGACTAAGGCGGCGGACCTGAACGCCAGACCCGGCGCGGCGACCTCCCATTGAGTCCGCAGGAAGGCGCCGGCGCGCAGCCTTCGGAGGCGCTGCTACTGTAAGTACTCCACGTAGTTCTCCGCTTCCAGGCGGCGTATCAGCGCCTCGAAACGATTGATTCGCTTCCGCGCGAGCAGCATTTCCTCGACCGGGCGCTGGACTTCCTCGAACGCCCGCGTGCGCGGCGGCTTTCGCTCTTCCACCTTCACAATGAGGAAGCCGTCTTCCTGCTCGGAAGGCCCCGGCATCTCCGTCTCCACCGGTCCGCCGATCTCGCCCACCGGAAGTGAGAACAACAGGTCGTCCACGGGCTTCGGCAGCGTCCCTTGCTCCGTGAAATCCCACAGCCCGCCTTCCTCCGCATGCAGGGCCGATCGCTCCTTCGCAAGCTGAGCGAAATCAGCCGGCCCCTTGAGCTGAAACAGGAGGTCGTGCGCCGTTTTCCGGGCCGCCTCGCGGTTCCGCTCCTCGGTCACGCGGATGAAGATTCCGCGGAACTTCACCTGGGCCGGTTCCTCGAACTGGTTCAGGTTCTGTTCGTAATATTCGCGGACCTCCCTGGGCGCGACCACGAGATCGCGCATGACGAACTCATAGCGGACGTAGTCCATGAGCGCCCGGTCGCGAACCTGTTCCGCATAGGCCTCGTAAGTCAGCCCATTCTTTCGAAGCGACTCGCGGAGGGCCGCGTCGCCGCCCGCCTTGCGGCGTTGCTCCTGCATGCGGTCTTCGATACTGTCGTCGAATCGCTTTTTCAGTCCCTCGTTCGCGGTCAGGAGACGATTCCCCTCCGCGATCAGCAGTTTCTCAGCGACGATCTCCCGCAGGACCGAGGCATTGAGTTCGGTCTTGCGCCGCCGGCGTTCATCCACGGACAGGCTGTTATCCCTGTCCAGCTCGGCGAGTGCGGGACGGGAACGGTCCAGGATATCCCGGACCGTGATCACTTGTTTGTTCACGACCGCGACGACGGAATCGCGGAGCACGAGCGGCTCGTCCGCGGCGAAGCCGAAGCTTGACGCAAGGGCGGTCGCAAGCCATGCGACGACAATGACCGGCTGTTTCTTCATGGTTTCCGTCCAGTGCGCGCCGGCGCCGACTCAGACTCTCCATGCTCCAACGCACGGGTAAGCCAAGATATCAATTGCGCCCCGGAAATGCGAGTGCGGTGAATCAGGACGTGGAGGGTCTTCTCATCCACTTCGCGGCAGTCCGCGCCGGCGGCCGAGAAGACGCGCGCCGCGCGCTCGGGCGACGGCGCCACGATAACCAGAGTATGATCGCGGATTGCGACGCTGGCGATCCCGGCCTTCTGCGCCAATTGGCGCAACCGGGCCTCGGTCAGCAGGGCTTCGGCCTCGGCCGGGAGCTTGCCGAACCGATCTTCCATCTCCGTTCGGAGGGCGTCGAGGTCCGAGGCGTTCGTCGCCCGCTGCACCCGGCGATAGAGTTCGATCCGCTGCGACGGGTCTGCGACATAGCTCTCCGGCAGCAGCGCCTCCGTCCCGAGCATCAGCGTCACGTCGGGGCGCTCCGGCGTGGGCTGGTTCTTCAGCGCATTGACCGCGTGCTCAAGGATGCGGCAGTACATGTCATAGCCGACCGCCGCGATGTGGCCGCTCTGCTCGGGGCCGAGGATATTGCCGGCGCCGCGAATCTCCAGGTCGCGCATGGCGATGCGGAAGCCGGCGCCGAGCTCGGAGAATTCCTCAATCGCCTTGAGCCGCTTCTCAGCCGTCGGAGTGACCGGCCGGTCCGCCGGAAGCAACAGGTAAGCGTAGGCGCGGTGCCGGTAGCGTCCGACGCGGCCGCGAAGCTGGTGCAGTTCCGCCAGGCCGAACAGGTCGGCGTCCTCAATCAGGATCGTGTTCGCGTTCGGAATATCCAGCCCGGACTGGATGATCGTCGTGCAGACCAGCACGTCCGCGCGCTGCTCCACAAAATCGCGCATCACCTGCGCCAGCTTGCGCTCGGGCATCTGGCCATGCCCGACGAGCACGCGCGCCTCGGGGACGAGTTCCTTGATCGTGCGCTCGGTCCGGTCAATCGTCTCGACGCGGTTGTAGAGGTAGTAGACCTGGCCGCCGCGCGACGTCTCGTGCAGGATCGCCTGGCGCACTTTGTGCGGGTCATAGCGAAGCAGCCGCGTGTAGATTGCGAGCCGGTCGCGCGGCGGGGTTTCGAGCGAGGAGATGTCGCGGATGCCGAGCAGCGACATGTGGAGGGTGCGCGGGATCGGGGTCGCGGTCAGCGTCAGCACGTCCACCGTCTCGCGCAGCCGCTTGAGGCGCTCCTTGTGTTCGACGCCGAACCGCTGCTCCTCGTCAATAATCACGAGGCCGAGGTTTTTGAAGCGCACGTCGGGCTGGATGAGGCGATGCGTGCCGATGACGATGTCCACGCCTCCTTCGGCCAGGTCGGCCAGAACGCGCTCCTGCTCGGCGGGCGTTCGGAAGCGGCTGAGCATCTCGATTCGCACCGGGTAGTCGGCCATGCGCTCGCCGAACGTCTGGGCGTGTTGGGCGGCGAGGACCGTCGTCGGCACCAGCACGGCCGCCTGCGCGCCGCCCATGACCGCCTTGAACGCGGCGCGCATGGCGATCTCGGTCTTGCCGTAGCCCACGTCGCCGCAGATCAGCCGATCCATCGGGCGCGGGCGCTCCATGTCGCGCTTCGTCTCCACAGCGACCCGGAGTTGGTCGTCCGTCTCCTCGAACGGGAAGGCGGCCTCGAACTCGCGCTGCCAGTCGCCGTCCGGCGGGTGGACGATGCCCTGCGTCGCCTCGCGCACGGCCTGCAATTGGAGCATCTCGACGGCCAGTTCATGCACCGCCAGTTCCGCGCGCTGCTTGCGGGCGGTCCAGGCCTTCGTTCCGAGCGTGCTCAACGGCGGGCGATGCTCCGACGGACCGGCATATTTCTGGACCTGCTCGATCTGAGTGACCGGGACGTAGAGGAACGCCTTGTCGGCGTATTCGATCTTCAGGCATTCCTGTTTCGCGGAATCACGTTGAAGAAGCGTCATGCCGTGATATCGCCCGATGCCGTGCGTCGCGTGGACGACCACGTCGCCCGGTTCGAGCTCGTAGAAACTCTCCGCCGCTCGCCCGTGGCGATAGCGCGGCAGCGCGCGCCGCTCGCGGTAACGCTGAAAGATCTCGTGGTGCGTCAGCAGGGCAAGCGAGAGATCGGTCCAATCGAAACCGTGCGACAGCCCTCCGATGCGGATCTCGAAGCGCGGGTCCTTCAGCACGGGCGATCCGCCGAGCAACTCGATGAGCCGGTCGCGTTCACCGGAATTGGCGCACAGGACAATCGTGCGCTTGCGTTCCGCGGTCACGTGCTCGAGTTCCTGGACGGTGGCCTTGAGCTCGTGGCCGAAGCGCTCGACCGAATGGACGTGGAAGGTCACCGGCTGGCCGCTGAAAACTCCCGGCAGAGCGGCGACGTGCAGCGTGGGGAAGCGCGAGGCCAGGCCGCGGAGTGAATCCACCGCCGAGAGCGCCGCGTCCGGCTCCGGATGGCTCGCGAAGACGCCGGCGCGCTCGAAGATCTCCGCCGGCTCCTTCAACAACACCCAGCTGTCTTCGGGCAGGTGGTCGAGGAGCGACGAGGCGGCCCCAGGGAGTCCCGGCGAGGCTTGCCGGCCGTGATGTTCCGGCACGGCGGTGATGGACGCCTCCGGTGTTTCGGCCGTGGAGGCCTGCGTGGCCGGGTCGTAAGTGCGAATGGACTCGATCTGGTTCCCGAAGAATTCGACGCGGATAGGCGCCGCGGCGGAATAGGGGAAAACGTCGAGAATGCCGCCCCGGCGGCAGACTTCGCCCGGCACTTCCGCCTGGCGGACGTTTTGAAAGCCCCGCTCCGCCAGCCAACGCAGCAACTCCTCCGGCGGCAGGACCAGTCCGGGCCGCAGGGGGAGCGTGTTTTCACCGAGAACCGAAGGTGAAGGAGTCTGTAGAAGGACCGCCTGCACCGGCGCGACGATCAGCCGGGCCGCCGTCCGAGGAGCGGAGCGATCCCGCTGCGAGGCCAGATACTTCAGCACGGCCAGGCGCTGGCTGCGGATTTCGGCGTCCGGAAGCTCATCCGCCTCGACCGTCTCCCAGGCCGGAAAGAGCAACGGCAGTTCGCTGGAGAAAAGGGCGACGTCCTCAACGAGCGCTTCGGCCTGCTCGATCTGAGGGAGCACACAGAGGATCGTGCGCCCGGCGCGCGAGGCCAGCGCCGTCGCGAGGCAGGCCGCCGAGGAACCCCAAAGACCTTCCGCGAAACAGCTCCGGCCGCTCCGCAGCCGCGCTTCGAGATCCTGGAAGGGCGGGTGCTCGACCAGCATGGAGATCAGGTCTTGCATGGGAACGGTCTCGAAGAGACTTTCCGGCGATGCGGAACCGGTTCCATGGCGTGGGCTGGGCCGGCATAACGCTCGACTTCGCACATTCTAGTCGAAATAGTCGCGGAAACTCAAGTTTTCTCGCGCACTGCAAAGGTCGCCGAAGGCGGATGGCGCTCGAAGCATGGAGTTCGGCCGGGAAGTCCATGTATAATACAGCGCGAGGAAGGAGCCGCCCTTTGACTGAACTGCTTCGCCGGGATGCCGAGAGGATCGTCGAGACGCTTCGCGCCGCGGGCCATGAGGCTTACTTTGCCGGCGGCTGCGTCCGCGACATGGTCATGGGCGTGGAGCCGCACGACTACGACATCGCCACCAGCGCGCGCCCGGAAGAGGTGGTGCGGCTTTTCCCGAGAAGCCTGACGGTCGGCGCGCAATTCGGCGTGGTGGTGGTGATCGCCGGTTCGGGCAATTTCGAGGTCGCGGCTTTTCGGACGGACGCGCCCTCGTCCGACGGCCGCCACCCGGACAGCGTACGGTTCTGCTCAGCGCACGAAGATGTCG
>Ga0181524_10001871_pt1 | contig 23054 bp, 18 predicted proteins | sample PEATcosm2014_Bin_34_FD_119761 | JGI IMG/M metagenome (GOLD analysis project Ga0181524, IMG submission 119761) | Peatland microbial communities from MTU Mesocosm Facility, Houghton, MI, USA - PEATcosm2014_Bin05_60_metaG | ecosystem: Environmental > Terrestrial > Soil > Wetlands > Peat | place... | reverse complement strand
GATTCGGGGCGCGCCACCCGTGGGCTGAAGCCACACGGCTACCTTCAAGACATCGCTCCGCGATGAGCCCCGGGCAACCAGCGCGAACCCGGGAAAAAGCCGGCGAAAACGTCCAAACTCCAGTCACCGCTTTGCGGTGCCGCAAGAGGTCCAAACTCCAGACCTGGGCCGTTGGCCCAGGCTGGTATAGGCCGCGCCTTCGGCGCTGAGGCCTCAGCCACGCGGTCAAAGGAGGTCTGGGGCAACGTGGCGTTGCGCAGCCCCTCTACCGCTTGTCTTAGCCTGACGCCCATGCCCTGCGCCGGGAGGCAGATACATGCAGGCGATAATACGGCTCTTCGTCACCCGCTGCCATCGAGACACGAGGATATGCCGCCTGTGGAAACCAGGGGCAGGTTTGGGGACCATCGGTTCAATGCCGCAGCGAAACGAATAGACCGTCGCATCGTCTTTGGCGAAGGCCGTGGACACACCGTAGCGCCCATTCGCCATCGCCAACGCCTTCGCGATAGCCTGGCTTGAGGACCGGGCCACGGTTGGATGGCCAGCGCCGGTGCGTCTTAGTGCGTCGTGTGGGTGAACTTGACGGTGTTGGTGAGCGAGAGGTTTCCGGCGGCGTCCCCGGCGAACGCTGAGGCCGTATTTGCGCCGACAGTCAACTCCACGGCTGCCGCTGTCGCCCAGTTCGTCCAGTGGTTCGTCGTCACCATCTCCAGCCAATTCGTTCCGTTCAAACAACACCACACGTTTGTCACACCCACGTTGTCGCTCGCTTTTCCCGAAACGACGATGGTCTGGTTCGTCAGCTTCGCCCCTGCCCCGGGATACATCAGCGAGCAGACAGGTCGCTGCGTGTCCTTAAACTCGGACGTTAGGCTGGCGCCGAGCGTCAACGTGAAGCTCCCGGCCCCGTTGGTCCCGGTCAAGCTGCCGCTCCAGCTCTGGAAACCGAAGCCTTTCGCAGGCGTAGCTGCCGCTCGATAGCTCGCGCCGGGGATGAGCCACAAGTTCGTACTGCTGGAAATTCCGCGGCTGATGCCGCCGCCCGTAAGTTGCACCTTTCCCCGGCCGGCGATATCGACGGGGAACAGCGTCTCGAGCACCAGGGTAATCGAATCGGTTTTGGAGGCGTTGCCGCTCGTGTCCACGGCGTAAGCAGCGATCGTATTGGTGCCCGGGACGAGCGTCACGGTGACCATCCAGTTGCCTCCGTTGGCCGAGAGGTTGGCCGGAAACCACTCGCCCGTGTTCAGCTTGCAGAGTACGTTCGACACTGCCACGTTGTCCGAGCACTTGCCCGACGCCGTGAACAGGGCGTTGCTGACCAACAGGAGCTTCGAAGGATTTGGATTCGTAATGCTGATGGTCGGTTTGATCGTGTCCGAGGTCGAGGCGGCAACGTAAATCTCGGCGCTGGAGAATGAGCGAACCTGATCCTGCGACCCGACGCCGCCGCCGGCGATGAGCGGGACGCCAGTGGACAGCAGCGTTCCCGTGTGATAGAACCGTGCGACGTTCATGGCTGCGGTCGGCGCCCACCTGGCTGTCGCGGGATTGTACAGCTCTGCGCTGGAGAGACCGGTGGACCCATCGCGCGTGCCACCCGCAACCAACACCTCTCCGCTCGGGATCAACATCGCCACTTGCAGACCACGTGCAGTGGTGAGCGAGCCCGTTGACCTCCACCTTCCGCTGCCTGGGTCGTAAAGCTCCGCACTGGCGGTTAAACCACTGTTATTGGCTCCTCCGGCCACGAGAACATCGCCGTTGGGAAGCAACGTCGCCGTGTGATATCCTCGCGGCGTGTTCAGGCTGCCAGTTGTCGTCCAAAGCCCGGTGGCCGGGTCGTACAATTCCGCACTGGAGAGGTAAGCGCCATTGGGACCGCCGCCAACGGAACCCCCGGCCACAAGCACTTGCCCGTTGGGCAACAAAGTTGCGGTGTGGTTCTGGCGCGCGGTGTTTAGGCTGCCTGTGAGCGTCCACGTTCCGGCGCCCGGGTCGTAGAGCTCCGCGCTGGAATAAGCGGGGTCGTCGTTGATGGCGCCCCCCGCAACCAGGACCGTTCCATTTGTCAATAACGTCGCGCTGTGCCAATACCGTGCGGTGACCAAATCACCGGTGGGCGCCCAGGCGCCGGTGCTCGGAACGTACAACTCGGAACTGGAGAGAAGGCCGGAATTACCACCCGCCGCGCACAGAACGCACCCGTTGGTCAGCAAAGTTGCCGTTTGCCAGGAACGCGCTGCGTTCATCGAGCCGGTCATTGTCCACCTTCCAGAAAGGGGGTCGTATAGCTCCGCACTGGAGAGGTCGGCATCGTTACTGTCTCGCCCTCCGGCGACCAGGACTTTTCCATTAAGCAGAAGACTCGCAGTATGGCGATTGCGCGCAACATTCATCGAGCCCGTGTCAGTCCAAACGTCGGCCCCAGCCACTTCCGAGGCTAACAGGTGGGACGCCACAGAAACCGCCGCCGCGGTCGCTCCGAAAAACTTGGTTTTCATAATCTGTATCGAGTTGACAGGAAACTGGTTTTTGTGCGCCCGCATTCGCTCGGCGCTTGCACGGGCGAGGGAGAATTGGTATTCGAGCTCACCAAGCCCAGTGCGATGCTGCCAGACAGCTATCCGGCGTGTCAAGAGGCGGCCGTTGGGGATTTCGGGGCACTCAATGGACGGTTCTGAAGGCGCGGGCCCGGCATGTTCGAAATGGTAATCCCGGGCGGGGATTTCGCCGATCTGAATGGCGGGCTGCGTTTTGAGGGGGAGAATGGCGAGGTCGCCTTTGTTGATTTCATGGGCGAACGGCGAGACCCGACTGGCCCAGTTGAGGATGGCCTTGGGTTTGGCGTCGGTGTAGAGCTTGAACATCTCCTGAAAAAGAGCGTCTCGGTCGGTGAGTTTGCCGAGGTCAACGCCGAGTTTTTTCCCAGGTGACGTAAACGTGGTTCTCGGTGATGAATTTCTGCTCGTACTCGCCGTGCGAGCCGGCGCGGATCAAGCAGATGGCCATAGGTTTTGCTTTCTCGGCTTCAGGGTCTCAGGTGAATGCCGCTTCGTCAAAGGTGGTTTTGGTTTCGGTTTCAGGTGACGGCAGTGAAGACCACGCCGGCGGAGCTGCGCTGCCAGACGAAGTCGTAAATGCGGGCGGCGACGGTGTCGGTTTCTTCGTCGCAGAACGGCGGGCGCGGCAGGGAGGCGTAGAGATTGTCCAGGATGAACATTTTCACGTCGGCCTGAGTTTGGGTGTTTTTGGTCCAGTTAGGCATCGGCCGGAGATGGGCGATGAGCGCGGTCAGAAGGTCCCGGCTGGCCAGCTTGAGGCGTTCGCGGTCGGCCTTGGTGATGTTGTCTTTGAACAGCATTTGGAAGAAGGCGTATTCGTCCTGGCTGAGCCCTTCCTCGGCGGCCCGCTTCTGCTCGGCGTCCAGGGTCTTGGTGAAGTCCACCAGCCGGGCGAAGGTTTCCTCGATGGTGACGCGGTCCTTCTCCCGGTTGTAATCGGCGATGATCTCCTGGTACTTTTTGTAGAAGTCCATCCGCTGTGGGTTTTGGGCGAGCATCTGGGCCAGCTTCTTCTCGACCACGTCGCGGATGTCCTGAAGGGCGGCGGCTTTGCGCTTCACCTTCTTGGCGAACTCGTCGCGGAGCTTGGCGAAATCAATCCGGCTCATGTCGAAGAGCTTGGAATCCATTTGGTCGCCGCCCGGTTCCTCGGCACGGATGGCTGCGCTGACAATCTCCTGGAGTTCCTTGAGGACCTCGGTGACGTCGGCGGTGTCGCGCCGCTCCTGCAGCTTCTTGTGAATGGTCTCGATGTCGTCGTGGCGGACGGCGTAGCGGAGCGCCGACGGCTCCATGAGGAGGGCCTTGAAGCGGGAGAAGACCTCGCGAGCCATGATCTCGAAGCGGCGTTTGGCTTCATCGGACGTGTACAGCGCGTCCACGGCGTCGCGCAGAGCCTGGGTGCGCTGGAAACCTTTCGCGCCGATGAGGCGGGCTGGGTCAAACCGGAGGCGCTTCAGGTGGTTCTCGGCTGCCTCAAGAGCTTGAAGGAAGGCCGCCAGGTAATCTTCGATGGGGGTTACGACACCGCCGCCGTCCCCGCCGCCGGGTTGGCCGTCGTCATCGCCCAGGGCATATTGGGCGAGAGCTTCGCGGAGGCTCTTGAGCATGCCGTTGTAGTCCACGATGAGGCCCTCGGTCTTGCCGGGATAGACGCGGTTGGCGCGGGCGATGGCCTGCATGAGGGTGTGAGCCTTCATGGGCTTGTCAATATAGAGCGTCTGGAGGCACTCGACATCGAAGCCGGTAAGCCACATGGCGCAGACTATGGCGACGCGGAACGGATGGTTGGGCTCTTTGAAGGCATCCTCCACGTTCACCCGCTTGCCGTCCGGGGTCTGAAAGCCGTTCTTCATCACGACGCGGTGGGGGATAATATCGAAGTCCCATTTCTTGAAGTCGCGAACCTCGTTTTGGGCCTCGCTGATGATGAGCTCAATGATCGTGGACTCCAGCCACTGGGCCTGGCCGCGGAGCCACTCGATCTCGCGGGTCAAGGCCTCGCGGCGGCTTTCTTCGACGGCACGGCTGAGCGCATCTTCCTTCAAGAGGGCATAGCCCCGGGCCTTCGCCAGTTTCGCTTTCCAGAGCGGGATGATGCGCTGGTACATGCGGGCACAGGTGACCTTGTCGATGCAAACCAGCATGGATTTGCCGCACTGCCAGCGAGTGGCGCAGTGGTCGACGAAATCGGCCGCGAGCTTGTCCAGGCGGTCGCCGGCGGTGATCACTTCGTAGTCCTGGCCGAGGAGCTTTTCCAGCAGGGCTTCTTTGTCCGGGTCGAGCTCGGCCCGGGTGATGGCTTCGGCGATACGGTCGTTGAGGTCGAAGCGGGCGATGCCGAGTTTCTCGCCGCGATTCTCGTACACCAGCTTGACGGTGGAATTGTCTTCCTCCGACCGTTTGAAGTCGTAGCGCGAGACGTAGCCGCCGAAGATGCGCCTGGTCAGGTGGTCATACTTGAAAAGCGGCGTCCCCGTGAAGCCAAGGAATGAGGCATTGGGCAGCGCCAAGCGCATGTTGCGGGCGAATTTGCCGGCCTGGGTCCGGTGGGCCTCGTCGGAAATGACGATGATGTCGTCGCGGGTGCTGTAGGGCTCGTCGGGGTCCACGTCCTGGTTGAACTTGTGGATCAGGCAGAAGATGAACCGGTGGTTTTGCTTGAGCAATTCCTTCAGCTCCTTGCCAGAGCGGGCGCGCGGTGTTTTCTCGTCCGCGATGCCGCAACCGACGAAGGTGCGGAAAATCTGGTCATCAAGGTCTTCGCGGTCGGTGGCGATGACGAAGGTGAAGTTGCCGCGGATGTGGCGCCGGACCTTCTCGGCGAACATGACCATGGAGTAGGATTTGCCGCTGCCCTGGGTGTGCCAGAATACGCCGAGGCGGCCGAGGTCCGGGTGGGCGCGCTCGATGATGGCGAGTTTGCCGAGGTGCGGTTCCTCGGGCTCCGGCTGGGTAAGTTCCTTCCCTTCCGGTGGGCGGGTGGGGACGGCGGGCGGGACGCCCGCCGGACTGGCAGGCGGGGACGCCTGCCCTACATCTTCTCGGCGGAGTTCGACGACGCGGTATTTCAGACGGCGGTCGGGCGGGATTTCGTCCTTGAGCCGCTGCTGGTAGTCCATGGAGGCGACGGCATTGTTGACGCCGAGAACCTGGTGGTTGCGGGCTACGATTTTGCGGGTGCCGCCGGGCTTGCTGTCATCAAACAGGATGAAATTCTCGACCAGATCGAGCAGCCGGTCTTTGGCAAGCATGCCGTCGAGGAGGACCTGAGCTTCCACGCGTCCCTTGTCCTTTTCGTCGTTCCGCTTCCATTCGGTGAAATGCTCCCATTTGCTGGTGATGGAGCCGTAACGGGCGCGGTCGCCGTTGCTGACCACGAGGAAGGCGTTGTGGTGGAAGGCGTGGTTGATGCTGGTCTCGCTGAGGTAGTCGGTGAGGTTGTTGTCGAAACCTGCCCGCATGTTCAGATAGACGGCTTTAAGCTCGATGAACACTAGCGGCAGGCCGTTGACGAAACAGACGAGATCGGCGCGGCGGTTGTAGTGCGGGACTCGGAGGCCCTGAATCTTGAGTTCCCGGACGGCAAGGAATCGGTTGCTGGGGGTGCCGTCCGCGCCAATGCCGTTCTGGAAATCAAGGACCTGCGCGCGGGCGTATTCGGTCTCGCCGCCGGCGTCGCGCCATTCGACGGGAACGCCGTTGCGGATGAAATCGTAGAATTCCCGGTTATGCTGGATGAGCGAGCGGGCGAAGTCCACCCGGGTGAGTTTCTCCACGGCCTGTTCGCGGGCAGATTCGGGGAGGTCGGGGTTGAGGCGCTTGAGGGCGGCGCGGAGATCGCGAACGAGGATAACTTCGCGCTCGCTGGCGCGACCGAGTGTGCCGGCGGGGCCAAACGTCTCGTCGTTGTGGGCGTAAAGGCTCTCCCAGCCGAGGGCATCGTGCAGGTGGTCCGCGAAGGTCTTTTGGACCAGCCGGTCTTCGCTGTTGATGTCGGTGATCATGGTGAGGGTGTTACATGACGGAAAATGCTGGCTCCTCGGCTAGTGTACCAGGCTCACCGCGAAAGCCCTGTATTGGGCCGTCCTGGGATATCTTGATCCCGAGGCCGTACTGGCCAAGAGTCCTGGCTGCAGCGAGCCGGCCGCCGCCGGTGCTGCCTCCTTCGATTTTGAGTATTGCACCAACCGCTAACAAGGTTCCGTCGTACGCGACGAGGGTTGCGCCGTCGATCGCCAGTAACTCCTGGCGGAAGCGGCGAGGCAGGTCCTGAAATCTTTTTCTGCCAATCATCTGCGCTAGCGCTTCGGTTTTGGTTGACCGGGGCGACTGGAGGTGGTCTTCCTCCCTTGGCACGGCCTTCTTCCACGCCGCGCTGAGGACGTGGCCGCTCGTAACGACGCCGATACAGGCTCCAGTTCTGGCGAAGGATGCGTCGAGGGCGCTCGAGTATATCTCGCGGCGGATGTCGCGGTCTCGGGGACATTTCATCTGGGTGATGATGGGCTCATGCGTCAGGAAGGACCATTTGCCGCGCCGGCAGACAAACACGAGCCGGCCATGCTTGAGGACAAGGATTTCGCCGCTCCGGTTGAGTGCCAAGACGATTCGGCCGCCTCTGGCCCAGTCGGCGAGGCCGGCCAGGCGGTGGGGGGCATGGTCCGGGAGTTTGCTTGGAATTGCCAAGGCGTGGTAGTCCTGGATCGTGCCGTCAGCGCTGCACTCAATCATCGTGTCCGTGCCGTTGGTGAGAACTGCTGAGAAATCCTCCTTGGAGAAGTCGTGGAACGAAACCGTCTCGCCGAGAGCTTCGGTGATCCCGAAGGCTGCCGATATGGGTTTGCCCTCGTACGAGCGGGTTGACCAACGGACCATTTGGTCCAGAACGCTTAGCACGGTGCGCCGTTGGTTTGCGTCCTGCGCGATTGATCGTGCGACGATTCGCCTGCCGAGGCCGTTGACGACGTCCCTTTCAAATGGCTGACCTAATCCCGGGGCAATGATCTGCACCGCGTGGACGAACGATTGGGCGAGGCGGTATTCTGTGATTTGCTTTTCTGAGGACGCGTTAGCGAAGCGCTGGCGGCGGCTGATGTCGATGTAGAAACTTGACTTGGCGAATGGCTTCAAGGAGAAGGTGCATGGTCCTTGGAATGCGACGGCGGCCCTGGGGATGGGATGCGCGTCCTTCTTTATTACCGCGCCGGGGAGAAGGGGGAGAAGATGCTTGGAGATGAGTTGTCGGAATTTTGACTCGGATACCTCCGGGGGTTGCCGGCGTGAGCTTGTCGGGGTCTTCATGTTCTAACCGCTTCCTTGATTGGGCTACGCGACAGTGGGTTAAGGTTTCTCGTGACCGGTGTGGCCGAGGAGGCGGCGCTCCTGGACGCGCTTGCGGATTCCTTCGATGGCCTTATTGAGGCTTGTGCGTTTGGGCTGGGCGGCGCCGAGCTCGACGGCGAGGGCGATGATGTCTTCCTGGGGCAGCGCCGAGATGGCGGAATCGAAGCCCGGTGGGCCCGATTCCTCGACCGCCTTCAGGATGTTTTGAAAGTCGGTCTGTAGCTGGGCGTCGGACTTGGTGGACTGGGGCCGCTGCTGGTTGGCCAGGGCTTTGGGCCGCTTTGGGAGATCCGGGTAAACTGAGCGCAGTCGTTTCTCCATCTGGGTCAGTTTCCTGAACGCCATCTGCATGTCACCGCGCAGCGCTTCGATCTCGCTGGCGAGACGCTTTACCTCCTCACCGGGCTGGGGAAATTCGCTATTCATTGATGAATCTCTCGATGTTGGTCCATAGCAGTTTGAAATCGTAAACGAACTCGGTAGGGACGCCGCCGGTCGTGACCGCGCGTTTGATTTTTACGCGGTCGTAGATAGGGCTATCGAAGCACCGGATGTTGATGCCGGTCTTCTTGGAGACCTGGTCGCAGACGCTTTTGACCGAGTCCCAATAGAACCGCGACTCCTTGGTCATGCCGCCGCCGTACGGTTTAGCCTTGTTCATGAAGACCCCGATCTTCGGCACGGGGAGCGGCTCAATCTGCATCTGGAGCATGTTGAGGATGAGGGGCACGCCCTTGGCGGCGTAGAAATCGGGGTTAATGGGGATGAGGATCATGTCGCAGACCGACAGCACCGAATACGACAGGAGGGTAAAGGACGGGGGGCAGTCGAAGAGTGCGTAGTCGTAGGCCGGCACGTTTGTTGACCAAGTGATTTTGGACAGGAGCGACCGCATGAAGGTCTGCATCCGGTCGCGCGGGATGACGTCCAGAGCCAGCCAGTACAGGTCTTCGACGGAGGGGACGAAGTGGTAGCGGTCGGTGATCTGATAGATGAAATCGTAATTCACGCCGAAGTCGAATTTGCCGTTGCCACCGGTGTACTCCTCGATGGCGTGGAAGATAGTCTTTTTCTTTTTGTAAGCCCGATCGGCCCAATTTTGGAACTTCGGGGTCAAGGAGCCGTCTTCGTTTAGGGTGATGGCTTGGGTGAGGGACATTTGGGCGTCCAGGTCGAACAGGAGGACGTTGGACTGGCCGAAGGTGGAGAGCAGGTCACCCAGGCACCACGTGCAGGTGGTTTTGCCGACACCACCTTTGAAGTTGATGGTCGCGATGGATTTTGGCGCTTTCTTGTCTTTCATTTTGTTAGCCTCTCATGATCGTCAAACGGCGATTTCTCCGGTCATTAGTCGCGGCAGGAGCAGGTCGCGGGCTCGCGATGCGCGCCGGTTGGCGGCCTCCAACAGTTCCAGTTGGCTTTCAATCGGATGGGTATGCTTCGAGAAGAGGTCCATCAGTCGCAGGGGCGGAACGACAGTCGTTACTTTTGCGAGCTTCTCACGCGGGAGGTGCTTGATCGTAGCGCCGGTGAAAAGCGTACCTAAATGTCCGGATTGTCCTTGGTGACGCAAGCTGTGGTATAGATACGCGTGATCCATATTCTCCCGGCAACGGATGCGATGGATTGCTTTCTGGATCATCATCCTGGGCATTTGCTCCTTCCAAATTGCACACCGGCCTGGTTCGCCCCCTTCGCACATGACAATGTCGCCGAACTTTAAACCGAACGCCTCCATCTCATCCTGCTCAAACCGCATTTCTCGAAGATCGCGCAAATCGAATTCTCCCCATCGAACATTGACGTTTGCGAGGTAAGGCATCAGGTCGCCTCGGTTCTTCTCTTGATCTAGCATCTTTCCGAGACGGAACTCGGCGACCTCCCCCAACGGTCTCTGTGCCCATCCCTCTGGCAAGCCGTGGACTATGCGGGTGTGTTCGTGGCCGGGGAAGCGGAGGTGGACGAACCATTCCTGGTAGAGGAGGCGCGCTGCCTTTTCCAACAATACCATGCGGCGGCGGTTGTTCTCGATGAGGCCGTCGTAAGCTGAAAGGGTGTCGGCAATGGCGGTCTGCACTGGAAGGTCTGGCAGGGTGGCGGGAAAGTCCGGGAACTTTTCGAGGGGGATGCGGTCGACCGTGGCACCGGTAATGATAAAGCTCTCCATTACGCTTCGCCAGCGGCGTGACAAAAAGTAGTATAGGAGGAACCTGCTGTCGGCCTTTTGAGGGTCAGGGCGGATTAGCGCGACGCGGCGCCCAAGGCAGCCGCGAAAATCTTCTGGGATGATGGCGTAACGATGGAGTGTAGCCTCGTAGGTAAAGACCACGTCCCCGGGCTGAGGGGTGACTCGCTTAGTCCACCTGGGGAGCTCATCCTCAGACACGTGGCGAATCTCCGAGAAATCCAAGCGCCCGTCCTCGGTCATGTTCTTGATCCCCAGAAAAACTGCCCCCTCTGATGACTCGCTTGGCGTGGCGTGTGGGCCATCGTAAATACCGAGCGCGTAGTCCCTGATTGGGCGAGTCTTTAAGGTTCTCATATGCCCAGTTCCTCGAAGTTCGCGTGAATGGCCTTGGCCAGACTGGTGGCTTCTTTGTTCAAAACGGCCAACTCATCGTGAATATCGGTGATGGCCTGCTCGAAGTCGAAGTCCTCGTCCACCTCTTGTGGGGCGACACCGACGTAGCGACCCGGTGTCAGGCTCCAGTCGGCGGCTTCGATTTCTTTGCGGGTAACGACTTTGACCAGGCCGGACACCGCTTGAATTTCGGCGTCGGGGAAGCGGTCCTGAAGCCAGGCGATGTGCCGATGGAAGTAGGCGGCATGCTTGAGTTGCTCAACCGCGGCCTTGCGATGCTCTTCCAGTTGCTTGGCCAGCTTGCCGGCGGCGCGGCGATCATAAACCGTAGCGAAAGACTCGTCCTTCGCCAGGTCGGCGGCAGCGGAGTTGACCCGGGCAGCGAGCTTGTAGAGCAAATCCACCTGTTTGATGAGGCCCTTGACGCGTTCAGCGGCGGAATCGAACGACTTGCGCGCCGTGTGCTGCTTCTCGTTCGTGGCAGGAGGCGCTTTGGAGTTGGCTTTGTGGAACACGGCCAGATCGGCAAGGAGGCGGGCGCGGTCGCTCTCGTAGGCCGTGCTGGCGTCACGCAGTTCGACTAGCGCCTCGCCGAGTGCCTTCGCGGTGTCGGCGTCGAGGGTAGTGAGCAACTTCAGGGCTTTGGCGGCCTTCGCGAAATCGTTGCCGAGCGATTGCAGCGTGGCGTCAAAGAGCACGACCTTTTCGGGCGCTGCGGCGCACTCGGCACAGAGGCGGGCGAAGTAGTTCTTCACCAGGGCGAGGAAGCGGTCGCGCTGGCCGCGGTAGAGCCAGACGATGGCGGCGATGTTCTTCAGTTGCTCCGGGGTGAACTCGTACACCTTACGGGAGCCTTTCATGAGCTGGCCAATGCTGCGAGCGTCGAGCATCAGGACCCGGTCTTTGCGCTCGGCGGGTTTATTGCGGTCTAAGTGCCACAATTCGCAGGGGACGCTGCGGGTGTAGAAGAAGCCGCCGCGGATCGAAACCATGACGTCCACGTCACCCGTTTCGACGATTTTCTTGCGGACTTCCTTTTCGTCGTTACCGGCGCTGGAGGCCTGGGAGGACATGACGAAACCGGCACGGCCTTTGGGATTCAGGTAGCTCCAGAAGTACGAGATCCAGAGGTAGTTACCGTTGGAGACCTTTTTGCCCTTGTTGACGCCGGGGAGGCCGAACGGGAGGCGCGGGTCTTTGGCGATGCGCTCGGCGTCCACGAGGTCCACGTTGAACGGCGGATTGGCCATGACGAAGTCGCACTTGCCGACCAGGTTGTGCTCGTCCTGATAGTAGGTGATGGCCTCGGCGATTTTGCCCTCCAAGCCGTGGACGGCGAGGTTCATCTTGGCGATGCGGATGGTGTCGCGGTTTTTCTCCTGGCCGTAAATGACGACCTGGCAGGAGGTGTCGCCGCCGCGGTCCTCGATAAAGTGGCTGGACTGGACGGCCATGCCGGCGGAGCCGATGGCGGGGTCAAAGACGATGCCGTGGTCCGGCTCAATGACGTTGACGATGGTTTGGACCAGGGAGGACGGGGTGAAGAATTCGCCGTTGTCGTGGGCCTTCTGAATGGAGAATTTGGCTAGGAAGTACTCGTAAATGCGGCCGAAGACATCGCCAGTGGCGTGCTTGACCTGCTCACTGTTGAACAGGCGCATGAGGTCTTCGAGGACCTTCGGCTCGAAGATGCCGTAGTCTTTGGGCAGGACGCCCTGGAGCGGCTCAAAGTCGGCCTCGATGGCGGTCATGGCGCCGGTGACCAACTTCGGGAGGCCGGCGGGATCCACGCTCGCCTTGTCCATGATGTAATCGTAGCGAGCCGTTTCGGGTAGCCAGAGAGCGCGGCGGCGAATGTAGTCGGCGGGCTGGACCTTGCGTTTGGGCATGCGGCCGGCGGCCTGGTCGTCGGCAATCTGCTTTGTGGCGGCGTCGAAGCGGTTGGCGGCGTGGCGGAGGAAGATGACGCCCAGGACGGGCATGAAGTAGTCGCTGGAGGTGAGCTTGGAGTTGGCGCGGAGATTGTCGGCGGCTTCCCAGAGGTCAGCTTCGAATTGGGCTAGGTTTTCCATTGGTGGCGGTGATGGGAAGAATGGGAGAAATGGGAGCTATATATATTAGGTCTCGGGCTCGGGCTTCTTAGGCACGCTAGACTGTTTCTCGGTTTCCACGGTGGGGACGGGCATGCCGTCCCAGAGTTGGCCTTTGTCGAGGGCGGCGAGCATTTCGTCGTTGATGGCGATGAAATCTCTGACGGGAACGTTGGTGTAGGTCTTGACGGTGAAGATGTCTTCGGCGAGGCCGAGGAGTTCGGCGGCCAAGCGCGATTTGATGAGGGCCTCGCGCGCGCGGGCGAGGTCGCTAACCATGGCGAAGGCGATGTGGATGGCCTGGAAGCGATTGGCCTGCAAAATGAGCGGGGCCGAGGAAGTCTCCCCGCTCTTGTCAAAGAGATCCACGACCGAGCGCCAGGCTTCGAGCCTGGGCTCGCGAACGAGGCGGCGGAGAGACTCAGCCCGGTTGAAGGAATGAGCGAGGACCTTGGTCACATTGGGAGTGTCGCTGTCGCTTTCACGCGACAGGCCGAATGCGAAGGAGTAACCAGCCTCCTCGTAATGGCCGGCGGCCATGGCGACCTCGCCTCGTTCTTCATGGATGGAGGTCAAGGTGTCCGGGTCGAGGCGGTCCGCGTTCGCCAGGATTGAATTGCAGAGGTCAAAGGCAGCGGGAAAGTTGGCTTCCTTTTTGTACTGCTTGATCAGCCAGCCGAACGCCTCAGTGAACGCAGGGTCGAGTTCGAGGGTCTGGCGGGCCAGGGCGGCAGCGGCGGTATAGTCGCCTGCCGCCTGGCGGAGAGTGGCCCGGGCCATGAGCGCCTCGGGGCGGTCGGGATATTCCTCCTGAAGAATGGCGTAGAGCCGGTCCGGCACATCGCCCTCGGCAACGGCGGTCTTAGCCTGGCGAATGAGGAAGTCGAGGCCGTTGCGGTTGTACTCGATGAGGCGGTAGAGGAGATCTTTGTAATTCTGGATGAGGACGTTGTCGTCCAGCAGTGGATCGAGGACGAAAAGCCGTTCGCTGAGGGCGGCGTAGGGCTGGTAACGGAGGGAGGACTCGATCTTGATACCGAGGTCGGTGGATGCCTCCGCCCAGCGTTTGTCGAGGGAGCCGCCTTTGTCGCGCGGCATGTTTGGCAGCGGAGAGACGACGTAGTGGATTTGGGGAACGCGAGTGATGTCTGATTCGCGGATGGTTTTGGCGACGGCGGCGATTCCCTTGACGTTCTGTTCATTGAGGCCGAAGAGCATGACGACCAGGTCTGGGAGGTGCAGCGTGCAGATGCCGCCGACATCGGTGAGGCCGGTGCGGGAGTCCACGAAGACGTGGTCTGGGTGATAGTGGTTGTCCAGGGCCGCTTTCCAGTTCTCGACGAACTGCTCGCCGTGGTGATTTTCGTAGAGGTCGGCCCAACTGAGGTTGGCGCGGCAGGCGTTGTAATGGGCATCTTTTTTGCCGGCGGGCATGATGAAGAGTTGTCCGCGGAGGGGCCCGGGGAGTTCGCAGGGATGGACAAACCGGCTGATTTCGGGGGCCCGTTTGGTTTCTTTGAACTCGGTGACGTATTCGACGACGCCCGGCTTGCCGGTGATGGAACGGAACTCAGTGAAGGAGTCGAGGCCGGGAGCTTCGAGATCGAAGTCAATGAGCACAACACAGCGGCCGCGCCTGACGAGGAGGGCGGCGGTGTTAGCGAGGGCCAAGGAGCGACCGACTCCGCCTTTGTAGGAGTAGAACGTGGTCCAGAAAGGTTTCATTTCAGGGAGAAGGCGACACGGGTGAGGCCAAGCGCGGGGTTCATGCGCGAGCGCGGAGCGCCGGTCGTCGTCTTTCTGGGGGACTGCGGCGGATTGGCGGCGAGATCGGGGAACATGGCGGCGAGGTCGGCCTCGGCCGGGGGAGTAGCGAGCCGGTTCTTGGCGCGCCAGGCGCGACGGCGGAGAAAGTCGAAGGCGCCGGGTACGTCGGCGAGGACCTGGATGTAGTAGGACATGGAGCGGGTGGGGAATTGCCGGCCGCTTTCCCACTTGTGGAAGGTCTTGAGGCCGAGGCCGAGAACTTCGCTCATTTCGTCCTGGGTGGCGACGCCGAGGTCCTCGCGGATGCGCTCGAGCTCCCGGGGCGTTAGCTGCTCGGTTTGTTCGGCGACAGCGGACTCGATGAAGCGGGTGGTTTCTCCGGGAAAGACGATTTCTCCGCAATGATCGCAACGCTCAACCCAGACACCGGGGAGGGTGATGGGGTTATCGTCGGCGACCCGCTCGGTGTGGTCGATCTGGACAAGGGCGAAGTGTCCTTGCTGGCAGCAAGGGCAGGTCTGCCCGGCGAGCGATTCCTTTGGTTTCGGAGCATTCATTGTGGAAGACGGGGCACGTTTGGTGTGTGGTCGTGTGCGTTAATGATGATGATTTCGTTTTGCATGAGCACCATCTCGACATAGATGTCGAGGTCCTCGAACAGGGAGACGTTGGCCTGAAGGTGGTTAGGAATGAGGGCGCCACCGCCCGGCTGAGCGAACTTGAGAAAAACCCGCTTGCGAGCGGAGATGTGGTCGATGATAGCCCCCCTGAGTTGGGATTCGTGCACGTGCCACCGGTTAGCCGAGTAGCTCTTGGCCGACTGGCCCAACCTAGCTTTATCCAATTCACACGCACGTTTGACATGCTCGACCTGGCCGTTTCCGGCCAGAGGCGGCAAATACCTTTCAGGTATGTATTGACACTTTTGCATACTATCGTATAGTGCGCAAGTGTTCTTTAGCACTTTTTAGAACTTTTTTCATGCCGACAGGCGCTGCGATAGTAGCAGGTGGAAAAGGAACGTGGCCAGCAGGGTACCCGGAAGAGGGCACTTTGGGGGCCTTGGAAAGCGTTGCTAATCCACCGAGAACCACCAAACGCGGCCGGATGATACTTAGAGCGTCAACGACATGCACGGCAATTCGTAGAGGAGGACTGGGCAGAGGTCGGGAGCCGACCGGGGTCGGGGCCCCTCAGTTTGAAGCGGGGATCGGTCAGGCAGCGCCGGGCTTCCTCCGGGCTCACAGGCACCTCCTGCGCGCCCTCCCGGAGGACGTTTTCAGCCACGGCCTCGTTGCCGCGGTCCCCGCTGGACCTGATGTGCTCATCGCTCGGGGCGGGCCGATGGGCGACCGACCGGCCTCCGCCGGCGCGCTGGCGATGGGAGAGGCCGGTGCCGGGGATACCGAGGCTGCTGTAGGCGCCAGAGCGGCTCCCTGGCCCGGTGCCCGGGCGGTGCGCAACGGCCAGTGGGGTCGCGCAGAAGGCCGGCGACCATCGGAGCACGACTATTTGTCAATGGCCCCATGATTCCCAACCCCCTTTTTGTTGACTGCGGCGCCGGGTTCGTGAAGATAGTCCTCATGAACTGCGCGAAAGCGATTTTCTGCGCACCCTTCAGGGTGATTGCATGCACGGTGCTTTTTTCGGTTGTTGGCTTCACCCCTCTGTCGAAGGGGCAGTTCGAGCCGTGGGCGTCCAACACCGACCCCACGGATGTCCCCAAGAGCCGCGTCCAGGACGTGACGGCCTCGCCATTCACCTACCACATTACGCTGGGCGGCACGGTCGACGGGAAGATGTGCGCCACGCTTCCCGGCGTCTGGGAGCCGTATGAGCAGACCTGGGAGTCAAGCCGTTCGATACGCATGGAGAACGTCGGGGCGGCGACGGTGATAAACCCGTGGCTGACAACAGGCCCCATCGACTTTTTCTCCCAGCAGACGATAGCGGACTCGGTTGTCGAGGGGCTTTCGAGCGACAGGGAAAAGGCGCTGGCGATGTACTATTTCTACATAACCCATCGTTTTCACAAAGGCAATGGCGACAACGGGGCGCAGGGCGACGTTTCGCAGGCGATGAACGTGTTCGGTTTCAACACCTGCGGAAACAGCACGTTGTGCATGTCCGATTTGCTCGAGAAAGTTGGGATGCATGATTGCATATTCAGTCATTGTCCCGGCCACGTCGTGCCGCAGGTTTTTTTCGACGGGAGATACAACACGCTGGACGGAGACATGGCCACGATGATGCTCCTGCGGGACAACCACACGCTGGCGAACGAGTTGGATTTGGTGCGGGACCACGACCTGATCAAACGCGTGCACCAGTATGGAATCATGAGTCCCATGAATCCTGTCAACAACAATGAGGATTATGCGCAATACTACACCTGGGAGGGGGCCACCACCGTGAAGCTCAAGGGCTGGGCCTGGTGGACCATGGGCATGGCGCTACGTCCGCACGAAGCCATTGAATGGAGGTGGGGGCATGGGACTCCCGTGAAATATCACGGCGATATGACGGGCTATCCCCCGACGGTCCCGGACACGATCTATAACGGCGTCTGGGAATACGCCCCGGATTTCAAGAACGATTCCCAGTGGCGGGCGGGGGCAACCGTGACGAACATAACCAACCAGGACGGTCTCCTAACGGCCGCCGACGGCGGGACGGGCGCCATTGTTTGGCAGATGAAAGTGCCTTATCAATTCGTCGGAGGCAGCCTTGCCGCCGCCTGTCAAGGCTGCGCCTTCGAGATTGGTTTCGCAAACCCGAAGGACTGGAAGCCCGCTTACACGCCGCTGGCGACGTTGGCGGACTTTGACGGCAAGTTCAAAGGCCGCACTGACGCGGGCAACGAGTACTGGATTAAATGCACCCTGGCCGGCAAGGCTTCGCTACGCGGAGTGAGAATCCAGAACGACATCCAGATGGCGCCGCTGGCCATGCCGTCCATGACCGTGGGAGACAACAGTTTCACCTACTTGGAGCACACGGACAACAAGACCGGCGCAAACTCCGCCAGGAATGTGAGGATCACGCACAACTGGGTCGAAAGGTCCAAGACACGCCCTCCCAGGGCGTCGGAATCTCCCGTATATCCAGCCAACGGCGGCAAGAGCGACGGCACGGACGTGGTCTTCCGGTGGAACGCCGCCACGGACCCCGGCGGCGACGCCATAACGGATTATCATTTCCAGCTTTCGGACCGTCCCGACATGAGGTGGCCCCTGTCTCCGAATTTCGACAAATACGTTTCCAGGACGCCCGACAAAGGCAAGACCTGCTACACGCTTCCGCGTCCCGGCCTCTTGACTCACGGCACGGCCTATTACTGGCACGTGAAAGCGAAGAACTCCGAGGGCGTCTGGGGGCCGTGGAGCGACACCTGGCGTTTCACGGCCCAGGGGCCGGCGTATCCCATCGACGTGGCGATCAAGGGCCACGCGGACACCGGGATCGGCACATTGACATGGAGCGCCAACCCGGCGGGAAGCGCGCCCGCCAAGTACAGGGTGTATGGCAGCGATGAGAAGGGCTTCACGGTGCATGACGCCCCCTACGAAGTCAGACTTGGCGATACGAAAGACCTGGCCAGGCAGTTTCCGGCGAACTTCGTGGCCGAGGTCACAGGCACTTCGCTGGATGTTGTGGGCGTGGGCAACGCTCTTCCGAACGCCAACAGGGCCTACTACCGCGTCGTGGCGGTGGACGGCAAGGATAGGCGAAGCGGGGACTCGGATTATGCCGAAGCGGCCAGGCCGTTCATCTACAGCGCGCCGGCGACGAACGCGCCCGCGGGCCAGCCTTATCGTTATCAAGTCAAGGCCATCCGTTCCCTGGGCGACCTCACCAGAAGGGACGCCGCCAGGCCCAAGCCCGGAACCAAATTCTGGAAGATCGAGCCGCTGAAGTTCTCGCTCGAGCAGAAACCGGGATGGATGAGCATCGACGCCGACACCGGGCTGATCACGGGCACGTCCGACGGGACGGGCGGGACGGTGATCGTCAGCGTGACTCTCACCAAGGAGCACCGGCTGGTGCATGACAAAGATGCTATCGTATGGGGGAACGAATACGAACAAAGCAGGACTTTTGAAACCGCGGGACCCGTGACGCAGCAGTTTGTCGTCAGCAGCGCGAAGCAGGAATGAGCCGGCAGGCGGATCAAAAGGACAAAGGCTCCGGTGAGCAACCGGGCCTATTCCCCCGACCCTTCCTTGCCCAGGTATTTCTTTCCGGCGGTGTCAACGCGGATCATCTCGCCGTTGGCGATGAACAATGGCACCATGATTTGGAGTCCGGTTTCAAGCGTCGCCTCCTTCCATGACGAGTTCAGCGCGCTGCGGGCAGGCGGAGCGGTGTCCACCACTTTGAGCCGTATCTGCGGCGGCAGGACGATGTCAAGCGGCCTGCCGTCCATCAGCAGGGCCTTATATTCCTCATTCTCTTTGAGAAAAAGCCGGCGCTCGCCAAGTTGTTCGTCGGTAAACTCGAACTCGTCGAACGTCACCGAGTCGCTGAAGACGCGCGTTTCCCCCCGTGCGTAGCTGTAGGTTACGCGGCGGGTTTCCATTGGAGCCACCGGCACCCGCTCGTTTTCGGCGAACACGCGCTCGATGATGCGGCCCGTCGTGAGGTGGCGCAGGCGGGTGTGAAGTTTGTGCCGGGTCTGGGCGGTGCCGCTGGTATGCAAATCCTCGATGACATGTGGAGCGCCGTCCAGCATCAGGACCATCATGCGTTTGAACTCGAATGGCAGAACCGTTTGCACAATAACTTTCAAGAGCATACCTGCTGCGCATTTGAAAACAAGGCTGATTTCCGGCGGGCGCAGGACAGAAAGAGGATGGAATCGAGGCTGGAGCCGTCCAAATCCAAAGGCCCCGGGGCTTGACCGCCAGCGCCTTTAGCCTCAGGATGCGCTGCAAGATGGACCAGGAAGCTGCTCCCACAAGCAAAAGCGCCCCGGACAAGCCAACACAGCCGCGCTGGCTGGACTGGACGATGAGGTTGCAGGCCATCGCGCAGAACGGCCTCGCCTACGCCGCTAACGCCTACGACACGGAGCGCTACAACGCTATCCGGCAGATCGCAGCCGAGATGCTTGCCGCCGGTTCAGGCGCAGAGGTCTCGGCCGTTCGCGATCTCCTCTCGCACGAGTCGGGCTACGCGACTCCCAAGGTGGACGTTCGCGGCGTCGTTTTCCGCGACGAAAAGCTGCTCCTGGTGCGCGAGCGTCAGGAGGGCCGTTGGTCGCTGCCTGGCGGATGGGCCGACGTGGGAGAATCGCCCGCCCAATCCGTCGCGCGCGAAATCCTTGACGAGAGCGGCTTCGAGACCCGCGCCGTCAAGCTCCTGGCCGTGTTCGACCGTTGCAGGCATCCTCATGAGCCACCGTTTGCGTTTCACGTGTACAAACTCTTCTTCCTGTGCCGTATCGTGGCCGGCGAGGCCAAAACGAGCGCAGAGACCGACGCTGCGGGCTTTTTTGGCGAGGGGGAGATTCCTGAAATTTCACTGGGCCGGGTCACACCCTGGCAAATCCAACGCTGCTTCGAGTACCGTCGGAATCCGAATCTGCCGGTTGATTTCGACTGAGGCTCAAAGGACACGCCTGGTCTCTGGCGTATCCGCTCGGCCGTTCTCGCGGCAATTTCCTTGGACGCTTTCCAGCGATGCCCCGAATTACCTCTTGGCGGCGGTCAAGGCGTCCTGCTGCTATTAGGTTGCGTATTACTTGCAAGGGAGTATGATTCCGCAATGAACATCATTGAACTAAGTTCGGTGCAACTGCGGCGGGCCGCAGAGATTAAGGAAAAGATTGAAGCCGCTCAAAGCGAACTGGCTTCGATACTGGGCGGCTGCGCCGGGAAAAGTCCGCAAGCATCCTGGGCGCCTGCGCCCGGAGGCAAAAAGCTGCATTGGACGCAAACGCCCGAGGGCAAGGCCCGTCTGGCGCAGGCGATTAAACGGAGCTGGCGAACGCGTCGGCGGGCCTGACCTGGACGACGAGGCCTTTCCGTCAGGGCGGCGATTTCGTCGTCGGCGGCTCCCGCTCAAGAATGCCGGCGGCCATCCCCGCCGCTTCCCTGGTGAACGTCTGGCATTTCTGCTCCCGGAGCTTGTTCTCCTTGAAAAACCGCTGGCCTTCCGGTGTGTCCAGGCGGCAGTCGATGAGCCGCTGGCAGTGGATCGCGCCGAACTTCGTCTCGAACTCGCCGAGGAAGGCCCGCACCAGCCGGATATTGCCGTCCGGGGATTGATCTGCGCTGCTGCGGCCGGCCAGCATATTTATGGCCAGGACTCCGCCGCTCACCGCCCCGCAGATCCCACCGGTCCTTCCAACGCCGCCACACAGCCCAGTGGCGATTTTGGGAATCAACTCTGACTTTATGCCTCGGCTTTCCGCGATGGCCTGCAAAACGCTCTCCGCGCAGCAAAACCCCTGCTGGAACAGCTCCTCGCTCCGCCGGGCAACCTGAATCGTCGTCATGGCGTTCAGCCTGGACCTCGGAGGCGGGCTTGCCAAGCACAATACACCGAAAGTCGACCGAAGGATTCCTGCCCTTTCCAACGACTGATCCATGTGAGACTATGACTGCCGTTGTGCAAAAACTGGAGACGCCGGGATTGGCGCAGCAAACGGCGGAGGACCTGGCCCTGGCCCGACGGGTCGTGGGCGGAGACGAGAGCGCCTTGAAAACGCTCTACGAGTGCCATGCCGATCCCCTCTTTGGCTTCATTTGCCATTCCCTGGATGGGGCGCGGCAAGAGGCCGAGGACGTGTGGCAGGACACGCTCGAGACGGGCATCCGAACTTTGGCGGCCTACCAGGGGCAGGGCCGCCTCTTCTCCTGGCTGTGCGGCATCGCCCGGCACAGACTGGCCGACCATTGGCGGCGACAAAACCGCTCGCGCCAACATTTGTGCCTCATGCCGCCAGAGGACCTGGCCCGGCTTATGGACGAGGGTCCGTTGCCGGACGAAGTCCTGGGCCGACAGGCCACCCGTTTGCGCGTCGTGGAAGTCCTCAGCCAGTTGCTGCCGGACTATCGCACGGCCCTGGTGGCCCGGTATGCCGACGGGCATAGCGTTGAGGAGATCGCCCGGCTGCTGCAGAAGAGTTACAAAGCCACCGAGTCAGTGCTTGCGCGAGCCAAGGAGGCCTTTCGCACAGTCCTGGCCGGCAAACCGGAGATGGGGTTATGAACCAGAGAGAGCATTCCGACGAAGACAACCTGGAACGGTTGATCCAGGCCGGTTTCGACAAGACGGCCCGGCCGGGCGCCGCCGCCCGGGAGCGGGCTTGGAACCGCATCAACGCCGTATGGCGGGCCGAGCACGGAGCCAAGACCCCACAGGGAGCTTGGGCCCAATCAGCAACGCCAGTGATGTGCAACGCGCAGTCAGAGTCTCGAAACAACAACAACAAACAAGAAAGATATACACTTATGAGCCTGTTTTTGAGAAACCGATGGGGATTTGGACTTGGCGCCGCAGCAGGGGCCTTCGCCCTCTTTCTCCTCATCGCACTGACAACCCCCAAGGCGCACGCTACTGCCGCCCAGATCATGGCCAAAGGCGCTCAAGCCATGGCCAACCTGACCAGCATTCACCTGCGCGGCCAGTTGCGCACCCTGCCCGCCGACAACTTCAGCTACATCAGCGCCGAGCAGGACTTCTTCCCCATCGAATTCTGGAAACAGCTTGAACCGGAACTCAAATGGAAAGTCGAGAAGCCCGGGCGAGTTGCCGTCATGGACGGCAAAACCACCCTGCTCTACATCAAAAGCGCCAATGAAGCCTTCAAGATTGACCAGGCTTCGGCCAGCGCCTTCGACACCGACTGGCTGCACGGCATCGCCAATCTGAGCCATACCATCAGCAACGAACTGACTCACGCCATGGCCAGGGGATGGAAACTCGAGCTGGCCCAGCAAACCGGCGCCGATGGACGAGTCAAAGCCGTCGTGACGGTTCATGCCACATCAGGAATCCCCGACGACGACTACAGCAAGAACAGTTTCCTGCAAACCGCCGACACCCGCCGCGTCTATCGGTTCGATGACAAAACCGAATTGCTCGAGAACGTGCAGATCTTTCAAGTGAAGTCCGGCGCCGAAACCCAGGTTTTTGAGCTGAACCAAATCGACTATAACCAACCCATTGCCGGCAGTGTCTGGCAAGTCCAACTGCCCGCCGATGTGAGCTATTACCAGGAGCCGCAGAAGCTGCCAGACAATGATCGCTACGCCTCGATGACGCCCGGGCAGGCCGCCCGGACTTTCTTCGAGGCCTGTTCCCGTGGGGATTGGACCGAGGCCGGCAAGTTCATGTCGCCTCTCACAGACCAAGTAAAGGGTTACCTGGGCGGGCTGGAGATTGTCAGTCTGGGCCAGCCCTTTACCTCGCAGACCTATGGCGGCCAGTTTGTGCCTTATGAAATCAAACTCCGAGGCCAAACCGGGGTCAAAAAGCACAACCTCGCCCTTCGCAAGGACAATCCAGCCGGCCGCTGGCAAGTGGACGGGGGAATCTAAGTGGTGATGAGCATGGGCAATGGCGCCTAAGGGCGCTAGTGCCTTGCCGAACCAAACATACCAACATGTTGGTCATTGCGCAAACGACCAGCCCGTCGCCGTCATGGGCTGTTCGCCGAAGGCGAACCTCCTTTTCTCAGCGAAATCTGAGAAAAGG
>Ga0181524_10001868_pt1 | contig 23067 bp, 20 predicted proteins | sample PEATcosm2014_Bin_34_FD_119761 | JGI IMG/M metagenome (GOLD analysis project Ga0181524, IMG submission 119761) | Peatland microbial communities from MTU Mesocosm Facility, Houghton, MI, USA - PEATcosm2014_Bin05_60_metaG | ecosystem: Environmental > Terrestrial > Soil > Wetlands > Peat | place... | reverse complement strand
GAAATGCTGCACTTCCACAGGGGCTTCGCCCCTATGGCGCTCCAAGACGCTCCTTCCCGTCGCGTCTTTCCGCGTGCCAGTACGCGCTCATACTCTTCGCGCGGCACCCCCTTGGAGGGCCTTACGCGGCCCTCCAAACCTCCCGCGCCGTACAGCATTTCAGAAGTCCGGACGGACTTCTGAAATTCCGTACTAGGCCGGGTTTCCGGCAGGTCGAACGCGGCTCGGGACAGCAAGCCGCGCGGAAGGAGATCGCCCCCGCCTGTTCGCAAACAATGCCTGCCAAACCAGTTAGAACGCCCCTCTTGACTCGGCGGCCGAATAGAGATAGTGTAGTGCATATCGCCGGTTTTACCGCCGATGCTACTCGACAGGAATCATCAGATGAATACCAACATCGGAGGCAAAGAGAGAGTTCGTCCCCGCGCGGGGAACCTGCGCCGGACGCTCGCGTTCGGCGCGACAGCCCTGGCCTGCGCACTCCTCGCCGGCTGCACGGGCGAGCACTACCGAAAGTCCGCCGACAACGAGGTGTACAAGATCCTCGCGCAGAAACGGAAGAGGGCGCTCAACGAGGAAACGCCGTTCACGATCCAGCAGCCGTACGGGGACCCGCTGGCGGGCCTGCCGAGACGGCCGCAGTTCCTGATCCCGCCGAAGGAGGGAGATCCGGCGTGGTCGGACCCGGCGAACCTGCTGACGATCATCTCGCTCCGCAACGCGATCGAGATCGGCATCCGGAACTGCCGGGCGTACCAGACCCAGAAGGAAACGCTGTATCTGGCCGCGCTGGGCCTGACGCTCGAGCGGCACCTCTGGTCTCCCACGTTCACCTCCCTGATGTCGGGCAGCGTGCAGTCGGCCAACGGCGACGAATCGTGGGTCGGCAACAGCCAGTTCGGCGCGACGGAGCTGCTGGCGACGGGCGCGGACCTGACCTTGAACCTGAGCACGTCGTTCCTGCGGTACATCACCGGCAGCCCGTCGCCCCGGGCGCAGTCCGCGCTGACAGGGACGCTGATCCAGCCGCTGTGGCAGGGGGCGGGGCAGCAGATCGCGCAGGCGAACCTGACGCTGGCGGAGCGCAGCGTGATCTACGCCGTGCGCACCTTCTCGCGGTTTCACCGCACGTTCGTCGTCTCTATCGCCACGAGCTACTACTCGGTGCTGGAGCAGCGCCAGGTGGTGCGTAACGAGTGGAACAACTACCAGACGCTGATCGAGGAGCGGCAGGAGACCGAGATGCTCGCGCAGGCCGGGCGGCTCCCGGAGTTCCAGGTGGACCAGGCGCGGCAGGATGAGCTCAGCGCGCACGACAGCTGGAACCAGGCGGACGAGCAGTACAAGCTGCTGCTCGACCAGTTGAAGCTGAGCCTGTCGCTGCCGACGGACGCGCCGGTGGACGTGGACGACGCGGAACTGGCCGCGCTGTCGGAGCGCGGGATCATCCACCCGGACCTCTCCGCCGAAGCGGCCGTGCGCCAGGCGCTGGCGCTCCGGCTCGACCTGATGAACGCAGAGGGCGCGGTGGCCGACGCCGCGCTCCAGGTCAAGGTCGCAAATAACGGCCTCGCGCCCGTCGTGAACCTGGTGTTTTCGGGCGCGGCCGGCAGCGCCCCGACGCGCATGGGCCAGTTCAATTTCATGCAGGGGACTTACGCGGCCGGGTTGAACGTGGGCCTGCCGCTGGATGAGACGTCGCAGCGGAATACGCTGCGCAGCAGCCTCATCGCACTGGACCAGGCGGAGCGGGCCGTCGCGGACCTGGCCGACAATATCAAGCTGCAGGTGCGCAGCGACTGGATCACGATGCAGGAGGCGAAGCAGAGCTACGAGATCCAGCGCAAGAGCGTGGAACTGGCGCAACGGCGCGTGGAGAGCACGATGCTGCTGCTGCAGGCGGGGCGCGCGATCACGCGCGACCTGCTCGAGGCGCAGACGGCCTGGCACGACGCGGAGAACGCGCTGGTCACGGCGCTGGTCAATCACACCAACGCCCGGCTGGCGCTCTGGAGAGACATCGAAACGCTTTCCGTGGACTCGCAGGGGCGTATTGAGGAAAAAGCCGTTCATGGACAATCCGCTAACGAATAATGACACGCCGCCGGCGCCGGCGAAGCGCTCGATGCGTTCCGCGCGCAGGGGGCTTTGGATCGGCGGCGTTGCGCTCGTCGCCGCCATCGGCGTTCCGTCCGCGGTCTTCTTCCGGCACTCCGCGCGCAAGGAGGCCGGGGCGGAGGCCTCCTTCACGCTGCGGAAGATGGACCTCGTCATCCGCAGCGTCTTGGAAGGCGGCAGGCTCGTTTCGCCCGGCTCGCTGGAAATCACCTCCAGGGTCGAAGGGCAGGCGACGATCCTCAGCGTCGTCCCCGAAGGCAGCGTGATCACGCCGGAGGACGTGGAGAACGAGAGGGTGCTCATGGAGCTCGATTCCTCCGCGTTGCGCCAGAAGGCCAACCAGCAGCAGGCCGTCGCCGAAGGCGCCGCCGCCGCGCTCGCGCAGGCGCGCGACTCATACGAGATTCAGAAGAACTTCAATGACAACAACATCAAGGGAGCGGAACTGAAGGCCAAATTCGCGCTGATGGACCTTGAGAAATACCTGGGCACGACGTTGACGCCGCGAGTGCTGGAGGGCGAGATCACCCCCGCCGCCTTCCACGAGGTCGGCGCCGAGAGCGAAGTGCCCGCCGAAGTCCCCAAGCCGCCGGAGGCGAACGGCGCGCCGAAGCCGGCCTGGGCCAAGGTCCAGGACGCGATCCTGCAAGCGGTCAGGGTGATCAACGGCCAGGAGTCGATGGTGAGTCTCCGCAGGCTGAAGGCCCGGCCGAAAGGATCCGCCCTCAAGCTGGAAACGCTGCACCTGGGCGGCACGGCGCGTCAGGACTGGCGCAGGTTCCAGACCGCCATCGAGATGGCCAGCGAGGACCTCTCCCGCGCGGCGACCACCTACCAATGGAGCAAGCGGCTCGGCCCCAAGGAACTCGGCGGCAAGGGATACGTCCCCGGGACCGAAGTCGAGGCCGACCGCCTCGCGCTCGAGCGCTGCGAGCTGCAGCTCGAGCAGACCAAGCTCGACCTGGACATCTTCCTGCGGTACGATCTGCCGAAGCAGACCGAGCTGCTCCTCTCGGCCTATCAGCAGACGTGCCAGGACCTCGAACTCGAACAGGCCAAGGTGCGCGCCGAACTGGATAAGGCCGACGCGCAGGTCCGGTCGGCCGAGGCCGCCTACCGCCAGGAGAAGATCCGCCTCGACCGGCTCAACGATCAGATCGCGGCCTGCCTGATCTACGCCGCGCGGCCCGGCGTCGTGGCCTACCCGCAGCCGAGCCCCAACGGCGCCGGCGCGGACAAGATCCAGGAAGGCGCCACCGTGCGCCAGGGGCAGCCGCTCCTGACCCTCCTCAACGGAGGCGAGCTGGCCGTCAAGGTCAAAGTCCACAAAGCCTCGGCCAACCAGATCCAGCGCGGGCAGAAGGCGCGGATCGTCCTCGACGGCTTCCCGAAGCGCGAGTGCTCGGGCCGGGTTCAGAAGGTGTTGGCCGTGGCCGATACGCTGAGTCCCGGGCGGATCCCGTATCCGAAGGAGTTCAACGTCCTCGTCGCCCTGGACAACCCGCCCGCCGATCTGAAGCCGGGCATGTCCGCGAAGGTGGAGATCCTGATCGCGAATCTGACCGACGTCCTCGCCGCGCCGACCCAAGCCGTCACGACCGAGGACGGCCGGCGGATCTGTTACGTCGCCGGCAAGCGCCGCGTCGAGCCGCGCGTCGTGGCGACCGGCCGGTTCAACGACGACTTTATCGAGATCACCGGCGGACTCGAACCGGGCGAGAAAGTGCTGCTGCATGCCCCGATCGCCGCGGGCGCGGCGACCGCCGTGAGCGCGGCGACCGCCGTGAGCGCCACGACCGACGACGGCGAGGCGAAACGCCTGAAGCCCGCCTCGCCGGAGGCCGAAGGCCCGAAGCCCGCCGTGGCCCCAAAGAGCCCAGTGCCTTGACCGACTTCCTCCGCGCCCAAGACTTGACACCCGCCCCGCGCCTTTCTACATTTCGTTTATCCGCGCTTGCGATTCCCTGGTTCGGGGAGCGAAATGAGTGCGTCCGCCGTCGAAGCCGCCCTGGCGCGCCACGCGAGGCGCATCGGGCCGATCCTGGAGAAACTGGTGCCGCGCGATGAGTCCGCCTTCCTCGGCGCTCCGGCCTGGTACCACCTGGAGACCGGCGGAAAACGCATCCGCTCGGCGCTCTGCCTGCTGACCGTCGAGGCGCTCGGCGGCGATTCGGAGAAGGCGCTCCATTTCGCCGCGGCGGTCGAACTGCTCCACAACATGCTGCTCGTCCACGACGACATCGAGGACGGCGACACGGTCCGGCGGAACCAGCCGACGGTCTGGAAGCAGTACGGCCTGGCGAACGCGATCAACGTCGGCGATTACCTGTTCGCGCGCTCGCTGCGCGCGGTGATCCTTTCGCCGGCGCCCGGCGAGGTGCGGGCGCGGCTGGTGGACCTGTTCCTCTCGACCTACGAGCGGACGATCGCGGGCCAGGCGCTCGACATCAATTCCCGCTGCGATCCGCGTTTCACGATCGAGGACTACCTGCGCATGGTCACGCTGAAGACCGGCCATTACCTGGTGCTCGGCATGGTCGGCGGGGCGATCATCGCCGGCGCGCCGGAGGCGACGCTCGAGTGCCTGCGCAAGCTCGGCGAAAGCCTCGGGCCGGCGTTCCAGATCCGCGACGACATCCTCGACCTGACCGCGGGCAAGGGACGGGGCGGGGTGAGCGGCTCGGACATCCGCGAGGGCAAGGCGAGCATCCTCTACGCGCACGCGCTGGCGCACTCCTCGCCGGCGGAGGCGGCGCGGCTGCTGAAGGTCATGCGCAAGCCGCGCGAGAAGACGACCGACGCCGACGTCGCCGCGGTCCTGGGCCTGTACGGCCGGCGCGGGTCCATCGCGTTCGCGCAGGAGATGGCGGACCGGCTGATCCTCCAGGCGCAGCGCGCGCTCGATGGGCTGCCGGCCGGGCAGCAGTCCCTCTTCCGCGAACTGGTCACTTACATCGCCGAAAGGAAAACCTGAATGAAAGCGCTCATCGCCGCCGGCGGCAAAGGCACGCGCCTGCGCCCGATCACGCACACGCGCAACAAGCACCTGATCCCGATCGCCAACAAGCCGATCCTGCACTACGCGCTCGAATACGTCGCCGCCGCCGGCATCCGCCAGGCGGGGATCATCGTCAACGCCGACAGCAATGAAGTGCAGCAGGCGCTCGGCTCCGGCGAGCGCTGGGGCCTGAAGCTCACGTACATCCCGCAGGCGGCGCCGCTCGGCCTGGCGCACTGCGTGAAGATCGGGCAGGAGTTCATCGGCCGCGAGCCGTTCGTCTTCTACCTGGGCGACAACATGGTCGTCGGCGGCATCGAGCGCTTCCGCGACGAGTTCCTCGCGCGCAAGTCCAACTGCCACCTGGCGCTCGCGCGCGTGCGCGATCCGGAGCGCTTCGGCGTCCCCGAAATTGAGGGGGACCGCATCGTCTCCATCCAGGAGAAGCCGAAGAGGCCGAAGAGCCAATTCGCCGTGACTGGCATCTACTTCTACGACGAGTCGGTCTTCGAGGCGGTCAACAACATCCAGCCGAGCGCGCGCGGCGAGCTGGAGATCAGCGACGCGCACGAGTACCTCATCAAGCACGGCAAGCGCGTGACGTTCAGCGAGATCACCGGCTGGTGGAAGGACACCGGCCTGCCGGACGACCTGCTCGAGGCGAACCGGCTGGTGCTCGACCACGTGGAGCCGGCGCAGGCGGAGGGGGTGCGGATCGAGGGGGACTCGCAGGTCGTCGGGCGCGTGATCCTGCAGCGCGGCGCGCGGATCGTCTCGAGCAACGTCCGAGGCCCGGCCATCATCGGCGAGAATACGGTCATCGAGAATTCGTACATCGGCCCGTACACCGCGATCTACCACAACTGCAGGGTGGCGCAGAGCGAGGTGGAATTCAGCATCGTCCTGGAGAACTGCCGGATCGAGAACATCGGCATCCGCATCGAGGGGAGCCTGCTCGGGTGCGACTCGCAACTGCTCCGCGCGCGCGACAAGCCGCGCACGCACCGGTTCGTCGTCGGCGACCAGGGGATCATCGAGATTGCGTGATCCGGCTTCGTGCTATTGCTCGTAATCGTAATCTTGCTCGTGATCGTAATCGTCTTTAGATAAATCGGGACACAATATAATTATCACTCGTATAATCATATTGTGTCCCGATATGTTTCTATGTCTTCGCCAGCCTCGTCGTGCTTTGTTCCAGTTTTGTCAGCAATTCGTTCACTTCAGTCCAAATGTTGCTTCTTTGCGGCGCGAAGTCCTCCGCGAATGCTCGTCCATCATTTGAAAATCCTAATAAACCATCGCCAACGATATTAACAAAGGTCTTAGCGAACGCAAGTAGTTTGCTGACGCCATCAAGATCGACCTTCGTCATGCTAGAAATTTCTACGTCTTCATTGTGTGCAACACGCCTGTCTCGTTGTACCTTCAGTCCATCCAAGGCGGCATCGAGATCATTCTTTTCCCGCAACGGTTTCCTTGGATAACGCTCGTAGAAGTAGTCCAGCAGTAGGGTTCGTTTACAACGCTCTTGATTAGCGTTGGAAAAAGAAAAGCCAGGATCAATTTCCAGCCGAATGAAATCGTCTAGTTTCGCGCAATATGTAAATCCGGCTTCTTCGTCATTGGCGTAGTTATTGAGGATATTCAGGGCGGTAGGGATGCTGTAGTTTGGGTGCTGCGTGCTAGGAGACTCGAAAATCTTGCAGATTGACAAGATAAATGTACCGAGAGCATGGATTTGCATGGATCCCAGCGTCCGTGCAAAGGGAGAAGTTCTTAGGATAGTCCCATGTTCTGAGATGGCCACGTATACGGCGATTGCATTGTGCGCCATGTATATATCTGCGAGGATTCTGTTGCGCGCTATATCAATCGCCTTTGCCATACCCAGCTGTGGTTCAAGAGGAGGAAGCACGATCTCAAGGCGCTTCACATACACTTCCTTCTTAAGTCGGTCGCTTATTTCCGCCGGTAGGGCTGTTTCGAAGAAGAGAATGAGCGCTTCTCGGAGATTCTCGCGCGCTTCTTCAATCGTCCTTCCCTGGCTTGCGAAATCCAACTCAGGACATTGCGCAACGAAGCCATCTCCTTCACCCCTTATGATTGCCGTGACTAGCTTGTTCATTAGCTACCCTCGAATGCGCTATTCGATTCCTTCCACAAGTTCTTTCGGGACGCCGATGTCCACGACGACGACTTGGCCGACCTGGGCGGGGCCTTCGGCGAGGGTGAAGCCGATTTTCGGGAGGACGAAGGTGGCGGTGCGCGTGGCGCGGACGGCGGCGCGGAGGATTCGGCCGGCGTCGCAGTCGAGGCCGCTGGGGATGTCTATCGCCAGGACCGGCTTGTCGGCGGCGTTGATGAGGCGGATGAGGGAAAGATACGGCTCGCGCACGTCGCCGGTCAGGCCCGTGCCGAGCAGCGCGTCCACGATGAGGTCGGCGGCCTGCTCGAGGCCGGCGGCCTCGAAGCGCCCGCTGTCCGCCGCGGCGACGTGGAGGTGAAGCCCCATCTTCCGCGCGATCTGGAGGTTGATCCCGGCGTCGGTCCAGGGATCAATTTCCTCCGGAGGGCACGCCAGGACGAACTCCACCTTCGCGCCGCGGTTGTGCAGGTGGCGGCCGACGACGAATCCGTCTCCGCCGTTGTTCCCCTTGCCGCAGAAAATGACGACGCGCCTGCCTGCCGGATCGCCGAGCATCTCGGCGGCGACGTCGGCGGCGCCGCGGCCGGCGTTCTCCATCAGGATCACGCCCGGCATCCCGTATTCGTCCATCGCCCGGCGGTCCAGCTCGCGCACTTGCTCCCGAGTGCACGTTTTCTTCATGGCTTCACCCAGCCCTTGAACACCTGCCGGCCGTTCTCGATCTCCAGGATCGCGGCGGGCTTGATGGGGTTGTGATCCTTGTCGAAGGTGATGCGGCTGGTGATGGTGTCGAGGTCGGTCCTCTCGAGCGCGTCGCGGATCTTTTCGCGGTCGTCGCTTTGGGCGCGGCGGATGGCGTCGAGGAGGATCTCGGTCGCCTCGTAGCCGAGGGAGGCCAGCGCGTCGGGGTCGACGCCGAAGCGCCGGCGATAGGCGGCGACGAACGCCTTGACGCGCGGCGAATCCGACTCGCGCGAGAAGTGGTTCGAGAAATAGCCGCCTTCGACCGCGGCGACCTTGAGCAGCTCGGGCGAGTCCCATCCGTCGCCGCCGACGAAGGCCGCCTTGATGCCGATCTCGCGCGCCTGGCTCGTCTGGAGCGCCACGTCGTTGTAGTAGTTCGGCAGGAACAGCACGTCGGGCGCGGCGGGGAGGATTTTCGTGAGCTGCGGCTTGAAGTCGTTGCTGCGCTCCGGGTAGCTCTCGTACGCGACGACCTCGCCGCCGAGCTCGGTGAAGACCTTCTTGAAGATCTCGGCCAGGCCCTTGTTGTAATCGTTGGCGGAGTCGTAGAGGACCGCCGCGCGCCTGGCCTTGAGCGCGTCCCAGGCGATGTGCGCGTCGGCGTAGCCCTGGAACGGGTCGGTGAAACAGGCGCGGAAGACGTAGCGCTTGCCGAGCGTCACGAACTGGCTGGTGGAGGAACTGGAGATCATCGGCGTGTGCGAGGCCTCGGCGACCTCGGCGCCGGCGAGGGAGACTTTGCTCATCACCGCGCCGACCACCGCGCAGACGCGCTCGCGCTCGATGAGGCGCGAGAAGGCGATCTTGCCGGCCACCGGATCGCCCTTGTCATCCTCGACGATGAGCTGGAGCCTGCGCCCGAACAGCCCGCCGGAGTCGTTCGCCTGCTCGATCGCCAGCCGGACGCCGTTCTCGCAGGAGATGCCGAACGTCGCGGCCTCGCCGGTCTTCGGCGCGACGGCGCCGATGAGGATGTCCTTCGCCGCCTCGCCGGCCTTCGGCGCGGCGGGGCCGGCCCCTTCCTTTTTCCCGCAGCCGGAGAGGCCGAGCGCCAGCGCCGCCGCCGCGATGAGCCCGAGCGCCCTGTTCATTGTCCGCTCCTCCTTCGCCCTCCGCAGCAGCCCGTAGGGCTACGAAGGACGGCTCCTTCAAATCCAGTCGCGATCTCTCAAGGAAGCGACGAGTTCTTCGGCCGCGGAAATCTGGCAGGCGGTGCGGAACGACGCCTTCTTGTCTGCAGCGACCCGCAGCATGTCCTCGAAAGCGATCCGGATGCGGTCCTCGACGACCTCGAACGTCTCGTCCTTGTCGGTGATCGAGCCGCTCTTGGCCTGGCGCCATTCGACGTAGGAGGCGATCACGCCGCCGCTGTTGGCGAGGATGTCGGGCACCACGGGAATGCCGCGCTCGTTGAGGATGACGTCGGCCTCGGCGGTGGTCGGGCCGTTGGCTCCTTCGACGATGGCGGCGGCGCGGATTTTGCGGGCGTTGTCGCGGGTGATCTGGTTCTCGCGGGCGCATGGCGCGAGGATGTCCACCTGGGCCAGGAGCAGTTCGTCGTTGGAGATGCGTTTGCCGGGCGCGCCGTCGAGCGAGCCGTTCTGCGCGGCGTAGGCGAAGAGCGCGGGGATGTCGAGCCCTTTCGGATCGCACCGGCCGCCGGTCAGGTCGCTCACGGCGACGACCTTGACGCCGGCCTCGTGCAGGAAGAGCGCGGTGTAGCTGCCGACGTTTCCGAATCCCTGCACGGCGGCGGTGGCGCCCTTCGGGCTTTTCTTCAGGGCATCCTCCAACGTCAGGAGGGCGGCGTGGCTGACGCCGCGTCCGGTGGCTTCGCGCCGGCCGGGAAGCCCGCCGACGCGCGGGGGCTTGCCGGTGACGCACTCGGGGATGTGCAGCTCGCCGAAGATGACCGCCATGTCCGTCGCGTCGGTGCCCATGTCCGGCGCCGGGACATAGAGGCCGTTGCGCAGGTCGAGATTCAGGACGTGCACGTATTCCTTGATGACGGCGGTCTTCTCGAAACGGCTGAGCTTCTTCGGGTCGAGGGCGATGCCGCTCTTGCCGCCGCCGAAGGGGATGCGCGCGAGGGCGGTCTTCCAGAGCATGCGCTCGGCCAGGTCGCGCGTCTCGTCGAGCGTCACGTCCGGCGCCATGCGGATGCCGCCCTTCGCCGGGCCGCGCACGGTGTTGAAGTACACGACGTACGAATCCGCCTGGATGACCTTGTCCGGGCTGATTTTCAGGCTGAGGTTGAAGCAGGTTTCCTTCTCCGGGCGGCTGAGGAGCTGTTCGGCGGTGGCGCTGATGGAGGTGTACTTGCGCAGGAGGGGATAGTCAATGTTCGACATGTTGGCTCCCTTCTGATCGTAATCTTACTCGTAATCATAATCTTACTCGTAATCGTAATCGCCGTTGACAGCGGTTCGCGTGAACAATACGGCGATTACGATTAGGATTACGATTACGATACTGATCGTGGCGGCTCCTCGTGCTTTTCCGCTCTGATCGCAATCGTAATTTTACTCGTAATCATAATCTTACTCGTAATCGTAATCGCCGTTGACAGCGGTCCGCCTGAACAATACGGCGATTACGATTAGGATTGCGACTGCGAAGCTTATCCTTTGATGACGCAGAGCGGGCGCATGCGGCAGACCTTTTTGGCTAGGCCCGCGCCGTGGATCACGTTCACCACAACGGCTACGTCTTTGTAAGCTGCCGGCTGCTCTTCGTCAAGCCCTCGGCGGTCGCGGGAGAGTGCGAAGATGCCCTTCTGCTCGAGTTCTTTGCGGATGGAGCGGTTCTGGGCGGCGCGGACGGCGGCGGTCCGCGAGAGCAGGCGGCCGGCGCCGTGGCAGGCCGAGCCGAAGGTCTCCTCCATCGCGCGCGGCTGGCCGACGAGCAGGAAGGAATAGCGGCCCATGTCGCCGGGGATGATGACCGGCTGGCCGATGCCGCGATAGACCTCCGGCATTTCCGGATGGCCGGGCGGAAAGGCGCGCGTGGCGCCCTTGCGATGGACGCAGAGGGCGCGCTCGACGCCGCCGATTTTGTGGCGCTCGATCTTGGCGATGTTGTGCGCGACGTCGTAGATCAGGTCCATGCCGAGGTCGCGCGGGCTCATCTTGAAGAAGCGCTCGAAGACCTGGCGGACGAGGTGCATGAGCACCTGGCGGTTGGCCCAGGCGTAGTTGGCGGCGCAGCGCATGGCGCCGAGGTAGCGCCGGCCCTCGTTGGAATTGACCGGCGCGCAGACGAGCTGCCGGTCCGGGAGCTCGATGCCGTATTTGCCCGGCGCGCCCTGGAGCGAGTGGACGTAGTTGTCGCAGATCTCATACCCGAATCCGCGGCTGCCGGAATGGATCATGACGGTGATGCCGCCGGCGGACAGGCCGAAGACACCCGCGGCGTCGGCGTCGTAGACCTCGTCCACCGCCTGCACTTCGATGAAGTGATTTCCGGAGCCGAGCGTGCCGACCTGGCCGCGGCCGCGTTCGTACGCGCGGGGGCTGACGGCATCCGGATCGGCGCCCTCGACGCAGCCGCCGCTCTCGGTGCGCTCGAGGTCCTCGGGCCGGCCGAGCCCTCTGCGGACGATCCAGGCGCAGCCCTCGGCGACGATATGGCGCTCCTCGGCATCGGAGAACCGGATCGCTCCGGTGGCGCCGACGCCGGCGGGAATGTCGCGGAACATCGCGCCGACGAGCGGCTGCAGGCGGCCGGCCACCGCCTTCTCGTCCAGGTTCGTCCGCAGCACGCGCACGCCGCAGTTGATGTCGTACCCGACTCCGCCGGGCGAAACCACGCCGCCTTCGGCCGGGTCGGTCGCGGCGACCCCGCCGATGGGAAAACCGTAGCCCCAGTGAATGTCCGGCATCGCCAGGGAGGCCCCCTGGATCCCCGGCAGGAAGGCGACGTTCGCCACCTGCTCGGCGGCCTGGTCCTTGCGGATAGACTCGACGAGGCGCTCGTCGGCGAAGATGATGCCGTCGGTCCGCATGCCCGGCTTGTACTCGCGCGGGATGCGCACGCGCCACGGGTCCAGCCGCTCCAGCGGCCCGTTCCAGTCGTTCGCCATGGCGGCCTCCCAGTACGGATTGTAGATTGCGGAGTGCGGAGTGTAGATTGCGGAGTCAAACAGAAGCCAGCAAGCTCTTCATTCCGCAGTCTGCACTCCGCAATCCGCATTCCGGACTAGATATCGAAGTAAACCTCGGCGACCCAGCTGGAGGACGTTTTCGCGACGCGCGCGCCGTAGTACGGGACGCCCTTGATCTCCGCGCGCAGCTCCTGCCGCGAGCGGTCGAGCGGTTCGCCCTTGAGCGTGGCGGTCAGGCGCCATTCGGCGACTTCGCTCACGCGCACCTGCGCGAAGGCCCGTTTCCGCGCCTCCGAGCGCAGAAGAATTTCGTGCAGCCACACGACCAGCAGGTCCACGGCATCCGCGCCGGCGACGACGACGGTCTCTTCTTCGACCGGGCGCACCGAAGCCGGATCGAGGAGCACCTCGAGCATCCCGCGCGCGGCGTTCTCGTACAGCTCCGGCAGCGCGCGGCCGAAGGCGCGGATGCCGACATCGGCGGTGTGCTCCAGGATCTCGAACGGTCTGTTCATGGTCCTCATGCAGTGTAACGCGGGCGCCGGCCCGGACGCAAGAAGGCGCCCCGCGTTCGCGCGCAGGCTTGATTTCCCGAGCGCGGGGCGGATAGACTGGCGGGGTCAGGCCCATTTTCCACCCTAAGGAGGCGCACCCTATGGAACGCTCGGCGCTGGAATTTCTGAAGAAGCTGATCGAGACGCCCAGTCCGTCCGGATTCGAGCAGCCCGCGCAGAAGCTGGTCCGCGACCGCCTCAAGGATGTGGTGGACGAACTGCGCACCGACGTGCACGGCAACGTGATCGCCGTCAAGAACCCGGACGCGCCGCTGCGCGTGATGCTGGCGGGCCATTGCGACGAGATCGGGCTGATGATCACGCACATTGACGACAAGGGCTATCTCTTCTTCGCGTCCATCGGCGGCATTGACCCGTCCATCCTGGCCGGGCAGCGCGTCGAGATCCATGACGCCCGCGGCCGCGTGGATGGCGTCATCGGCAAGAAAGCCGTGCACCTGATGGAGCCGGAGGAGCGCGGCAAGCCGTTGAAGATCAGGGAATACTGGATTGACATCGGCGCGAAAAGCCGGAGGGACGCGCTCGCGGCGGTGGCCATCGGCGACCCGATCACGCTCTCGCGCCGGTTCTTCGAGCTGCGCAACGGGTTGGTCAGCGGGCGAGGGTTCGACGACCGCGTCGGGGCGTGGACCGTCGTCGAGACCCTGCGGCGCGTCCGAAACGTGAAGCTCCACTGCGGAGTCTACGGCGTGAGCACGGTGCAGGAGGAAATCGGCCTGCGCGGCGCGAAGACGGCGGCGTTCGGCATCGAGCCGCACGCGGGCATCGCGGTGGATGTCGGATTCGCCAGCGACCATCCGGAAGTGGACAAGAAACTCGTCGGCGACGTGTCGCTGGGCAAGGGGCCGATCCTCCATCGCGGCGCGAACATTAACCCGGTGCTCGCCACGCTCATGGAGAAGGCCGCCAAGGCCGCGCGCATCCCGTTCCAGATGCAGGCGGAGCCGGGCGCCACCGGGACCGACGCGAACGCCATTCAGGTCAACCGCGCCGGCGTCGCCGCCGCGCTGATGAGCGTCCCGAACCGCTACATGCACACGCCGGTCGAGGTCTGCTCGCTCAAGGACCTGGACAACGGGGTGAACCTGCTCGTGGCGACGCTCCGCGCGATCAAGCCGTCGCAAAAGTTCATACCCTGATCTTCCACCGCGAAAACGCGCAGGAAGTTAAGGCAACGAATTTTGCCGCAAAGAGGCGCAAGAGGAACGGCGAAAGGCAACTGCGGCGATAATTTCGTTATGACGCAGCAGCGCCTGTTTTGTAGAGCGTAAAGACGTTTCTGCCGTAAGAACGCCGGCCCGCAGCGCGCAGGCGAGGGGTGGATTCGGGGATCGGGTCGCGGAGGTCATGCTGGAGGATGACGACGCAACCGGGCTTGAGCAGCCGCCGCTGCGCGAATTCGTCGAGGAGCGCCATGAGCGCGGCCCGGCCGGAGGGATCCTGCAGCAGCGGGAATGGCGGGCCCGCGAAGGCGATGTCGGCCGGACGGCCGAGCTTGGCCAGGGCGTCCGCGCAGCGGAAAACATCGCGCAGAAGCACGTCGGCGCGGTCGGCCAGGTGCGTGCGCTCGAGGTTCCGCTCCAGGTATAGCTTGTGCGCGTTGGAGCGTTCGACGAAGACGCACCACGCCGCGCCGCGGCTCAACGCCTCAATCCCGACGGTCCCGACTCCGGCGAAGAGGTCGAGCGCCGTGGCGCCTTCCACGGCGTCGCGGAGGATGTTGAAAATCGCCTGGCGCGCCATCTCCGGCGTGGGGCGGACTTTTTCGCCGCGCGGGCAGTCGAGCCGCGTGCCGCGCGCCGTGCCTGCGACGATGCGCATTACCGCTCCACCCGTTTCCTGAAGTACTCCAGCGTCGGGATGAGGCCGTCGCGGATCGCGTAGCGGGGTTCCCAGCCGAGGAGCTTGCGGGCCTTCGAGATGTCCGGCTGGCGCACTTTCGGGTCGTCCTGGAACTGCGGCGGGAACGGCTGCGTGACGATGCGGCTCCGGCTGCCGGTGATCTCGATGAGCAGGCGCGCGAACTCCGCGATGCTGATCTCCTGCGGGTTGCCGATGTTGACGGGCTCGGCCTCGTCGGATTCCAAGAGCTTGAGGATGCCCGAGAGCGTGTCGGCGACATAGGTGAACGAGCGCGTCTGGGAGCCGTCGCCGAAGACGGTGAGGTCCTGGCCGCGGAGGGCCTGGCAGATGAAATTCGGCAGCGCGCGGCCGTCGTCCAGGCGCATGCGCGCGCCGTAGGTGTTGAAGATGCGGACGATGCGCGTGCGGACGCCGTGGACGCGGTGATAGGCCATCGCGAGCGACTCGGCGAAGCGCTTCGCCTCGTCATACACGCCGCGATAGCCGATCGGGTTGACGTGCCCCCAATACGTCTCCGGCTGGGGATGGACCTGCGGGTCGCCGTAGACCTCGGACGTGCTCGCCAGCAGGAACCGCGCCCCTTTGGCCTTGGCCAGTCCGAGCGTCTTGTGCGTGCCGAGCGAGCCGACCTTGAGCGTCTGGATCGGCAGCTTCAGGTAATCAATCGGGCTGGCGGGGGAGGCGAAGTGGAGGACGTTGTCCACCGGCCCGTCAAGGAAGATGTACTCCGTCACGTCGTGATGGACGAAACGGAACTTGCGGTTGCCGAGGAGGTGCGCGACGTTGTCCGAGTTGCCGGTGATGAGGTTGTCCAGACAGATGACCTCGTCGCCGCGCTGGAGCAGCGCATCGCACAGATGCGACCCGAGGAACCCGGCTCCGCCGGTGACCACCGAGCGCATGACGCCTCCTTTCGTTCCCCGCGACGATGGACGCGGCCGACCGGAACGGATTCTAGGGTGAGCGCCGGCGCCTGTCAAGAACGCGCGCATGAGGAATATGTTAGATTGACATTACGGCCGAGCGACGGTTAGACTGACGGCCGCCGGCTGACGCGACGCCGACGGCCAATCCTCTTTTGCGGCGCGCCGGCGGTTCTCACTGCCGGGATGGGCGTTCCCGCTCGGGCGAATCCTGAAAAACGAAGGAGGGCCTGATGCGTTTCAGATTTTTCCCCCAGGAATTCAAGTTCTTCGACCTGCTGGAGCAGCAAGCGGACTACGCCGTCGCGGCGGCGGTCTTCTTCAAGGAAGTGGTCGCGAGAGGCGAACTGACCGTGGACGACTTGTCGAAGATGCGGGATATCGAGCATCGGGGAGACGAAGCGGCGCACGGGATCATAGACCGGCTGAACAGGACTTTCGTCACGCCGTTCGACCGGGAGGATATCTACGCCTTGACGAAAGAACTGGATGACGTCACCGACATGCTGTACACGATTGTCCGGCGGTTGTCCGTTTACAAGCTGTCCGGCGTTGACAAGAGGCTGACGGAATTCGCATCGGTCATTGAGGAGTCCGTCCGCGCCGTGGCGCTCACGGTCAAGGGGCTGCGCAACATGAAGGACGCCAAGGCCATCCTGCCGTCGTACGTGGAGATCCACCGCCTCGAGAATGTCGGCGACAGCATGAGGGACATCGTGCTCGCGGAACTCTTCGAAACCGAGAAGGACCCGATCATGGTGATCAAACGGAAGGAGATCTACGAGGATGCGGAAACGGTCCTCGATATTTGCGAAGACGTCGCCCACGTGGTCGAGTCCATATTTGTCAAACATGCCTGAGTCATGACCGTCACCATTGTCCTGCTGGTCGCGCTGGCTCTGGTTTTTGATTTTCTGAACGGATTTCACGACTCCGCGAACTCCGTCGCCACGGTCGTGTCCACGCGAGTGCTCTCGCCCCGCTTCGCCGTGCTCTGGGCGGCCTTCTTCAACTTCGTCGCCTTCCTCTTCTTCGGGCTTCATGTCGCGAACACCATCGGCAAAGGGATCATTGACATTACGATCGTGGACAACGGCGTCATCTTCGGGACGCTGACGGGCGCGTGCGCCTGGGACGTCTTCACCTGGTATTTCGGCCTGCCGACGAGCTCTTCGCACGCGCTGATGGGCGGAATGATCGGCGCCGCGCTTGTGAAGGCGGGGACCGGCTCCCTGGTATGGGGCGGCATTCTCAAGACGGTGGTCTTCATCTTCGTATCGCCGATCATCGGCCTCACGCTCGGATTCCTGATGGGTGTGGTCGTTTACCGGCTGTCCGCCCGAAGCGCCCCGGCGAAAGTGGATTCTTTCTTTCGAAAAGGGCAATTGGCCTCCGCCGCGTTGTACAGCCTGGGCCACGGCGCCAACGACGCGCAGAAGACCATGGGCATTATCGCCAGCCTTCTGTTCAGCGCGGGGCTGTTGGGCGCCACGTTTCACATTCCGCTGTGGATTGTGCTATCCTGCCACGCGGCCATCGCCCTGGGAACGATGTTAGGCGGCTGGCGCGTGGTGAAGACGATGGGCCAGCGGGTCACCAAGCTCAAGCCGGTGGACGGGTTCAGCGCCGAGAGCGCCGCGGCCGTCACGCTGTTCAGCACCTCCGGCTTCGGCATTCCGGTGAGCACCACTCATACGATCACCGGCGCGATCATGGGCGTCGGCTCGCTCAAGCGGTTGAGCGCGGTGCGCTGGGGCGTCGCCGGGCGCATCATCTGGGCGTGGATCCTGACCGTTCCGTGCGCGGCGGGAGTGTCCGCGCTGGTCTATTGGCTGGTTCGACTGGCGCAGGGCTGAGGCCCGACGCGCCGAGGAGACATTCGATGCCTATTGTGGACATGCCGCTCGAAAAGCTGAAGAAGTACCGGGGGATCAATCCGCGCCCGAGGGATTTCGACCGGTTCTGGGAGGACGCGCTGGCCGAGATGCGCTCGGTGGAACCGAAAACCGACCTGGCGCCGGCGGCGTTCCAGGTGCCGTTCGCCGAGTGCTTCGACCTGACCTTCACCGGCGTCCGCGGCGCGCGCATCTATGCCCAGTACCTGCGTCCGCGCCGGGCGCCGGCGCCGCATCCGGCGGTGCTCCTGTTCCACGGCTACTCCGGTCGCAGCGACGACTGGACGCAGAAGCTGGCTTACGTCGCGGCGGGTTTTTCCGTGGCGGCGCTCGACTGTCGCGGCCAGGGCGGACGCTCGGAAGACCTCGGGGGGATCAAAGGGACGACGCTGCGCGGGCACATCATCCGCGGGCTGGCGGACGCGCCGGAGAACCTGCTGTTCCGGAGCATCTTCCTCGACACGGCCGAACTGGCGGGAATCGTGATGGGGATGCCGGAGGTGGACCCGGCCCGCGTCGGCGCGGCCGGGGGCTCGCAGGGGGGCGGGCTGACGCTGGCCTGCGCGGCGCTCGAACCGCGGATCAACCGCGCGGCGCCCGCCTTTCCGTTCCTGTGCGACTATCGGCGCGTCTGGGAGATGGACCTGGCGCTCGATGCGTACGACGAGCTGCGGTCGTTCTTCCGCACGTTCGATCCGCGCCACGAGCGCGAGGAGGAGATCTTCACTCGCCTGGGCTACATTGACCTGCAGAACCTGGCCAAGCGCATCCGCGGCAAGGTGCTGATGGCGGTCGGGCTGATGGACAAGATCTGCCCGCCCTCGACGCAGTTCGCGGCGTTCAACAAGATCGTCGCGCCGAAGGAACTGGCGATTTACCCGGACCACGCGCACGAAGGCCTGCCGGGCTGGTCGGACCGCGTGTTCCAGTTCATGCTCGAGATGGCCGCGCCGGAGGCCGCGCCAAAGAAAAACCTTGCGAAGGTTCGTAATAACCTTCGCAAGGTTTAGTCGCCGCCGCAGCGGCCTTATTCGCGCTTGCCGAGCTGGCGGTCGAGCATGAACATCGAGCCCTTCGAGTCGCCGATCATCCGGAGCTGCTGGACGATGAGCAGCGCGTTGGCTTCTTCCTCGACCTGCTCGTTCACGAACCACTGCAGAAAAAAGGCCGTCGCGTGGTCCTTCTCGGCCTGGGCCAGGTCCACCAGGCCGTTGATCAGGCCGGTGACTTTCTGCTCGTGCGCGTAGGCCGCCTCGAACGCCGCCAGCAGCGTGGGCCACTGAGTCTGCGGCTTGGCGATCGGGTCCAGCACGACCTTGCTGTTGCACTCGAGGATGAAGTCGTAGAATTTCATCGCGTGTCCGAGCTCTTCCCTGGCCTGAACGCGCATCCATTTTGCGGCCCCGATCCAGTTCTGCGCGGTGAAGTTCGCCGCCATCGAAAGGTAAAGGTAGGCGGAGTACAGCTCGGCATTGACCTGTCCGTTGAGCGCTTTCTCCATCTTCTTGCTCAGCATCGGCATTCTCCCCGTTTTCCGAAGAAATGGAACCCCGCTTGTTTCGGTCACCTGCGCTTGCTGGAAACCCGGAGGCGCGGCGCCCGCTTGCGTTCAGACGAGGCCGGGCTGCGAGATGCCCAGACCTTCGACCGGGCGACCTCGCCGGGGCCGTCAATCTCGCGGACGATCCCGACGCGTTCCAGCTCCCCGAGAATCCGTCGGACGGCGTTACGAGAGAGGGCGGGCGATCTCGCCCGAAGCCGGCAGTCTATTTTATCCACCGTTGCTCGATCGCCGGAATGGGCGATCTCGCGGAGCACTTCCAATCGCAGGCGAGTCAGTTTGAGGCCCGCCTGCCGGCAGATATCGCTCAACAGTTGCATCAAGTCGCCCGATGTCGCGTTTTTTGAATGGGACATGGCCCCCCCAGCCTGTCTGAAGCTCGCGCCTTGAGGAGCCGAGACTCTTTCACGCTCACGGCGACGAGAAAAAGACGGCCTTGCCGACTCTTCTCGACTTGCGACCTGCGTCCTTCACTTACCGCACGTTTACTGTCGAGAGGAGCCGGCAAGGCCCGATGCAACGCCTTCGCTTCCGACTCGGCCGCTTCCTTCGCACCATTAGAAGGATATCCCACGACCGCGGGCTTGTCAAATTTTTTTCCGTTCTCCCGTTTCCGCTCAATCTCGGGCGGAACGCGGGGCGCGTTCCGATGGGCTTCGCAACGCTATTCTTCCTCTTCCTCCTTGGGCAGATCGCTGATAATCGCGTCGGTCGAGAGCAGAAGGGCGGCGATGCTGGCCGCGTTCTGGAGGGCGCTGCGCACCACCTTCGCCGGGTCAATGATGCCGGCCTTCATCATGTCCGCGTACTGGCCCGTCTCCGCGTCGAAGCCGACGTCCTGTTCCGATTCGATCACCTTCTGGAGGACGACCGCGCCGTCGTAGCCGGCGTTCTCGGCGATCTGGCGCAACGGGGCGCTCAATGCGCGGCGGACGACGTCCACGCCGGTCCGCTCGTCGCCGGAGGCCTTCACCTTGTCGAGCGCCTTGAGGGCGCGGACGAGCGCCACGCCGCCGCCGGGCACCAGGCCCTCTTCCACCGCCGCGCGCGTGGCGTTGAGGGCGTCCTCGATGCGCGATTTCTTCGCCTTCATCGCGATTTCGGTCGCCTCGCCGACGCGGATTTCGGCCACGCCGCCGGCGAGCTTCGCCAGCCGCTCGTCCAGTTTCTCGCGGTCGTAATCGCTGGTGGTCGTCTCGATCTCGCGCTTGAGCTGCTCGATGCGGCTGCGGATCTCCTTCAGGGAGCCGGCGCCCTCGATGATCGTGGTCTTCTCCTTCTCCACGCGCACCTTCTTGGCGCTGCCGAGGTCCTTGAGCTGGACGTTTTCGAGCTTGATGCCCAGGTCCTCGAAGAGGGCCCGGCCGCCGGTGAGCGTGGCGATATCCTCGAGCATGGCCTTGCGCCGGTCGCCGAAGGCGGGCGCCTTGACGGCGCAGACGGAGAGGACGCCGCGGAGCTTGTTCACGACCAGCGTCGCCAGCGCCTCGCCTTCCACTTCCTCGGAAATGACCAGGAGCGGTTTGCCCGCGCGCGCGACGGTTTCCAGGACCGGCACGATGTCCTGCACGGAGGAGATCTTCTTCTCGTGGATGAGGATGTACGGCTCTTCGAGGACGCACTCCATCGTCGCCGGGTCGGTGACGAAATAGGGGGAGCTGTACCCCTTGTCGAACTGCATGCCCTCGACGACCGTGACCTCGGTCTTCAGCGACTTGCCCTCTTCGATGGTGATGACGCCGTCCTTGCCGACCTTATCCATCGCCTGGGCGATCATCCGGCCGACTTCCGGATCGTTGTTGGCGGCGATGCGGCCGACGTGGGCGATCTCTTCGCTGGAACTGACCTTGACGGCCATGCGCCGGATTTCGGCGACGGCGGCCTCGACGCCGCGGTCAATCCCGCGCTTGAGGTGCATCGCGTTGGCGCCGGCGGCGACGTTCTTGAGCCCTTCATCGAAGATCGCCTCGGCCAGCACGGTGGCCGTCGTCGTGCCGTCGCCGGCGATATCGCTCGTCTTCGAGGCCACCTCGCGCGCCATCCGCGCGCCCATGTTCTCATACGGGTCCTTCAGGTCCACTTCCTTGGCGACGGTCACGCCGTCCTTGGTGACGTCCGGCGCGCCGTAACTCTTCTCCAGTATGACGTTATGGCCGGCGGGGCCGAGCGTGGACTTGACGGTTCGGGCGAGTTGCTTCACCCCGCGGCGCAGCGCGTTGCGCGCCTCTTCGTTCAGTGCGATCTGCTTGGCTGACATCACTTTCTCCCTACTCGATGACCGCGAGGACGTCGTCCTCAGACATGAGCAGATATTCCTCTCCGTCCACGGTGACCTCCGTGCCCGCATAGGAGCTGAAGAGGATCCGGTCGTTCTTCTTGACCGTAAAGGCGCCGAGCTTGCCGCCCTTGAGCAGCCGGCCGGAACCGACCGCGATGACTTTGCCCTGTTTGGGCTTTTCCTTGGCGGTGTCGGGAATCACGATCCCGCCCTTCGTCTTCGCCTCCGCCTCGAGCCGCTTCACCAGCACCTTGTCGCCGATCGGCGTCAGTTTGGTCGCCATCCTTTTCGCTCCTTTCCAAAGAAAAAGTTTCCCGGCCGCAGCCGAATCATGAATCATCCGGCTCGTAATGCCGCCGCAGAACCTCCTCGACGATGTGGCGCAGCGCGGAGATGTCGAAGGGTTTTGCGATGAACGAATCGAACTCCGCCGAAAGCGCCTCGGACATCAACTCGCGCGAGGCGTCGGCCGACATCAGGATGCTCGGCAGGCGCGCGGAAATCTCCCGTCGGATCACGCTCACCGTATCGAGCCCGCTCATGTCGGGCATGTTCATGTCCACGATCATCACGTGGATGAAGTGGCGTCGCACGAACTCGATCGCCTCGCGCCCGCACGAGGCCAGGCACATCTCGTATCCCTGCACGGCGAGCGCTTCGCGCACGGTCTCCCGGCATCCCTCGTCGTCGTCCGAGACGAGGACTCTGTACGGCCTTACCAAAAGCTCGCGCGCCACCATCTGCGACTCCTCCTTTTCAGGCCGCTCCGAGAACCTGAGGTTCCGTGTCAGCAAACTATATACCGCTGGGCGCAGTACTAGAGTAAAGTTCATCGAAAGGGGCCGCCGGCAGTCCCAGTGTTATAAACGTAATCAGTATAGTGAGTTATAACATGCGACTTTGCAGGTTTGCGCAACGCAGGCAATTCCACCGTCGCTCTTCGCTGGCAGGATGGCAGTTAACGACTGCCACATTGACAGACCGGCCTGGTGCTGCCCTTGCGAAGGGCTGGAGCGCCGGGCGATAAATCGGAGCGCTTCGGAAGGCGCCACTCGCACACAGCCGAGGAACCGGCGGCATAACAATACTCAACAGGTTTTGATTGACACGGTTGCAATAGTCTCTATGATAGTGGCGGAGGGATCGCAGGGTTTATACGCGGAGGCGCGCCATGCGCCGGGAAACGCTGGAGGTCGGCGTCGCACAGATGCCGGAGACGGCCGACCTGGGACGCAACCTCCGAGAGATCGGGCGGTTCGTGGAGCGGGCGCGGCGCGCTGGCGTGGCGCTGCTCGTCTTCCCGGAATGCGCGCTCACCGGATACGCGCCGGCGTTCCACAAGTCCTCGGCCGGTTTCGATGCGGATGCCGTCGAGGCGGCGATCGAGGAAGTGCGCGGCCTGGCGCGGAAGTCGCGCCTGACCGTAGTCCTCGGCGCGCACCTGCCGCTGGACCGAGGCTGGTCGAACAGCGCGCTGCTCATCGGCCCCGATGGCTGCATCGCGGCGCGCTACGACAAGGCGCACCTCTACGGGCTGGACACGGAATATTATCTGGCCGGGCGCGCGGCGCCCGCGGTGAAGGCCGCCTGCGGCGCAACGGTCGGCATGCAGATCTGCTACGACTTGCGGTTCCCCGAAGTCTCCCGGTGGCTGGCGCTGCGGCGGGCGGAAGTGATCATCGTCATCTCGTACCTCTTCGGCAGGAAACAGATGTGGAAGCGGCCGGTCATCGAGGCCCACATCCGCAGCCGGGCGGCGGAAAACGGCCGGTTCGTCCTCTTCGCCAACGCGGCCGGCCCGCAGCAGAACGTCCCCAGCATGATCGCCGACCCGCGCGGCTGGATCACGGCGCAGGCGCGG
>Ga0181524_10001863_pt1 | contig 23119 bp, 12 predicted proteins | sample PEATcosm2014_Bin_34_FD_119761 | JGI IMG/M metagenome (GOLD analysis project Ga0181524, IMG submission 119761) | Peatland microbial communities from MTU Mesocosm Facility, Houghton, MI, USA - PEATcosm2014_Bin05_60_metaG | ecosystem: Environmental > Terrestrial > Soil > Wetlands > Peat | place... | reverse complement strand
CAGCCGATTCCTTTATCAACCTGGAGAGCATGGTCTTGAGCCAAGTCGTGGCCATCGAGGCGTTTTCCGGCGAACCAACCTGCCGTTCAACCAAAGCTAGAAAGTGAGCTAATTTCGGATGTTGGTCGCCAGGCACGTGCCATTTGCCGGCGGCGATTTGTTTTTGGATGTTTTCCGGGACCAACGTGGCTTGTTCCGCGAGCGTTTGGGCAAACCAGGTCGCCGGGGCCACGACGAGCAATCCAATGACGACCAGAGAAAAGGCTGCCGCCAGGTTCGCTCGTTTCACTCTCGCCTCAAGCCATCGCTGCAACGGAGCGAAGACCAACGCCAGCGCACCCGCCCAGACGAGGGATGGGATACAAGGCCGGGCCAAACGGAAGCACAAGTAGATGCCAACCGCAGTCAGCAGTGCCAACGCAATCGCCCGGACACGGGTGCGAGACCACCTTCCATTCTCGGCAAACGACGTGTCGTTTAAGTCTGCGCCGAGCTGATTCACCCGTGAATCGCGTGAGTCAGGACGGTCTGCGTTCGGGCCGCTTGTGTCCATTCCCCTTGTAATGCGACAAAAGGCTCCCGAAGTTCGCCAGGATTCTCCGCCCATTGGCGATTAAAGCGGCTCAGGGCGTGTTTGCAAATGGTAGTAGCCGCCGAGGTAACGAGGCGGACCCCTGGCCCGTATTTGCTCGATTATCCGCCTCGTTACCTCGGCGGCTACGAACGCCCGGTGCACTTTCAAAACACGCTCTTAGGGCTATCGCGGAGCAGAGTTGGGTTCGGGAAGCTGCGCCTGCGCAATCAAGCCATCAGCCTCCTGCAGCAAGAGGCGGGCGAACACCCAATCACGCCAGCGCCATGAGTCAACTCCAGAGTTGAGACCCCTCTGGGCAAGGCGCCTAGCCTTGTCAAGCTCTGCGCGCGCTGTCGTATCCTCTCCAAGCTTGTGGAGAGACATGGCCAGGATGGCCTCATCCTGGACCGCGGGGATGGCGAGATTCACCGAGTCAAGGCTGCGCCGGCACCGGTCCACTGCCTTGGCGTAATTGCCGCGCCTGTATTCAAAAAGCCCAAGGCACATGAGATCCTCACGCGCCCTTGGCGGGTCAGTGATCGAGCCGGTGGGGGCCACGGCGCGGCTTAAAAGCTCAACCAAAGGCTCCAGGCTGGCCAAGGTAGAATCGCCGGTGGGCAGGAGCAAACCGATTTCCACAGCGTATTGAGCGGTCGCTTCGTTGGTGGTGCCTTTGAACCGGCTAAGGGAGGCCTCGCGCAGGCGCGCGAAGCCAGTTTCGTCGCCCAGCTTGAGCAAGGCCAGGGCTTCGTGGTAATAATCCCCTGAAGAACGCGTCTCGTCCGGTTGCTGGAACCGCATAACATCCTCAAAGCCGTTGCGCGCCTTTCCCCATTCACCGCGTATGGCGTGCCATTCACCCAGCGCGCGAAACAGAGGATAGTAAGACCCATTGGCATACCGGGCACCATTGTTGGAGGCGGACCCCGAACCCAGGGTGCGATCACTCTCCGCAAGCAACTCATTGCACTCGCCCATCAGAAGATCGGCGATCATCCACTCGTACCAAGGACCTTCCAGATCTTCGGGCGCCCCTGGGAACAATGCGGAGGAGGGGCTTTCGAATTTAAGGCCTTGCCGCGACCTGGCCTGGATCAGCTCGTACGCTACAGTCCAATCCACCACCGCACTCTGGTAATTACCCGACCGCCAGTTTGACACCGCCTTGATCAAGGAAACAGTCGCGATGGCTGCGGCGTTGGCATTATACGCCGGGTATTTCTCGCAATGATAGCCCCAAAAGAGGGCTTTAGAAAAATGCCCCTCCCGATACTCCAGCAGAGCCAATACCTCCGACCATTGTGACGCCTGAGGAGGGTTTGGGCGCATCTCTTTGTCGTTGGGAAATCTCTTTTCGACCGCTTCCTCCCCGATGGTGAAAAGCTGCAGCATATTTGGATCGGGTTGCAGCAGCAGAGCGGCCTTGAAGGCGCGGTAGTCTGAGGCGAGATTGCTCAGGCCGAGTTTGGCTACTTCGGAACGCCGGAATTCCTCGTAGCCCGGCCGGTTTCCCGACTTGAGGAAGGCGACAGCCAATTTCAAATGATCCTCGGAAACCAAGTCTGGAGGCTCGAGTTGGTTCACCTTGACGACCGAGTCGAACCGGGCGACGGCTTCGGGCCACCGGCCATTGGCGGCGTGCCAGTCGCCCAGGGCGCGGAATTCGGAGGAAACCTCGAGCGAAGGCTTGTTTAGCGGAAGACCCGCCACGAGCTTGTCGGCCTCGTCAAAACGGCCTTGGGTCACCAAGGACGCGACATGAGACGCCTGTTCTCGCAATTCAGCCTCTTTCCTGAGCCGTGCCTCGGAACTGCGGGCCTCCCGCTCTTTAACGAACATCATCGTCGAAATGATGGTGCCCAGGAGCAAAGCCGCGGCGGTGGCGGCTCCGAACAGGAACACCATTCGATTCCTGCGCGCCAGCTTTTGCAGCCGATACAACTGGCTGGGTGGACGCGCCAGAACGGGTTCCTCTTGCAAGTAGTGCTCGATGTCCTGCGCCAGCCCATTGGCTGTCGCATAGCGGCGGGTTCGGTCTTTTTCCAGGCACTTCAGCACGATCCAGTCCAAATCACCGCGGAGTTGAGACAACAACCGGGGCGGCTCGACCTGCAGCCTCCTGGCGGTCTTGGTCAATTCCTCGTTGTTCAGCGTTCGGAGTTTGGCCGAGGGACTCAACGGCTCCCGCTCACAAACCGTGCGTCTCAATTCCTCCACCCCCAATTTCAACAAATCCGTGGTGTCAAAGGGAGTGCGACCCGTCAGCAGTTCGTAGAGCAGTATCCCCAAGGAGTAAATGTCGCTGCGGGTGTCGAGGTTCAACCCGCTCAACTCCATCTGTTCGGGGCTCATGTAGGCGGGGGTGCCCATCAGTTGCGCATACGAGGTGAAGAGCGTCTTGTCCGTCAGGCGCTGTTCGGTGGCCTTGGCAATCCCGAAGTCGATCACCTTGGGAACCGGGACCCCGTCATGCATGGTGACCATGATGTTGGAGGGCTTGAGGTCGCGATGGATGATTCCCTTTTGGTGGGCATGCTGGACCGCGTTGCAGACCTGAATGAACAACTCCAGCCGTTCCTGCATGCTGACGCGGTTCTGGTCGCAGTACTCGGTGATCTTGACCCCATAGACCAATTCCATGACAAAGTACGGCCGACCGGTCTCGGTCGCGCCGGCATCCAGAACCCGCGCGATATTGGGATGGTCCATCAGGGCCAGCGCCTGGCGCTCGGCCTCAAACCGGGCGATCACGCTTTTGGTATCCATCCCCAGCTTGATAATTTTCAGGGCCACCCGGCGGCGAATCGGCTGTTCCTGTTCCGCCATATAAACCACCCCGTAACCCCCTTCCCCGAGCTTCTGGAGTAATTTGTAGGGTCCGATGCGCTTGGTCTCGGGGATTTCAGGCTTCAGCGCCGATTCGGCCGCTACAAGGACCTGATCGGCATCGGCCGGTTCGGATTCCAGGGCCGGCGCGCATTCCTTAAAGAAATCACCGGCGCTTTGCGAAAGCGCCAACAGTTTCTCGACCTGTTCGCGCAACGCCTGGTCGGTCCCACAAGCCCGGTCCAGGAACTGACGGCGTTGCTCCGGGCCGGCTATTTCCAGCGCCTGGCAAAACACCGCTTTTTCGCGCGGGATTCGAGTGCTCATTTGTCCACGTACTTAACTGTCCATGTACTGCTAATGCGCCAAACACAGACCAATTACGCCAAAATTATTTCAGAAGCTTCACGGTGCATTTCTGCCTGGTGATGTAGCGAAACAGCCCTGTGGGTCAAGGGCCTCGGGCATGTGCGGAGTCGGGTTTGGTGTGCAGCAATTCCGAGGCTTCACGCAACAGGACCCGGGCGAATACCCAGTCGAACCAGAGCCCGCGGTCGGATCTACCGTGCTTCAGTCCGGCATCGAATCCGCTCTCGAGGGTATTGCGGGCTTGCTCAAGCTCCGAGAGGGCGGCTTCGTACTCTCTCTCCTGTCCAAGAGACATGGCAAGGATGAGACGAGCGGTGGCAGTTCGCACAGGGACATCCTGGCGGCAGGCCAGGGAACTGCGGCACCATTCAATGGCTTTGACATAATCACCTCTCCGATACTCGAGAAGTGCAAGCGAGCTCGCTCGCCAGGCTTCGCGAAAGGCAATGATTTCCGGGCCTTCATCTGCTTTGATGAAAGGACGAGCCGCAAGCTCGGCTAACGGCGCCAGCGCGGCGAGGGTTGTGCCGTCCGCAGGCTGGAGCAGGCTGATTTTGACGATCCGCTCGGCGGCAGGCGGAATGTCCGTTTCTTTGAATCGACCGACAGCTTCCTGACAAAAGCTCTCGTAGCTCGTTCGATCGCCGATCTCTGCCAGGACGGCGCCGCGGGCCAGATAATCCAGTGTGGCAACATCCCAGTCGTCCAGTCGATCTACCTTCAGGAGCGCGCCGAACCACTCGGCCGCGTCGCGCCACTCCTGGCGCAGCGCATGCCACTCGCCCAGCGCGCGGTAATCGGCCGCGCTGGCCAGACTGGCGGCGGGCGGCGTGGCTTGCGCCAGCGACCGGTCCGTCTGCAGAACCTGCTCCTGGCCCTCGCGCAAGAGAATCCGCGCAAGAACCCAATCGTACCAGTGATGTTCGGGGTCGTTACTGGGGTTGGGATCAAGCCCGTTGCCGAACTCGGTGTCGATTCGCTCCTGGGCTTCGATCATTTTGGGCACGGCTTCCCGGTACTGATGCACCCGCCAGTAAGACATCGCCAGAATCAGTTGCGCGGTGGTGGTCCATAGCGCATTCCTTTCGGGGTAGGCCAGGGATTTGCGGCAAAGCTCGCTTGCCCTGGCGTAGTTCCCCCGGCGATACTCCAGCAATTCCAGCGATAACGAGTTCCAGGCTGCGGTATAAACGGAGCTGTTCGTAGTCGCTTCTTCGCAGGCACGCGCACACGGTTCCAGAAGTTCCAAGGGTTGTTGGGAGGCGGGCAACAGGAGGGTGGATTTGATGACCCGATTCGCCGCCGTGGCATTGGCCGTACGGCCGTACCGCGCAACGAACTCGTCGCGGAAACGGTTAAACTCGTCCCGCCTACCGGCCTCGACCAACGCGAGACTGAGCTTGAAATAGTCCAGCGTGATAGTCTCCCAACCATCCACTCGGTCCATTTCGACTACCACCCCCAAGCGTTCGGCCGCCTCGCGCCACTCCTGGCGCAGTGCATGCCACTCGCCTAAAAGACGGTACTTGGCGGCGGATCCCCCGCTCGAGGCCGGCGCTCTCAGTTGTGCCAGCGAACGGTCGGTTTCCAGAACTTGCTCCTGGCACTCGCGCATGAGGATGTCGGCCAGGACCCAGTCGAACCAATTCTGCGCCGGGTTATTCTTCGGATTGAGGCCGGACCCGTTCTTGAATGCCGGGCTGTTGCGCTCCTGGGCCCGGCTCAGTTCGGCCAAAACCCAGTCGAACCAATTCTGCCCGGGGCTATTCTTCGCGTTGAGGCCGAACCGGTTCTTGAATACCGGGTTGATCCGCTCCTGGGCGCGGCTCAGCTCCGTGAACCCTTCCGCATATTGACCCAGCCTCCAGTACGCCAGCGCCTGGATCGCATGCGCCAGGGCGGCTCGGGGATTATCGCAGTCGGGAGAACTGAGGCAGCGCGCGGAAAGAGTCGTGGCTTTTGTGTCATTCCCGCGCCGATACTCGAGTAATGCAAGGGATGACGCGATCGAAGACAGGCGAAAACCGGGACCGTCAGAAAGCGCCTTTTGGGCAGCGTCTGCCATTGGTTGGAGATTCTGCAGGAGTTGCTGGTTTGCGGGCAACAGCAGGCAAGACGCAATCCGCCGGTCCAGGAAGTTGGTCGTGCCGCCCGCGCTCCCAAACCGCCCAACCATCTCCTGGCGGAACCGCTCATAATCATCCCGTTTGCCCGACTCCAGCAACGCTATGCCAAGTTTGAACTGGTCCAGCGAGGCTCCCGAACCATCTTGTGGGTGCAGTTTGGCTAATGACGCGAAGCGCTCAATGGCTCGCGGCCAGCGGCCATTAATCGCATTCCAATCACCTAAAATGCGCAACAGGGCTTCGGTTTCCAGCGACGGCCCTTCAATCGGAACCCGACTGAGTAATTCATCGGCTTGCTCGTAATTGTCTTGGGCCATCAGGAAACTAATCTCTTTCACAGTTTCACGCGACTCGGCTTCGCGCCGCAGTTGCGCTTCATGAGCAGTGGCAGTTTCCGCCCGTAGGCGAGCAACCACCGCGCTCCGCAAGGCCGCTCGTTCCTTAATCAAAAGGCAAGTTGTACTAATGCTCCCTGCCAACAACGTGATCACCGCGGCGGCTCCGGACAGGAACACCATTCGATGCCTGCGCGCAAGCTTTTGCAGCCGATACAACTGGCTCGGTGGACGCGCCAGAACGGGTTCCTGTAGCAAGTAGTGCTCGATGTCCATCGCCAGCCCATTGGCAGTCGCATAGCGGCGGGTTCGGTCCTTCTCCAGGCACTTCAGGACAATCCAATCCAAATCACCTCGAAGCTGAGACAACAGCCGGGGCGGTTCGACCTGGCGTCTCCTGGCGGCCTTGGTTAACTCGTCATTGTTCAGTGTTTTGAGTTTTGTTGACGGCCTCGGCGGCTCCCGCTCACAAACCGTGCGCCGCAATTCCTCCACCCCCAATTTCAACAAATCCGTCGTGTCAAAGGGAGTGCGACCCGTCAGCAGTTCGTAGAGCAGTATCCCCAGGGCGTAAATGTCGCTGCGGGTGTCCAGGTTCAACCCGCTCAACTCCATCTGTTCCGGACTCATGTAGGCGGGGGTGCCCATCAATTGCGCATACGAGGTGAAGAGCGTCTTGTCCGTCAGGCGTTGCTCGGTGGCTTTGGCAATCCCGAAGTCGATCACTTTGGGAACCGGGACCCCGTCGTGCATGGTGACCATGATGTTGGAGGGCTTGAGGTCGCGATGGATGATCCCCTTTTGGTGGGCGTGCTGGACCGCGTTGCAGACCTGGATGAACAAATCCAGTCGCTCTTTCATGCTCACGCGGTTCTGGTCGCAGTACTCGGTGATCTTGACCCCATACACCAATTCCATCACAAAGTAGGGCCGACCGGTTTCTGTTGCGCCGGCATCCAGAACCCGCGCAATATTGGGATGATCCATCAGGGCCAGGGCCTGGCGCTCAGCCTCGAACCGGGCGATCACATTTTTGGTGTCCATCCCCAGCTTGATAATCTTCAGGGCCACCCGGCGGCGAATCGGCTGTTCCTGCTCCGCCATATAAACCACCCCGTAACCTCCTTCCCCAAGCTTTTGCAGCAACTTGTAGGGGCCGATGCACTTGGTCTCGGGGATTTCAGGCTCCAGCGCCGATTCCGCCGCCGAAAGGACCTCGGCAGCATCGGCGGCCGCCGGCTCCAAGGCAGGAGCACAGTCTTTGAAGAAATCGCCGGCGCTTTGCGAAAGGGCCAACAATTTCTCAACCTGTTCGCGCAACATCTGGTCGGCGCCGCAGGCCTGGTCCAGGAACTGACTGCGTTGCTCCCGGTCGGCTATTTCCAGCGCCTCAACAAACACCGCCTTTTCGCGCGGGATTCGGGTGCTCATTTGTCCATTCAACCCTTATGCGACAAAGGCAGACCACTTTCGCCAAAATGTCGCAGAATTCTCGGCGTTCACCCGTGCTCGCTAATGTAGCGAAACAGCCAGGCCCTGGCATAGGCCCACTGCCGGTCCAGCGTGCGGGGCGCAAGCCCCAGAGTCTCAGCGATTTCCGCATTGCTCAAGCCGCCAAAGAATTTCAGGACGACGATGCGCTCCAGTTCGGGGTCCTCGATTTTGAGGAGCGCCAGCGCTTCGTCAACCAGCAAAACCTTGTCATCGGGGGTCGTCTGAGCCAGTTCCAGGTCCTCGATGTTCAACCGCGCCTGGCCGCCGCCATGCTTGAGCCGGGATTTGTGCCGTGCCCGCTCGATTAGAATGCGGCGCATGGCCTCCGCGGCTGCGCCGAAAAAATGCGCGCGGTTTTGCCAGGTTCGGTCTCCGTCGGACACCAGCCGCAACCAGGCCTCATGCACCAAGGCCGTCGGCTGAAGGGTTTGGCCGGACAGTTCCTGCGCCATTCGGGCGGCCGCCAACCGCCTCAAGTCGGCATACACCAGCGGAAGCAGCTTTTCGGCCGCGCCTTCTTCGCTGCGACCAATCGCCTGCAGGACCTGCGTGATTTCAGCAGTCTCAGTCATGATTACATGCACTATACGCCCGCAAGAGCTGGGATTCAAGACAAAAGCCCTGGGCGAGCGGACATTGCGGGCATTTCCTCAAGCTCTCGAATGGCTGCGGTTCGGGCCGGGCGTTGAGTTTTTCCAGGCGCAAGAATCTTGGCGAACCTTGAAGGGTTTCCGGCGCATTACGGGAGGAATGGACAGATGTTCTCGTGATGTTATGGATGACCTCCCACTAACCCAAAACGGTTTGCCCAGCATCTGCGGTTCCGAAGAGGTTGTGGCCGGGGCGGTCCAGGCGGGAGCCGGATGCCCGGCTGCTTCAGCCGGAAGCGCATTTGGGAGCGGTTCCGCCCTGGTTCGGGTCCCGAGCAACTGGCCAAGGTCATTGACGACCTCAAGCGAGAGGACTCCCGGTTTCACACGGAGGGTGGAAGTTGGACGAACAACATTTCCTGGGTGAAAGGGTATGAGAGTTTGTTGGACCCAATCCAGCGAGCCAGTGCGCTTTTCTACGAGAAAGCCATCCAGCACGGCATTCCGTCGGGCGAGCCCCGGTATCGCAATGCCCTGTTTCACCTGCTCTGCGCCCAAACCAGTTGTTTTCGTTACTGGGGTGAAGGGCTCTGGGCCGAATATGGCCGCGAGATTTGCCGCCGGCTCGAGGCTATCCTGCAGCAGGACTTCTGAAGGCGGAAAGACCGGTTCGATTCCCGTACGCTTTCACGCTCAATGCTCGAAGCGATACCCCTCACCGCGCGCTGTGAGGATATGCTTGGGGGACTGGGGTTGCTCCTCCAGCTTTTGCCGCAACCAGGCGATATGGACATCCACGGTGCGTTCAGTGATGAACGGTTGTTCGCTCCAAACTTGATGGAGAATCTGTTCGCGGGTCAGCACCTGGCCCCGGTGGTTGATGAGCAAGCGCAGTAGTTCCGCTTCCTTGGCGGCAAGGCCGACAGGCGCACCCCCTTTGGCGAACACCATTTTATTAAAGTCCGCCGTCACGTTACCGAATTGGAAGTGGAGCACCGGCGTCAATTGTTCCTTGTGAACACGACGCAACAGCGCTGCCACCCGGGCCAGCAGTTCGTCCGGATCGAACGGTTTGACGAGGTAATCGTCCGCACCTGTCCGCAGCCCGTGGACGCGGTCCGGAATCTGGCCCTTAGCGGTGAGCATCAGGATCGCGCCATCGAAGCCGCGCTCGCGGACGGCGTGGCAAAGGTCAAAGCCATTCAGTCCCGGCAGCATCACGTCGAGAATGAGCAGGTCGAACTTCGCTTCTATGGCCTGGCGCAGGCCGCTCTTGCCATCGGAGGCGGTCTCGACCGAATGACCTTCGGCGCGCAGAAGGTCCGACACGACCAAGGCCACGCCGGCTTCGTCTTCGACCAGAAGGATGTGGGATTTCATGCTCGCTTTGTGGTCGTGTTCGCAGGCAGCCGCACGGTAAAGGTGGCGCCTTGTCCATGCTTGCTGCGAACAGAGACGGTGCCGCCGTGGGCCTCGACAATTTCCTTCACCAGGCTCAAACCCAACCCGCTGCCGCGGATTTGCTTTTCCTGCGCCGCCGCGCCGCGCACGAAAGGTTTGAAGATTTCCGCCTGTTCGTTCTCGGGAATTCCCGGCCCGCGATCCGCCACGCGCACTTCGAGCATCGGCTCAGCTCCATTCCCCGCCGTCGCGGTAACGCCGATCCAACCACCCGTCCCGCCGTGGCGCGCGGCGTTGGTGAGCAGGTTTTGGAACACGCGCCGCAGCGCCGCCGCATCGCCCGACACCTCCGGCAACGGCGCGGGAATGGAGAGTTCTACGACGCAGCCGGCGATTTCCGCGTCGCGCTTGGCGGCGGCTATCGCGTCCCGCAGCACTTCCGCGAGCGCGACGGGGTTGCGCGCGAGCGCAGCCTGGTTCTTTCGCGCGCCGGCGAGTTCGAGGAGTTGCTCGATCATCTCCGTGAGCTGCTCGGTGTGCTGGATTATCAAGCCTGCGTATTGCTCGAGCTTGGCGCGCTCTTGGACGACGCCGCGTTTGATATTGTGGGCGGCACCGCGAATGACCGTGAGGGGCGTGCGCAACTCGTGCGAAACGTTGGCGACAAAACTCATCTGCGCCTGGGCAAGCCGCCGCGAACGCCGGGTGTGGATCACGAGCGCGACTCCCGCCGCGAGAATCAAGCCGTTCACCAGCGCCGCCACGGCGAAGTTGCGTCGGCGCGACGCCGACACCACTGCTTGCAGCGCGCCTGGGCGAGCACGGGCTTCGAGGACCCACAGGTTCCACTCCGGCGCGGCGCGGCCTTCCGGACCGGGCGGAGCGTCGGGCGGGCGCTGGCGCGGACTCTCCGCAGTCTTGCCCTGGCGATGGAACGTGATGGAATAGGGGGTCTCGCCGCTCTCCGCCGCATTGGGGCGCGAGGAATACAGCACCGTCGCGGGCTGCGCCACCGTCTTCACCACCACGTCGTAGAGCGATTTGTCGCCGAATTCCAAATACCTGCGCACCAACTCCGGCAGCCAGACGTTGCGCACGTAGTCGAGATCAAGCTCGAGGACAAGCCACTCGCTGATGCCCATGCCACCGCCGAACACGGGGAACTCCAACAGCGCCCCGCTGCGATCGACGAACGGTCCCGCGCCGCCAGGCGTCGCGCGCTTGCGGTCGAGGTTGTCTTTGAGCATGGCCCAGTGCGCCGGCCATTCCATCGGCGCGAATTTCTCCGCTTGTCGATCAAGAGCGTGGAGTTCGAGGCCATCCCGAGCAGGCACAACGACGGCCATGCGGGTAAACAGCGGGCGCGGGCTGGCGGCCTTCCATTCCCGCAGGCGCGCGACGTGCGCGGCTTCGCGGCCTTGAGTGTTGAGTTCCGAGAGACCGGGCAGCAGCGCGCGGCAGCTTTCGGCAAGTTCGGAGTCGAAGTCGCGGACGAGCGACTGGGCCTGTTCCCCGAGCGCGCTGCGCAGACGGGTCACTTCCGCGCGGCTGACCTCGCCCGTCCAATGGTACTGCAAGGCCGTTAGCATCCCGCAGAGGACAAAGAGGAAAATGACCAGTCCCCATTCGATAAAGGGCTGTGGCGAGCGGGCGTTCATGGCGGGGAACATCATAGACGGTTTCGCAGGTCGGGGTCAACGGAACCCGCCGTCTCTTAACACTCCTTAACATGACTTTGAACTCCGGCCGGAGTTAAGGTCAGGGCATGAAAGAAAAGGCAATTGAACTCGCAACAGGAATGACAGAAGCGAGCGCAGGTTGCTTTTGGAGACCGATGTTATGACAAAGAATGCACTCTCAGTGGCAGCGGTGATGTTGGCTTTGGCTGGGACCTGGTCGTCGTGGGGCCAGCCCGAGCGTGTTCCCGGGGCGGAGGCCCAGAAGGCCGGAGGTCCGGCGCAGCTTGGTGGTGGTCCTGGCGGTCCTCCTGAAGGCGGGGGTCCCGGCATGCGGGGCATGTCACAGCTAACGCAGCAACAGCAGGCGGCGATCCAGGCCATGAGGGAGGCGAGCGCCCCGCTGGCTCAGGCCGTCACCCAAGCGCGCAGCGCCCTGGATGCAACGATCTACACCGACAAACCCGATACGGCGGACATCAAGGCGAAGGCGGAAATACTGGCCACCGCGGAGCTGGCACTGGCTCGGGCTCGCGCGGAAGCATTCGCCAAGCTCCAGGCATCGCCGAATAAACTGAACCTGTCTCCGCAGCAGATTACCGTGTTGCTCGGAGGTTCCGGCAGGGGATTTGGCGGTCCCGGCGGTCCTGGGGACCCGCCTCCAGGTCCTCCGCCCGATGGGCAGTTTGGTGGCCCGCTGCCCGGTGAAGGCTTCGGTGGCCCACCCCAAGACAACGGAGGTGGCCCGCCCGACATGCCGCCCGGAGACCGAGGTCCTGGCGGCACTGGTGGCTCCGGCGGGCCTGGGGTTCCCGGCGGTCCTCCTGGCGGCGGTTCGCGCACGGCGGTCAAGTTGAGCGGCGCGTTGACCGTGGACGGCACGACACAAACCGTCGCGGACAAGACTCTCACCTCTGACGCCACTGATGTCTCCGCTGTTTATGTGCTCAACGGCGGCAGCCTTGTCCTGTCGAACGTCACGGTGAAGACAAGTGGCAGCACCTCTTCGCAGGAGAATAGCAGTTTCTCCGGCCAAAACGCCGGCGTGCTGGTCACCAAAAACAGCCGCGTTGCGATCTATGGCGGCAGCATCAGCACGACTGGCGGGGGCGCCAACGGCCTGTTTGCCTACGGTGCGGGCGCGTTCGCCTCAATGAGTGGCGGTTCCATCATCGCCACGGGAGAAGGCGGGCATGGCGTCATGGCCACTGGTGGCGGCTCGCTCGCCATCACCAATGTGGACATGGTCACCGAGCGCATTCACGGCGGCGTGGTTGCCACCGACCGTGGAGGCGGGACGATTTGGGTTTCCGGCGGTAAAATCACTTCCCATGGCCAGGACTCGCCGGGCATTTATTCCACCGGCGACATCCGGGCCGAAAACGCCACCTTCATCGCCACCGGTTCAGAAGGCGCCGTGATCGAAGGCCGCAATGCCATCACCTTGAAGAACTGCGAAGTGTCCGGCGCATTGAAATGCGGTGTCATGATTTACCAGAGCTTTTCCGGCGACGCCGAGGGCCAGGAAGGGTCTTTTAGCATGGAAGGCGGCTCGCTCTCCGCGGCGCAAGGCCCGCTGTTCTTCGTCAACAACACCCGAGGCATCGTCCATCTGCAAAACGTGAAGCTGTCCGCTCCGTCTGGCGTGCTGGTGAACGCGGCGGCCTCGCGCTGGGGTCGCACCGGTTCCAACGGCGGCCACGTCGAATTGAAGGGGGATACCCAGACACTGGCGGGCGACATTAACGTGGATAAAGTCAGTTCCGCCAGTGTGGCCTTGAAGAATCATTCCGTGCTCAGCGGCGCGGTCCATAACGCCGCGTTGGTCTTGGACGGCAGCAGCAAATGGAGAGTTACGGCCGATTCTGCCCTCACCAGCCTGACGGATGCAGACTGTGTTTCCGGAGATACGATTAGCAACATTGACGGCGATGGTCACACGGTTCGTTACAAAACCGACTTGGCTGCGAATCAATGGCTTGGCGGAAAGACCTGGAAACTGGCGGACGGCGGCACGCTGGCGCCGGAATGAGAGTGCGCCCGTGATGGCCAGGGGCAACTCAGGCAAATGGCGAGACCGAGGCGACTTTTGGAGGTCAGTATGATGACGAATCGCGCAACCTCACTTGTGGTGATGATTTTGGCTGTGACCTGGGCTTGGCCCATTTGTGGACAGCCGGGCGGCGGTCCTGGTGGTCCAGGCCAGGGGGCTCAGGAAGTGCCGGCCGTGGCAGAGCCGGGCGGCCCTGGCCGTAGCGCAGGCATGCCTGGCGGGCCGCGATTGACGCAGGAACAGCAGGCCGCTATCCGCGCCATGAACCAAGCCACCGCTCCGCTGGACCAGGCGGTCACCGAGGCTCGGAATGCGCTGAATGCGGCTATTTACAGCGAGAAGCTCGACGTGGAGGACGTTGACGCGAAGGCTGAGAGGTTGGCCGCTGCGGAATTGGCCCGCGCCCTTGCCCGTGCCGAGGCCTTCGCCAAACTCCAGGCCTCGCCCAACAAGCTCAACCTGCCTGCTCCGGCGCTCATGATGCTCATGAGCATGGGTGGACGCGGCGGACCGGGCGGGTTCGGCGGTCCCGGCTTTCCCGGCGGGCCGGGAGGGCCGGGTGGCCCAGGTGGGTCCGGAGGGCCAGGGTTCCCAGGCGGTCCAGGAGGGCCGGATGGTCCGGGCGGCAACGAGCCGCCCTCCATGGAGGTCAGTTCTCAACTGCCTTTCGTGACACCGATGTTCGGCGACAACATGGTCCTGCAGCGCGGAAAGAACAACACCATATGGGGGTGGGCGAAGCCAGGCGAGGAGATCCGTCTTACCATCGCGGACCAGACCCTGAAGACGGTGACCAAGGAGGATGGCCGTTGGTCTGTGTCGTTCCAGCCTCCGGCGCCAGGCGGTCCGTACGCCATCGTCATCGACGGGCCACAACACGTTGAATTCCGCGGTGTGCTGGTGGGAGACGTGTGGTTGTGCGGCGGGCAGTCCAACATGGAGATGGGACTGGGCGCGGTCCGAAACGGGAGCGAAGAAGTCAATGCGGCGGACCACCCCAACATCCGGTTGTTCGTGGTGCGCCGGCAGGCTGCTCGCACGCCCGCAGCAGTGGCGCGAGGGGCATGGAAAATCTGTTCACCGAAAGCCGTCGGCGAGGGATGGGGTGGTTTCTCGGCGGTGGCTTACTTCTTTGGGCGCCGGCTGCAACAGGACCTGGCTGTGCCCATCGGCTTGGTGGAGGATTGCCTTGGGGGCACGCCGGCGGAAGCCTGGACCAGCGCCGAGACACTCCGTTCCCTTGGGATTAGCGACACTGGAAGCGGGCCGTCCACACCCGCCGCTCTCTACAACGGCATGATTGCTCCCGTCGCGCCCATGGCCATCAGCGGCGTGATCTGGTACCAGGGCGAGTCCAACGCCGACCGCGCGGCTCAGTATCCCAACCAGATGGCAGCGATGATCTCTCAGTATCGCAAGCTGCTGGCAGCGATGATCACCGACTGGCGGAGAGCGTTCGGCCAGGGTGATGTTCCGTTCTATATCGTAAGCCTGGCGGCTCACCAGCAGCACCACGACACCCTTCGCGACGATTCGTGGGCAGAGCTGCGAGGAGCGCAGGATTTTGTGGCCGGCACGGTCAGCAACTCGGGATTGGCGGTGGCCATCGATGTCGGCGACGCGAATGACGTCCATCCCAAAGACAAGAAGGAAGTGGGCGAACGCCTCGCCCTGGTGGCTCTCGCGAAGTATTACGGCAAGAACATCCCGTATTGCGGCCCGCGGTTGGCTGGCGTGGAGAGACTGCCTGGCGCGATGAAGCTCTCATTCACTCACGCCGACGGCGGCCTGGTGGTCAAGGGCGACAAGCTCGAAGAATTCTCGATTTGCGGCGAGGACGGCAAATGGCATTGGGCGGATGCGAAGGTTGTGGGCGACAGCGTTGTGGTTTCCTCATCCGAGGTGCCCAACGCGGTGGCGGCGCGCTACGCCTGGCAAGCGAACCCCAAAGCCACGCTCTTCAACGGCGCGGGTCTGCCCGCCATCCCTTTCCGCACCGAGGCGCTCGGCAGTACGAACGACAACAGGAAACTGGCAGGTGACAAATGAAGAAGAACACAGTATCCATTCGGCCCGGCTTGCTCGCACTTTCAGTCCTATTGGCTCTTGCAGTTCCACTTGGCAACGCCCATGCCAATGCAGAGCAGACAAACACGGTCGTAAGTCATGGACAGCGTCACCCATTAAAACCGACGTTCGAAGGAACTCCAACCAGCTACAGCCGCCGCGGCAACGACAAGTTCAGCGTGGGCTATTACGTCAAAGACGGCGTGATCGTCAAAAAGAACTCGCTCCTGGCTGATCGAGACAGCCCGGTTTCCAAACTCGATCTGGATGTGGCAGCCGATGGCGAAGGTTTTGACACGGTCATCGCGACAGGCGCGGGGACCGATCTTACCCTGGCCGGTTCCATATCCGCAGCAGACAGCGGCGAAGGTAAAAACGCCTCTGACTTTTCCGGCCTTGGGACACAGATCCTGGCCTCCGACTATGCAAAGGTGAAGGTGGATTCCATGAAGATCTCTACCAAAGGCTTTCTGCGCGCCGCATTCATCTCCGACAATCATGCCCAGATATATGTTAAGGACACAACCGTCACGGCCCTGGGAGCAAACCCTCTGACCCAGGCCTACCAGGGCTATGTGAACAGCGCAGATCAAAACATCATGCTGTCGCCCCCATGGGTCCTGGGCATCCAGGGCGGCGTGCGGGCGGGCAATATGCTGGGGGACCGTTCAACGCTCACGGTCGTCGACTCGAAGATCACTTCCGGAGCTTGGGCGGTCCTGTCCGTGGACGCCGGCTCCAGTGCCATGATGAACGTGGTGGACACCAGTCTGGAGATTCTGCCGGAATCCCAAGGCGGCATGTCCTCGGGCAAGTTCTCCTACAGCGACAAGTACGGCTCAGGTTACGGCACATATTTCACCGGCAATGCCAAAGAACACTTCTACGGAGTTGCCTTCAAGGGCCTTACCTATGGCGGCATCTACACGGGTGGCGAGGGGACCTACAGGTCTTCGAAGGGCACAATCGAACTCAAGGACGCGGAGGGCAGGGCCTTGGAGCCCGTCGCTGGAAAAGGCCAGCCTACCGTCATCGATGCCGTTTGGGGTTTTATGAATCATGGCAGCGCCACGGTCAACGTCCTCGACGGCACGGTGGTCAATGCCGAAGAGGCTGTGTTCCTGAGCAAAACGGGAGGCGCCACTTTCAACGTCGACAACGCGGTCCTGAACCCGGCATCCGGCGTCATCCTGCAGATCATGGACAATGATGACCGGACGGTCGGCGGAAGCATGAACGCTTTCAACACCGAGTTCAACGAGGCAGCCGGCTGGCCCTCTGAAAACGGCAATGTGACCAGGAAAGGCGCAGCAAGCGCAGGCGTCCGTGGCGGTCCTCCCGGAGGTAGGCCTCCAAGCGGACGTTCTCCAGGCGGGCCCGGCGGGCGACCTCCGGGTCCCCCGCCTGAGGGGCAATTTGGTGGCCCACCACCCGAAAACGACGGGGCTCCCCCCGATATGCCGCCTGGGGCCGGCGGCCCTGGTGGCCTTGGCGACAGCAGCGCTGTTAAGCTGACACTGGCAAACGGCAGCTATAAAGGAAACGTGTTCAACGGCTCCGGCTATTTCAACCAAAGCGGCAGCCCGCTGGAAATCACCGTAGGAAAGGCAGCAACGCTTGAGGGCGCGATTTCTTTGACCGAGACCCGGCATATCGATGAGACCGGGAAGCAGAACACGCACTTCACGATTAGCGAGTATTACTATCTTGGGCACGTGGCCAACAGGAACTACAGAAATGACACCGGCACCATCGAAGTGAGCCTCAAAGACGGCGGGAAATGGATCGTTGCCGGCGAAAGCCTGATCAGCAAGCTCGTGGTTGACAACGGTGCTGTCGAAGGAGTCAATGGCGCCAAGGTAGTCATGAAGATCGACGGAAAAGAGACGGCCATTAAGCAAGGTGAGACGTACAGCGGGAAGATTGTTGTTTCGCCAGTAAACTAGAAGCAATGAGAATCGGACTTACATTGCGTTGTTTTGGCGACCGGCAGGATCAGAAATGGGGTCAAGGCATAGCAAGGCAGGGAACATTCTGTAGGTCGAGGCTCAAAGAGTTTCAGGCGTAGTTCACCTCTTGGCCGAGTCCGTTGCTTCAGTGTCCGCCGCCGCGATCAGCACCACGACCGAACGAGGTCCGGCGCGATACGTTCGCCCCGTAACCACAGGAGCGGACGGCCAATCCTGGATATCGTCGGGGGATTCGAGAGACGTATCAATCCATCGGCGCCAGGGATGGCCGGCGGGGTGCAGTTCTGCCGGCAACTCGAATTCGAGCGGTTCCCAGTAAGCGTTGAAGATAAGGTAGAAAGACAGGTTCTCTTCCGGCAATTCCGCACTGATTGCCAGGCTGTGCGATTGCGGGCTCCAGTCGGGTTGGTGAAGCCTGACGCCATGCCAGGCCTTGCTGGCGCCGCGCAGGAGCTGGTTCAGACTCCGCCTCTGGCGCTCAGTGTCCATCTTGCGCAAGGCGCGCCGCGCGGCCAGGAGTTCGACGAACCGATGGAGGCCGGCGTGCTGCCGCACCAGGTTCCAGTCGAACCAACCGGTTTCATTATCCTGGCAGTAGGCGTTGTTGTTGCCTCGCTGGCTTCGGCGCGCTTCGTCACCCATCAAGAGCATGGGCACGCCCAGGGACAGGAGGGTCACGGCTAGAAAGTTCTTAATCTGGCGCTCGCGCAGCTTTTCGATGGCGGGGTCTCCGCACGAGCCCTCGGCCCCGCAATTCCAGCTTCGGTTGTCATTGGCGCCGTCGCGATTGTCCTCGCCGTTCGGTTCGTTGTGCTTTTGGTTATAGGACACCAGGTCGTTTAAGGTGAACCCGTCGTGGCAGGTGACGAAGTTGACGCTTTGCTCGGCTTCCCGTTCTTTGTGCCCATAGATCTCGGGACTGCCGAGAAACCGGTCGGCCAACCGCCCGACGGAGCCGGCTTCCCCCAGGAAGAAACTGCGCACATCATCGCGGAAGCGGCCGTTCCATTCCTTCCAACTGTCGCCGATGAAACTGCCGACCTGGTAAAGGCCGGCGGCATCCCAGGCCTCCGCGATCAGTTTTGTCCCCGCCAAAGCCGGGTCGGACTCGATGTCCCACAACACGGGCGGGTTGGGTGAGACCTGGCCCGAAGGGTCGCGGGCGAGGATGGAGGCGAGATCGAAGCGAAAGCCATCCACGTGCATCGTTTCCACCCAGTAACGGAGGCTGTCCACGATGAGCCGCCGAACGATGGGATGGTTGGCGTTGAGCGTGTTGCCCGTGCCGCTGAAATTCGCGTAACGCGCCTGGTCGGCTTCGAGGACGTAATAAATGGAATTGTCCAGTCCGCGCAGGCCGATCGTGGGGCCGGTGTGGTCTCCTTCGGCGGTGTGGTTGAAGACCACATCCAGAATGACTTCCAATCCTTCCCGGTGCAGGGCCTTGACCATGTCCCGAAATTCATCTACCGGCCCGAGCGGGTCCTGCCGCGAGCTGTAGGCCTGGTGAGGCGCGAAGAACGAAACCGGCGCGTAGCCCCAATAGTTCACCTTGCCCGGAGGATAGTCCTGAGGATCAAACTGGAAAACCGGAAGCAACTCAACCGCCGTAATGCCCAGTTGTTTCAAATAGGGAATCTTCTCGATCAGGCCGGCGTACGTTCCCCGCAGGTTTTCCTTGAGGCCGGAGCTCGGATGCCGGGTGAAACCTCGGACATGCATCTCGTAGATGATGGTCCTCGAAGAGGGTCGTTTTAGCGGAGTGTCGCCCTCCCAATCGTATGTGGAAGGATCCACCACCACGCTTTTCATGGCCGTGGCGCAGTTGTCTCCAGGTCTCCGCGCAGCTTCGCGGGAATAGTTCCGAGGGACCACGACGCCGCGCCCATAGGGGTCGAGCAGGACCTTGCTGGCATCGAAGCGCCTGCCGTTGGCGGGGTCGAATGGCCCGCGCGCCCGGTAGCCGTAAAGCTGGCCCGGCTGTATCCCCGGGATGAAGGCGTGCCAATAGTGATAGGTTCGGTTGGTCGCGGGGTCCAACGGAATAACGCGGGATGGCCGCCCATCGTCCTCCCGCTCGAAGAGCAACAACTCAACCCCCGCGGCGTTGCGGGAGAAGACACTGAAGTTGGCGCCGCCATCAACGATCGTGGCGCCAATCGGTGAACTTCGCCCGGGGGTCACGGGGGGACGCATCGGTGTCTTCAAATCATTTCCTGGGCAGCAGTTCTTTGGCAACGGCCACGACTTGGTCCGGCTCGAAGCCGAACTTCTTTTGGAGTTCCTTGAGTGGCGCCGAGGCGCCGAAGGTGTGCATGCCGATAACCCGGCCCTTGGCGCCCACATAACGCTCCCAGCCGAAGGTCGAGGCCTGTTCCACCGCGACCCGCGCCTCGACCTCGGGCGGCAGGACACTGTCCTGGTACTCCCGACTCTGGTGCTCGAAGATGTCCCAAGAAGGCATAGAAACCACCCGCGACCGGATGCCTTCGGCCCGCAATTGCTCGTGTGCCTGGACCGCGAGAATGAGCTCGCTCCCCGAAGCAATCAGGATGACCTCCGGTTTGCCGCCGGGTGCGTCGGCCAAAACGTAAGCGCCCTGAGACACTCCAGCGGCCGGGGCGTATTTGCTTCGATCCAGTGTGGGCAGGGGCTGGCGAGAGAGGGCGAGGACTGTGGGCTTGTGGCGCAACTGAATGATGTACCGATAGGCTTCCACGACCTCATTCGCGTCACCGGGTCGCAGCGTGACCAGCCCTGGGATGGCACGAAGGGAGGCCAGGTGCTCCACCGGTTGGTGAGTCGGGCCGTCTTCGCCGTCGCCCATGGCGTCGTGAGAGAAGATGAAAAGAGTGGGCAGTTCCATCAGAGCGGAGAGCCGGATGGCCGGCCGGGCGTAGTCAATGAAGACGAAGAAGCTGGCGCCAAAACCGCGCAGCTTCGATAACGACAAACCGTTGACGATCGCGCCCATTGCGTGCTCGCGAATTCCGAAGTGCATGTTCCGGCCGCCTGGATTACTGGCTTGCAAGTGACCTGCGCCCTCAAAGGTTAGCGTGGTCTTATTCGATGGCCCAAGGTCCGCCGAGCCGCCGATGAGCCAAGGGATGTTTTGCGCCAGGATGTTCAGGACCTTGCCGGAGGCTTCACGGCCCGCCAATCCTTTTGGATCGGCTGGAAAGACCGGAAGGTTGCGGTCCCATCCCTTGGGCAACTCGCGCTTTTGCATCAACTCGATCTCGTCCGCCAGTTCGGGGAATCTGCTCCGATAACTCGAGAAAAGTTCCAGCCACTCGCGGCGGGCCGCACTGCCGCGCGCGCCTATTCCCGCGGCGAAGTGGGCATAGACTCCGTCCGGCACGAAGAACTTGGCGTCTTCGGGCCAGCCGTAGCTGCGCTTGGTCAGCCGGACTTCCTCCTCACCCAGCGGTTCTCCGTGGGCTTCCGATGTGTCCTGCTTGTGGGGAGAGCCGTAGCCGATGTGACTGTCCAGCACAATGAACGTGGGCCGGCCCTTGGTCTGGCGGAAAATCTGGAGGGCCCGCTCGATGCGGTCCACGTCGTTGGCATCTCCGACGCGCAACACATTCCAACCGTAGGCGAGGAAGCGTGCCGCTACGTCCTCGGTGAAGGTGATGTTGGTGTTGCCTTCAATGGTGATGTGGTGGTTGTCAAAAACCCAGCAGAGGTTGTCGAGGCCCAGGTGGCCCGCGAGCGAGGCCGCCTCCGAGGAGATGCCCTCCATCATGCAGCCGTCACCGCAGACGGCATACACGTTGTAATTGAATAGGTCGAACCCGGGCCGGTTGTAACGGTTGGCAAGCCATTTCTGGGCGATGGCCATCCCGACCGCGGTCGCAACGCCCTGGCCCAGCGGGCCGGTGGTGGTCTCCACTCCCGAAACCCAGCGATACTCCGGGTGGCCGGGCGCCTTGCTGCCGAGTTGGCGGAACCGGCGGATGTCGTCCAGTGTTACGGCCGGTTCGCCCAAGCGCTCGTAATCGGCATCCACCGCACGCACCCCGGTGAGGTGAAGAATGGACCAGAGCAGCATCGAGGCGTGCCCGTTGGAGAGCACAAACCGGTCGCGGTTGGGCCAGATCGGATCCTGCGGATCGTACCGCAACACCCGGTTCCACATCGTGTAGATCAACGGCGCCAGCGCCATCGGTGTGCCCGGGTGGCCGGACTTGGCCTGCTGCACGGCGTCAATGGAGAGCGTGCGGATCGTGTTGATTGCGAGTTGCACCATTGTCTCATCAGCCATAAGAACTCCTCTCTATCTAAAACTGCACAAGAGGAAACAGGGGAAACGGAGATTCAGGCCAGCCACGAAAAGGGGCGCCGTTAGTGAACCGCGCTTGAGGGGCCATCTGGAACTTCGAGCAAACCGACTTGATGTTGTCTTCATGCCTCTGTTTTCTCTGTTATCTCCTGTCCAAATGAATGGTTAGTCCGCCTCCAGTGCCGCCACCTTGCCGAGCCGCCGCAGGTGTCTTTCGGCCTGGCTGTACTCGGCCGCCAGGAAGGTCTGAACCAGGTCCCATGCCACGGCGGGGCCGACCGTCCGGCCGCCCATGCACAGGATGTTCATGTGATCATCCTCAACCCCTTGCCGGGCCGAGAAGTGGTCATGAATCAGGGCGGCCCGGACGCCCGGAATCTTGTTCGCGCAAACGGAAGCCCCCACGCCGCTGCCGCAAATGGCAATACCGCGCGTCACCTGGCCGGACGCCACGGCGTTCGCGAGCGGAGTCACATAGTCCGGATAATCGTCGTCGGGTTTAGGTTTGTGGGCGCCGAAGTCGATCACTTCGTGACCCGCACCGCGAAGGTTGGTTACCAACTCTTCTTTCAAACCATAGCCACCGTGGTCAGTGGCAATTCCTACTTTCACGATTGTCCTTTCACTCTTATGCTTGGTCCAGTCAGTTTACGCGGCAACTTTCACACCCTTCCGCTCAACTGTGGCTTGCCTCCTTGGTTCCTCCTTCGCCGTGGAGGCCTCGAAGATGCTCTGCACGGCGCCATCCAGCAGGGCGTTGAACTCGGCATCGGACTGCTGCGCCGTCAGTCCCTCGACCAAAGCCCGCGAGAAGCTTGCGACGACGCCGTGATTCCGGCGCAGCCGCGCGTTGGCTTCGTCCCGCGAGTAGCCTCCCGAAAGCGCAAGCACCCTCACCACTTTGGGATGTTTGACGAAATCAGCGTACAAATCGTCTTGCTCCGGCAGAGTAAGCTTGAGGAAGACCAAGCGTCCGGGCGGCAACCTATCCAGCTTTTCGAGAATGAAGATTTTAAGAAAGGCCTCGGCCATAACTTTCTCCGGGCAATGGATATCCACTTCCGGTTCGACGATGGGCACCAGGCCCGCCGCAAGGATTTGGGCCGCCAACTCGAACTGCTGATCCACGATGTCCCTGATTCCAGCGAGGTTGACCTCGTTGATGACCGAGCGCATCTTGGCGCCAAAAATGCCCTTTGCTTTGGCTTTTTTGAGCAGCGTAGCGAGCTCAGGCATAGGCTTCATCAAGCGCACCCCGTTTTTTTCCTCCGCAAGGCCGTTGTCCACTTTCAGGAACGGGACGATTCGTTTCACGGTCCACAGATAGTCCGCCGTGGGCCGCCCCTGGATGTT
>Ga0181524_10001861_pt1 | contig 23132 bp, 22 predicted proteins | sample PEATcosm2014_Bin_34_FD_119761 | JGI IMG/M metagenome (GOLD analysis project Ga0181524, IMG submission 119761) | Peatland microbial communities from MTU Mesocosm Facility, Houghton, MI, USA - PEATcosm2014_Bin05_60_metaG | ecosystem: Environmental > Terrestrial > Soil > Wetlands > Peat | place... | reverse complement strand
CGCTTCCGGGATGCCGGACGCGCGCGTGGTTCTGTGCAAACAGGCCGACGAGCGCGGCCTCGTGTTCTACACCAACGCTCAGAGCGCGAAGGGGAACGAGTTGGCGGCCACGCCCAAGGCCGCGGCGCTGTTCCACTGGAAATCGCTGCGCCGGCAGGTGCGGGTGCGCGGCGCGGTCGCCAGGGTCACGGACAGCGAGGCGGACGCCTATTTCGCCACCCGGCCCCGCGCCAGCCGCATCGGCGCCTGGGCGAGCCAGCAGTCGCGGCCGCTCGAATCGCGCGCCAAGCTCGAGCAAGCCGTCGCGGCCTATACGGAGAAATTCGGCGAGGGCGAAATTCCGCGGCCGCCCTATTGGGGGGGCTACCGGCTGACGCCGACGCAAATCGAATTCTGGCAGGACATCCAGTTCCGTCTGCACGATCGCGTCCTGTTCATCCGCACGCGCGAGGGCGAACCCTGGCGCCGTGAGCGCCTCTACCCCTAGGCGCGCCCGCGCCGAGCAAGCACGCCAACCCTGGGCCCGCGCCCTCCTCGCGAATCGAGACATGACGCCTCAGCCACCCCCCAACCCGCCGCGCCGCGCGATGCTGCTCACCGGCGCCTCGCGCGGCATCGGCCATGCGACGGTCAAGCGCTTCTCCTCGGCGGGATGGCGCGTCATCACCTGCTCGCGCCATCCCTTCCCCGAGGCGTGCCCTTGGTTAGCCGGCCCTGAGGATCATCTGCAGATCGACCTCGCCGACGCGGCCGACACCGCTCGCGCGATCCGCGAGGTCCGCGAGCGGCTCGAGGGCGGGCGGCTCGACGCCCTCGTCAACAACGCCGCCATTTCCCCCAAGGGTCCCGGGGGCTCGCGGCTCGGTCTGTTCGAGACCGAGTTCGAGGATTGGAGCAAGGTGTTCCAGGTCAATTTCTTCGCGCCGGCCCTTCTCGCGCGTGGCCTGAGCGCCGAACTCGAGCGCGCCAAGGGGGCGATCGTCAACGTCACCTCGATCGCGGGATCGCGGGTCCATCCTTTCGCCGGCATCGCCTATGCGACTTCGAAGGCCGCGTTGGCCGCCTTGACGCGCGAGATGGCCGCCGATTTCGGCCCGCGCGGCGTGCGCGTCAACGCGATTTCGCCCGGCGAGATCGACACCGCCATCCTTTCGCCCGGCACGGAAAAGATCGTCGCGCAAATCCCGCTGCGCCGTCTCGGCTCCTCGGAAGAAGTCGCCAAGGCGATCTATTTCCTCTGCACGGATCAATCGAGCTACGTCCACGGCGCGGAGCTGCTGATCAACGGCGGCCAGCATGTCTGAGGCCGCGCGTGGGTGAACGGCTCTATCCCGCGCGGCCCATTCTGGCGGCGTCGGTCGCGGTCTTCAAGGAGGGGCGCGTCCTCATTGCGCGGCGCGCGCGCGCGCCCATGGCCGGCCTCTATGCGCTGCCGGGCGGCGTCGTGGAAGTCGGCGAGACGCTGCGCGAAGCCGCCTTGCGCGAGTTGGCCGAAGAGGTCGGCGTCGCCGCGGAGATTCTCGCCTTCGTCGATCACGTCGAGCCGATCCGCTTCGACGGCGACAGGGTTCGCGAGCATTATGTGATCGCGTCGTTCGTCGCGCGCTGGCGGGGCGGCGAGGCGCGCGTCAGCGCCGAGGCCGACGCCGTCGCCTGGATCGAACCGGAACAAATCGCGCGCTGGCCGACGACGCCGGAACTGCCTGAAATCGTCGCCAAGGCCGCGCGCCTCGAACGGAGCCTGCCGTGAGGCCGCGCGGCGCGCGGCGCGCCGTCGCCTTGGCCGCGCTGGCGCTCGCCGCGAGCCCGCTCGCCGCGCAGACGACTCCCGCCAAGCCCACAGCGCCGGCCGAGCAACCGGCGCCGCCGCCGGCCGAGCCGCCGCCGCCCTACGAACCTCAGCTGTTGCGCCTGGCCGAGGTCATCGGCGCGCTCTCTTATTTGCGCGATCTCTGCGGCGCCGGCGACGGCGCGACGTTCCGCGCCAAATTCGCCAGCCTGCTGGAGACCGAAGGAAACACGCCGGCCCGCAAGGAAACGCTCGCCGGCGCCTTCAACCGCGGATTCCGCGATTACGAGCTGACCTACCGCGCCTGCACGCCGACCGCGCAAGAGATCGTCGCGCGGTTCCTCGACGAGGCCGGGCGGATCGCCAGAGACGTCGCCAACCGCTACGGCGGCTGAGTTCCGAGGTCAGGCGGCGGGGGCCCTGCGCCCGATCCAACGGCGAACCCGCTTGGCGTAAGCCTCGAACGCTTCCGGGTAGAGACGCCTCAGCATCGCTTCCTCGGTCGGCATGACGATCCGATCGTTGACGAGGAAGAACAGCGCGGGCAGCAGAACCGCCGCCGCGAGCATCAATGGGCGCCACGGCGCAAAGGCCTGGAGATAGAACGCCAGGGCCGACCACAGCAGGAACTGGATCATCGCGAGCAGATAGGTCGGATTGCGCGAATAGGCGTAAGGCCCGTCGGTGACCAGCGCCGACGACTTCACGTAGGTGCGCGCGTCCCCGCCGGCCCGGTCGAGATGGGCGATGACGAGAACCTTGCCGACGTAGCAAAGCAGAATCAGCGCGCCGAGGAGGAAGGTCGGCGCGAGGACGAGGCCGCGGTCCATTTCGCCCGCCCAGACGGGAACGACGGCGGCGACGAAGACGAGCGAGATCGCGAGATCGATGACGAAGGTCGCGGCGAATCTGAACTTCTTCGGCGCCGTCCTGGCGTCGGCGGCGGCGGGCTCGTCGAACAGGGCGCTTCTCAACTCGACGCTCATCGATTGTCTTCCCATGGTGCTGCGCGCGGCGACCGGCCTGATGAAACGGAAGCGAGTATGCCGCGCCACGGTAAATTTTCCCGGCTCGCGATCGCCGACTCGGCCGTCCCGCCGCCGAGCGTCCCTTACAGAGTCTTAAAGCCGTCTTTCACGCTCCCTCGCAATCCTGTTGCCGCGCCGTCGAAGTCGTCGGCCCGCTTCTGGCCGACGAGGCGGCGGCGCTGCAGCGCGACTTCTGGGAAGGGGTCAGACGTTGATTGCAGACAATCCGTCAGGCCGAGGCGCGGCGCGCGGCCTTGCGTCGCGAAGCCCGCGCCGACCCGCTGGTCCGTCGTTCAACAGTCTGCTAGGGTTATTTCCGCACCTGTCCACGCAAACTCCGGGTTCGTCGTCGTGAGGCGCCTTCTTCCTTTCGCAGCTTTGCTCTTCGTCGCGCATCCGGCGTGGGCCGAGTCGCCCGCGGCGTTGTGCGCGGCGGCGAAGAAGGAGGTGAGCGCCGACTCGACGCTCGCATCCGAAGTCGCGGCCGCGTTCGGCAAGGCGAATTTCACCGGCGCGACCAGCGACTGCCTCTATCCGCTCAAAGCGCTTCGCTACGCGAGCGCCGATGTGCTGCTCGTTCAGGCGGGAGAGCCGGGCGAGGGCTGTCACGGCTGCGAGGCGCCGCTTTCCGCCTATGTGATCCAGCGCGTCGGCGGCGGCCTCAAGACCGTCGCGAAATTTCGCCAATTCGCGCAACTCGGGTCGAACGGCGCCGTCGGCGACATATGGCCCATCGAGATTGCCGGCGACGACGCAATGGCGATCGAGAGCGGCGGGACCTTTCAGGGCTATACGTCGTCGCATCTCGACTTCTTCGCCTTCCGCGCCGGCGCGCTCGTCGATCTCCAGCCGAAGCCGCAAGTCGTGCTGGACGCCGACAACCAAGGCGCGTCCGACGATGGAAGCAAGGCGGTGACGGTGCAGGGAAGCTGGTTCTTCGATCCCTCAGACAAGACGTCGCTCGTCGTCGATTACAAGATCGAGGCCAAGGGCGCGACGCGCGTCGAGCGGGTCGTGTGGCGCTTGCAGGACGGCAAGCTCGTGCTCACGCGCGGCCGGGTGCCGCCGGAGGTGACGCAGGCGAGCGGGGGGTAAGCAGCCGCGGGACGCGCCCGGGCCGCGCGCCGAACCTCAGCTCAACTTGCCTTCGACGCCTTCGACCAGCCATTGCAGGCCGGAGAGCGTCGCATCGTCCATCGCCTGACCGGCGGGCAGCTTGGTCGCGCCGGTCTGGTCGACGAGCGGGCCGACGAAAATCTTCTGCTTGCCCGAAGCAATCTCGTCGACGGTCTGCTGGGCCAGAGCCTTCACGTCGTCAGGCATGTTGGCGAACGGCGACATCTTCAGCATGCCGGCGGAGAAGCCGCCCCAGACGTCGCCGCTCGTCCACGAACCGTCCAGCACTGCTTGGACGCGCTTGATGTAATAGGGCCCCCACTCGTCGACGCTGGCCGAGAGCTCGGATTTCGGCGCGAATTTCGCCATGTCCGTCGCCTCGCCGAACGCTAGCGCGCCGCGGCTCTCGGCGACCTGCAACGGGGCCGGCGAATCCGTGTGCTGGGCGATGATGTCGCAGCCCTGGTCGATCAGCGCCTTGGCGGCGTCGCCTTCCTTGCCCGGGTCGTACCAGGAATTGACCAGGATGAATTTCAGCCGCGCCTTGGGATTGACGCTGCGCATGCCCAGCAGGAACGCGTTCATGCCCTGGACGACTTCCGGCACGGCGATCGAGCCGACATAGCCGGCCACGCCCGTCTTGGTCAGCTTGCCCGCGATGACGCCCTGCACGAAGCGCCCCTCGTAGAAGCGGATGTTGTAGGTCGAAACGTTGGCGGCGCGCTTGTAGCCGGTGCAATGCTCGAACTTGACCGCCGGGAATTTCTTCGCCGCGCGCAGCGTATAGTTCATGTAGCCGAACGAGGTGGCGAAGATCAGCTTGGCGCCCTTGGCGGCGAGGTCGGAGATCACATGCTCGGAATCCGGCCCCTCGGGAACGCTTTCGACGAAATTGGTTTTGACCGCGCCGGCGAAATGGTCCTCCGCCTCCTTGCGCGCGATGTCGTGCTGATGGGTCCATCCGAAATCGCCCACCGGATCGAGATAGACGAACGCCACCTTCAGGGGTTCGGCGGCGCGAACGCCGCTCAGCGCCAGCGGCGTCGCGGCGGCGGCGAGTCCGCTTCCCAGAATCTTGTTGAATGTCCGACGATCCATCGCATGTCTCCGGTCCGCTCGGCGAAACACCTACACCGGCGCCGCGCGACTGCCTATCGCGGCCGAACCTGTTCGATCGACAGTCGGCGCGGGCTGCCACACCGCGCCCCGGGACAATCGCGCGACAGAGACAGGCGATCACGCCGAAGAGACGCGCCGCCGCGCGGGGGCCGGGCTCTCCCTCGCCCGCTTTACGCCGCCGCGTCGACCTCGACCCAACGCCCCTCGCGGCTCGCTCGGGCGATCGCGTGAATCGCGCGCTCGATCGCCAGGCCCGCCTCGAAATCGATCGCCAGCGCCGGCTCGCCGGCGATGCGCGCGATCAGCTGCCGGCATTCGATGATCTTGAGATCGTTGAAGCCGAGCTGATGGCCCGGCGCGACGACGAAACGATCGTAGGGCGGATGCGCGGGTCCCATCAGGACCCGCCGGAAACCCTGATCTTCCGGGCGCCCATCGGCGATATGGACCTCTACCTCGTTGAAACGCTCCTGATCGAAGAGGATCGTGCCGCGCGAGCCGAACAGCTGCAGCTGCAGGCGGCCCTTGCGGCCCCAGGCGCAACGATCGACATGGACGGCGCCGCCGGCGCCCCCGGGCATGCGCAGCAACGCGGTGGCGATGTCGAAGGTTTCGATCCCTCGGCGTCCCTCGCCGCAGGGTCGGTCGGCGTAGGGTTTGGCCATTTCGCCGAACACATGCGTCGGACGACCGAGGAGAGTCGCGATCAGGCTCAGCGGATGCACGGCGAAATCGTCGAGCGCGCCGTAGCCCGCCGACGCCTCGCTGCGCCAGGAAAAGGGCGCCTGCGCATCGGCCATGAAGTCTTCGTCCATCTCCAGGCGGAAGTGATTGACCGCGCCGATCGCGTTCTCGCGCAGCAGCTTGGCGATGTAACGGATGGCGGGACTTTGAATGTAGTTGTAGCCGAGAATCGCGACGCGCCCCGAGCGGCGCGCCGCCTCGGCCATGTCAGCGGCGTCGGCCAATCCAGGCGCCATCGGCTTTTCGCACCAGACGTGCTTGCCCGCCTCGAGCGCGGCGATCGCCATCGGCGCATGCAACGCGTTCGGCGTCGCGATCGAGACGACGTCGACGGCGGGATCGGCGACGAGCGCGCGCCAATCGGCTGTCGCGGTCTCGAAGCCGAATTCGTCCGCGCGGGCCCGGGCGAGTTCCGCGTCGACTTCGCAAAGCGCGACGCGCCGGACGACGGGCGCATCCCCGAAGACCGCCCGCACGCCGGTCCAGGCCAAGGCGTGGCACTTTCCCATGTAGCCCGTGCCGATCAGGCCGACGCCGATCTCCCGCATCAAAACCTCCCTCGCGCCTTCTTCCAGCTTCCGCGCGGCGATGCGCGAATCGCCCCTTCGCAGCACAAACATTCCCATGACTATCAATATTGGAATATTTGTTCTAGACGTTCTCCGAGGGGACCGCCTTCGCCGCAGGATTTCGACGGCGCGAAGAAAGCGGTTACATGAAGCTTTCGCCGTTGGGGAGAAACCGGGACATCATGGACGCGCCGCACGACTTTGAGGCGCTCAAGCGTCGCCTCATCGAGATCAAACCGGAACTGCCCAAGCGATTGCGCCAGACCGCGGCGTTCGCGCTCGAACATCCCGACGAGGTCGCGCTGGGGACCGCTTCGAGCATCGCCGAGCGCGCGCAAGTGCAGGCCTCGACCCTGGTGCGTTTCGCCCAGACGCTGGGCTTCGCCGGTTTCTCGGAATTGCAGGGCGTGTTTCGCACGCATTTGCGCAACCGCTGGCCGGATTACTCCGAACGCCTGAAGGCGCTGCACGAGAGCGCCCTCGACAGCGGCGATCCCTTGCGCCTGCTGTTCGGATTCGCCGATTCGGCGGCCGCTTCGATCGCCAAGTTGCGCCGCAACGTTCATCGCGAGGACCTGGACCAGGCGATCGCCTTGCTCGCCCGCGCGCGCACGATCTATCTCGCGGGTCAGCGCCGCTCGTTTTGCGTTTCGCATTACCTCGCCTACGCGCTCGCCCAGCTCGGCGTCGGCGCGGTCCTCGTCGACAATGTCGGCGGCCTCGGGCCGGAACAGCTGGCGGGCGCCGGGGAAAACGACGCGCTGATCGCGATCAGCTTTTCCCCCTACTCGCCGTTCACCGTCGCCCAGGTCGAAGCGGCGCGAAAGAAGAAGACCCCGATCGTCGTGATCACCGACAGCGCGCTCAGCCCGCTGGCGGGAATGGCCGACGCCCGCATCGAAGTCGTCGAAAGCGATTTCGGCTCCTTCCGCTCCAACGCGGCGACGTTCTGCCTGGCGATGACTCTCGCGGTGGCGGTCGCGGAAAAGCGCAACGGCGCGACCGGCGCGGGCTAGAGCAGCTTGCGATCGAAACGAGCCGACGGCGTCGGCGATGGCGCCGAGAGCCGGGCGCCGCCCTAGTCTAGCTGATAACGCACCCAGAACCAGCGCTTCACGAAATAGACGAGCGCGAGATAGGCGATCGTCACCAACGCCAGCGCGCCCATGAAGGGCGCGGACGGCGTGACGAAGCCGAGCCAGGGCGCCAGCGGCGAATACGGAATCAGGACAGCCAAGGCGGTGGCGAAGAGCGTCGTCGCCACCAGCGCCGGATGCGGCCGATCGCGCAAGGGATGAGCCGTGCGGATGATGAAGATCACCAGGGTTTGCGTCGCCAGCGACTCGACGAACCAACCGGTGTGAAACAGCTTCTCGTCGGCATGGAAGACCCACAGCAGCAGACCGAAAGTGACGAAGTCGAAGACCGAGCTCAGCGGCCCGAACACGAACATGAACTTGCGGACGATTTCGAGATCCCAGCGCCGCGGCTTCGCCACCATCGCGTCGCTCACCTCGTCCAGCGGGATCGTCGTCTCCGAGAAGTCATAGAGCAGGTTGTTCAGAAGGATCTGGGTCGGCAGCATCGGCAGGAAGGGCAGAAACAACGTGCCGCCCGCCATCGAGAACATGTTGCCGAAATTCGAGCTGGTTCCCATCATCATGTATTTGAGGATGTTGACGAAGGTCTTGCGACCTTCGCGCACGCCGTCGGCGAGCACGCCGAGATCCTTGCGCAAAAGGATCATGGCGGCCGCGTCCTTGGCGACGTCCACGGCGGTGTCCACGGAGAAGCCGACATCCGCGGCATGGAGCGACGGCGCGTCGTTGATGCCGTCGCCGAGATAGCCGACGACATGGCCCTTGCGCCGCAAGGTCGCGATGACGCGTGACTTGAGGGGCGGCGTTACCCGGCAAAAGAGGGTCGTGTTGTCGACCCTGGCTAGCAGAGCGTCGTCGGTCAGACCCTCGATCTCCGGCCCGGTCAGCGTTCCCGTAACGCTGAGACCCAGTTCGCCGCAGACATGCCGAGTCACCTGTTCGTTGTCGCCGGTCACCACCTTAACAGCGATGCCCAGATTGGCGAGGGCGGTCAGCGCCTCGCGCGCGCCCGCCTTCGGCGGATCGAGGAAGGCGAGGAATCCGGCGAAGGTCAGGTCGGTCTCGTCCGCCACATTGGCATGCTGGAGGTCCGGCCCGGCCTCGCGCCACGCGACCCCCAGGACCCGGTAGCCGTCCGCGCCGAGAGCGTTGAACGTCGCCTCGGCGGTCTTGCGCGCCGCGGCGTCGAGCGGGCGCGGCGTCGCGGCTTGCTGCTCATAGCGAGAGGAATGGCCGAGGATGTCTTCCGGCGCGCCCTTCACGATGATGAGACGGCGGCCTTCGCCCTCGACGAGAACGGAAACGCGGCGACGCTCGAAATCGAACGGCACTTCGTCGATCTTGCGCCAGGCCGCGAGGTCGATCTTTCGGGCCGCGAGGATCGCGTCGTCGAGGGGGCTCTTGAGCCCGGTCTCGAACGCGGCGTTGAGCTGCGCCATCTGCAGAATCGCGCCGCTGTCCTGCCCGGCGAGGTCCACTTCCCGGACCAGCTTGATGTGGGCTTCGGTCAGCGTTCCCGTCTTGTCGCTGCACAGCACGTCCATGCTGCCGAGATCGTCGATGGCCGACTGACGCTTGACGATCACCTGCTTGCGCGACAGGCGAATGGCCCCATGCGCAAGGGTGACCGATACGATCATCGGCAGGAGTTCGGGCGTCAATCCGACGGCGAGCGCCAGCGCGAACAGAAAGGATTCGAGCAACGGCCGATGGAAAACGAGGTTGACGAGCACCACGAACAGCACAAGAAAGATCGTCGCCTTCACGATCATCATGCCAAAATTTTGGATGCCCATCGCGAATGCGGTCGGCGGCGGCGGCTTCTGAAGCGCGCTGGCTATAGAGCCGAGCTGGGCTTGGCGCCCGGTCGCCAGGACCAGCGCCTTGGCGGTTCCGCTCACCGCCGAGCTTCCCATGAAGACCAAATTACGTGGGAACGCGGCCTCGTGCGGGGGGACGCCGGTCGGCGGCGCCGCGTCCTTTTCGGCCGGATACGCCTCGCCAGTGAGAAGCGCTTCATCGACATAGAGGTCGCGAGCTTCCATCAGCCGGCAATCGGCGGGCACGAGATCGCCGGCCGCGAGAAGAACGACATCGCCGGGCACGATCCGCGCCGCGGGAACGTCGACCGGCTTTCCATCGCGAAACGCCTTGGCGGTTAGCGAGACCTGCTCGCGCAGGCGCTCGGCGGCATTTTGCGCCTGACGCTCCTGCGTCACATCGAGGATCACGGACATCAGCACGATCACGCTGATGATGCTGAAGCTCGGGACATCCCCGGTGAATGCCGATACGGCCGCGGCGAAGAGCAGAATCAAGACCAAGGGATTGCTGAACCGTTGGATGAAGTCGGCCAGCACACTCTTGCGGTGGGTCGTGTCGATCTGGTTGGGCCCAACCGTCGCGAGGATGGCGGCGGCGTCGGACGCGCTGAGGCCGCCGGCGGTCGAATGCAGCCGTTGAAGGAGGTCGGGCAGCGGAACCGCGGCCAGATCCGATATTGCCGGCGCCGCGTGGTCAGGCGCGCCCTGGGCCGAGCGCTCCGGCGCCGGTTGCGGGGCGGCGGCGCCGGGCGTGGGGGAGAGCGGCGGCTGGCTCATTTCTACTCCTCCAGGCGCAAAGGGGGGAGTTGTCGGTCCGACCCGAGACGAAGCCGAAGCGCGGATGCAGTCTCTTCGACAATGATCAGGGCTTGCTCGAAAGCACGAATCTCGTTTCCCTCCTGCGATCCCTGATCTTCAAAGCGCAAAGGGATATCAATCCGTCCCACCGAAGTCCGAGCGTCGATCGTGATCTCGACCTCGTTGTTTACCTGCTTTTTTGCCTTGACGACTTCGACGGACGCCATGCTCTCGGCTCCTGTTTCGATGGCGAGCAAGGTCGCGCCTGCTTTGTCTGGACACGCGCGGTTTCGCTGGTTCGCCGATACGTCAATCGCTCTCCCGTCAACCGCCTGCGATCTTGGTTACGGGCTCTATAATGCTAACCGGAAGGCCCGAGCGATTGTTGTGACGGAAATCAAATTCCTCCGAGGCGCCGACGCCGGCCGGCTTGGCCGAGTGGCGACAGCCGACCACGACCCGGGCGAGGGTCGCCACGATCAGGCGTCGGATTTTATCCAAAACGAGGCCCGCGAAAGCGTCCGCCGCGGCTAGAGCGCCGGCGGCGCCTCGCGCGCCGTGGCGAGCAGCGCGTTGATCCCGGCGAGAAACTCGACGAGATCGTGGGTGACGAAATCGACATGGTCGGAGTCGAACCCGCCGCGGTCCTGCGCTTCGCGATGGTCCGCTTGTCCCGGCCTGGGCGCGACGAGGGTCGTCGTCATGCCGCGCGCCTTGGGCGCCCGAAGGTTCTTGGCGATGTCTTCGAACATCGCCGCGCAGGCCGGATCGACGTCGTGCCTCCTGAAGAACGCCTCATAAGCGAGGTCGGCGGGCTTGGGGACGAACCCCGCCGCGACGATGTCGAAGGCGTCCTCGAACAGGCCCTCGAGCCCGAGCTGCGCCACCGTGCGCAGGGCGTGATCGCGCGAGCCGTTGGTGAAGATCAGCTTGCGTCCGGGCAGTCGCGACACTTCGCGCGCCAGCTGCGGGTTGGGCGCCAGCGCGGACCGGTCGATGTCGTGGACGAATTCGAGGAAATCGTCGGCTCGCACGATGTCCTCGTCGACGAGCCCGCGCAGCGTCGTCCCGTGACGATGGTAATAGTATTTCTGCATCGCCCGCGCGGACTGGCCGTCGAGCCCGTACTGTCCCATCAGAAAAAGGGTGATCCGCTCCTCGATCGCCGGCCAAAGGCCGCAGTCGGGCGGGTAAAGCGTATTGTCGAGATCGAACACCCACGCCGACACATGGCCGAATTTGCCGAGCAAATCGGGTTCGAAGGTCAACGGCGGGACGATCACGGTCATGGGGTAGACGCCTGGTCCGATCCGCGGCGCTCGGGCGACGCCGATCGAAGGCGTTCGCGGATCCGATTGAACCTATCGCTTAATCATTAAGGACCCCCCGCCGCAACTCCTTTCGAAACGAAGGCGGTTGGCGCGCGGATTGCGGCGCGCCTGCGCAATCGGCGCGCTGAGCCCGCTCGTGAGGGAATCTGTCCGGGAATGAGACACGCCCAGGTCAAAATCGACGCCAGGCCGCTGCGCGAGGCGCGTCGGATCGCGCGCGCTCCACGCGCACGGCCGCAACCCCGGCGGCGATCGCGATCGCGCGCGATCGAGGATATCGCCTCGCTCGGCTTCGCCTATCTGGCGGCGCTGGCGGACGGCTTGGCGATCGTCGGCGCCGCGGCGGCTTCGAGCGCGCTCTATCGCGTCGTCACGCTCGGGCGCATGCCGCCCGTGGAATCGGCGACGGCGGTCGGCGTTCTCGTCGGCGTGATCGTGATCGCCGCGGGCGTGCAAAAAGGCGGGTACGGGCTCGACGGCTACGGCGCGCGCGCCGGCCAGTTCGCTCGCGGCTTTTCCGCCTGGAATTTCGCCTTTCTCTGCGCGCTGGCGCTCGGCTTCGCGACGCGCACGTCGAGCGATTTCTCGCGCGGCGCCGTCGGCGTGTTTTACGTCGCCGGATTCCTCTCGATGTTCGGGGCCCGCCTCGCCCTCGTCGAGATCGTGGGGCGGACGCGGCGCGCGGGGCTGATGCGGCCGCGACGGGTCGTCGTGGTCGGATTCGAGGACGCGCTGTCCCAGCTCGCGCCCCGCTTCGATCCGACCGCCGATCGGATGGAAATCGCGGCGATGATCGCGCTGCGCGACAATCAGGCCTATCTCGCCGACGATCTCGCGCTCGCCGCCGCCGCCGTGCGCATGCTGCGCCCGGACGACATCTATATTTCCATCCCGTGGTCGCGCACCGCGGTGATCGAGGCCTGCGTCGACGTTTTCCTGCGCACGCCGGCCGAAATCCACCTCGGCTCGGAGGCCGTCCTCGAGCGCTTCCCGGAGGCCCGCGTCGTCCAATTCGGCCCCACCGCCGGGCTCGGCCTGACCCGGCCGCCCCTGACGCGGCTGCAAAGGGCGGAAAAGCGGGCCTTCGATCTCGCCGCCGCGACGTTGGGCCTAATCGCGCTGGCGCCGCTGTTCGCCGTGGTCGCGCTCTGCATCCGCTGGGAGGGACCAGGGCCGGTGCTTTTTCGCCAGACCCGTTACGGCTTCAACCAGGAGCCGTTCCGCATCTTCAAGTTCCGCACCATGACGACGATGGAGGACGGCCCCGAGGTCAAGGCCGCGACGCGTCGCGATCCCAGGGTCACGCGCGTCGGCGCTTTCTTGCGGCGCTTCAGCATCGACGAGCTGCCGCAGCTCCTCAATGTCCTGATGGGCGAAATGTCGATCGTCGGACCGCGCCCGCACGCGCTCGCCCACGATCAGCGTTACGTCGAGCGCATCTCGCGCTATGCGCGGCGCCACAACGTCAAGCCCGGCATAACCGGCTGGGCGCAGGTCAGCGGCCATCGCGGCGAGATCCTCAACGACGAGGGCATGCAGGCGCGCATCGAGCACGACCTCTATTACGTCGACAATTGGTCGCTTTGGCTCGACGTCAAGATCGTGCTGATGACGGCGCTTTGCGTGAGCGCCCATAGGAACGCCTACTAACGGATGGAATCCTACGCTTGGCGAGCCTTGCCGCGGACGTCGTCGCAAAAAGCGGGGTCGTAATCATCTGTGGATCGGCGACGGATCCGGACGTCAATCGGCCGGCGTCCCGAACCCTTTATCTAAGCGGAAGTCTCGGTCGGCGCGCCGGTCGACGACGTTCAAGCCCTATGTATTTGCGTGAACTCGATATCGGGAACAAAATTGAATTCACGCAAAAATCACTCCAGCCCTGAAATCGCGGACGCCGAGCGCGCCGCCGAAGGCAAGCGCCTCACCTAAAACAGCGCATCGTCCCGTCGGGCATGCGAACGGCGGGATGGCCCGTGTTCCTCAGGCACCAGGCTTGATTTTGGCCGCCCCATACGCATGCGCCCCACGCATTGCGATGGTAGTTCGGACCGCAGCCGCCTAACGCGAACGCAGGCGTAGCCGATGCTAGGGCGGCGGAAAGAATCGCGACTCCGAGTAGCGCTGCCGAAAGCTTTTTCATGACAACCTCCACTTCTCACGTAATTGTGATGACTGGCGAGATTGTTTATAGTGCAATCGAGTAGGCGAGTATAGGTCTGCCTGACGCTCAGGCGACAATAAAGTCGCGATGCATGCGTCGGCGCGCCCGAACCCTAATGACCGAAGTCCGCCCCATCTGAGACCATCGTTGCGACCGTCGCAAATCGACCCACGCCGGCGCGATGACGTGGGTCGACAGCGTTTGAATTCATCTGGTTGAGGACCTAATTTCAGGCGCTCTAGAGCCCATTGCATTTGGGTGTGCGCGCCCCCCTTTCCCCGCGCGCGGGGAGAAGGGACGCCGCGCGTCAATCTGACCGCAGCACGCTCTAGAGAAGGTCGATGGACCCACTCAAGCCCTGTTGGCGATCCAAATGGTTGGAGCGCCAATGACGCCGGCGCTCTGCATAGCCTTCTTCAGTTCTTCGCTCGCAACGAACGACTGCGCGTCCTTTACAGAGGCGAAATCATGGGTCACGGTGACGTCATTGGGGTTATCCGCCGCTTGGTAGACGGCCTCCGCCTTTGCGGCCTTCGCCTTTTGAATTGGACCAAAGGCGTCATAGACTTTGCGCCAAGCCTTATAATTCGAGACCGTATGTCTTACGAACAACGTCGTCATATGACATTCCTCCCAAACCTCTTTTCTTGCCCGGCGCCGCCCAATTGAACTGGCGACGGACCGTTAACGATATCCCTCTGTGCGCCAAGTAGCAAACAAGGGCGTGTTGCTTTCCTTTCAGTAGAGACGCCTGCCGGCGCGCAGCCAAACGTGCCCCTACGGCATCGAAACCCAGAACGACTGGAATCCCCTGGAGCGGACCTGTGATGTGGAGGCCAAGCCTTTGATCTTATCCACTACCCGTGTCCGCCTCGACGAAGCGGCGGGCGTAGGCGACCGCTTTGAGCATGAGGCTCGAGAAGCCTGCGCCGCTCGCCAGGTCGGGGTTGATCCAGATCTGCCCTTCGGCGCTCGGCGCCGCCCGCCCGACTTCGGCGGCGTAGAGGGTCAACCGCAGCGTGAAATGGGTGAAAGCCTGCTCGACCTCGCCCGGCAGGCGCCGCCAGGACGCCGCGAAGGGCGCCTGGCCGGGGCCGACAGCCGCGCGCTGCGCCGCCTCCCAAGGCCCGCCCGGCAATTCGAGCGTCCCGCCGAGCAGCCCCTCGGGCGGGCGCCGGCGCGCGAGAATCGCGCCGTCCGCGCGTCGCGCGAAGAACGCCGCGCCGACCCGGGCGGGCTTGGGCTTGACGCCGGCGCGGCGGGGATAGGCGTCGGGCTCGCCCGTCCGCGCCGCCGCGCAGGCGCCGCGTAAGGGGCAGGCGGGACAATCGGGATTGCGCGGCCGGCAGATCAGCGCGCCGATATCCATCAAGGCCTGCGCGAAGTCGCCCGTGCGGCCGGCGGGGGTCAGCGCCGCCGCCGCCGCCCCGATCTCGCGCCGCGCCTGAGCGATCGGCGTCTCCAAGGCGCGAAGCCGCGCCAGGATGCGCGCGATATTGCCGTCGACCGGCGCCGCCTTCGCGTCATAGGCGATCGCCGCGACCGCGGCGGCGGTGTAGGCGCCGATCCCGGGCAACGCGCGCAATTCCGCTTCGCCCAGCGGGAAACGCCCGCCGCGCCGCGCGACCTCTTTCGCGCAGGCATGGAGGTTGCGCGCGCGGCTGTAATAGCCGAGCCCGGCGAAGGCGCTCATGACTTCATCGAGCGAAGCGGCGGCGAGCGCTTCGACGCGCGGCCATTGCGCGACGAATTTCAGGAAATAGGGCGCCGCCGCCGTCGCGGTGGTCTGCTGCAGCAGGATTTCCGACAGCCAGACGCGATAGGGATCGGGCGTCTCGCCGGCGGCAGCGCGCCAAGGCAGGTCGCGGCGATGGACGTCCCACCAGGAGAGAACGCGGCGGGCGATTTCGCGCGGCTTCAAACGCGCGCCGGGAGGGGCTACATTGTCGTCCATGGAGCGAACTCTATCCCTGGAATCGCGATGACGAAACCGGCGCGCGACAAGGCGCGCGGCTTCGCGGCGCAGCTCGGCTCGCTGCTCAAGGGCGTGGTCGAGCCGACCCTGGCGGCGCGCGGGCTTGGGCAGACCAGCCTCGTCACGGCTTGGCCGGAGATCGTCGGCGCGGAAATCGCGCGATACGCGCGCCCGATCCAGATCCAATGGCCGCCGCGCGGCGCGAGGCGCGGCCCCGAGGAGGCCGCCCCCGCGACCCTGGTGCTGCGCGTCGACGGCGCTTTCGCGCTCGAAGCCCAGCACGCCGCGGCGATCATCGTCGAGCGCGTCAATGCGCACCTGGGCTGGCGCTGTATCGACAAGGTCGCCTTTCGCCAGGGCCCGCTCGCCGAACTGAAGAGAAAGCGGCGCGCGCCGCCGGCGCCGAGCGCGGACGCGCAGGCGCAAGCGGTCGCGCTCGCCGAGCGAATCGACGACGAAGAGCTTCGCCGAGCCTTGACGAAGCTCGGCGCGAGGGCGATCGACAGGGCCGCGCGGACGCGCTAGAGCGAGCGTCGGAAACACTGGAGGCGCGCGCCCCTTCCCCCCTCGCGGGGGAAGGTGGCCGGCGGAGCCGCCCGGATGAGACGGCCGGCGACGACGCGGTTCCAAGTCGTCTCGCTTTGCTCGACCCGCTCATCCGTCATCGCTGACGCGATGACGCCTTCCCCCGCGAGGGGGGAAGGGGCTCCAGCCCACTACCACTTTTGCTGACGCAAACCGCCAGCCAGAGGAGATGGCAGAAATTTCAACTTCCCCCAGCCCCCTGGCGGGCCGCCGCGTCGCCCGGATGAACGGCGTCGGCAACAAGATTCTCGTGCTCGACCTGCGCGGCGCCGCCATCCGGCCGACGCCCCAGGAGCTGCGCGCGATCCATCGCGCCGAGGGCCTCGACTTCGATCAGCTGATGGTCCTCAGCGACCCGCGTGACGCCGCGAGCCTCGCCTTTGTGCGCATCTACAACAACGACGGCTCCGAGGCCGGCGCCTGCGGCAACGGAACGCGCTGCGTCGCCGACCGTCTGGCGCGCCAAACGGGCGCGCAGGCGCTGACGATCGAGACTGCCGCCGGGCTGATCGCCTGCGAGCGCTTAGGCGCCTGGACCTACCGCGTCGACATGGGCGCGCCGCGCCTCGCCTGGGACGAAATCCCCCTCGCCCGAGAGGTCGCCGATACGCGCAAGGTCGATCTCAGCCTCGCCGACACGGCCGATTTCGGACCGGCGAGCGTCGTCAACATGGGCAACCCGCATGCGATCTTCTGGGTCAGCGACGTCGCTTCGGTTGCGCTCGAAACCGTCGGCCCGCGCTTCGAGACGCATCCCCTGTTCCCGCAAAAGGCCAATATCTCGTTCGCCGAAGTCAAAGCGCGCGACGCGATCGCGCTCAGGGTGTGGGAGCGCGGCGTCGGCGTGACGCTCGGCTGCGGCTCGGCCGCCTGCGCGACGCTGGTGGCGGCGGCGCGTCTCGGCCTCACCGGCCGCAAGGCGCGCATCGCGCTGCCCGGCGGCGAATTGACGATCGAATGGCGAGACAGCGACGACCACGTGCTGATGACCGGCCCGGTCGAATTCGAACGCGAGATCACGCTCGACCCCTCGCTGTTCGAAGCGGCCGGCGCGCAATGAGCGCGGGGCCGCGGCCTTGACTTTCGCTCGCCGTGTTTTAACAATCGTAACATCGATGTTATAATCATAACATTTTCAACGGCGCGATCGGGAGAAGGGCTTGAACGAGGCCAGCCACGCCAATTCTTCCGCGCCGCCGGCCGGCCATAACCGTGCGCGCAATCCCGGCGTCCCTCTCGACGTCTCGTGGTTCGAGCCGGTCGGCGTCAACGCCAGCGCGGTCGAACGGCGTACGGCGAGTCTTGTCGCCCGGCGTTCGGTCAAGAAGGACTATCAGGCGGCGTGGCTGGTGCGCGCGCTGACCTGCCTCGATCTGACCACGCTCGCCGGCGACGACACGCCGGGGCGGGTGCGTCGGCTCTGCGCCAAGGCGCGCCGGCCGCTCGACGAGGACATTGTCGAAGCGCTCGGCCTCGCCGACTCGCCGCCGACCGTCGGCGCGGTGTGCGTCTATCCCGCGATGGTCGGGACCGCCGTCAAGGCGCTCGCCGGCTCCGGCATCGCCGTCGCCTCGGTCGCCGCGGGCTTTCCCGCCGGCCTGACGCCGCTCAAGCAGCGCCTCGCCGAGATCGATTACGCGTTGAGCGAGGGGGCCGGCGAGATCGACATCGTCATCACCCGCGCCCATGCGCTCAATCGCGAATGGGGCGCGCTCTACGACGAGGTCAAGGCGATGCGCGAAGCCTGCGGCGCGGCGCATCTCAAGACGATCCTCGCCACCGGCGACTTGAAGACGCTGCGCAACGTCTACTCAGCGAGCATGGTCGCGATGCAGGCGGGCGCCGACTTCATCAAGACGTCCACCGGCAAGGAGGACGTCAACGCCACTTTGCCGGTCAGCCTGACGATGTTGCGCGCGTTGCGCGACTATCGCGATGCGACCGGTTTTGAAATCGGCTTCAAGCCGGCGGGCGGCTTGCGCAGCGCCAAGGACGCGCTGAACTGGCTGATCCTGATGAAGGAGGAGCTGGGCCTGCCGTGGATGCGCAGCGACCTCTTCCGCATCGGCGCCAGCTCGCTCCTCACCGACATCGAGCGCCAGCTCAGCCATTACGCGACGGGGCGCTATTCCGCGAACTATCGCCACGCGATCGCGTAAGGAGCCCATGATGGCGAAGATCACGGACATTTTGCGCACCATGGAATACGGCCCTTCGCCGGAAAGCGACGAGCATGTTCGCGCCTGGCTCGCGAGCCATCGCGACGGCTTCGGACATTTCGTCTCCGGCCGCTTCCTTAAGCCCGGCGCTCTGTTCGACGTGAACAACCCCGCGACGGGCGAGCGCATCGCCGGCGTCACCCAGGGGACCGCGGCGGACGTCGATGCGGCGGTCAGAGCGGCGCGCAAGGCGCTGCCGAAATGGTCGGGCTTAAGCGGCGACGCGCGCGCGCGCCATCTCTACGCGCTGGCGCGCCATGTGCAGAAGCGCGAGCGCTTTCTCGCCGTGCTGGAAAGCGTCGACAACGGCAAGCCGATCCGCGAATCGCGCGACATCGACGTTCCCCTGGTGGCGCGGCATTTCTATCACCACGCCGGCTGGGCCTCGCTGACGGCGAGCGAATTCCCCGGCCATCGCCCGGTCGGCGTCTGCGGCCAGATCATTCCCTGGAACTTCCCGCTGCTGATGCTCGCGTGGAAGATCGCGCCGGCGCTGGCGGCGGGCAATACGGTCGTACTCAAGCCGGCCGAATTCACGCCGCTGACCGCGCTCGCCTTCGCCGAAATCTGTATCGAGGCGGGACTTCCGCCCGGCGTCGTCAATATCGTCACCGGCGACGGATCGACCGGCGCGGCGCTGGTCGCGCACGAAGCCGTCGACAAGATCGCATTCACCGGCTCGACCGAGGTCGGGCGCGCCATTCGCCAGGCCACGGCGGGGACGGGGAAGAAACTGTCGCTGGAGCTCGGCGGCAAATCGCCCTTCGTCGTCTTCGAGGACGCCGATCTCGACAGCGCGGTCGAGGGCGTGGTCGACGCGATCTGGTTCAATCAGGGTGAGGTGTGCTGCGCCGGCTCGCGGCTGCTCGCCGCCGAATCGATCGCCGAAAAGCTCTACGCCAAGTTGCGCGCGCGCATGGCCCATTTGCGGGTCGGCGATCCCCTGGACAAGTCGACCGACGTCGGCGCCATCGTCGCCCCCGTCCAGCTCGAGCGCATCACGCGGCTGGTGGATCAGGGCGTGCGCGAGGGGGCGAAGATCTGGCGCGCGCCCGGCGCGCTGCCCGAACGCGGCTGCTTCTACCCGCCGACGCTCGTCACCGACGTCGAGCCCGCATCAACGCTGGCGCGCGAGGAAATTTTCGGCCCGGTGCTGGTCACGATGACGTTCCGCACGCCCGACGAAGCGATCGCGCTCGCCAACAACAGCCGCTACGGCCTCTCCGCCTCGGTGTGGACGGAAAACGTCAATCGCGCGCTCGAATTCGCCGCGCGCGTCAAGGCCGGCGTCGTGTGGATCAATTCGACCAATCTGTTCGACGCCGCCGCCGGCTTCGGCGGCTATCGCGAAAGCGGCTTCGGCCGGGAAGGCGGGCGCGAGGGCCTCGCCGAATATCTCGTGGCTGACGCGCCCAAGGGCAGGACGAACGCGAAAGCGCTCGCCCCGCCGGCCCTGACCGCCCTGCCCGGCCAAGGCCCCGCGCCGGGCGCGGACGCCATCGACCGCACCGCGAAACTCTATATCGGGGGAAAGCAGGCGCGCCCCGATTCGGGCTATTGCTACGCCGTGCTCGATCCCAAGGGCGCCGCCGTGGGCCTGGCGGGCCTGGGCAATCGCAAGGACGTCCGCAACGCCGTCGAGGCCGCAACTAAGGCCTCGAGCTGGGGCGCGGCGACCGCGCACAACCGCGCGCAGGTGCTCTATTACGTCGCCGAAAATCTCGAGGCGCGCGCCACTGAATTCGCCGAGCGGCTTCGCGCGATGACCGGCGCCTCGCTGCGCGAGGCGCGCGAGGAGGTCGAGACCGCCGTCCGCCGCACCTTCTATTACGCCGGCTTCGCCGACAAATACGACGGCGCGGTTCATGCGACGCGCACGCGCTTCGTGACGCTGGCGATGAACGAGCCCTGGGGCGTGATGGGCCTGGTCTGCCCCAACGAGGCGCCGCTGCTCGGCTTCGTCTCGCTCGTCATGCCGGCGATCGCGATGGGCAATTGCGTCGTCGTCGCGCCGTCGGCCGCCTATCCCCTGAGCGCGACCGACTTCTACTCCGTGCTCGACACGTCGGACGTTCCCGCCGGCGTCGTCAACATCGTTACCGGCGATTCGGCGACGCTCGCCAAGGCGCTCGCCGACCACGACGGCGTCGACGCGCTCTGGTATGTCGGATCGGCCGAGGGCGCCAAAGCGGTCGAGGCCGCCTCGGCGGCGAACCTGAAGGCGACCTGGACGAGGCAAGCGCCGCTCGACTGGCGCGAGGCGCAGGGCCGCGAGTTCCTGCGCCGCGCGACCCAGGTGAAGAACATCTGGACGCCTTACGGGGAGTGAGGCGCCGTGAGACGATGTTCTGCAGGGCGGCCGCTCACCGCGCGGCCATCCGGTTCAGCCGCTTTTGTCGCGCCGCGTTCCAAGCCTACAATTCCGACCTCTGGAAAAAAATGGGCCTAGCCATGCAACGGACCTCGCGCATGATCCTAGCTGCCTTCGCCGCTGTCGCCGTCGGGACAGGGGCGTTGGCGGCCTCCGTCTCGGTCCCCCAGGACACCATCTCGTGCAAGCTCGAGGGCTGGTCGACGGACAAGGACCCCAAGGGACTGAACGTGCGCGCGGCCCCCGACGCCTCGGCGCCCATCCTCGCCAAGCTGCTGCCCCGCCCGCAGGCGGAGAGCGGCTCGCTCGCCCAATTCGAGATTCTCGGGTTCAAGGACGGCTGGGTTTTGATCAAGGGCGCGAGCTACGGGGATTATGGCGACCCGCCGCCGGCGACGCCGCTTTACTCCGGCATGGGCTGGGTGCACGGTTCGCGCGTCGGCGGGCAGCTGGTCGGCGGCCAAAACGTCGTCGGTTTGTATTCCGAGCCTAAAGACGCCGCCAAGCGCTTGCCGCGTCCCGCGAATGTCGATGAGATCGCGGTCAACGCGTTGCTCGGTTGCACGGGCTCATGGGCCAAGGTCGATACGAATATCGGCGTCGGCTGGGTCTACGGGCTTTGCGCCAATCAGGTGACGACCTGCAATTGAGGCTTCGCGGCCGGCTTTCAGGCTTCCTCAAATCCGCTTCCAATAGACCATCGTCCCCGTCAGCCCGCCGTGCGGCTTGAGCGCATAGTCCGGGATCGTTCCCGCCAGCGTGAACCCCAGCTTCTCGTACAGCCCCGAGGCTCCCTCCTCGGCCGCGGTGTCGAGCGTGAGAAGCGTGCGCGCGCGCTCGATGGCGAGCCCCTCGGCCGCGCGCATAAGGGCCGTCGCCACGCCCCGGCCGCGATGGCTCGGGCGGGTCATCATCTTGGCGATCTCGGCGCGGTGCGGCTGGTTGGGCGGACAATCGAGCAATAGGCTCACGGTGCCGACGAGGAGTTCGCCCGCGAAGGCGCCGAGAACGATCCGTTCGCCGCGTGCCGCCGCGGCGAGCGCGCCGTCCCAGAACGCTTCGGCTGTCGCCAAGTCCAGCGGGTGCATGAAGCTGACCGATCCGCCGCTCGCCACGGTCTCGATCAGAATCCCGCTCAGCGCCTCGACGATCTCAGCCGAAGCGCTCAAGGTCCTGACTGCGATCTGCGACATGCGCCTTCACCATACGTTGACGACGCGGTAGCCGGCGGCGCGGAAGCGTTCGATCAGTCCGTCCTTGCCGGAAAGGTGCAGCGCGCCGACGGCGACGAAGGCGCCGCCCGCGGCCAGAAGCGGCGCGGCGCGCGCCGCCATGACCTCGTTGCGGCCGATGAGAAGCAGGCGGGTGAACGCGTCTTCGGCCGCGAGTTCTTCCGGCGCCAGCCCCGGGATGACCTCCGCGACGGCGAGCATTTCGGCCGGCCGCTTGTCACGATAGAGGCGCAGCAGGGTCGCATAGGCGTCGTCGTTGAGTTGGGGCGCGCGGGCGACCGCCCCCAGCATGGTCGCGGAGAGATCCGGCGGCGCGGCGGCGAGCGCGTCGATTTGCTCCTGCGCCGTTTCCAGCGCCACGACGCGAAGACCGCGCTCCTTGCCGGCGAGCGCGATCACCGAGTCGACCTCGGGCAGGCCCTGCTGCCCGCGCGCCGCCTCGCAGGTCGGCAACGAAGCGGCCGCGGCGAGGAACCAGAGCTGGAGGTGATGCGCCAGTTCCTTGGGAAAGCCGCGCTTGGCGAGAAAGGACTCGACCGCGGCGGCTTTCTCCCCCGTCAGCGCCGGGGCGAAAGTGTCCTTGTCGCGCGCGATCGCCTTGGCGAGCATCTTGGCGGCGAGATCGCCTTGATCGATGGCGTCGAAGGGGCCGCCGAGCTCCGTCGCGACGGCCTTCGAGGAAGCGACGAACTCGGCCGCCTTGCGGGCGAGCGCGACGGCGCTATCGTCGGTGGAATGGATCGTGCCGTAGAGATAGGACGGCGCCAACCCCTCGCGTTCGACGCGCCAGAGAAGACCCTGGGCGTCGACGAGATCGTCGGCGCGTTTGAGCCGCGCCTGAGTGAGGTCGACCCCCTCGGCCAAGTCTCGCCCGACGCAGGGCGCAGGCTCGGCGGCGTCCTCGGCCCGCGCCTGATGGACCAGCGCGAAGGCGAAGGCGGCCAAAAAGGCGCCGCGCAGACGCGCTCGGGAGCCGCGAAGGCGCGCTCGGGAGCCGCGCAGACGCGCTCGGGCCAAGCGAGGCGTCATCCCTTCGCTCACAGCTTGCGCAACGCGACTTCCTCGATGCGATGGCTGGCGCCCTTGGTGAGACGCAGGCTCGCTCGCGGTCGCGTGGGAAGGATATTCTCGTGCAAATTGACGAGATTGATGCGTCGCCAGATCGAGCG
>Ga0181524_10001856_pt1 | contig 23208 bp, 24 predicted proteins | sample PEATcosm2014_Bin_34_FD_119761 | JGI IMG/M metagenome (GOLD analysis project Ga0181524, IMG submission 119761) | Peatland microbial communities from MTU Mesocosm Facility, Houghton, MI, USA - PEATcosm2014_Bin05_60_metaG | ecosystem: Environmental > Terrestrial > Soil > Wetlands > Peat | place... | reverse complement strand
TGCAGCCCGTCGTAGATCGGGCGCAGATAGGGATCGACCTTTTCGCGCATGTCGCCGGGCAGAAAGCCGAGCCGCTCGCCCGCCTCCACCGCCGGGCGCGACAAGATCAGCCGCTCCACCACGCCTTGTTCCAGCAGCGACACCGCATGGCCGACAGCGAGCCAGGTCTTGCCGGTGCCGGCCGGTCCTTCGGCGAAGACGAGTTCGTGGCGTTTGAGCGCGCGCAAATAAAAATCCTGCGCGAGATTGCGAGCGCGCACCGGTCCGCGCTTGCGCGTGCCGATCTGCTCGAACGCGCCGCGCCCCGGCTCGGCGTCGGGAAACAGGCTCTTTTGCCGGGAGCTTTCCTCGATGGCGCCGTCCACGTCGCCAAGCCCGACTTCCTGGCCAAGCTGCACCCGGCCGTAGAGAAGCTCCAGCACGCGACGCGCATGTTCGCAGGATTCCGCCGGCCCTTTCAGCATGACGTGATTGCCGCTGGCGACGCAGGCGACGCGCAGCCGCCGGGCCAGCTTGACGAGGTTCTGATCGAAGTGGCCGAACACCTGCGACGCATGGCGGTTGTCGTCGAAGGCCAAGGTGATCTCGGCGTCTTCTTCCGCCGCCTCGGAGCGCCCTTGCCGGGCGAAGCGCGCCACTTCCGTCATCCCTGCTCCTGACCTTGCACGATCTCGCCGCTGAGCGAATTGGAGCCGGCGGCGACGATCCTCGCCGGCAAGACGCGGCCAACCAGTTCGGGCGGGCCAAACACATGCACCGGCTGCATATAGGGACTCTTGCCGGCGATCTGGCCCTCGTGGCGGCCAGGTTTCTCGAACAGAACATCGACGACGCAACCAACCGTGGCGGCGTTGAAGGCCTGGCGCTGCGTCTCGACAAGCGCCTGCAATATCGCGAGGCGCTCGCGCATGATCTCATCGACGATCTGGTCTTCGCGCTCGGCGCCGGGCGTGCCGGGGCGCGGCGAATATTTGAACGAGAAGGTCGAGGCGAAACCGACCTCGCGAATGAGCGCCAGCGTCTCCTCGAAATCGGCGTCGGTCTCGCCGGGAAAGCCGACGATGAAATCCGACGACAGCGCGACGTCGGGCCGCGCCGCGCGCAGCCGCGCCACTATGTCGAGATAATCTTGCGCGCTATGGCGACGGTTCATCGCCTTGAGCACGCGGTCGGAGCCCGATTGCACCGGCAGATGCACGAAGGGCATCAGCTTTGGCAACGCGCCATGCGCGTCGACCAGCCCTTGCGTCATATCGACGGGATGGCTCGTCGTGTAGCGCAGCCGCTCCAGCCCCTCGATGGTCGAAAGATGTTCGAGCAGGCGCTCCAGCGGCCAGTGATCTCCAAAAGAGCCCTCGCCGCGATAGGCGTTGACGTTCTGGCCGATCAGCGTGATCTCGCGCACGCCGGCGTCGACGAGGCGTTTCGTTTCGGCGGCGACCTGCGCGACATCGCGCGAAACCTCGGCGCCGCGCGTATAGGGCACGACGCAGAAAGAGCAGAACTTGTCGCAGCCCTCCTGCGCGGTGACGAAAGCTGAAACGCCGCGCGCTCGGATTTGCGCCCGAGTCGGCTTGGGCAAGTCGCGAAACTTCTCTTCGACCGCGAAATCCGTGTCGGTCAGCCGCGCGCCCTCGGCCGCCCGGCGCAGCAGTCGCGGCAGATGCTGATAGCTCTGCGGGCCGACGACGACATCGACCGCCTTCTGGCGGCGCAGCACGAGTTCGCCCTCCGCTTGCGCGACGCAGCCGGCGACGACGATCTTGAAATCGCGCCCCGCCTCCGCGCGCTCGCGCTTGAGCACGGCCAGCTTGCCGAGTTCGGAATAGATTTTTTCCGCCGCCCTTTCGCGGATATGGCAGGTGTTGAGGATGACGAGATCGGCGTCTTCCTCGCTCGCGGTCTCGCCGTAACCCTCTCCCGCGAGAAGATCGGTCATGCGCGCGGCGTCGTAGACATTCATCTGGCAGCCGAAAGACTTCACCAGAACTTTTCCGCCGGGGGCGGTCTCCCGCGCGGCGCGCTCGTCGGCGCGGGGAGGAATGAGTGTCGATGCGGCGTCGCTAATTTCAAAGGCTCCTTAGTGTCGTGGCCGCGGCGATCATATGCCTACCCTGGCCCGGGCGAAAGAGCCCGCTTCCAGCAATCGCCGAACGCTCCCTTGCGTCTCTTGCGCCAGCGCCTTCCGATCCGCGAAAGCGGACGGGTCGATCGGCGCCCCGAAGATTATACGGCATCGCGCCCCGCCGCGCCGCATCAAACCCCATAAATGGGGAACAAAACTCATGTCGCCATACCAACCGACATCGAAACCTTCTTGCTTTTCAGCGCCCTTCGCGCGCGGAGCGTAAGCGAAGGCGGTCGGCACCACGGCGACGGCGCTCTCTTGCGCGAGATCGTGCAGCATCGCGAAATGCGAGGCGTTGAAATTCAGAACCTTGGCGCCGTCGCTCGATGTTCCCTCCGCGAAAACAACGACATCCCGACCGGCTCGCAGCGCCCCGGCCAGCGCGGCGTTGACCATTGGGATCGCACGCCGATGGGCGCGGTCTACGAAAATCGTCCCCTGCAGCCGCGCCAGAAAGCCCAGCACCGGCCAGTCCGCGACCTCGCTCTTGGCGAGAAAAACCAGGGGATAAAGGCTCGTCAGAGCGATGATGTCGGTCCAGGAGACGTGATTGGCGACGACGAATCGCGGCGCGGCGGCGGGGAAGCCTCCGAAGGGAATCACCTCGATGCCGATCACGCGGCACATGGTCCGGCAAAAAAATGTTTGGATTTTGTGTTGCAGCGGCCAGTCCCGCCGCCGCGCCAGCGCCTGCAAGGGCGCGACGAGGATCACGAAAAAGGCCATGGCCAGCACGAAGGCGAGCGCGCGGAGGTAGGGCATGGCCCGTGAGTGGCGTGGCGGCGCGACAGTGTGATGACGCCCCGCCCCTATAGCTCCAGCCGCATCGTCAGCGCCGCCCGGCGCTCGCCGCTGGCGCGCTGGTAATAATTCTCTCGCCGGCCAATGATCTTGAAGCCGGACCGCTCATAGAGCGCCAGAGCGGGGGCGTTGTCGTCGGCCACCTCCAGAAAGACCAGCCGCGCGCCTCCCCGCTCGAGATTGAGCAGATGGCGCTCCAGCAGCAGGCGCCCGAGGCCCGTTCCGCGCCGCGTCGGATCGACCGCGAAGGTCATCACCTCGGCGTCGGGCGGCGTCAGCCGCGACATGATGAAGCCGCCGAGCGGACCCTTTGGCGCGGTGTCGTTGACGGCGCCGTCGGCGAGGATCGTGCTGTCGGTCAGATAGCTCTCGAAATCCGAACTCGACCAGGGGAAGGCGAAGGACGCCGCGTGCAGCCGCTCGCATTCCTCGGCGCGATCGGCGCGGATCGGCTGGACGGAGAAGGTGGGCTTGGCGAAAAACCCTTTGATCAGCGACATCAGCCGCTCACGCGGGAAGGGTCAAGGCCTCGGCGCCTTGCCGCTCGAGCGGCTTGGCGTCCGGCGCCTTGAGATAAAAGGGCCGCGCGGGCGCGTCGGCGGGGTTGGCGACGAGGCCGAGCCTCGCGACAAAGGCGATGTCCGGCGCCGGCGCCGTGTCGACGATCCGCGCGGCGACGCCGCTGGCGCGCGCCTGCGGCTCCAGCAGCGCGGCGCCGGAGCCGACGAGGCGCAGCGGGCCGTCCCCGAGCGCCCGAAGCGCCTCATGAGCGCCCATGCGGCGCGGCGCCAGCACGGTGCGCCCGTCCGGCCCGTAGGCGGCGATGTAGACCTGCCCGTTGCGCGCGTCGATCGCCGCCGCCACGACGCCCTCGAAGGGCTCCAGAATATGCGGCGCCGCCAGCGCCGCCAGAGTCGAGACGCCGACAAGCTCGATTTTGCGGGCGAGCGCGATCCCCTGCGCGGCGGAAAGTCCGATGCGAATGCCGGTGAAGGAGCCCGGCCCCACCGTCACCGCCACCCGGTCGATGGAGCCGAAGCCGCCGTCCACGGCCCCGACGACCTGCGTGATCAAAGGAAGCAGCGCTTCCGCGTGGCCGCGCTCCATCGGCGCCGACTCGCGCGCGATTGGCTCGGACTCGCCCCAGTCGAGCACGCAGGCGGAAACGGCGGGAAGGGCGGTGTCGATGGCGAGTATTCTCATGGCGCTCGATTATGACGGTTTTGCCGGGAGGAGCAATGCGGCGCCCATAAATCGAGCGGCCTCACGCCTGTTCGACGCCGCGAATCTCCGGCACGAAGTGGCGCAGCAGATTCTCGATTCCGTTCTTCAATGTCGCCGCGGAGGACGGACAGCCCGAGCAGGCGCCCTTCATGGTCAGATAGACGACGCCGTCCCTTAGACCCCGAAACACGATGTCGCCGCCGTCGCCGGCCACCGCCGGGCGCACCCGGGTCTCGATCAATTCCTTGATCTTGGCGACGGTCTCGGCTTGCTCGGGATCGAAGAATTCGTTCGGATCGCTCGCGGTCCCAGCTTCGCCGACCAGCAGCGGTGCGCGCGACGAAAAATGTTCCATGATGATCCCAAGCACCGCCGGCTTCAGATGCGCCCATTCGACGTCCGTTTTGGTGACGGAGACGAAGTCCTGCCCGAACATCACCGATTCGACGCCCGCGATGGACAGCAGCGCCTCCGCGAGAGGCGCCTTGGCGGCGCTCTCCTTCGAGCGGTATTCGAGCGCGCCGGTCGCCAGAACAGTCTGGCCGGGCAAGAATTTGAGCGTGGCGGGATTGGGCGTTGGTTCGGTTTGGATAAACATCGGATCTCCCCAAGCTTAGCACCGGGTCAAGGCCGGCGAAGCGAGCCATTACCCTAACATAATGCGCCGCGATACGGGCGAAACTTTGCGGCGGCGTTGCGTTCGAGGAAAAAATCCCGCAAGTTCGCCGCGATGACCGACGCAACCGCATTGCTCGCCGCCAATTCGGCCTATTACCAAGCCTTCCTGGCCCGCGACAACGAGGCCATGGCGGCGCTTTGGGCGCCGGACGTCGTATCCTGCGTCCACCCGGGCTGGCCGCCGCTGATCGGCCGCCGCGCGGTGCTGGCGTCCTACGCCGACATCTTCCGCAACCCGCGGCAAGAGCAGATCGGGCGCGGACAGGAGACGGTCATCCTCGGCGAGAGCGAAGGCCGCGTCCTTTGCATCGAAACCATCGGCGGCGGCGCGCTGGCCGCGACCAACTGGTTCCGCCGCATCGAAGGCCGATGGCGGCTGCTGCACCACCAGGCCAGCCCAGTCGCCGTGGCCGCGCTGGAGCCCCCAAACCGCGGCGCGATGCACTGAGAGCAGGCGTTCGCCAGCGCTCGATCAGCCCGAACCGCGTCACAAGAATACGTTGCCGCGACGAATTAAATGCACTTACAATTGTCCCGGCGCGTCTTGACAATGGTTAAATAAAACAGACGATTAACCTTGTTCGCGGCGTCGAGGCGAGGGATGCTCGCCATGAGAGCAGCGCTATTGTTCGCAAATGGCGGACTGCTCCTGTCTCGCAAGCCGAGGATTCGCTGCCGACCATGCATACGCTCAAGAACACCGCTTTTTTTCTCGTCGTGTCGCTGACCTTCGCGCTGAACGCGCGCCTATATTCCGACGCCTCCGCTGTATTTGCTTATTCGGCGGCGGACTACGATCCTTGGTACGTCAATTGTTATTATTATAAGCCGGTTGAGATTTTTTAGGTGCGCGTTCCCGTTCAAACGCAATGCTCGGCCTTCCTGACCGAATAGGCCCCATTATTTCAATATGGATTGCGACCAGCGCCGCGCCCCCGCCGGCGAACAAGATGACGCGGCTGGAACGTAGCCCTAAAAAACGCTAAGATCCCGCCTAGCGTTTTCCGCCCGGATGGAATCATCCGAGCGACAGGAAATCGCGCCAGTTCAAAAAGTTCGAGCGCGTTCTCGTCGCGAAGGCTTATCAACTCTCGCGGAACAGGCTCTTGGGAGGCCCGATGAAAATAGCAACGCCCCTGATGATCGCGATCACGTCGTGCGGCCTCCTTGGCTCCGCGAAGGCCGAGGAAATAGCGCTGTCCTGCGTGGTGTCCCAGCAGGGCGCGCCGAAACAAGACCTTTTCGTGAAGGTGAGCGAAGGCCGCGTTTTCTATGGTTCGTCGATATCGACCCTGGTCGCCGCCGAATCCATGAACAAGGGATCGCTTTCCGTAAGCAGCGGTCAAATTTCGTTCAGGCAGACCTGGCCGTCGAGCCATGTGCAATGGGACTGGAACATCGACCGCGGCTCCGGCGACATAAGCATCAAATACATCAATACGGAAAACAAGAAAGTGTTTCTCACGAAGAGAGGCTCCTGCGCGGGCGGCTAGCAAAGCTCTCAAAGTGGACATTTTTCGACAAAATATTATTGAAATATACACCTTCCGCGCGGCGCAGTAACGTTTTATGCTTTCGCGGGAATGGAACTCGATCAACAGCGTAATTTTATGAAAGCTACTTAAGTCAGGCGTAAGTTTTTTGAGCGATGGCTTTCGAATGCGCGCGGTTCTCCCAGAACGCGAGGGGCTCGCTTATCTCCAAGGACAGGAGCGTGGAAATGCCGTTTCCGTTAGAGTTGTTGTCGCACCCGCAGGCTCCAAGCACTTCCCCGCTCGGCCAGGAATATATGATTAACGACGCGGGCCTGGTGTCTCCCATCTATGGCGCCGGCTCCTCTAGCAATCACTCCGGCTCGTCCTCGTCTTCGTCGTCCTCTTCATCGGCCCCGTCGCCGACCCCGGTCACGGCTTCGGGCAGCGAACTCGAAATCTACCTCATCTGGGATTCATCGGTAAGCAAGGCTCCAAGCGGCTTCACGACCGCGATCACCGACGCCGCGCAGTTTTACGTCAATAATTTTACGAGTTCGACCGGCAAAGCGGTGGTGCTCTATATCGATGTCGGTTATGGCGAAGTTGCTGGAACGCCGCTGGCGTCGGGCGCTCTCGGCGAGAGCGAAAGCAACGGTTATTTGACGAATTACGCGACCGTCACCAGCGCTCTGGCGAAGGACGGCCTTACTTTCACCGCTTCAAACGAACCGACCGCGAGCCAGTTCTTCATCACCAGCGCCCAAGCGAAAACGCTCGGCTTAATCAGCGGAACCAGCGGCGGCTCGAGCTCGGTCGACGGGTATATTGGGTTCGGCAGCGGATTTTCGTGGAACACCTACGCCAACCCCAATGGATCGAACAGCGGAACTTTGTCGAACCAATATGATCTCCAGGCCGTCGCCCAGCACGAATTGAGCGAGGTCTTGGGCCGCATCGGCATGGAAGGCGCGACCGTGGCGGGCAAGCCGACCTACACAATATTGGATCTCTTCAATTTCGCCGGACACGGGACGCTAGAGCTCTCGGGGAAAGGCGGCTATTTTTCCATCGACAACGGGACGACGCACAACGGCGTTTTCAACAACGCCTCGTCTTATGGCGGCGATATCGCCGACTGGGCGTCTTATACGTCGCCGACGCAGTCGGGCAGCTTGCCGACCGGCGCCGCCAAGACCGCGACGGACTCCTACGACGCCTTCCTGGCCGCTGGCGGCAATGGCGTCGTGACGACGGACGACCTCCTGGTGGATGCCGCTCTCGGCTATAAATTCACCACGGCGGGCGCGGCGCTGGCCTAGAATTTTTTGGCCAAGCGGGCGTCCGCATTTCGCGAAACCGCGCTTTTGAAGCGAGCCGGGATTCAGCCGCGAGAGACTCCTCGCGGCTGAATCCATTTGGGACAATGGCCGAATCCGCATTACTTCTGGCGGACTTCACCCCCTGCCGCAGCGCCGATCGCAAGCGATATTGCGTATCAGCCGAGGGGAATTGTTCCCTCCCTCTGGGCGGCGGAGGACGCGATGGCGAAATTGGCGACGCGGGAACGTGAACATGATCATGTCGGGCGGCTCGACGCGGACGGCGTTTACGCCGCGCTTGTCGCCCTCTGGATCGTGGCGGTTTGGTTCGTCGCGCTTTATGTCGCCGCGGACGCCGCCAGCGACGCGAGCGCCGGGGTCGGCGGCGATAGTTTCCTGTTCGGCTGCTCGCTGGCCACGGCCGGAATCGTCATTGCCTGCTCCTCGAGGGAGTTTTGGACCGCCCACCACCGTTGGCGCGGCGCTCGGGTTGACCACTGAAATGTATCTGGAACGATTGGGGGAGACGGACATGACCAAATTGGCCCTCTATGTCGCGCTCGAGGCGCGGCCAGGCAAGGAAGCGGAACTGGCGGCGTTCTTGATCGGCGCGCTGCCGTTGGTCCAGGCGGAGCCTGCCACGACGGCGTGGTTCGCGCTGCGGATGGGACCATCGAGCTTTGGCATTTTCGACGCCTTCGCCGATGAAAAAGGCCGCGAGGCGCATCTCGCCGGCGAAGTCGCGAAGGCGCTGATGGCGAAGGCGCCGGAATTATTGGCCAAGCCGCCGTCGATCGAAAAAATAGAGGTTTTGGCCGACAAGCTGCCGGGTTGAGGCCGCGAGCGGCCTACCCCCCCGTCGGATAATTCGGGCTTTCGCGAGTGATCGTCACGTCATGGACGTGGCTCTCGCGCAGGCCGGCGTTGGTGATGCGCACGAAGGTCGCCTTCTCCTGGTATTCGGGGATCGTCGGCGCGCCGACATAGCCCATCGCCGAGCGCAGCCCCCCGGCGAGTTGATAAAGGATCGGCGCCACCGGCCCGCGATAGGGCACCTGGCCCTCGACTCCCTCGGGCACGAGTTTGAGCTGGTCCTTGACGTCGCCCTGGAAATAGCGCGTCGCCGAGCCCGCCGCCATCGCGCCGACCGAACCCATGCCGCGATAGGCCTTGAAGGACCGGCCCTGATACAGGAAGACTTCGCCCGGCGACTCCTCGGAGCCCGCCAACAGCGAGCCGACCATCACCACGTCGGCGCCCGCCGCGATCGCCTTGGCGAGATCGCCGGAATATTTCACGCCGCCGTCGGCGATGACCGGCACGCCGGCCTTGCGCGCCTCCTCGGACACTTCGAGGATCGCGGTGAGTTGCGGCACGCCGACTCCGGCGACGATGCGCGTCGTGCAGATCGAGCCCGGCCCGATGCCGACCTTGATCGCGTCGGCGCCCGCGTCGATCAGCGCCTTGGCGCCGTCGGCGGTGGCGACATTGCCCGCGATGATCGAAATTTTGTGATTCGACTTCTTGATGCGGGCGACCTGATCGAGCACCGCCTGCGAATGGCCATGCGCGGTGTCGATGACGAGGCAGTCCACGCCCGCCTCGACGAGAGTTTGCGCGCGCTCGAAACCATGGTCGCCGACCGTCGAGGCGGCGGCGACGCGCAAGCGCCCCTCCGCGTCCTTGCAAGCGTTGGGATGCTGAGTCGCCTTTTCGATATCCTTGACCGTGACGAGACCGACGCAGCTGAAATCCTCGTCGACGACCAGCAGCTTTTCGATGCGGTGCTGATGCAGCAGCCGCTGCGCCTCGTCCTGGCCGACGCCCTCGCGCACGGTGATGAGATTCTTGGTCATCAGCTCGGCGATGGGCTGGCGCTGGTCCTGCGCGAAGCGCACGTCGCGGTTGGTCAAAATGCCGACGAGGCGCCCCCTCTTTCCGCCCTGCCCGCGCTCGACCACCGGAATGCCGGAAATACCGTTGCGCGCCATCAACGCCAGCGCGTCGGCGAGCGTTTCGTCGGGGTGAATGGTGATCGGATCGACCACCATGCCGCTCTCGTAGCGCTTGACCTTGCGCACTTCCGCAGCCTGATCAGCGGGCGAAAGATTCTGGTGGATGACGCCGATGCCGCCGGCCTGCGCCATGGCGATGGCGAGACGCGCCTCGGTCACCGTGTCCATCGCGGCCGACATGATCGGCAGATGCAGCTGAATATCGCGCGTGAGCCGCGTCGACACGTCGACCATGGACGGCGCCACCAGCGAATGCCCCGGCCGCAGAAGCACGTCGTCGAAGGTGAGCGCCTCGCTTATAGCCCCAGAACCGCCGAACGCTGGCGCGAATTTGTTAACCATCAAGCCAAACTCCTTTAAGCGCATGGCGGCGGGGCGGGAAAACCGACTTCGCTTCGACGAACGCATGGCGTCGACGATTCGGACGAGACGGCGTTTTCCACAAATTGGTTTGGCGCAAGCTTTTAGCACCGCCGCGCATCAGGGCCAACCCCAACGCCGCCCGGCCGCGCGCCCCGGAGGGACCGCGCGATCCGGAATTCACAACGCGCGTTAACCGGTTCCGCCGCGTGGGCCAAATAATTCTCTTAAGAAATCTTGATTTTAGTCTCTCGTTAAGTCGGGTCATCCGTCGGCGCAAAGTAGAGTGATCGAACATGAAGAACGCACCCCTCCCCAAAATCCCTGGCCAAGACCGTCTGTCTTCTTGGCGACGAATGCGCGAAGAGAAATCTGGGGCCGTCGCGCTCATCTTCGCCTTGGCTCTGATTCCAATATTTCTCGCGCTCGGCGTCACCCTCGATTATTCGCGCGCGACCTCCGCCAAATCCGCCCTTCAGAACGCTTCGGACGCGGCCGCCTTGGCCGCTGGCGCGAATCCGGCCGAGACGCAGGCGCAACATCTGCTGCTGGCGGCGTCCAGGGCCGCCGTCAATCTCGGGACCACGGTCTTGACGGCGTCATGCACCGCGAATTCGTGCACGCTGAATCCGGTCGGCCCCTTGAGCAATATCGTCGTGAGCGAAACGGACGGCACAGGCACATATACGGTCAAGATCGGCGCGCGGATCGACACGGCCGTGATGCAGCTGGCGAATTTTCCAACTCTCTCGATCGGCGCCACTTCGGTTGCGTCGGTCACCGGCGTCAGCAACTCGCATCCGCTCGAAATCGCGCTGGCGCTCGACAACACCGGCTCGATGGCGCCCAACATCAGCGCGTTGATCACCGCGGCGCAGACCCTCGCCGACACGGCGTTGGCCGCGGCCGGAAACACCGGCGCCGTGCGCGTCAGCGTCGTGCCCTATGTCGCGGCGGTCAATCCCGGCCTGCCGAGTCTCAGCATGATCGATACGACCGCCCTTTCGGCATGGAACGGCACTTGGTACACAGGCGCCTGGGTCGCGAATAACTCGGAATTCTCGAACACCTCGCCGAACACGACGGGAATTTCTCCCGCCTCGAAAATCCCCGCTTCTCCCGTCGGCGCGCCATGCGTCGCCAATTGGGGCTCCGGCGGCGGAACGGCGAGCGGACCCGGCGGCAGTTCGAGCGGCGACGCCGGCGACGCGCGCGACATATTGGAAATTCTCAACCCGATCCGCCATTTGGCGCGGGAGTTGTTCGGAGTGTCGAGCGCCTATGCGGGCTCGATCAATCTTGGCGTCACGCCCAACACGATCCCTCCGCTCACCCTTTCGCCGTCGCCGGGATCGAACGCGTCGGGCAGCCAGAATCAAACTTCCTCCAACTACTTCAAGGCGGGAACCGGCAAAAGCGCCAAGTATCTCCAGTACGAGTTTCCCGTGGGCTTCCACACGTCCCTCACGACGGGAGGCACCGAAAACGGCGGTTGCGACTGGCTCGCCAACCCCTGGACCGTCAGCCACTACGACCTCTTCCCGCGCGTCCTTAACACGAGCGGACAGTCGGTGGCGTGGAAGGGCTGCGTCGAGGCGCGGCCGACCAGCGCCGAACTCGCTTGGTTGAACAGTAATTGGGGCGGGAGCTATCCGACGGGAACGGACTACGACGTGACCGATACGGCGCCGACGTCGGCCAACCCGCAAACGCTGTTCGTCCCCTATTTCTGGCCCGACGAACCCGACTACAACATGGTGAGCTGGGCTCACCAGGCGCCCGGCGTTTATACGAACGGTTCCGGCGGATTCCATAACAACTACCTCGCCGACATCGGCACGGCGTCGGGCACGACGACGACCGCGGTTTACAATGGCTGGGGATGGACGCCGAGCAGCTGGAACGCGGGGCAATATATCCTCAAATATGACGCGACCACCAAGGCCGCGGCGATCGTCGAGACCGGGGGCACGGCGGGATCCTCGCCGCCCCTCGGCGTGACGGCCGGCCCCAACGCGGGCTGCCCGGAGCCGTTGACGCCTCTGACCAATAACAAGACCACCATCGACAATGCGATCAACGCCATGAACTTCTGGTACAACGGCGGAACGGTCATCTCCGAGGGGTTCATGTGGGCCTGGCGGACCTTGTCGCCCACCACCAACTTCTGGAATCTCGCGACGCCGCCCGCCGCCTATAACAACGGCGCCGCCAAGGTGATCGTGCTGATGACGGACGGCGTGAACGGCCTCGCGGACAACGGCAATTCGAACAGTTCCGGCTCGTCGAGCGCCAATATCTCCGACTATTCCGCCTACGGCTATCTCGGCGGCAATAGATTGGCCTATCCCAACGGCATCACCCAGTATGGGCCCGTGACGGCGCCGACAAGCCCGCCCAATGATTTGACCAGCTTCCTGGACAACCGCCTGCTGGCGGCCTGCGCGAACGCAAAGGCGGCCGGGATCACCGTCTACACGGTGCTGTTCTCGGCGAATATCTCGCAGACGCTGGCGGCGCATTCGCAGTCGATCCTGCAGCAATGCGCCAGCACGCCTTCGGGCTCCTACGAGGCGTCCGACGCCGCGGCCCTCAACACGGCCTTCGCGAACATCGCCACCTCGGCGACCGCCCAGCCGCTGCATCTGAGCCAATAGGCTCCGAGACGATAGCGGTTCCACCACGTAAACCCGGGAAGCCGCGAGGCTTTCCGGGTGTTCTTTATTGGCGCGCGCGCGGTGGCGCACGCTGGCCCAAGACCGCCGACGGTGTTGAACGCCTCGCCGCGGCGCGCGAAGTCTCTTTTAACGGCCCGGCGCTTCCGCGCCTCTCGATAGGGAGGGCCTTCCAGACCTTTAAGCGCCGAACTGCAGTCGCGCGAGTTGAGCGTAAAGGCCGCCCTCCGCGATCAGGCTCGCGTGGGTTCCCTCCTCGACGACGCGCCCGGCCTCCAACACGATAATCCGGTCCGCCTCCAGCACCGTGGCGAGGCGGTGGGCGATGACGAGGCTGGTGCGGCCCGCCATCACGTCGTCCAACGCCGCCTGCACCAGCGCCTCGTTCTGCGCGTCGAGCGCCGAGGTCGCCTCGTCGAGCAGCAGAACCGGCGCATCGGCGAGTATCGCGCGGGCGATGGCGAGACGTTGGCGCTGGCCGCCGGACAGCGTGACCCCGCGCTCGCCAAGCTGCGTGTCGTAGCCTCGCGGCAAGGCCGCGATGAAGTCGTGCGCCTGTGCGCGCCGCGCGGCGGCTTCGATCTCGCGGCGCGGCGTGTCCTCGCGTCCATAGGCGATGTTTTCCGCGACGCTCGCGCCGAAAATCACCGGGTCCTGTGGAGCGAGGGCGATGGCGCGGCGCAGCAGGGCGGGATCGAGATCGCGCACATCCACGCCGTCAATCGACACGGCGCCGGCGTCGACGTCGTAGAAGCGCAACAGGAGTTGAAACATCGTCGATTTGCCGGCCCCCGAGGGGCCGACCAGCGCGACCCGCTCGCCAGGCTCCACGACGAGATCGACGCCCGCGAGCGCCGCGGCGCCCTCCGCGCCCCCATAGCCGAAAGAGACCTTGTCGAAAACGATGCGTCCCCTCACCGGCTCCTTTAGCGCTTTTGGCTTGGCGGGCGCCGCGATCTTGGGCTTGATGGCGAGTATTTCACCGATCCTGCCCGCCGCGCCGGCCGCCGCCGCGGCTTCGCTCCACACCTGCGACAGCTCGCCGAGCGAACTCGCGCCCAGCACGGCGTAAAGCACGAATTGCGACAGCAGGCCGGAGGTCATGCGGCCCGCCAGCACATCCTGGGCGCCAAGCCAAAGCACCGCGACAACGCTGGAGAAGATCAGAAAAATCGCGCCGACGGTGACATAAGCGCGCAGCAGCGTCGCCTCGCGCGCGGCCTCGTAAACGCCGTCGGCCGCCGCTTTGAACCGCGCGACCACCGAGGGCTGCGCGCCGCAGGCCTGCATCGTGCGGACGGCGGAAAGATTTTCGCCGGCGAAGGCGGAGGCGTGCGCCAGCGCGTCCTGCGCGAGGCGCGAGCGACCGCGCACCGCGCGCCCGGACATGATCAACGGCGCGACGATCAGCGGAATCGCCGCCAGCGCGACGCCCGACAGTTTCGGACTCGACACGATCATCATGACGATCGCGCCGATGAACATGAACAGATTGCGCAAGGCGACCGAGGCAGAGCTTCCGAACGCCGCCTTTAGCTGGGTCGTGTCGGAGGTGAGGCGGGATAAAAGTTCGCCGGTCTTGGCGCTATCGTAAAAACGCGCGTCGAGCGCCGTAAGATGGCGAAAAAGATCGCCGCGCAAATCGGCGACGACCCGCTCGCCGAGCGTCGTCACGAGATAATAGCGCGAGCCCGAGGCGAGCGCGAGCGTCGCCACCACGGCGATCAGCGCGCCAAAGCCGGCGTTGACGCCGCCGGCGCTGTCTTTCGAAAAACCGTGATCGATCATCCCGCGCACGGCGACCGGCAGGGTCAACGTGGCGCCGGCGGCGGCCAATAGCGCCAGGAAAGCCAGCAAGATGGTCTTGTATCGGCGCAGGGCGTAAGGCAGCAGCGGACGCAGCGGCGCCAGCGTGGCGCCGAAGCCCCGGCGTGATTCGTTAGGCGTTTGGTCGGTCATGGCCTCGCTATAGCGCCCAAACGCGCCCGGCGCGACACGGAACGCGAGAATCGGCGCGAAAAAACGCGACGAAATCGGAGCGCGCGCGGCTCGGGCGCGAAAAAAAAATCCTCGCCGCGGTCGCATCGAGTCGGCCGCGGCTGATTCCGATCACGGAAATTGTTGGATTTTAGGAAGAAACGGGCCTGCGCGCGAGGCGCGACAAATGGTCGCACAAACATCTGGACAGAAGCCGCATTTGTGCTAACTTCTCGCGTGTCCACAGAGACACGGCCCCAGGGGCAAGGAGCGGAAAGCGCCACATTCACCAAACGATAAGGCGCGAAGCTCTCGCTAATTAAAATAAAAGAGGAGAGAAACCATGGCTAAGGAACTCGAAATCACGACGAACACCTATATCTTCGCGGGCGTCGGCGCGCTGGTTCTCGGCGGCATCGCCTCTTGGGCGCTCGGCGGCATCGCCAACATCGCCTCGGCGGGCGTCGTCGGCGCTCTGGCCGGCGGCTGCCTCGGCTTGTTCTTCTAATCAGCCTTCATAAGATCCGACGGCGCTAACCTCGCAAACATCGGATCAATTTTTCGCCAGCGGTTGTTGCAGCAACTGCTGGCGTTTCCATGCGTCCACTATCCCGCCGATCAATCAGAAAGACCTCACCAAGCCCATCGTCGATCGAGGCTTCATCCAGCGGAGCGGCGACAGGGGGGCAAACAGACGGAACATGGCCACTCCGTCAAAGCTTGCGCGCCGTCTCCCGCAGGACGAATTTCTTTATCTTGCCAGTGGATGTTTTCGGCAATTCGCCAAACACCACATGGCGCGGGCATTTGAAATGCGCCAAATTGTCGCGGCTCCAGGCGATCAATTCCTCTGCGGTCGCGCTCGCCCCTTCCCTTAGCTCGACAAAGGCGCAGGGCGTCTCGCCCCATTTGTCGTCGGGCCTCGCGACGACAGCCGCCGCGCGCACCTTCGGATGTTTGAACAGCGCGTCCTCGACTTCGATCGACGAAATATTTTCGCCGCCGGAGATGATGATGTCCTTGGAGCGGTCCTTGAGCTGAATATAGCCGTCCTTATGCATCACGCCGAGGTCGCCGGAATGAAACCAGCCGCCGTGGAAGGCGGCGTCGGAGGCGTGCTTGTTCTTCAGATAGCCCTTCATGACGATATTGCCGCGAAACATCACCTCGCCCATGGTTTCGCCGTCGCGCGGAACCGGCTCCATGGTCTGGGGGTCAATGACGTCGAGATCGTCGAGCACGCAGTAGCGCACGCCTTGGCGCGCCTTTTTTTCGGCCTGGGCCGGACCGTCGAGCGCGTCCCATTCCTCGCACCATTCGTTGACGGCGGCGGGGCCATAGGTTTCGGTGAGGCCGTAAAGATGCGTCACCTCGAAGCCGGCCTCCTTCATCGCGGCCAGCACGGCCTGCGGCGGCGGCGCGGCGGCGGTGAAGAAGCGCGCCGTGGCTTTCAGCGGACGCTTTTCCGCCGGCGACGCCGCGAGCAAGGTCGACATCACGATCGGCGCGCCGCACAAATGCGTGACGCCATGCTCGGCCATGAGTTCGTAGATGTGGCCGGCGCGCACCTGGCGCAAACAGACATGAGTCCCCGCCGCGACTGACAGCGCCCATGGAAAGCACCAGCCGTTGCAGTGGAACATCGGCAGCGTCCACAGATAAACGGGATGACGCCCCATATCGCCGGTGAGAACATTGCCGAGCGCCAAAAGATAGGCGCCGCGATGGTGATAGACGACGCCCTTGGGATCGCCCGTCGTGCCCGATGTGTAATTGAGCGAAATGGCGTCCCATTCGTCCGGCGGCGGCGCATAGGCGTAGTTCGGATCGCCGGAAGCGAGGAAGTCCTCGTAGTCGATCCCGCCCAACATCTCTCCGGGGCCGTCGTAGACGGGATCGTCGTAACCGATCAACAGCGGCTTCACGCTGGCCAGCGCCAGCGCCGCCTTCATGACGGCGGAATATTCGCGGTCGACGATCAAGACCTTGGCGTCGGCGTGATCGAGCGTGAAGGCGAGAACGGCGGCGTCGAGGCGGGTGTTCAAGGTGTTGAGCACCGCGCCGGTCATCGGCGCGCCGTAATGACACTCCAGCATCGCCGGCGTATTGGCGAGCATCACCGACACCGTGTCGCCGCGCTTGATTCCCCGGGCCGCCAGCGCGCTGGCGAGGCGCCGGCTGCGCGCGTAAAACTGTGCGTAATCGCGACGCAAATCGCCATGGACGATGGCGATCCGGGTCGGAAAGACCGCCGCCGCGCGCGCCAGAAAACTAATCGGCGTCAGCGGCTGGAAATTGGCTGGGTTGCGATCAAGGTCGCTGTCATAGGGCGATTGGGTCAAGAACGCCTCTCCTCCGGATGGAGCGCCTTAAAGCAAGGTTTTGGCCAAACAGCGCCGAGCGGCTTCAAGCGTCGAAATCGAGATCCTTGAGACGCCCGAAAACGCTGTCCGCGTCGAAATAATCTTCTTCCACGGGCGCCGCCGGCGCGCGCTTGCCGAACACGTTCTCCTCGGTCGCGGGCGGCGTGTAATGCGGCTGGGTGGTCGATTCCGCGGGCACCAGCGTCTGACCGTGATCCACGACGAGCGCGGGACGGTCCTTGGCGGCGCGCGTGACCTCGAAATCGAGATCGATCTGCGAGCAGAGACCCAAGGTCACGGGGTCCATCGGCGTAAGTCCGGCCGAATTCCAGTGCGTGCGCTCGCGAATCGCCTTCAAGGTGGTCTTGGTGGTGCCGACGAGGCGCATGATCTGCGCGTCCTTCAGCTCCGGATGATTGCGCACGAGCCACAGGATCGCGTTGGGCCGGTCCTGGCGACGCGAGAGCGGCGTATAGCGCGGTCCGCGCTGGCGCTTGACCTCGGGAACCTGCACCTTCGAGACGAAGAGTAGCAGCCGATGCTCCGGATTGGCCTCGCCCTTGGCGATCTCCTCGCGCGAGAGCTGGCCGAAGGTGATGGGGTCGTGGCCGCGAATGCCGGCGGCGACCTCGCCGTCGGCGATGCCTTTGACCTCCAGCGGGTGCAATTTGCAGAAATCGGCGATCTGGTCGAAAGTGAGCGACGTGTTCTCCACGAGCCAGACGGCGGTCGCCTTGGGCATCAGCGGTGCGTTGCTCATGAGACTCTCCTTAAGATATCGGCGCGGGCATGGACGAGCGAATATAGGCCCGGGGCCGCGCGCCGTCCGGCGCCAGCGTACCCAAAAACTCCATCCATGCTGGGGATAAACCCATATAGCTCGCCGCCGGCCAAAGCGCAATGATTTCCGCTTCGGAGCGGGTTCGAATTTTGGATCGGCCTTGAACGTGACCAATGTCTTGGCGCTCGACAAGGATCGGCTGGAGGCGGAAATGATCGAGCGTCCCATTGAGATAATTCCCTTTCGCCCCCAATGGCGTATCGAATACGAAACGCTCGCCGGCTTGTTGCGCGCCGCCTTGGGCGACTCCCTGGTCGCGGTCCATCACATCGGCTCGACCGCCGTGCCCGGCCTCGCGGCCAAGGACGTGATCGATATTCAGCTGACGGTCGCGAATCTGGAAGATTATCCACGCGAAGGAATCGCGGCCGCCGGCTTTGAACTCGGAAAGCCGATCAAGGACCATTGTCCTCCGGGCCTCCTTTTGCCGCCATCGGAACTGGCGAAGCGGTTCTATAATTATCGGCGAAGAGCGGCGAATCTCCATGTCAGGGAAGCAGGTCGTTTCAATCAACGCTATCCGTTGCTCTGCCGGGATTACCTTCGCGCCCATGAAACGGCGGCCGCCGCTTATGGCGAAGTCAAACAACAGCTCGCCAAATATTTTCCGAGCGACGCGGACGCCTATTACGCGGTCAAGGATCCCGTAACCGACATTCTCATGGCCGGCGCCATGGAATGGGCGCTCGCGATCGATTGGCGGGAACCGCCTAGCGATTAAACGCGCGCCTCGCCTTGAAGCGCGGCGCTCTTCAAGGAGCTTTGTCTTTCGCCGCGATCCCCGCGGGTCAGCGCCAGGATCAGCACGGGAACCTCGATCCAGGCGTGAACGGCGGCGAAGAGCCCGTAATAGGCGCGCGCCCGCGCGAAATCGGCGAAAAACCCGGTGAGCCCGAAACCCGCGACCGCGATGCACGGCAGCGCGAACAGGACGCCGCGCGGCCAGGCGACGAGGCCCGCCGCGCCCGGATCGAGCCGCGCCAGCAGAAAGGGCAGGATCACGATGACCGCGAGATAATGCGCGCCCTGCGCGATCACCGAGGCGGTAAAGAAATCCACCGCGCGCGGCCCGTCGAGGAAAGGTCGCGGCACATAGACGCCGAGATGCTCGACCAGCGGCCCCGCGCCGAGCGGGTCCAGCGCGCTGGGCGAAGCGCCAAGCGCGTTCAACGCCAGATGCGCGCCGCCCATGGCCGCGAACAGCGGCAGCAGCAACAAGCCGAAACCCGCCGCGGCCATGACGCGCGGGCGCGCGGCGCGCGGCGCGATCTGCCACAAAAAGCCGAGCGGCGTGAAATTGTGCAGAATGGCGATGGCGACCGAGGTCGTGAAGGGCGCGATCAACGTCGCCCCGCCAATCGCGCCGGCGACCGACAGCGCGACGACCTTCCGCGAGGGGGCGCCGCGCGCGCAAACCAGCGCCAGCATCGCGCCCGCGCAAAGCTCCACCGGCGCGCCGATTTCCGCCGGCGCCACGCCGAACACGACGCAGGCTCGGGCCGCCACGATGACGGCCAGCAGCGCCGCGATCGGCGCCAAAAACGAAAAGCTCAATCGGCGCCCGAAGCGCCGGTCGACATAGCGCAGTTCGCTCAGCACATGCGGCAGGCCGAAGAACGCCAGCGCCGTCGTATAGGCGGCGAGCGGCGCCACCGTCGCGACAGCCGCGAAGGGAAGGATCGGCGCCATGCCGAGCGCGACCGCGGCGCCGACATCCATCCGCGAACGAGGCTTCATGGCCGCGGCCGGCGAGCGCGGCCCATCAACGCGACGGGGGAGCGGGCGCTTGCGGATCGGGCGCCGCTTGCGGGTCCGAGGGCTTTGGCGGCTGGGGCGGAGGCGGCGGTTCGCGGCGGCGGGATCGATCCGGCGGCACGATGTCGGCGCGCGCGGCGCCCGCGCCCGCAGCGAGCGCGAGGCCCGCGATCGAAAAGGCGAAACGACGTCTGCTAATCATGCCCCGTCCTCCGTCATGCGCGAGCGCCGCCAATAGTCTCGGAGCCGTCTAAATCTGGGACGGATTCGCGGCCATTGCAAGGCGGGAGGGCGAGGGCCGGACGCGCGCGGAGTCGCGCCCATCCGCGCCGCGTGCAAAGCGCCGCGCAAAATTGCTATGTTCTTGGCATGACATTCCCGCCCGACTATCCGCTCGCTCGCGTCGTCCCCTCCCCTAACCATGGCGAGCGGCTGCGGCCAATATCCATGCTGATCTTGCATTACACGGGCATGCCGACGGCTTCGAGCGCGCTCGATCTGCTGCGCGGCCCGGAGGCGGAGGTGTCCGCCCATTACTTCGTCGAAGAGGACGGCGGCGTGCTCCAACTCGTGCCGGAGGCGCGGCGCGCCTGGCACGCCGGCAAAAGCTTTTGGGCGGGAGAAACCGACGTGAACTCCGCCTCCATCGGCGTCGAGATCGTGCATCCCGGCCACGACGATCCCCGCCCCTATCCCGCGCGGCAAATCGCGGCCGTCTCCGCGCTGGCGCGCGATATTTGCGAACGCCGCGGCATCGCGAAAGAGCGCGTGCTGGCCCACTCCGACATCGCCGTGACGCGCAAGGTCGATCCCGGCGAGTTTTTTCCTTGGGACGCGCTGGCTTTGGAGGGTGTTGGACATTACGTCGCGCCGGCCCCGATCGTTCGCGACGAGGCGCTGGAGGTCGGCGACGCCGGCGCGGCGGTCGCGGCGCTGCAAGGCGGGCTTAGGGCCTATGGCTACGACATCGCGCCGACCGGCCGTTACGACGAGGCGACAGCCAATGTGGTGGCCGCCTTTCAGCGCCATTTCCGTCCGCGAAGAATCGACGGACGCGCCGACGCTTCGACGCTGGCGACGCTGGAGAGTTTGCTGGGGGCGTTGAACAGGAGCGCGCGAGCCTGATCACGCCGGTTTGTCGCCGGTGGCGGACATCTAACGCTTGGCGCCCGCGACATGGAACGCCGCGGACGGGCTTTGCCCCAAACCGGTCGTCGGCGGGCCCGGACATTGGGCCGCCCGACCTAATGGGAAGGCGCGGGCGCGCGTTCACGCGCGATGCGACGCCTTGCCAAAAATAAGAGTTTGAAATCGCCGGGGCGCATGCGATCTTTTGGCCTCATCGGCGGAAGGAATAAGGAATGTACTGGAGTTCCGACTGGGCGTGGGGGCTGCCGCTTCTGGTGCTCACGGTGGTCTTCCATGTCTGCGCGTTTGTTCTGATTGTGAAGGCGCTCGTGCTCAAAGTGCATTCGGGAAGAAGCGCGCGCAATCTGGCCCATTTCGTCGTCGCCATGGCGTTGACCGCGCTCGGCGCGGCGGCGCTGCACGGTCTCGAAGCGACGGCGTGGGCCATTCTTTACATCCGCGTGGGCGCCATGTCCGACATGTCCACTTCCATGTTGTATTCGCTCAGCGCGATCACGAGTTACGGCCATTCGAATGTCTTCCTGGAGGAACGTTGGAGACTCCTCGGAGCTATCGAGGCAATGAACGGGCTCATACTGTTTGGCCTTACGACCGCGTTCCTGTTCGCGGCCATTGAGGAGGTCTGGCCAGTTCGACGGCGCTGATTCGCCTCCGTATGGCGACGGCGCGGGAAATCGCGGAGATGATGGACGTCAATGCAATTGAATTCAGTCGTGAGTGGGAAGCCGCCTGGAACCGTCGAGACGTGGAAGCGATATTGAAACACTTCCACGACGACGCCGTCTTCACATCGCCGGTTGCAAAGCGCATCGGCTTCGCCGCGGATGGCGTCGTGAACGGGAAGGATGCGCTTCGTCGCTACTGGACGGCGGCGTTAGCTCAAAATCCGGACCTTCGCTTCCAAGTCACCACGGTCTATCAAGGCGCCAACACGCTCATCATCGCTTACAAGAATCAACAGGGAATCGATCGTGTTGAAGTGCTCGCTTTCAGGCATGGGCTTGTAATCGAGGGGCACGGAGCCTTCGCGGCTAGCTGACGGGCCGCCCGATCAACTTCAAATTGAGACACTACCCCTTTTCGGCGAAAGTGGACGCCGGTTTTGCCTTTGAGAGCATGACAAAACAACGGAATCTAGAGTCTTTCCGGTTCAATCCATCCCGGAACGACTCTAGGCCGCGCCATCTTCTCCGCTTTCGATCAAATGCGTCTCGGTCACGAAATCATGAAAGGCGCCGTAGTTTTCAGCGAGACTCTCCGCGATCACCTTGAGTTCGTCGAGGGCGTATTCGGTCCTGTCGTCATCGTCCTCCAGGAAATCCTCGGAGTTCGTGTCCGCCGTCCTGTGCAAGGCCTTTATCGTCTTCGAACGGTTGAAAATCCACGCCGGCTGGATTGAATCCGTTGCAGCGCCCGCCGTCCAATCCGAGTGCCTGATGTCGTCGCAAAGCGTCCGCATTCTCGAAGGCAGCTTCAGGTAATCGCGGATCGCGTCGATCTGATCGAGCGGGACGCGGCGATGCCGCAGCAGAGCCAACAATGCATCGCGCTTTTGCGCGAAGGTCATTGTTCTCGTCAGCAGGATCACGGCGGAGCCGTCGGCGCCGATCACCCTGGCCATGATCCGCTGCATCAAAAGCTCGTAACGCGCGTAGCTATGCACGACGGCGCCGAACAGCGTCAGATGCCGCTCGGTAAGAGGCCCGGATGTCGCGGTGTTCATCACTTATATCCTTCTGATGACGGGTCTCTCGGCATTGCGTCGATCCGACGAACTCGCCTCGCGGCTCATCGCGCGAAGCGGCCAAGGAAGCGCGGACGCTCCAAGCGGACGATGAAGTCGCGCAGATCGCTGAAGATCAGGTAGAGAACGGGCGTGGTGTAAAGCGTGAGCAACTGGCTGACCACGAGCCCGCCAACGATCGCTATGCCCAGCGGGCGCCTGATCTCGCCGCCATCGCCGTAACTCAACGCCAGCGGAACGGCGCCCAGGATCGCCGCCGCCGTGGTCATCATGATCGGACGAAAGCGCAGCAGGCAGGCCTGCAAGATCGCGTCATATTCGCTCAGCCCCTGAACGCGCTGCGCTTCGAGCGCGAAATCGATCATCATGATCGCGTTTTTCTTGACGATGCCGATCAGCAAGATCACTCCGATGAACGCGACGAGGCTGAACTCCGTGTCGCACAAAAGCAACGCCAGCAGCGCCCCGACGCCCGCCGACGGCAGAGTGGACAGTATCGTGATCGGATGGATGTAGCTCTCATAGAGAATGCCGAGGACGATATAAACGGCGACCAGCGCCGCCGCGATCAGCAAGGGTTCGCTGTCCAAGGATTTCTGAAATGTCCCCGCGGTGCCCTGCATGCTTCCGTGCACGCTCGTCGGCATGCGGATTTCGGCGATGGCCCGGTCGATCTCGGCCGCCGCTTCGCTCAGCGACCTTCC
>Ga0181524_10001855_pt1 | contig 23211 bp, 17 predicted proteins | sample PEATcosm2014_Bin_34_FD_119761 | JGI IMG/M metagenome (GOLD analysis project Ga0181524, IMG submission 119761) | Peatland microbial communities from MTU Mesocosm Facility, Houghton, MI, USA - PEATcosm2014_Bin05_60_metaG | ecosystem: Environmental > Terrestrial > Soil > Wetlands > Peat | place... | reverse complement strand
GCCGCTCACTGCGCTTCTCACCCTCTGGCGCCGGCTCGGGACAGATGCACTGCTGGCCCACCAGACCTACCACGATCACTTCGGGCCGTTGCTCCGCCGTCCAACCCTCCACCCGCAGGGCCAGGCTGCTATGCAGATGAAAGCCCCGCCCTCGGCCGTCCCCAATGACCCCCAGGTCCGGGGCGGCTGGATGGCCTGTGAAATCCAAACCCGTCGTGTCTTCGACCACCAGATACTCCCCCGGCTGGCAGCACTCGGCCCGACTCCTCTGCCAGTGGGATGTCTGGATTTGCCCATAGGTCACTTTGGGCTGGTCCAAAAAGCGGTAAGCCCCTTTGAGTTCCGTCCATTCCGGGAAGGCTTGCGGCCAGGTTCCGCTCGGATTCTTAGCCAGGTTGGTGGCGAGGCTTACCAAACGTTTGGTGCGGCGCCGGTCCCCCAATTGGGCCGACGCAAACTGTTCCTCTGCCCATGGGGCGGGCGCTAATACAGTATTGCTCATAGAACGTCCGGATGAGGAACCGAAGCCACGGGCGGCCAGAGCGACGGCAATAAACGACACAATATACGTATCAGATTGGTTAAATCAAGCAATTAGAAGATATGGGTAATGACAAGCGTTTCAACGCCGGGGAGGCGAGCAAAGGGATTCTCGTCCCGAAGGGACGATTGAAAACACTCCTTGCCCCCAGCCGTCCCTTCGGGACGCATCCGCGTTTTCGGTCCGCTACCCGGCGTTGAAACGCCGGGCTAATCTCGGAAGCCCCTTCGGGGCAAAGAAGTGCCGTGAACTGACCGGTACTTTTAATCTCTCACACTTTGTCAACGGCCCTGGACACGCGGGCGGGATTCGTATAGAAAGGTTGGCACCAATATGAACAGCCGTCATGATTATTCGATTCAGGAGTTGTGCCTGGGCGCAAATCCGCTTTTGAGCGCCTGCCGCGCCGCGATTCATCCTTTATCCTTCATCCTTCATCCTTTGGCCCTGGGTTTGGTCCTCTGGCTGGCCGGGCCGGCGGCTGCGGCAACCCTGAGCGTCCAGACGAGCGAAGAAGAGACCGCTTGGAACGTCCTCTACGGACAGCAGAGGGTGTTCGTTTATTCGTTCGCCCCAAAGAAATTCAAGCCGTACGTGAAGGAACTCAGTCCGCTGGGAGGCGAGAATATTCTCCGCGACGCCCCCTTCGATCATCTTCACCATCATGCGCTGATGTACGGCATCCGGGTGAACGGGATCAATTTCTGGGAGGAGGTCTCCGGGAGCGGCGTGCAGAAGGTGATTGAGACCTGGCCCGCGGTGACCCAGGCGGGGCCGGACGGCGAGGCGGCGGCCAAATTCGAGCAGGTGTTGCACTGGGTCTCGCCGCAGGATGCTTTCCTGCCGGACACGGCCCCGGTGGCGCTCCTGGTCGAGCATCGCGCGCTGCTGCTGACGGTCAATCCGGCGCGGCAGGAGGTCGCCCTGGAATGGAAATCGAAGTTCGAGGTTGTCGGCAAGACCAACACGGTAACGCTGGGCGGCGCCACTTATCACGGCCTGGGCATCCGTTTTCGGCAGGACCTCGATGGGCTGGCGGCGCATTGGTTGGCCGGCACGGCGGGTTTGCCCGCTGGACACAGCCCGGACCTGGCCAACAGCCGACAGGACCTTTCACAGGCGCCCTGGGCGGCAGTCTCTTTCGACGCCCCGGGCCACCCCGCCACCATCGCGCTGGCGGGCCATCCGGCCAACGCGCGCGGCGACGCCGTCTATTTCAGCATGCTCAAGGCATTTCCCTACCTCTCGGCCACGCAAGGGCTGGACAAGGAACCGCTGATTTATCACCGGGGCGACCAGTTCGAGTTGAACTACCTGGTTCTCGTTTACCCGGAGGCCAAACCCTCCGAAACGCTTCGCCGGCGCGTGGAAGCCTGGCGGCAAACCAAACCTTGAATGCAGCAACCTTAACCACGATAAAAATATGGGCAAAATTGGCTTAGGCGTTAATATGGAATACATCCGGCCCTCCGATAAGCCCTTCGAATGGGGCGTCGAAAAGGCGGCCGAACTCGGCTACGAGTACATCGAACCGATGGTGCATTGGGGCCGCGAACTGTTGAGCGAAGCCGGTTATTTTCACAGCGTTTCGATGCTGGACGACCCGCTGCGCATCAAGCGCGCGTGCGCCAAGGCCGGGGTGAAGCTCTCGGGGCTCTCGGCCCACTGCCCGCTCTGCAAGCCGGAGATCAGCGTCGAGTACCTCAAGCAGGCGATCCGCTTTGCGGCCGAGTGCGGCGCCCCGGTGATCAACAGCGACGAGGGAGTCAAGCCGGACTGGACCACCGAGGCCGAGGACTTTACCCTGATGCGCTACACCTTGATGGAGGCGTCGAGGGTGGCCGAACCCCGTGGCATCCTCATCGGGCTGGAACCGCATCAGCAATACAGCAAGCACCCGGACGGCCTGGACCGCATTTACAGCCTGGTGAAAAGCCCGGCCATCGGCATCAACTTCGACACCGGCAACAGCTATCTCTGCGGCCATGACCCGTATGAGTGGCTGGAGCGAGTCCTGGACCGGCTGGTCCACCTCCATGCCAAGGACATCTCGGTCCAGCAATCCTCCGCAGAACGCGGTAAAGTCACCGGCACGGCCGTCGGCTGCGCGTGCGGGGATGGGGTGATTGACTGGGCGCGGGTCATCGGCATCTGCCGGAAGGCGAAACGGGACATCGTCTTCTCCGTCGAGTGTGGCACCGTCGAGCAGGCGGAGCGGTCCGTGGCCCATCTCAAGCCGCTGCTCGTTTAGTCCGCAGTCCGCGGTCGATCGACGCGCGCCAAAGCGGGAGCAAGCTCCACCCACTCCAAACGCTTGCGCGACCTATCCGCTCCTGGCCTTGCCGGTGGTGCCTTCGCGAATGGCCAACTGGACATCGAGGCCGACCGGCCACCGGCCGCCCGTGTTTTGTCCCGGAGTGACATCCCGAGAATAACCCGGCGCCTTCAGCGCCGGGTGCGACGCCCAAAGGCCCCGCGTCCCGAAGGGACGCTTGAAGCTCGATCCCGCAAAAGTTCTCCTCTCGATTAGAAACCGTTCGCGCAGGCAAAGGTCCGAGCCAACGTCTCCTGCCTGTGCCTGGACCGCAAAAACCGCAGGACGTGCTCCGCATCTTGCATGACCACGATGCAAGACCTGGCCTGCAGAGCGGGGCAGGCTCAGGGGGCTGGGATGTCCGGCATTGCTGTAGAGCAACCGTCCCCGCCTGCGAGTCCGTGCCGCGCGTCGCGGCACGGTCGATGGCCCGCGCGGCCTTGTCAATAGCCCCGCTCGTTGAGGGCGTTCAGGGCGGACGGATGGGCATGTCCGCGGCGGGGGCGTGATTGGGATCGCGCGTGAGCACCAGCGCAATGAGTTTCCTGGCCCTGGCATGATCGCCCAAGCCGAACCGCGCTTGCCCTTGCAGAAAGAGGGCGGTCGTTTCCTGCCGGAACTGCAAGTCGTCCTCGAAGAGCAGCATCGCCGGCAGCGAGGTGGCAAAGTAGTCAATCCGGGCCGGGGTTTTTTGGAGTTTCAGCGCGTAGGCGAGCAGGTCGCGCAGGAGTTGGCTGGCCTTGGCCGTTCGCCCCAGTTTCTCCCAGGAGAGCGCGGAGTAGCAGGTCATTTCACTGAAGGCCCGGAGGCTCATCGCCTGAAAGTCCCCTTTGAAGGCCGCCGCGGCGAGCCATTCTTTGCGGGCGCCCGCCTTTTCGCCCAGCGCGGCCAGGGCCTCGCCGAGCCAATAGTGAACGTCGCTCTGGTTGGCGAGGAGGTGTTTGGCCTCGCCCAGGTTCGGCGGGGCGCAGAGCGCGGCCTGGAAATGCTCCCGGGCCTGCGCGGCGTCTCCGCCGGCCAGCGCCTGCCGCCCAAGCGCCACGCGCGAACGCATATATTGGCCCAGCGGCCCCCCTTCGCCCCCTTCCCAGGGCTGGAAGCGGCGCGAGCCGACCAATTCGAGCGCCTTGAGCGGCCGGCCAGTCTGGTTGTAGAGCGCGCACAATTCCACGCTTAAATCATCGCGCTGGCGGACCAGGCCGGGAAACTTCTCCAGTTCGCGTAAGCGTCTCTCCGGTCTCTCGCCCAGGCGCTTCCAAAGTTGGTCCCGCTCGAACAACAGGCGCGCCGAGCCGGGATTGGCGCGAAACGCCTTTTCGTAGGCGGCGCGCGCCCTGGCCGGGTCTTTTGAAATGTTGAAGCAGCCCAGGCCCAGGTTGCGCCAGACGATGGCAAAGCCCGGCTCGAGTCTCGCGCTGCGTTTCCACAACTCGACGGCCTCGACGTGGCGGCGGCGGTCGTAGAGGAGGTTGCCCAGGTAATAGGCAGCGCGGGGGTCGCGGGGATTGGCGCGCAGCGCCGCTTCGAGGATACCGATCTCCTCGAGCCGCGCGGGAAAGCAATAATCGGGCGATTCCAGCGCCGCGCGCCGGCGGCAAGCCCGCGCGGCCCGGGTGTCGCCGGCCCGCTCGTGGAGCCAGCCCAGGGTATAAAAAACCAGGGGCCAGGCGCCCCAGCTCTGGTCCGGCAAGTCGCGTTTCGGGGCGGCAGCTTTCTCCAGCATGCCAATCGCCTCGGCGTAAAGTCCGGCGCGGGCGCAATCGTGCGCCAGGTCGAGCCGCGCCTGCAGATCGCACCGGAGGGGCTGGCCGGAGAGGCGCCGGGCCCACCAGTCAAGCGGGTCGAGCGCGAGGGTAGCGCGGGCAAGCGCGGCGGCTTCGGCGGCGCGGTTGAGTTTTCGCAAGGCGATGACCTTCAGGTTGCGGGCGCGGGTGTTGTCGGTATTGAGGCACAGCGAGCGGTCGAGGTGGTCCAGGGCGGTTTCCCAATCCTCGCGACGGCATTCCATTTCCGCCAGCGCGTGGTAAGCGGCGGATTGCCAGGCCTGGTTCCACGTCGCTTTGTAAAACGAGGCGTAGGCCGCTGCGAAGGCCGGGCCCCGGGTCTCCGGTTTCGAGGCGGAGTCGAGTTGAAATCGCAGGCACAAGCCGAGGTTGTAATAGGCCTCACCGTCATAAGGATTGGGGTTGCGGCGGGTAAGACGCTCGATGGCCTTGCAGAAATGGGCTTTGGCCTGCGCGAATTGGCCCCGGCGCAGATGCCAGAGGCCCAGCGCGTTGTTGCAGCGCCCGTCAAACGGGTCGCGGCGCAAGGCCTCGCGCCAATAAAGGGTCGGGCAGCGCGTGGCATGGCGGTACTGCTCCAAGTGCAGCCCGATGAGGTACAGCTCGTCGGCGCCGGAAACGTCCGCAGGCGCAGGCGGTTCGCCGGCCGGCGGCGGGACCGCTCCCCGCGCGCGGGTCTTGGGCTGATACGAGATGATCTCGCGGCCGTCCACATCGGTGACGCGCAACGCAAGGCCGGTCTCCTTCCGGCCGCGCGGGAGCGCGGCCTCCGCGACCAGCGGCCTGCCTGGCGCAAGGTCACAATCGCGTCTCAGGAGCGTCCTGGCATGATGACGCAGGCTGAGTCGGGCGCCCTTGAAGGTCCGGGTCACGGAAACCCCGGCACGGACCCGGCCATTTTCGGCTTTCAAACTGACGGCAGCCTCGAGATTCGCATGGTGCGCGGGGCCGATTTGCTGGATGGGATACCAGAACTGGCTCCAGGTCTTCGTCTCGCCCGGTTGCAGGAAGCTGAAGTCCGGCTGGTTGTCGCTGTAAACCCCGGCCATGATCTCGATATAAGGGCCGTATTGGCCGTGGTTGTCTTTGTCAGTGAGGTTGCGATCCCAGGCGTAGCCGAAGTCATGGTTGCCCCAAGTCCACTGCTTCTTGCCGGGCGAAACGTGGGGGTTGGCGAAGTGAACCAGGCCCGCTCGCGCCAGGTAATCGTAGCCGCCGAAGAAGCCCTCGGATGTGCCGACGCACATGTAGCTGCACGGGGTCGGGATGTTGGCATAGAAGGAAAGGTTGTTCGGCGCGTACTGGGGCAGACCCTCGAGGCTGCGGGTTCCGGGCGCTCGTTGGGTGGTGTCGCACGGCTTGCCCGGCGGCTCGAGGCAGTGCGGCGGCACGAACTGGCTTGGGCGTTCGCCGGGAGGCACGCCTGCGCGGCCGCGCTGGCCGTAGTTCACGCCGTAGTAGGCGCCTTGGGCCAAGGGATACTCGCTCATCGAACGGCGCGCGTGATCGGCCACGCAATAGACATCCGGCGGGAAGAAGCTCTGATAGGCCTCATGGACGCGCGTGGCGACGTTGGCCCACCAAAGAAACGTCTGCACCACCGGCGTGCGGTTATAGACGCGCGCCTTCAGCTCGACTACCGCGCGGCCCGGGTGCAGGCAGACGCCGTGCATGCCCTTCATGCGGGCCATCGGGTCGTGATCGCTGCACCAGAGAGTCATCGAACCATCCGCATCCTCCTCGATTTCGTAATCCACCGGCAGAAATGTCGCCGGCCGGTGATGCTGCGGCCAGTTAAACTCGATGCCGCCGCTGATCCATGGCCCGGCCAGGCCGACCAGCGCGGGCTTGATGACGCGCTGATTATAGACCAGGTCATAGCCGTTGGTCTTGTCCAGGATAGCATGGATGCGCCCGCCGATCTCCGGCAAGACCAGCACGCGCAGAAACTCGTTTTCCAGCCAAACCGCTTTCCATCGGCGCCCGACCGGCTTTTCGGCAACCCGGTCTGTAAAGGGCAGCGGATAGACCTTGCCGCTGCTGCCCTGGTAAACACGCTTCTCGAAGAACATCGGGTGGAGGTCCGGGGCCGCGGGCAAATACGTCGGCAGCACCAGCTCGTCCTGCCAGGCTCGAACGGGCTGCGGCTGGCCTAGCGGCGGTGGCTCCGCGTTGGTTGGACTGTTTAGCCTGTTCACGCCCGAATCACTCTGCAAATGCGTTCATGCCGGGCAACAGCGGCGTTGGCGAAAGCCTGTGCGCAATCCTCTCGGCGGGTCGCAGAGGTGTCCTGCTTGAAGCATCCTGACAATTCACCGACCGAACGAATCCGCCGTCCCGCCAGTTTGCCGCCCTCTACCTCCCAAACGATCTGTTGGCCGACTTTGAGGGCCATTTCCTTCCGCACGTCCTGCGGTATTGTAACCTGCCATTGGGAGGTTATGGTCGACATGATAACGCTCACAACTCTCAGCATGCCGTAGGCCTGCCCTCTTACGCAAACGTCATCTTTCTTTCCACACCAGCAAAGGCCACGGCGTCGCCAAGTTCGGCAACGCCGTGATAATGCAGTACGCTTGCACAATGCAATGCGGTCTGGTATGCTTGAGGCATGACACAATCTACGATCACCGATAGATTCCAAACGACCATCCCCTTGGATGTTCGCCAGGCATTGAAGCTCAAGCCCCGCCAGCGCGTCTCCTACGAGGTGCGCCCGGACGGCTCGGCCGTCCTGCGTCCCGTTCCCAGGCTCGACGAGCTCTTCGGCAGCGTCAAACTGGGCAGGCCGGCGGCGAGCAGTCGGGAAGAAAAACGGGCCGCGCGCGACGCCATCGCTCGTGATGCCTCCAGAGAGGGGCTCCCGTGAGCTCCAACCGTTACTTGGTCGACACCAACATCCTGCTGCGCTTTCTTTCCGGTGAACCAGCTGCTCAGGCGGAGTCGGCGAGAAGACTTTTTGACCGGGCGTCCGCAGGAGAGGTGGTGCTTGACGTGTCCCCGGTCATCGTTGCCGAAACTCTCTATACCCTGCTTTCGTTCTACGGTGTCGAACGGAGAGTGGCGACGGAAAGGCTGTCCCACCTCCTTCGGCAGCACGGCGTGAAGTTGCGCGACGCAGGGCAAGTGTTCACGGCCCTGGAATTCCTGCAAACCGCCAATGTGGGATTCGCGGACGCCTTTCTTGCCGCTGGTGCCTGTGAAGAAAAGGTCCCGGTCGCTTCCTTCGACCGCGACCTGGACAAATTCAAGGGCATCACCCGCTACGACCCATCGGCGTAGAGGCGGCCTGCCGGCCCTTTACAGATAAGGGGTTAACAAGCGCGCCATTCCGTCACGGAGCCGGGCGGGCAAGGGGCGGGCGTCAACTTCAGCGAGCGTGACCTGGCGGGCGGCCCGGCGCTTGGTCTCGACCAGTTGATCGAGCCGGGCGGCAAGCTCAGGGTCGTAACATTCCAGGTCGAATTCGAAATTCAGGCGCAGGCTCCTGGCGTCCCAGTTGGCCGAGCCTAACAATACCCAGCAGCCATCCAGCAGCATCAACTTGGAATGATCGAAGGGTGGCGGGGTGAGCCAGAGGCGGCAGCCATGCGTGAGCACCTGCCACCACATGGCCCGGGAAGCCCATTGGACATAAGGCAGGTTGTTGCGGGCAGGCAGCAGGATGTCCACCGCCACGCCGCGCATCGCCGCCAGGTTCAACGCTGAGACCACGTCCGCGTCGGGCACGAAATAAGGCGTGAGGACCCGGACCGACTGGCGGGCGATTGAGAGCGCCCCCAGCAACGTCCAGCGGAGTTTCTCGAAATCCTCGTCCGGGCCGTCCGTCACGCCCCGCGCCAAGACCAGCCCGGACCTTTCGAGCTTCGGAAACCAGGCCTCCCCGCGCAGAGTCTCGCCGGTCGTGAAGCCCCAGTCATCGGCGAAGGTCTCCTGCAAATGAGCTACCACCGGTCCCTGCACACGGAACTGGAGGTCCTGCACCGGTCGTTGCGGCCGCCGCTCGAGGCAGTTCCCGGCGCGGATATTCATGCCGCCGGTGAAGCCCAGCAACCCGTCGATGACCAGCAGTTTGCGGTGCGTCCGCAGGTTCAGCGACATCAGGTGCCAGAGATTGGATGAAGGCAGGAAACGGGCGTGCCGCACGCCCTCGTGGCGCAAGGCCCGCAGGATGGAAGGCCAGGAATAGCGCGCCCCGGCGGCGTCGACCAGCACCCGGACTTCCACGCCGCGCCGCACCGCCTGGCCCAGGGCTTGGGCGAAGGCCAATCCGGCCTCGTCGCGGTCGAAAATGTAAGTCTCCAGCGCCACGCTGCGGCGCGCTTGGCCGATGGCCTCGAGCATCGCCGGGAAAGCCGCGTCCCCGTTTGCCAGGGGTTCGACCCGGTTGCCCGGCAGCAGCGGCCGCTCGACCACGCTCTCGACCACGCGGGCCAGCATCTCGAGATGCCCCGACTGGGCCGGCAGATGGCGGTGCAATTCCTCGGGCAGACAAGCCGCCTCGGCGGAATGCGCGCGGTAGCGCTCGAGGTCCCCGCGCAACGAGGTCGCCTGCCGCCGAATCCGGTTGACGCCGAAGATGAAATAGAGCAGCGCGCCCACCAGCGGCATCAGCCAGACAAACCCGACCCAACCGATAGCCGAGCGGCAATCACGTTTGTAAAGAATCACGTGAGCGGACGCCACTACCGAGAGCAGCAGTGCTAGGCCAACCAGGACAAGGTGCCAGACCTCGTGTGCCCTGGCCCACAGGAGCGATGCGAATGGCATCCGCAACCAGTATTACAAACCGCGCCCGCCGGCAACCCGATACTTCCTTCCGTCTCCCGGCAGGGGCGGAACATCGCGGACCTTTGCCATTACGCGGTCGAGTTTCTTCCAGTTGCCGCGCTTGGATCGCTCGGCAATCGTGTCGCGCCTGCGCCAGGCGGAGACCTGATAGGCCAACGCAATGCTCACCAATTGGTCAACGCTAACCTTTTCCTGCTCGGCAAGCTCCTGGACTTGCTTCGCCAGTGGCTCGGGCACTTGCGCTTGAATCGTCGTCATTTGCTCTTTCTTAGTTTGGCCAAAAACTCGGCCGGTGTCACAACCTCGAGGCACTCTCAGGCGGCCTGGCGGGGCTCGATCGGTGTGGTTTCAAAGGCCAACGCGCCTTTCTTGAAATCCACAACCACGCGGCTGTTGTCGGTGACGTCGCCGGCCAGGAGCTTGCGTGAGAGGGCGGTCTCGACCTGGCGCTGCAAATAGCGCTTGAGCGGGCGGGCGCCATAGACCGGGTCATAGCCTTCGCGGGCGACGTGCTCCCTGGCCGCATCGGTCATCTCCAGCTCGATATGGCGGTCGGCCAGCCGCTGGCGAATCTGGACAAGCTGCAGATTCACGATCTTCTTGATTTCGGCCAAGGTGAGCGGTTTGAACAGAACGATCTCGTCCACGCGGTTGAGGAACTCGGGACGGAATCGCGCCCTGAGTTCGGTCATGACTTTCCTGCGGATTGGCTCGGCTATCTCGCCCGACTGGCTGGCGTTCTCGATGAGGTCGGGACTGCCGACGTTGGAGGTCATGATGATGATGGTGTTCTTGAAATCCACGGTGCGGCCCTGGTTGTCCGTGAGCCGGCCATCGTCGAGGATCTGGAGGAACACATTGAAGACGTCCGGATGAGCTTTTTCGATTTCGTCGAACAGCACAACTGAATAGGGATGGCGGCGAACGGCTTCGGTAAGCTGGCCCCCTTCCTCGTAGCCGACGTACCCTGGGGGCGCGCCGATGAGCCGGGCCACCGCGTGCTTTTCCATGTACTCGCTCATATCGACGCGGACGATGTTGTCTTCGCTGTCGAAGAGGCTCTCGGCGAGGGCGCGGGCCAGTTCGGTTTTTCCGACGCCGGTGGGGCCCAGAAAAATGAACGAGCCGATGGGCCGCTTGGGGTCCTTGAGGCCGGAGCGGGCGCGGATGACCGAGTCGGCCACGGCCTGCACCGCTTCATCCTGCCCGATGACGCGCTGATGGAGTATCTCATCAAGACGAAGCAGCTTTTCCTTCTCGCCCTCGAGCAGGCGCGAGACGGGAATGCCGGTCCAACGCGAGACCACTTCGGCCACCTCGTCGGGAGTGACCTCTTCCCGGAGGAGCGCGGGCGCGCCTTTTTCGCCGGCCTGGAGTTTGGCTTCGGCCCCCTTGAGTTGTTTCTCGAGTTGCGGGAGGCGGCCATACTTGAGTTCGGCGACGCGGCTCAGGTCTGATTTGCGCTGGGCTGCCTCTATTTGCTGGCGCGTCAGTTCGATTGCTTCGCGGAGTTTCTGGGTGTTCTCGAGGGCCTTCCTTTCGTTGCTCCATTGCGCCTTGAGGGAGTCCCGTTCGCTCCTGAGTTCGGCTATCTCCTTTTCAAGCGCCTTGAGCCGTTCTTTGGAGGCCTGGTCCTTTTCCTTCCGCAGGGCTTCGCGCTCGATTTCGAGCTGCATCAAGCGCCGCTCCTGCGTTTCCAATTCCTCGGGCATGCTCTCCATTTCGGTGCGCAGCTTGGCCGCCGCCTCGTCGATCAGGTCAATGGCCTTGTCCGGGAGGAAACGGTCGGAAATGTAGCGGTGTGAGAGCTGGGCGGCGGCAACCAGCGCGGCATCTTCGATGCGCACGCGGTGGTGCAATTCATAGCGTTCACGGAGGCCGCGCAGGATGGAAACCGTGTCTTCCACGCTCGGCTCGTTGACCATCACCGGCTGGAAGCGGCGCTCCAGGGCGGCATCCTTCTCGACGTATTTGCGGTATTCGTCAAGGGTGGTGGCGCCGATGCAATGCAGCTCACCCCGGGCGAGCATCGGTTTGAGCATGTTCCCGGCATCCATTGCGCCCTCGGCTTTGCCGGCGCCGACCATGGTGTGGATTTCATCGATAAAGAGGATGATCTGGCCCTGGGCCTTGGCGATTTCCTGAAGCACCGCCTTGAGGCGCTCCTCGAACTCGCCCCGATACTTGGCGCCGGCGATCAACGCCCCCAGGTCCAGGCCGATGAGTCGCTTTTCCTTCAGGCTCTCCGGCACGTCCCCGGCCACGATGCGGCGGGCCAGTCCTTCCACAATGGCCGTCTTGCCCACGCCCGGCTCGCCAATCAGGACGGGGTTGTTTTTCGTGCGGCGCGAAAGCACCTGGATGCAGCGCCGGATTTCCATGTCCCGGCCGATGACCGGGTCCAGCTTGTTCTGCTGGGCGAGGCGCGTGAGGTCGCGGCCGTACTTTTCCAATGCCTCATAAGTGGCCTCCGGATTGGCGCTGGTGACGCGCTGGTTCCCGCGAACTTCGGTGAGGGCCTTGAGAAACTCGTCGCGCCGGATGTTGAGGGCCTTAAAGACCTTGCCGATGCCCGAACTGGCCGGCTCATCGAGCATGGCCAGCGCCAGATGTTCCACGCTGACGTATTCATCTTTAAGGCGCTTGGCTTCGTCCTGGGCTTTTGCCAACAGTTTGTTCAGGCGCTGCGTCACGTAAAGCCCCTGGCCCGTCGTGGTGTCGCCGCTCACGCGCGGGATGCGGCTTAATTCCTCTTCGACCTTCGTCTTGAGAAGGTCGGGTGACACCTTGGCTATCTCGAAGAGGCGCGGCACCAGCCCGCCTTCCTGTTCCAGCAAGGCCAACATCAGGTGCTCGACGTCCACGGCCTGGTGCTGGCTGCGGGCCGCAATGTTCTGTGCCTCGGTCAGCGCCGACTGGGATTTTTCGGTGAATTTATTCAGGTCCATAAAAAGCCTCGAGGCTTTGGTTCTAAGAGATGAATCCTACACCGGACGCGGGGAGAGCGCAATACGGACCACGCGGCCGCGACCGTTCCGAATATGCCCCTCGCTCCGGTCGGCCGGGCAGGGTGACGGCGAAATCGGCTGGGGTGGGGTGAGCGCGGCGCGTGAGGGGGGAGCCGTGCATAGGGTGCTGGATTTCAAAAGTTAAGAATAATCGCCAACATGAAAGGCTACACGACGGGGCTTGATCCGCTCCACATCGCCGCCCTCGAAGACATGCCGGCTCGGAAGAACGGCGCCAAATACAGGCGCCGACGGAGGAACTAGCGACGAACTCGTCATCCGCGAGGTCCACCTGTTGGACGCCACGTTGCTCACGGTCCTCTGCCACCACGAGGGCGCCTCCCCAGTCTATCAGCGGGTTGAAAGGGCTTGAATTGGTCCGGCGATGATGCACACTTGATACATGAATGCGCAGGCCACAGAAGAGTTCCGGGTCAGGATCGACCGCAACCTGGTCCGTCAGGCAAGGCGGGTCGCCGAGGAAATTGGCACCAGTCCTGGCGAGGTCGTCCGGATGCTGTTTGCGCAGATGGTCAAGCGGAGGGCCATTCCGTTTCCCCTCCAGGCGGATAGTCCCGAGGATGAGGTCCTCGGCCCGGCAAAGCGCCGCGCGGAACTCTGGGACGCGATGAATGAAGGCAAACCCTCTGCCAGGTGAAGTGTGGACGGTGGACTTTGGCTTCGACGGCAAGGTCCGCAATGCTTTGGTGGTGTCGGTTCCAGACAGAAACTGCCGGCTGGCGATCTCCAGCGTCGTCCAGGTTACGACCCGGTACGGCAGCACTCCTTACGAAATCACATTGCCCCGCGCGCCATGGTTGCGCGAGCAGAGCTACTGCAATGGCCAAACGATCCAACCGGTTGCCTGGACCGAATTCCAGCGCAAGGTCGGCCAGTTTGACGCCCAAGTGCTCAAGGGTGTGCGCGCGGCGGTTGCTTCCTGGCTGGGCATCCAAGTCAAGTGAGGTAAGTTCTTGCAAAGTTCACGACAAAGGGTGCGACGATGTCTTCATCTCGGCGGGCTGTTCGGACAGGCTCTCAGTGCGGCCCTGGTCCTGGCTGCCATGCTGAGCAATTCCCTCCAGGCAGCCGAGCCGGTTCAACTGGCCCCCTACCCGCAAAAGGTCCGCGCGTTTTATAGTCTGACCGATGCGGCGGTCCCGGGGCCGCTTCGCGCGAGCGCCATCCCGTTGCCCGTCGGCAACGTCACCGCCCTGGCGCGCGCCACCGACGGCGCGCTCTGGCTGGGCACGACCCAGGGTTTGGTGCGGCTGGACCTGGCCGCGCCGGAGCGGGATCGCCGGCAATACCTGGCGGGCAAGCGTTACCTGCCCGACGATGGCGTCGAGCAACTTCTGGCGGACGGGCAGGGGGGCGTTTGGGCGCGCACTCACTCCGGGGTTTCGCACATCGAACTCAAGCCGATGACGCTCGCGCAAAAGGCGCAACATTTCGAGCAGCGCATCGCCGCGCGCCATGATCGCTACGGCCTGGTCGCCGGTTCCAATCTGCGCGTGGCGGGCGATGTCTCCAGCAATCAAACCACAGACGACGACAATGACGGCCTATGGACCTCGATCTACGCGGCGGCCGAGTGCTTTCGTTACGCCGTGACGCGGTCGCCGGAGGCCCTGGCCAACGCGCGCAAATCCATCGAGGCAATTCTGTTCCTCGAAGAGGTGGCGGGGCGGCGCGGGTTCCCGGCCCGCTCTTTCATTCGCAAAGGCGACCCGATGCCCGGCGACGGCGTGTGGCATTGGACCAAGGACGGGCAGTACTACTGGAAGGCGGACACCAGTTCCGACGAAATCGCCGGCCACTTTTTCATCTTTGGCGTCGCATACGATTTGTTGCCCGACGAGCCGTTGAAGCGGCGCATCGCCCAAACATGCGCCCGCATCATGGATCACATTCTGGAGCACGGCTACCAGCTCATCGACCTGGACGGCAAGCCGACGACCTGGGGTTGGTGGTCGCCGGAGAAGCTGGCGGCCCAGCCCGACGAGCGCGCCCTCAACAGCCTGCAACTGCTCAGCTTCTTGAAGACCGCCGCTCACATCACGGGCGGCGAGCGCTACGAAAAGGAATACCAGAAGGCCGCGCGCGACTTGAACTACGCCGACTGGATTGGGCGCGTGAACGAGTTTCGGACGGAATTGAATTACTCGGACGAGGAACTGGCCATGCTCCCGTTCTACGGCGTGTTTCAATACGAGCGAGACCCCGCGCTGTTGAAGGCGTATCGCCGCGCGCTGGACGGGTGGTGGAAGAACATTCAACGCGAGGCATGTCCGCTCTGGACGTTCATCCGCCTCACCGGGCAGCCCGTGGCGCAGGCGGATTTGTCCGCCGCCGTCTGGACGCTGTACCGGATGCCAATGGACACCATCGAATGGGACGTGATGAACTCCCGCCGCGCGGACATCGCCTGGGCTGCGTCCCCGGAACGCGCCGGGCACCGGGAGGCGCTCACCCTGTTGCCGCCCGATGAGCGGCCCGTCATGAAGTGGAACAGCAATCCGTTCGTGGTGGACGGCGGCGCCGGCGGGCGGCGCGAGGGCGATGGCGCGGCGTTCCTGCTGCCGTACTGGCTGGGGCGCCATCACAAATTCATCCTTGGTGAATGAGCGCAAATATGAACAGTCCTGAGAATCCTCGCCCGCGCTTAGGCGAGCCGGCATCCGCTTCCGAAGGAGACATCAATCTTTCCAGCGAGCGCGCCAAATGGATGAGCGGCGAGCTTGGGCCGGCGACGCGCCGGCTCCTTGAAGAGGATGCCTCATTGTTTTTGCACCAGTCTCTGTCCAGCCCGTGCCTGAACGTACTCCGCTCGGCGCAAGGCTCCTGGATAGAGGATGTCGAGGGCCGGCGCTACCTGGATTTCCACGGCAACAACGTGCATCAGGTTGGTTTCGGGCACCCGCAGGTCATCGCGGCCATCAAGGAGCAACTGGACAAATTGAGCTTCTGCACCCGGCGCTACACCTGCCAGCCCGCCATCGAGTTGGCTGTAGAATTGACGGCGCTGGCGCCTCGAGACCTCAAACGGGTGCTCCTGGCGCCGGGAGGCGCCAGCGCCATCGGCATTGCGCTCAAGCTGGCCCGCGTGGCGACCGGACGGTTCAAGTTCCTCTCAATGTGGGAGTCGTTCCACGGTGCGTCACTCGACGCCATTTCCGTGGGCGGCGAGGCCCACTTCCGCGAGGGAATCGGACCCCTGCTGCCGGGCTGCGAGCACGTCCCGCCGCCGGATCATCGCCGCTGCCCTTTCAAGTGCGGCAAGGCCTGCAACCTGTCCTGCGCCGACTATGTGGAGTACGTTCTGGAAAAGGAGGGCGACGTGGCGGCGGTGGTTGCCGAAACCGTCCGCTGCACGCCATTTATTCCGCCGATGGACTACTGGAAGCGCATTCGGGCCGCGTGCGACAAGCACGGGACGCTGCTCATCCTTGACGAAATACCGATTGGCCTCGGGCGCACCGGGCGCATGTTCGCCTTCGAGCATTACGGCATCCTGCCCGATGTCGTGGTGCTCGGCAAAGGGCTGGGAGGCGGCATCATGCCGCTGGCCGCAGTGCTGGCGAGTGAGAAGTTAAACATCGCTGCAAAACACTCGCTGGGCCATTACACGCATGAGAAGAACCCGGTGGCTTGCGCGGCCGCCTTGGCCACTCTGCGGGTGATTGCGGATGAGGACCTGGTTGGCCGGGCCAGGACCCTGGGCGAAATGGCCCTCCGCGAGTTGGGCCGCCTGGCGCGCAACCAGCCTCTCGTCGGAGAAGTCCGCGGCTTGGGCCTGCTGCTGGGAATTGAACTGCTGCGCGATCACGAAGCTCTGCTGCCGGCAAACGCCGAGGCGGAGCGCGTCATGTACGACTGTCTTCGGCGCGGCCTGAATTTCAAGGTGACGATGGGCAACATTCTTACCCTCACGCCCCCCCTGACCGTTTCGGAAGACGAACTCCTCCTCGCGTTCTCAATCCTGGAGGAGAGCATCGCAAAGACGGCTGCCGAGGCGCGGTGATTCCAAGGCGCTTTTAGACCGCAGTCCACAAGTATCCGATCGCGAGTGTCGAGTGTCGAGGGGCGGCGCCTCGTTCCCTCGAGCCTCGACACTCACCCCTCGCCCCTCTTATGAGCTACGGTCTAACCGGAATCTTCACCTTCGGCAGCTTCAGCGTTCCATGCCAGACGTGATAGGGGGTTGAACTGGGATGGTCTTTCGAGGGAGTGAATGTGGCGGACAGGTAAAAGTCGTTGGTTGCATTTGGCCGTATGACCCAACAAGTCCACCCGATGTGTAATTCCAGACTGTCGGGCTCGGGCGGCGGTGACAAAGTGCCCCAATCGACACGCAGACGCAGTGTCGAATCGCAAGGCAACGTAACCCAATACGGCATAGGCGTCACCATGCGTATGGAAGCCGCTTTACGGTAAACGGGTTGGCCTAGCAAGTCCCTCAATTCAGGATGCAAGGCTTCGCACCTGCCGATATCGTAATACACTTCCACCGGAATAGACCAGCCACCCTCAAAAAGGTGCTGCAACTCCAAATACACTCTTGCACGGTTCGCTTTTGTGTCGTTTTGAACCAGCAGTCGTCCACGAAGGGCAGAATCCCCATCGTGGACCGTTTCTGACCAATCACCGGCGGCCAGCAGGTTGGTATCGGTCTGCCCAAAGCAACAGGGAAGGCAGGCGAGCAGCGCGAACAACGCGATTGCCTTCATGATGGGCGACACGGCAGCCGCTGCCAGAACAGAGAGGGGAGGTTTTGTTTTCATTCTGATTCTCATGTATGATCGTTGTTTTCGCCCAGGGCGCAGCAAATCCGTGCAGGCCCCGCCGGCGCCGCGTTCATTCTCTATGACACCGAGGGCCGCCCTTTCTTAGGTGGAAAGTTGGCTCAACCGCGAATGGACGCAAATCGACGCGAATACTCCTTGCGGGTTCCGAAAGCGCGGTGTTTCTCCTGGTTCGCGTCCATTCGCGTCCATTCGCGGTTTCTTTTCCGCGTATTTCCCGTCTTCCGCGGTTTCACAAGAAATCTCGGCCGAGGCGAGGATTTGGGTCGACCCGTTTTGGGTTGCGCCCCCCGAGCGTTCGCCATAGCCTCCTGCCGCAAACCAATGACCGATGCGTAATACTCAATTCTCGATGAACACCTCCGGCAAACTCGATTTCAGACGTGGTCTGAGGCTCCGCCTTGCCCGATCGCCCCTTTGGCTCTTTGCGTTGCCGCTGCTGCTTGGCGGTTGGCTCCCGGCCGAGGAGGCCCAGCCTCCATTTATTTTCGAGCCTGAAGTGAAGGTGCCGATGCGAGACGGCGTGCGGCTCGCTGCGAACGTCTATCGCCCAAGAGCCGAAGGCCGGTTCCCGGTGATTCTGCAGCGCACGCCCTACGGGCGGCCGGACGGGAACTGGGGTGAGGCCCGGCGCTACGTTGCCGCAGGCTATGCGATGGTGGTCCAGGATTGCCGCGGGCGGGGGAAATCCGAGGGGGTCTGGGACCCGTTCCGATACGATGTCGAGGACGGTTTTGACACGCAGGAATGGACGGGTCAACAGCCGTGGTGCGACGGGCAAATCGGGACGGCGGGCGGCTCGTATGTGGGGTGGACGCAATGGGCTGCGGCGCCCAAGGCGAGCAGCTACCTCAAGGCCATGGTCCCGGTCGTGCCGTTCGACAACGCTTATGATATGGCCTATCCCGGTGGGGCCTTCCAGCTCGGGCTGCTCATGGGCTGGGGCGCGGCGGTGGGCGGCGTGACGCTGGACCCTGCCAAGCTCCAGGAGGCCTACCGGCACTTGCCTCTGCAGTCCTTCGGCGATCAGTTCGACAAAAAGGTTGGCTATCTTGATGACTGGGTCAAACATTGCCAATACGACAACTACTGGAAGCAGCGCGGCATCGATTACCGCTACCCGGAGGTGACCGTGCCGATTCTCAATATCGGCGGCTGGTATGACATCTTCTCCAAGACGACCATCGAGTTGGCGGCCAGGGTGCGCGCCTCCTCGAACAGCCGCCAGGTCCGCCGCAATCAGCTTGTGGTCATGGGACCGTGGACCCACGGGGCGGGCGCGCGCAAGGTGGGGGAACTGGACTTCGGCGCCGAGGCGAGCCTCAATTTGGGCGACCTGCAGTTCAAGTGGTTCGAGTATTGGCTCAAGGGGCATGAGACCGGGGTGCAGGATTGGCCGGCTTGTTACTTGTTTGTGATGGGCGAAAACCGCTGGCGCGGCGAGGGCGAATGGCCCCTCAAGCGCACCCGCTACGTCTCCTACTTCCTCCACGGAGGCGGCCACGCCAACTCGCTCAAAGGCGACGGCGCGCTCAACACCACCGGGCCTGAGGCGGAGGCCCCCGACGCGTTTACTTACGATGGGAACAATCCGGTCCCCTCGCTGGGCGGAAACAATCTCGTGGGCGCGCCCGCGGGGCCTTACGACCAAACCAAGATCGAGGAGCGCGAGGATGTGCTGGTTTACACCACCGCCCCGCTCGATGAGGACGTGGAGGTCACCGGGCCGGTCAAGCTGGTCCTTTACGGGGCCTCCAGCGCGCGGGACACCGACTTCACGGCCAAGTTGGTGGACGTCCATCCCGACGGCAAGGCCTACAATTTGTGCGATGGCATCATCCGCGCCCATTACAACCAGGGCCGCGACCAGCCCCTGCTCCTGGAACCGGGCCAGCCCCGGCAGTTCGACATCGATCTCTGGGTCACCAGCAATCTCTTCCGCCGGGGCCATCGCATCCGGGCCGAGGTTTCCAGCAGCAATTTCCCCCGCTTCGACCGCAATCCAAACAGCGGCAAACCTTTCGGGACCGATACCGAGCTTCTGACTGCCAGGCAGAGCGTTTTCCATGACCGCGACCACCCCTCGCATCTGGTGCTGCCGGTGATCCCGCGGTGACGTTCCGTCGTCATTCCCCGGAGCGAAAAACAGCCCACGGCTCCGCCGGCCTGTCCTTGAGCACCCCGCTCATCCACTCAAACTGCGGATGCGCGGCGAGAAACTTCCCGGCCACAAACGACATCCCGCACGCCGCTCCCCACCGCGCCGCAAACGACATCTGTTTGGCCATTGCCGCGTCCACCACCTTTCCATCCACTGTCCCGCTGCATTGGAAGGGCACCCCATGCCCGCTGGCCTCCGGGTCGCGCTCGAAATGGCCGCACAAGGTCTTGCCCCCGGGCCATACCTTCCCGCGAAACGTATCGAAGTGGTCCGCCTCGAACCGTTTGGCAAGCTCGAGGTCTATCTTGCCCGCGTGCTCCTTCATCAGTTGCTTCCACCTCACCCGTCTGGCCACTGACGAGAGCCGGATGTCCGCGTCATTCTCCTCCGTCTCCAGCCTCAGAATCTTCCGGTCCTCCGCCACGTTCGACCCGATGAAATACCCGTCCCGCTTCTTCTCGTAGCCGACATACTTCAACCCCAGCTCCAGCCGCCCAATCTCACGGCTGTTCACATCCCCAAGCAGCCATGCATTGGCATAGCCGCCGTTGTTTCCCCGCCTCATAATCTCACACCACTGATCCAGCGACCCCGCATCTTGCGTCGCCCGCCGCATCCGCGCAAACTCCGGAATCCCATTGGTGTCGAACCCCTCAAACCCGCCGATGGTCGTCTCCGACCCCACCAACCCCGCGTCCGTAATGAAAAAGTCCGTCCCGCTGTGAATCCACCCCGCCACCGTTTGCCAGAGAATCCGATGCCCCTTGGCCGGCGCGATGTCCTCGATCACCAGCGGCAGCGCATCGGCATAGCCCTGCATCGTGTTATGCCCCAGCACCACGTTGCCGCCCCTGGTCCAACTTCCCGTCGCGATGAAGGAACTGCACGACTGCCGCCCCACTCCGCTTGCCGGTCTGTCCTTGATCTTCTTCAGCTCGATCGGCCACCAATATTCCTGCAGCTCCGCAATCCCGTTACATGCAATCAAGTCATCCCGCGACACCTCGCGCCCCGCCGCCCTGGCCCCTTCGGCTATCCCCTCGAGTTCCGCCAGGTTCTCCGCGTCTATCTTCGGCACGAACATCGCCGCCGCGCGTTTCACCAGCCATTCCCACTCCATCCCGCTCTCATGTTCCCAGGAGGCGCGTGTCATCCTCATGCCCTCCGCTATCTCTTTTGCCAGGAGATACCCATGCTGAAATCCCCGGTCGCGCGCCTCCCCTTCCACGTGCAAATAGATCCACCCCGCCCGCTCGAATCGCTTCGCCTTGCCCACGCAATTCTGCTGCTCCGCCGTCAGTCCTCCCTTGGCCGCCGGCTCCGCCCCCAAACCCATCACACCCAATCCGGCCAAAACTGCCAAAAAAACTAGTCGTGCTCGAATCATGCCCGAGAGCCTACCCCAGTAAGGCGCCGCCTGGCAAGAGCCGCCAGGGGACAGGGCTGCTCTAAAGTCAGGCTGATGAGCCTCCAAGGTCCGAAATCCGAAATCCGAAATCCGAAGGCCGAGATCGGAGGGCTTTCGGGCGTTGGCTCTGCACTCAATACCAAGGCCACAGGCGCTTCCGTGTCACGCAGCGACAGCACCGAATGAGGGACCGGATGCCGACTTCGGATTTCGGATTTCGGATTTCCTTCGGATTTCGGATTTCGGGTTTCGGATTTCCGATTTCCCTCCGGGCTTAGGGCAGCCCTGCCGGGAGGGCTCGCTGCTTGATCCAGTGATAATGGTGGACGATGACCGCCGAGATGAGGAAGAGCAGCACATAATAGATGCTGAAGGCCACCTCGTTCCAATTCTTGAGCGGCCCCGTGACAAGCTGCGCGATGAGGTTCTGGACGATCAGCACGAGCCAGATGAGCCGGTAGGCGTGGGGAAACAGGTCGGACTCGAAGCCGCGCGGGATGGGACGGGACCTGATCCTGGCAATCACCGCGGCCAGGCCCAGCAACATCAACGGGCCGATGATCCGCCAAAGAACCTCGTTCCAATGCTCCTCGTTGCCGACATAGATATTGGCCCAGCCCTTAAGCCCGTTCTTAATCGAAAGGCCCAGCCCCAACAGCAAGCCGAGATAGGCGCCGAACCGCTCCAGGTTCGGGTATCCATTGCCCAACCTCATCCCGAGCCGTGAACGTTCCGCTTCGGGCAGCGGGCGATTGGTCCAGTAATAAGCCAGGCCGTAGGCCAAGCCGATGCTGATGCCCCCGCTCGACTCCCAGCACCGCCAAAAGTTGAAACTCGCCCGCGGCCAAATCCCTGCCGCCCAACGCCAGTTTTGCCACGCCGCCCAGCCCAGGCCGGTTACCAGGCCCACCGTCGCGATGAGTTTGACGTTCCGCCAGTCCTTTCGGCCCGCCTCGAACAGGAGCAAGCCCAGGTACAAACCCAGATGAGTTATCGCGGCGCGGTTATCATTAATGAGGCGGCGGAGATTGGGGTTGGCGTGCAGGTCGGAATACTGCGCCTGCATGGACTTGTAAAGCGGAAGGAAAACCTCCGGCAGGTGGTCAAAGAGAAACCTCCCCAGGCAGGCCATGCCGATGCCGCAGAGAATTCGCAAGCACCACCCCGCCGGCCCCGCCGGGCGATGCGACCCGCACCAGGCCAGCATACACGCCCCCAGGCCCGCCCACGGGACCCCGGCGATGAAGAGCCACAGGAAACCGTATTCTCTGGGGATGGGAACCCATCTCCCTTCCGGCGTGTTGGTCTGGAGGCGGCCCTCGAAGAAGCTGGGCCACTGCATCCACCCCCGGTTCCCCGCAATGCCGATGCCCACCGTCAGCGCCAGAATGATCCACCCCGAGGCATAAGGGCGCGATTGGCGCCCAACCGGGTCGTGGGCCAGAAACCACCACGCCCCTCCCCAGGTTACCCCGGCAAAGACGCACCCGTTGACAGCCCCAAAGCCGGAGCACCCCCGTATCGCCCAACTCATCGCCCCAAGGGCGACGAACAAAAGCGTTGGCAGGATTAAGTCATGCGCCAGGTCCCGTCGGCTCGCATCATTCATGATTCGATGGATTACGCATGAGTTTTGCATCGCCCAGGCCGGTTTTGCAATCGCGAAGCGATGGCCCGGAATGCGGTCAAGCCCTAACATGGTGCGTTTTCCTGCCGCTGACCAGGCCGGATAGTCAACAAAAATGAACCATGCTGGGGCTTGACCCCCTTTCCTTTCCGGGCGCACCCCGCCATCCGGTGCCAATTCCCCCACCATCATGAAATTGCCCAACTGGTCGGACCGCATTTGCTTGCTCGCGGCGTTCGATGCAACCGAAAATTCGTTGGCAACGCCTCCTGAAGAGCGGTATTCTTCCAGCATGACGACGGAAGATGTCCGAGCACTGCCAGTTGAGCGCAAGATTCAGATCATGGAGGCGATCTGGGAGGACTTTCGAGAACGCTTTGAGCGGTCGGAGATTTCCCCACAGCAGAAGCAGTTGCTGGATCGCCGTCGCTCCAGAGTTCGCGAAGGCGCGGCGTGGCTTCTGGATTGGGATTCTGTGAAAGGGACCTTGGGCAGGCCATGATTCGAGTCGAGATTTCGGAGGACGCGCAGGCGGATCTCAACGAGGGGTTTCTTTTTTACGAGGCGCAGAAGCCGGGCCTGGGCGATTACTTCATTGCCTGCGTTCGGGCTGATATCGAAGAATTAAAGGTGTCGGCAGGCGCGCACCGAGTGGTCTATGCTGATTATCATCGGCTCCTCAGCAAGGTCTTTCCTTGCGGCGTCTTCTACACGATAGAGGGCGGCAGCGCCGTGGTGTGGGCGGTGCTCGACCTCAGAAGAGACCCGGCGT